>QWCH01004950.1_pt1 | contig 16253 bp, 15 predicted proteins | sample 1972671 | NCBI WGS metagenome assembly QWCH01 (sample SAMN09866713, study PRJNA288562) | Human gut metagenome isolate term3_stool, whole genome shotgun sequencing... | isolation source: gut | host: Homo sapiens | place: USA: California | reverse complement strand
TAATAATCTCTGAGAATCATATAGCGTTCGTTCAGCGCGGCGACTTTTTCCATGGCTTCGCGAAGCTCTTTTTGACAGGCTAATTGTTCTTCTAAAATTTCTTCCATACCCATAACACGTTTTTTAATTGCTTCCATCGATATCCTTCTTTCTAAAATAAAAGACGCCTTGCGGCGCCTTTTTAATCGCGGAAGAGACGAATGGCCTCTTTCGACATACGATCTAATATAAGTGCTTGAACAACAATTTTAATCACAAGCATTAAACCTTGGAATGGCAATTTGCTCATTAACACAGCTTGGAAGGGGTTGCCGTATAGCATGTGTACCCAATAGGTTCCCATCAAGCAGTTAACGAGTACTGTGATGACCACGTTGGCGAGAACGATGCGTTTGATGGTAAGGTCTTTTTTGTAAAAGAAAACACCGTAAAGCGCCGCGCTCAGAAAAGCGTTAAAGGTGAACCCCGGGAAATAAGGACCGGTAGGTTTCATCATAAAGCCGACGATGTCCGCCACAATGGCGGCGATCCCGCTGGCAATAGGCCCTAACGTCGTCGATGCCAAGGTGACGGGAATAAAGGAAAAGCTGATCCGTTGATAGTTTCCGAGATCAATTCCCAAGGTACGCGCAAAGACAATTTGCAGCGCCACCATGGCTGCCAAAAAGGTCAGTTTCTTCGTATTAAATTGTTTCATTGTTCCTCCTTAAAGCTGCTAAAGAGGATAGCAGCGGATGCGGCAAAAGATAGCGAGCCTCTTATCTCTTCGTTTGAGGGCAACTTCCCATCCCTCAACACTTAACGCCTTTTGCCTACTCTACATAACGAAACTATTATAAACGTTTTGCGTGTCTTCTACAAGGTTTTAATAAAGATATTAAATGGCGTTGACGCTGCCGAGGAAAATTTCCCCCGTATCGCCGTTAACCGTAATCACATCGCCGGGATGGAGACCGTCGACGATGCCAACACATCCTACGACGGAGGTGACCCCCAGGTTCATTCCCGCAATGGCGGAAGGGGATGTAAGCCCTTCTTCTTCGGAGACGAATCCGCCCGCCCGTTCGATAAACGGAGCAAGCTCTTTTCCGTAGCCTTTAACGACGAGAATATCGCCGTCGGTAAAGTCGCGCACAAAATCCATATCTTCGTTTACGATGCGCGCCCTGCCCGTTTTAATGCCGCCGCCGAGGCCCGTGCCTTTATGAAGTGTGGAGGCCACCTGATGAATTTTAATGACATTGGTGCTTCCGGCGACGCCTTGGGGGATCCCCGCCACCATGGCAATTAAATCGCCGTCGTGAATCCAGCCGGCACGCTTCACGATCCGCGCTGTGTCGTCAAAAATATGTTTGCCGCGCGTGCTGCCGAGAACCCCCGTGACGCCCCATTGAAGATTCATTTGTCGGAGCACCCGCTCGTCTTCTGTGACGGCAAAAACCTTTGTCTTCGGGCGAAATTTCGAAAGATTCCTGGAACTGTAGCCCGTCGCCGTGGCGATGACGATGGCGTCGCAAGCCAGTTGATCCGCCATTTCCACGGCATGTTGCACCACGGTATTAGTGGTGCTTTTTTTGAAGCTCGTCAAATGTTTATAGGGTTCTTCTTCTTTTAATACGGGCTCCGTCACCTCGGCAATGCGCGCCATGGTCTTGACAGCCTCCAAGGGATACTCGCCCATGGCCGTTTCCCCGGAAAGCATGACCGCGCTCGTGCCGTCGATAATGGCGTTGGCCACATCCGCCACTTCGGCGCGGGTAGGCCTGGGGTTGCGAATCATGGAATCCAGCATTTGCGTCGCCGTAATGACGGGAATGCCTTCGGCAATGGAACGGGCGATTAATTCTTTTTGCACCATGGGCACACGCTCCGTTTCAATTTCCACGCCCATGTCGCCGCGCGCCACCATAATGCCGTCGGCGGTGGCAATAATATCGTCCATATTGGCGATACCCTCTTCATTTTCGATTTTTGCAATAATTTTAATGCCGTCGCCGCCGTGCTGTTCCAAGACGTCGCGAATGGCGAGGATGTCGTCCTTCTTCCGAATGAAAGACGCGGCGATAAAATCCATATCCTCTTCAATGGCCAGGAGAATATCCTGAATATCTTTTTCCGTAAGGGCGGGCAAATTAATTTGCGCTCCGGGCACATTGATTCCCTTATGATTGCTGACGACGCCGCCGTTTAAAACCTTCGTGTGAATGGTGGTGCCCTCGATAGAGGTAACCTCCAAGGCAATTAAACCGTCGTCAATTAAAATTTTTTGACCCGGCTTAACGTCGCGGTAGAGATTGTCGTAGGTTTGGTAGACGCCTTCCCCGTCGCCGAGACGCTCTTCCCTGTAAAGGCTAAAGGACGATCCCGGTGTCAGCTCTACACTCTCTTCTTTAAAATCCCCTGTTCGAATTTCGGGGCCTTTCGTGTCCAGCATGGTGGCGATGGATGCCTTTGTCGCCCGCGCCGCTTCTCGTATGGCGGCGAGCTCTTCTCTGTGGCTTTCGTGATTGCCGTGGGAAAAGTTGAGCCGAAATACGTTCACCCCGGCCTCGATTAAAGCGCGAAGCATATCGGGACTCGACGATGCAGGCCCGACAGTGGCCACGATTTTCGTCTTTTTCATACTGCCTCCTAAATGGAAATTTTATCCAGCGTGTCGTACAGTGCGCGGTCGAAGGTTTTTTCCACGGCGAGGGCTTCCCGTAAATCGAAGGATTTAATTTTCCCCTCGGAAAGGCCCAGAGCCAGGGAGCGTTTTTCCTCGCCGCAAAGGAACACGGCTTCGGCGCCGAGCCTGGATGCGTTGATGCGATCTTTTCCCGTAGGAATGCCCCCTCTTTGGGTGTAACCTAAAATGGTGACGCGCGTTTCCACCCCCGTCGCCTCTTCCAAATCTTTTGCGAGGCCGTATGCGGGAATCTGCTCTTCCGTCAGGAGAATAATATGGTGGCGCTTGCCCCGTTTCTTCCCCGCCAGAATTTTATTTTTAACACCGTCAAAATCGAAAGGTACTTCGGGAATAATCACGCTTTCCGCGCCGCCGGCGATGCCGGCATAAAGGGCCAGATCGCCGCAATGTCTTCCCATGACCTCGATAATATTGGCGCGCCTTAAGGCGCTAGAGGTGTCGCGGATTCTTCCCACAGCTTCCAAAATAGTTTCCACCGCGGTGTAAAATCCGATACTCGCCTCCTGATAGCCTAAGTCGTTGTCGATGGTGGCAGGCAGAGTAATCACCGACTGCCCCGCATCGGAAAGGGCGAGGGCGCCTTTCATGGAGCCGTCGCCGCCGATGACGATTAAATGCTCCACGCCCTCTTCTTTTAAAATCTCTCGGGCACGTGCAATACCTTCGTCGGTGCGCATTTCTTTCGATCGACTCGTGCCTAAAATCGTGCCCCCTTTATGAATAATATCCGCCACCGAGGAAAGGCCCATGGCGACGAAATCTTTTTCAAAAATACCGCTAAAGCCGTTGCGAATGCCCACCACGTCGTGGCCTTCGTAAATCGCCACCCGCACGACGGCGCGAAGGGCGGCGTTCATTCCCGGAGCATCTCCTCCGCTTGTCAATACGCCGATTCTCATGTCGTCCTCACTTTCTCACAGCGTCGGTTTCGGGGTTCATGATCTCCCGTAAATCCCGAATCAATCCGTCGCCGTAGGATACGTAAAATTCTCTCGGCACGCCGAGGGCTTTTTTCGTGTCCTCAAAATAAAATACTACGGGCATGGAGCCTGGGTATCGCTTTAAGATCGCTTCCGCATCCCCCTGAAGCCCTTCGTTTTTTAAACGCAAGTAGAGGGTTTCTTTATCGTCCAGATCTTTAAGAGGCTTTACCGATTCCACCAATATTTTTCCCTCTTCCACATCGCTTCCCTCGACGCGTCCTTTGACGGTAATAAGCTGTCCTTCTTCGAAAACGCCGGATTCCAAACTTGCGTAGACACTTGGAAATAAGACGAGTTCGATGGTGCCGTAAAGATCTTCCAAGACGCCGAATGCCATCATTTGGTTTTTCTTCGTCACCAGCGTTCGCTTTTCCCGCAAAAGACCGCCGAGGGTGGCGCTGTAAATCGTATCTTGACTTTCTAATGTTTCACGTACTTTTTGCGTATCGTAATCGGTCTGATCCTTTAGACTTTTCACATAGGATTCCAAAGGATGACCTGATACATAAATGCCCATTACGTCGCGCTCGTATTCGAGCTTTTGCTTTTGATCGTAATCTTTTAACTTCGGCAAATGGTCCCTTTGAGTTTCCGCCGTTTGAAAAAGGCTGACCTGCCCGGGAATATTGCGTCTGTTTTCCCCTTGCACGCCGTCGATTAATTTGTCGTAAACGGCGAGGTACTGGGGTCGATTGCCGCCCAGTTCGTCGAAGGCGCCGGCCTTAATGAGGGATTCCATGCTCCGCTTATTCATGGCGCCCGGAGCAACTTTATCCACCCGTTGAATAAATTCATTGAGGGAACTGAAAGGGCCGCCCTCTCTGCGGGCCTTTTCGATGGCTTCCACAAAATTCACGCCGACGTTTTTTACGCCCTTTAAGCCGAAGCGAATGGCGCCGTCTTCTACATTGAATTTCAAGAAACTCTTATTGATGCTCGGCGGCAAAATCTCGATGCCGAGACGCTTACATTCTTCGATGTACATGCGCACGTGAGCAGTATCGGACATAAAGGATGTAATTTGCGCCGCCATAAAGGCCGCCGGATAGTAATATTTGAGCCACGCCGTTCGATACGCCACCACGGCGTAGGCCACGGAGTGAGATTTGTTAAAGGCGAGCCGTCGTCGTTTAAACTGCCGTAAATAAAATTTTGCCGCTCCTGTTCCATAACGGCCATTTTCTTTTTACTCATGGCGCGGCGCACGAGATCCGCGCGCCCCAAGGAATAGCCGCCGATTTTCCTGACGATCTCCATAACCTGTTCCTGATAGACGATGCAGCCGTAGGTTTCCTCCAAAATCGATTCCAACGCCGGATGAGGATAGGAAATTTTCGAGGGATCGTGTTTCGATTCCACAAATTTCGGAATTTGATTCATAGGTCCCGGTCTGAAAAGGGCGTTGGCGGCGGCGAGGTCGGCAAATTTCGTCGGCTTCAATTCTTTCAGGAAAGCGCGCATGCCGCCGCTTTCAAATTGAAACACGCCGAGGGTTTCCGCCCGTTGAAACATCTTCAACACATCGGGATCGTCGTAACGCATGGTGTCGAAATCCACGTCGATTCCGTAATCTCGCTTAATAAAATCTTTCGCATCCCGAATCACCGTAAGGGTTCTGAGCCCTAAAAAGTCCATCTTCAAAAGGCCAAGCTCTTCCAGCTCGATCATATTAAATTGAGTGGAGATAATGTCTCCGTTTCGCGTAAGGGGCACGTAATCCGTAATGGGATTTTGGCTGATGACCACCCCAGCCGCATGGGTGGAGGTATGGCGCGGCACCCCTTCAATATGCAGCGCTAAATCCAACAGCCTGTGGATTTCCTCTTCGCTGTCGTATTCCTTTTTAAGAGACGGCGATATGTCGAGAGCCCGCGTCAACGTAATGTTGAGCTCGTTGGGCACTTGTTTCGCCACGTAATCCACTCGCCCGTAGGGAAGGTCCATAACCCGCCCTACATCGCGAATGGCGGCTCTTGCCCCCAAAGTTCCGAAGGTGACGATTTGCGCCACGTGGTCTTCCCCGTATTTTTCGATAACGTATTCGATAACTTCTTCTCGCCGTTCGTAACAAAAATCCACGTCGATATCCGGCATGCTCACCCGTTCGGGATTTAAAAACCGTTCAAAGAGCAAGCCGAAGGCCAGGGGATCCACGTCGATGATTTCCAGGGCATAGCTAACGACGCTGCCTGCAGCGGAGCCGCGGCCGGGGCCCACCTGAATATTTTTCGATCGGGCAAAGCGAATAAAATCCCAGACGATGAGGAAGTAATCAGTGTAGCCCATGGAAAAAATCGTGTTCAACTCAAATTCCACGCGCTCGCGAATCTCCTCGCTTACGGTTCCGTAACGGCGAATAAGCCCCTCTTCCACCAGTTCGCGTAAATAGCCTTCATTGGTGTAACCCGCCGGCAATTCAAAATGAGGCAAGTGAAGATTGTGAAACTCTAGCTCCACATTGCAACGCTCGGCAATTTTTACCGTGTTTTCCAACGCTTCCGGCGCAAAGGAAAAAATCTCCGCCATTTCCTCCGGGCTTTTGACGTAAAATTCGTCGCTGGGGAAGCGCATTCGTTTTTCTTCGCTTAAAATGGAGCCCGTCTGAATGCAGAGAAGGGCATCGTGTACGTCGGCATCTTCCCGTCGCAAATAGTGGCAGTCGTTGGTGGCGATCAGTTGTATTCCCGTTTCTTTCGACAGGCGAAGCAAGCGGCGATTAACATCTTTTTGCTCTCGCATGCCGTGATCCTGCAATTCCAAAAAGAAATTGTCAGGCCCAAAAATATCCCGGTAGCGCAAGGCGATGGCCTTCGCCCCTTCTTCATCGCCCTTTAAAAGGGCTTGTTGCACTTCGCCGCCGAGACAGGCGGAAGTGGCGATAATGCCCTTGTGATGTTTGCGAAGATCGTCCATGTCCACCCGCGGCTTGTAGTAAAAACCGTCGACGAATCCCGCCGAGACGATGGCCATTAAATTTTCAAAGCCTTCTCGATTTTCGGCGAGAAGAATTAAATGGTAGCGGGGATTTGAAGGATCTTTCAAAAGCTTATCTTTTTCCGTTACGTAAACTTCGCAGCCTAAGATCGGCTTGACGCCGGCCTCTTTCGCCGCCTTGTAAAAAGCCACGGCGCCGTACATATTGCCGTGATCGGTTAAGGCCACGGCATCCATGCCGAGGGATTTTACGAGCTCGGGCAATTCATCGATTTTGCTGAAGCCGTCTAAAAGGGAATATTCCGAGTGTAGATGTAAATGAACGAATGATGTCATGGCGTTCCTCTTTCAATAAAAAAAGAGCTTTTATGGTGCAAGCTCTTTTTATTCCAATTCGTTTTCGATAAAGTTGGCCAAATACTCTACCGCCTCGGCTTCGTCGGCGCCGTCGGCTTGCAGCGTAATCTCTTGGCCGGAATAAAGCCCAAGGCTCATAATACCGATAATGCTCTTGCCGTTGACCTCGTCGCCATCACTTACGATCGTAATGTCGGAGGTAAATTGATTGGCCGCCCGAACAAACATTGCTGCCGGCCTTGCGTGTAAACCCTCTTCGTTTTTAAGGGTAACTTTCAATTCTTTCACTTTAAACTCCTCTCAACTTCTCAGCCAACGCGTGCAACTTTTTAAATCGATGGTTGACGCCGCTTTTCGACATTTCAGGATCCATGGCTTCCCCGATTTCCGCCAGCGTCGCCTCGGGATCCCTTAACCGAGCTTCGGCGATACGCCGTAAATCATCGGGGAGACGCTCGATTTTCATGTGTTTTTCGATAATCGCCAAATCCTGCATTTGACGGGCAGAAGCATTTACCGTCTTCGACAAATTTGCCGTTTCGCAATTGACGAGGCGATTCACATTGTTGCGAACGTCTTTGACAACTCGCGCCGATTCAAAATGGAGTACCGATTGGCCGGCTCCCATAAAAGCTAATAAATCGGAAATCTTTTCCGCTTCTTTTAAGTAAATAATGTAATCGTCTTTTCGATAGACGCCCTTGGCGTGAAAATGACTGCGTTCAAGCCACTTCATGAGATCCCTTCCGTGGGTCTCGTCGTGGGTGATAAATTCCAGATGGTATCTCTTATTGGGCGATGTAACAGATCCTGCGCCTAAAAACGACGCTCGAACATAAGCGCGAATGGCTTCGTTCGTTCGAAGGAGGGAAGGATTGACGGAATACTGCATTTGAAAGACATTCTCAGGTCTTAGGAAATCGCTATCCATTAAAAGAGATTTAACCGATCCTTCATCGGCCAAGCTGATTTTATATTGCTTGTTCTTTTTAAGTAACATGTTTTGCGTGGCGCTTACTTCCACCTCCCGGCCATACACTCGTTTGTAGGCCGAAAGAATGCGGCGCGCCACCGAGGCATTTTCCGTTTGGAAAGAAAGCCCGATCTTTAAGCTTTCCGTAAGTTTTACCACGCCACAGGTACGGATATAGGCGGCGAGCTCGGCGTGCAAAATATCCATGTCTTCCATGGGTACGCGCGCTAATTCATTTTTTACATCCTTGGAAAAACTCACGATTGCCTCAATTCTCCTCTTTCATCATTATAATGCAGTTTCCCGTCCCGTGCAATGGATTTCATGATAACGATCACATAGACTTAATAAACGCTGCGCCACCATGAGCCCGTCGTGGCGAATAAAGCCGTCTTTGTAAAAAGCGAAGGAGCCGCTTTCCACTTCCGTTCCCCGGGAAGAAAGCGTCATCTTTTCGTCCTCGCTTATGAAAATCGGCGCCACACCTTTTTCGCTGTAACGGGAAAGAATATCGCTTTGCACTTCCCCGTCGTTCACCAGCGCATAGTCGATGGTACGTTTTAAACCGTGATCTTTTAACGCCTGTATGTGATCGCTTAAACTCATGCCTTCCGTTTCGCCCCGCTGTTCCATGACATTGGCCACGTAAACGAGAGGGGCCTCGGAGCAGGCGATGGCATCGGCAATGCCCGGCACGATCATATTAGGAATAAGGGATGTATATAAGCTTCCGGGCCCTAACACGATCATATTCGCCTCTTCAATAGCGTGAAGACATTCCGGGTTGACCTTGGGATCTTTGGCGTCGAAGCGCACGGAGTGAATGGCCAGTTCATGCTCCCACGCATATTTCGGAATACGGGATTCCCCGATCAGTTCGCTCCCGTCTGAAAAAGTGGCGATTAGGCGAATGGATTCCGTCGTAACGGGAAGCACTTTTCCCGTAATCCGCAATACTTGCGCCGCTTCCCCGACCCCTTCGGCAAAGCCGCCGTATAAATCGGAAAGGGCGGCGAGAATTAAATTCCCCATGTTTTGCCCTTCCAGTTTTCCATCGGTAAAGCGATATTGCAAAAGTTGCTCCAAGGACGGCTCCGCGTTGGCGAGGGCCACCAAACAATTTCGAATGTCTCCCGGCGGCAGCATGCCGTAATCTCTTCTAAGCATACCGCTGCTGCCCCCGTCATCTGCCATGGTGACGATGGCGGTAATGTTTTTTGAAAACCGCTTTAAGCCCCTCAGCAAGGTGGAAATGCCCGTGCCGCCGCCTAAAACGACAAATTTCGGATCGTAACGATCGATCATGTCACCACTCTCCCAAATCTCGATGGCCCACCACGACGGAAAGACCTTCTTTTTTAAGAGCCCGACCCAATGCTTCGGCCACGGCCACGGAGCGATGAAAACCGCCCGTACAGCCGATGCCTATGGTAAGGGTATCCTTTCCCTCGCTCACATATCCCGAACCGAAGGACTGAATGTATTTCACCACGCCTCGTATAAATTCTTTGCATTTTTCCTGGCTCAATACAAAGCTCGAGGTGTCGTCACTCAACCCGTTTTGGTGTTTAAGCTCGGGGATGTAATAGGGGTTGGGCAAAAAGCGCATATCGAACACCAGATCCGCCTCTTCCAAAATTCCGTTTTTAAAACCGAAGGACACGACGGAAAGGCTCAGCTTACCCTGCTCTTCCTGCAAAATCGCCTTGAGGCGAATTTTTAAATTATAATTGGTCATCTTCGACGTGTCAATAATATAATCGGCGCGTTCCCGCAAAGGTTTCATCTTCGCGATTTCTTCGTCGATTCCCTTGGCAATGGAAGAGTTTAAGGGATGGGGGCGGCGAAGCTCTTTAAATCGTTTAATGAGCTCGTGGCGATCGGCTTCCAAATAAATGACCGTAACATCGTCTACCGTCTTGTTAAGAGTATCTATGGCCACGTCCAGCTCTTTAAAAAACAGGCCGCTTCGAATATCTAAAACCAATGCCACAAGGGGCATTTGCGCTTCTTCGGCAATGCTTATAAATTTCGGGAAAAGGGCGGGCGGCAAATTATCTACGCAAAAATAACCTAAATCTTCCGCCGCCTTTAACGCCTGGCTCTTTCCCGCGCCGGAAAGGCCGGTGAGCACGAGTAATTTCACTAAACACCCCCTTATTGTTCGCCGAGAACCTTAACCTCTGTTTCCAACTCCACGCCGTGTTTTTGATACACCGCTTCTTGCACCGTGCGAATTAACTCCACCACTTCCTGGCAGGTGGCGTTGCCGCGATTGATGACGAAGCCGCAGTGTTTTTCGGAAACCTGGGCGTCGCCGTGACGCAAACCTCTTAGCCCCGCCTGATCGATTAATTGGCCGGCGTAATATCCCACAGGCCGCTTAAAGGTACTACCCGCCGAGGGATATTCCAAAGGTTGCTTCGTCGTCCGTCGATTCCAAAGATCGTCCATTTCCTCCTGAATGCGCTCGCTGTCGCCGGATTTTAACAAAAACGTCGTCGATAAGACGATGAGATGATCCGTATAGACGCGGCTGTTGCGGTATTCAAAATGAAGTTCCTCATTGGAAAGTTCTTCGACTTTGCCGTTGGCGTGCAGCACGCGCACCGATTCCACCACATCTTTCATCTCGCCGCCGTAAGCTCCGGCGTTCATGGTCATGGCGCCGCCGACGCCGCCGGGAATACCGTGAGCAAACTCGAGGCCCGTTAAACTTTCTCTTTGCGCCGCTTCGGCTACGGAACGCATGGATGCGCCCCCTTCGGCGATGACGCGATCCCCTTCGACCGTTACCTTTTCAAAAAATTCGCCGATACGAATAACGGCGCCACGAATCCCCTTATCGGACACCACCATATTCGTGCCCTTGCCCATGATCATCCAAGGAATTTTTTCCTCCTCTAAACGCAAGAGCGCACGAATTAATTCCTCTTCCGTTTTCGGTTCGATAAAATAATCCACGGGCCCGCCGATTTTAAAACTGGTCACTTCTTTCATGGGGAAGTGTTCTGTTACTCGTCCTATATGTTTAAGATCCATTGATCCTTTCCTCCTCGTCATCTAACTAACTCCATTGTACCAAATTCTATCTAAAAAAGTTCTAAAAAGACTTGACACCTTCCCTAAGGGATTGGTATCATTGATCCAACGAGTTTGACGAGGAGAGTACCTCGAATTTTCGGACTACAGAGAAGCTTCGTTGGTGAGAGAAGCTGTTTTGAGAATCGGGAGAACATGGCCTCTGACTTTTGCGATCGATAATAGATCGTTACAGGTGCGCCTGTTATAGCGCCAGGGTATGATAGTACCCGTAAGGTGTAAATCGTGAGGTTTACATAAATAAAGGTGGTAACACGGTTTATATCGTCCTTTTCCCTATAGGGAAAAGGACTTTTTTTATAGAAAGAAGGAGGATCACTTGATCGATTTACAAAATATTTCCGTCGTCTTTCAGCGCGACGGCAACGACTTTACGGCGGTGGACGATGTGTCCCTTACCGTAGAGCAAGGCGATGTGTTCGGCATCGTCGGCTACTCGGGAGCGGGAAAATCCACACTCGTTCGCACCATTAATCTTTTGCAGCCGCCCACAAAGGGAAGCGTCATCGTAGCGGGAGAAAATCTGACGACGCTCCCCGTCAAAGAGCTGAGAAAACGCCGCAAAAAAATCGGCATGATTTTCCAACACTTTAATCTTATGAATGCCCGCACCATTTTAGGCAATGTACTCTATCCTTTAAAAGACAGCAGCCTTTCTCAGGAAGAGCAAAGAGAAAAAGCCTTGCGACTTTTAAAACTCGTAGGCATTGAAGAAAAAGCGGACAGCTATCCCTCGGAGCTTTCCGGCGGACAAAAACAAAGGGTGGCTATCGCCCGCGCCCTCGCCAACGATCCCAAGATTTTACTTTGCGACGAAGCGACCTCGGCGCTGGATCCGAGAACGACCACTTCCATTCTTCATCTTTTAAAGCGACTGAATAAAGAAATGGGCCTTACCATCGTCCTCATCACCCACGAAATGCAGGCGGTAAAAGAAATCTGCAACAAAGTGGCGGTAATGGAATCGGGCCGCGTGGTGGAATCGGGATCCCTCATCGATATTTTCGCCAATCCCAAGGAAACCATCACCCATCAATTCGTGAACACTGCAAGCCACTGGGATGAAACCATCGACAAGATGAACGAGCACGGCTACTTCGACAATGTGGATCCTTCCAATCAATTGATTCACTTGCAATACGTGGGCACTTCGGCGACGGATCCCATCTTAAACAATATCTACACCAAATTCGGCGTAAAGACCAATATTTTATCCGGCAGCATCGAATTTTTAGAAGACGTGCCCTTCGGCAACCTGGTAGTTCTCTTCCAGGGGCCGCCGGAAAATATTGAAAAGTCGAAAGAATATTTAAAAGAAAATAACGTCGAACTCGAAGTGGTGAAGAAGGAGGTGATCTAATGGGATTTTTTGAAAATGTCATCGCATCCAAACAAGATTTCGTCGTGGAAACAGGCGCCACCCTTTACATGGTCGTCGTGACCTCGATCATCGCAGGCATTATCGGCATGATCGTAGGCTTGCTCTTAACCCTTACGAAAGAGGGCGGCCTTTGGGAAAATCAAAAAATCTATTGGTTCCTCGATAAGGTCGTCAACATCTTCCGCTCCATTCCCTTTATTATTTTGCTGGCGTTGATTTCGCCTTTTACTCGCCATTTAATCGGCACCACCATCGGCAACACTGCCGCCATCGTTCCCCTTGTGGTGGGAAGCGCCCCCTTCTATGCGCGCCAAATTGAAAACGCGCTGGCGGAAGTGGATCCGGGCATCATTGAAGCGGCGGAATCCATGGGAGATTCTCCCATGCACATCGTCTACGGCGTGTATTTAAAAGAAGGTCTCCCTTCCATTTTACGAGCCAGCGCCCTTACGATTATTAGCCTCATCGGCCTTACGGCCATGGCAGGTGCCGTCGGCGCAGGAGGTCTCGGCAATCTCGCCATTACCCGCGGCTACAACCGCTTCCAAAACGACATCATCGTCGTATCCACTGTTTTAATTCTTATTTTGGTATTTATTACCCAAGCGGTTTTCGACCTTTGGGTAAAGAAAGTACAACACTAATTTGCAATCGAAAGGAGTTTCATTATGAAATCTATTTGGAAAAAAGTAACTGCCATCACCCTATTAACTACCCTGCTCTTAACAGGCTGCGGCGCACCGGCCAATAACGCAAAGGCCGACAACAAAAATGCCAATGCCGCTGAAGAAACACAAAAGACGAAAGACGGCGACAAAGTCGTTAAAATCGGCGTCGTCGGCGACGACCAACGGTTATGGGAAAAAGCCGCCGAGCTCGCCAAAAAAGACGGCATCACCTTGGAAATTAAAGTCTTCACCGACTACAATCTTCCCAACGATGCCTTGGCAGACGGCAGTATCGATTTAAACGCCTTCCAACACAAGGCATTCTTAGATGAATACAACAAGAGCAAAGGCACGAACCTTACCCCCATCGGCATGACCTATCTCTCCCCCATCGGCGTCTATTCCAACAAGATCAAGGATCTGAAAGAACTTAAAGACGGCGATACCGTCGCTATTCCCGACGACGCCACCAACGGCGGCCGCGCCCTTATCGTCCTTCAACAAGCGGGCGTCATTAAATTAAAAGACGACGCCGGTTTAACGCCTACAGTCAAAGACATTGCCGAAAATCCGAAGAAAATTAAAATCGAAGAATTGGATGCCGCATCCGTCGCCCGTTCCCTTCCCGATGTGGACGCAGCGGTTATTAACGGCGGCTTGGCAGTCGATGCCGGTCTCGATCCCAGAAAAGACACGATCTTCGTCGAAGAAATGGGCGAAAGCATTGCCCCCTATATTAACTACGTCGTCGCCCGTCCGGAAGATAAAGACAACGAACTTTATAAAAAAGTCGTAAGCTACTATCAAACCGACGAAGTAGACAAACTCTTGCAAGAACTTTACAAGGGCAGCCAATATGCTGCTTGGAAACTCGACTTAAGCAAGCTCGATCAATACAAAGACGGCAAGAGCGATTTGGAAGAATCGAAATAAAATTTAACAGCACGCTATTATTCTCTGCCCGCTTTCGCCGGCGGGCAGACTTTTTTTACTCAAAAATAGGATGGAATCATTATGAAAAACACATTAAAGCTAATCTCTCTCGGAATTTTATCCCTCTTTCTCCTCGTAGGATGCGGCAAATCGTCGGATGACGGCCAAGTCGTAAAACTCGGCGTCGTCGGTGACGATCAACGGCTTTGGGAAAAAGCCGCCGAGCTCGCCAAAAAAGACGGCATTACCATTAAACTCGTTCACTTCTCCGATTACAACACACCTAACGACGCCCTGGTCAACGGCGACGTGGACCTGAACGCCTTCCAACACAAGGCATTCTTAGACGAATACAACCACTCCAAGGGAACCCATCTCGTGCCCATCGGCAGAACGTTTATTTCCCCCATCGGCGCGTACTCCAACACATTGAAGGATTTAAAAGATGTGCCCGAAAACGGAAAAGTTTCCATTCCAAACGACACCACCAACTGCGGACGCGCCCTCTTCCTATTGGAAGCGGCGGGCCTTATCCAATTAAAAGATAATGTCGGCGTAAGCCCCACCCTTTCCGACATTGTGGCCAATCCGAAAAACATTCAAATCAACGAAATGGACGCCGCCCAAGTAGCGCGCACCCTTCCCGATGTAGACGCCGCGGTTATCAACACCAACCTTGCCATCGACGCAGGCCTTTCCCCGAAAGACGACGCCATTTTCATGGAGCCCCTTAACGAACATTCCGCTCCCTATATTAACTACGTCGTAGCGCGGGAAGAAGATAAAGACAATGCACTCTATCAAAAAGTTGCCGCCTACTATCGCACGCCGGAAGTAAAGGCATTGAACGATAAACTTTACGAAGAAACGCAAAAAATGGCATGGGAACTTACCGATATTCCCGACGCCGGCGACACGGCGACAAAATAAGAAAACGGCTGAGGATACTCGGCCGCTTTTTATTGCATCGAAAGCTTTTCCGTTAGCTTTTAACAAAACGTGATATAATGAGCCTATCCACTTGGGATAATCTAATAGAAAGAGGTGTTCTATGAGCATTTCTAAAAAATCAAAACTACCCGTCGGCGACTTTCGGATTATAAAAGATAAATATATTCCCGAAATCGAATCGTCCCTTCGGAAAAAACCGGTGCTCATGCCCAATGCCATTTACAACGCATCGGGGATCCGCATTCAGGGTACCCGCTTTAAATCCCTGATCTTTTCCACCGACATCGCCATGATTCGCAACTCCAACGCCCAGGCGGTGTTCGCAGTCTATCCCTTTACGCCTCAGCTCGCCATCGTGCAATCCATTATTCAAGGCTCATCGATCCCCGTTTTCGCAGGGGTCGGCGGCGGCACGACCTCCGGAGCGCGAAGCGTCTCCATTGCTCTGGAATGTGAATTATTGGGCGCTTACGGCGTCGTCGTCAACGCGCCTATGAAAAATGAAGTCATTCAGGAAATGTACAACGTCCTGGACATTCCCATTATCGCCACCGTCGTCTCCAAAAACGACGACATCGTCGGAAAAATCAACGCCGGCGCGCGCATTCTGAATGTCTCCGGCGGCAAAAACACGGCGGAACTCGTCCGTTACGTGCGCAGCATTATCGGAAACCGATTCCCCATTATCGCCACCGGCGGCGACAACGATGAGCAAATTCAAACCACCATCAACGCCGGCACCAACGCCATTACCTACACGCCGCCTTCTATGGCATCTCTTTTCAAAGGCATGATGGAAGATTATCGGGCGCAAAGCGAGGCCAACGGCAGCGAATCCTGCAATGATCCGAAACAACTTCACGTACATGAATATTTAAGAGACCTTGTATTCCCCGCAGACGCTATCGAATACATTCGAAAAAAAGGTGAAGATAAAGATGATAAAAAATAAACCATTTACGACCCTCGTAAACATCGCCTTGGTGTTGCTGATTATTTTACTTTTCAGCATGACCCGGCAATTTTTAAGCCCCATTTACAATATTTTTCTTTTTTTAATTACGCCACTCATTCTCGCCATTTATATCTTTTACGCCTTTCGGCCCATTCGCAATAAACTGGCGGAATGGACGAAAAAGCCCGGCCTTTCGGCGATCATTACTTTTTTCCTCTTTATCGCCTTTGCCGTCGGCCTGTTTTACGTCACCTTCAGCATGATTTACGATCAGGCACAAAGCTTTCTCAGAAATGTGAACATGAATGTCCTCTTGCAGTATTCCGA
>QWCH01004158.1_pt1 | contig 16269 bp, 14 predicted proteins | sample 1972671 | NCBI WGS metagenome assembly QWCH01 (sample SAMN09866713, study PRJNA288562) | Human gut metagenome isolate term3_stool, whole genome shotgun sequencing... | isolation source: gut | host: Homo sapiens | place: USA: California | reverse complement strand
AGGCCCGTTGGCTGAGAAGTGGAAAAATTATAAAGATCACCAGAAACTGGTGAACCCCGCTAACAAGCGTCGTCTGGATGTAATCGTTGTAGGTACAGGTCTGGCTGGAGCATCTGCTGCCGCTTCTTTGGCAGAAATGGGATTCAACGTATTGAACTTCTGTATCCAGGACTCTCCCCGTCGTGCACACTCGATCGCTGCACAGGGCGGTATCAATGCTGCAAAGAACTATCAGAATGACGGCGACTCTGTTTACCGTCTGTTCTACGATACAATCAAAGGTGGTGACTATCGTGCCCGCGAAGCTAATGTCTATCGCCTGGCAGAAGTTTCCAACTCTATCATCGACCAGTGCGTAGCACAAGGCGTTCCTTTTGCCCGCGAATACGGCGGTCTGTTGGACAACCGTTCATTCGGTGGTGCTCAGGTATCGCGTACGTTCTATGCCCGCGGTCAGACGGGACAGCAGTTGTTGCTGGGCGCTTACTCCGCTTTGAGCCGCATGATCGGTCTGAACAAAGTGAAGATGTACACTCGTCACGAAATGTTGGACGTTGTCAAGATCGACGGCCGCGCTCGCGGTATCATCGCACGCAACCTGATCACCGGTAAGATCGAACGTTTCTCCGCTCATGCCGTAGTGGTTGCAACAGGTGGTTATGTAAATACATTCTTCCTGTCTACCAACGCAATGGCTTCCAACGGTTCTGCTGCATGGCAGTGCTACAAGAAGGGCGCTTATTTCGCTAACCCCTGTATGGTACAGATTCACCCGACTTGTGTTCCTGTACACGGCGATTACCAGTCCAAGCTGACATTGATGTCCGAATCACTGCGTAACGACGGCCGTATCTGGGTACCGAAAAAGCTGGAAGATGCAAAAGCATTACAGGCCGGAACGAAGAAAGGTAAAGACATCCCCGAAGAAGATCGTGACTACTATCTGGAACGCCGCTACCCGGCATTCGGTAACCTGGTTCCGCGTGACGTAGCTTCACGTGCCGCCAAAGAACGTTGCGACGCCGGTTTCGGTGTGAACAACACGGGTCTGGCTGTATTCCTCGACTTCTCCGATGCTATCAACCGCCTGGGTAAAGATGTTGTAAAAGCAAAATATGGTAACTTGTTCGATATGTACGAAGAAATTACCAACGATGATCCATATGAAACTCCGATGATGATCTATCCGGCTCTGCACTACTCGATGGGTGGTCTGTGGGTAGACTACGAATTGCAGACATCCATTCCGGGTCTGTTCGCTATCGGTGAAGCCAACTTCTCTGATCACGGTGCTAACCGTCTGGGTGCATCTGCTTTGATGCAAGGTTTGGCCGACGGTTACTTCGTATTGCCTTATACGATCCAGAACTATCTGTCCGACCAGATCCAGGTTCCGCGTTTCAGCACCGACCTGCCTGAGTTCGCAGCTTCTGAAAAGGCTATCAAAGACCGTATCCAGAAATTGATGAGCATCAAGGGTAAAGAATCTGTCGATTCTATCCATAAGAAACTGGGTCACATCATGTGGGAATACATCGGTATGGCCCGCGATGCCGAAGGTTTGAAAGAGGCTATCCAGAAACTGAAAGACCTGAAGAAGGAATTCTGGACAAATGTACATATCCCGGGACAGGCAGAAGACCTGAACGTGGAATTGGAAAAAGCATTGCGTCTGGCAGACTTTATCGAGATCGGTACACTGATGGCTCACGATGCATTGGATCGTGCTGAGTCTTGTGGTGGTCACTTCCGTACTGAACATCAGACAGAAGAAGGTGAAGCTCTTCGTCATGATGATAAATTTATGTATGTATCTTGCTGGGAATATCAGGGTGAAGACAAAGATCCTGTTATGCTGAAGGAAGATTTGAATTATGAATTCGTAGTACCTCAGACACGTAACTACAAGAAGTAACAATTTTCAAAAATTAGAATCATGGATAAAGATATAAATATCACACTTAAAGTCTGGCGTCAGAAAGGTCCGAAAGAAAAAGGACAGTTCGAAACTTACCAGCTGAAAAACATTAACCAGGGCACATCTTTCCTGGAAATGCTGGATATCCTGAACGAACAACTGATTAACGAAGGTAAAGACCCTGTAGTTTTCGATCACGACTGCCGTGAAGGTATCTGCGGTATGTGTTCATTGTATGTAAACGGACACCCGCACGGACCGGCAACCGGTGCTACTACTTGCCAGCTCTATATGCGTCGTTTCAACGATGGCGAAACAATCACGATCGAACCGTGGCGTTCAGCCGGTTTCCCGGTTATCCGCGACTTGATGGTAGACCGTTATGCTTACGATAAAATCATCCAGGCAGGCGGTTTCGTATCTGTAAACACAGGTGGTGTGCCTGATGCAAATGCAATTGCTATCCCTAAGGCTGATGCTGATTTGGCTATGGATGCTGCTGCTTGTATCGGTTGTGGTGCTTGTGCCGCTGCTTGTAAGAACGGTTCGGCTATGCTGTTCGTTTCTGCTAAGGTCAGCCAGTTGGCTCTGTTGCCGCAGGGTAAAGTGGAAGCTGCCCGCCGTGCGAAAGCAATGGTTGCCAAGATGGACGAACTGGGCTTCGGTAACTGTACCAACACTCGCGCTTGCGAAATGGAATGTCCGAAGAACATCTCTGTCAGCAACATCGCCCGCCTAAACCGCGAATTTATTTGCGCGAAATTGAAAGACTAATACATTATATATGTATATAGAAAAAGCCCGTTGTTTATCGCAACGGGCTTTCTTTATTTTATGTCCACAAAAAAGCCGCACTCCATATAATAGGATGCGGCCTTTTTGCTGCTTTCCAGCGAAACAATCTCTCGATCCCCTCCCCGCAAAGACTTTTTGTTAACCTTAGATCTAAAATACTATGAAAAAAACTCACTGCAAATATAAACTATATTTATTATAAATGCAAGAGTCTTTAGTTACAATTTATTGCAAATTTGTCATTTTTCCTTTTAAAATTGACATTGTGCGCGATTTCACACTATTATAATATCAATAAACAGCCTGTTCCGGCAGAGGAAAGTCTCCCGGACTCCCCATTCAGATCGAATAGCGTTCAGGGATGGAATCCAGAATACCGAACAGCTCTTCCACTGTCTCCGCCCGCAACATTGCGACGCGCGTCTGCTTGAAATCCGCAATACCTTTAAACAACGGAGTAGCAGCCAGATGGCGACGGATATGCAAAATGCCCCGCCGCTCGTCCAAGCGTTCGACACTTTGTATGACCTGTTTTTTCAATATGTCCAGATACCAGGAAAAAGACTCGGCAGGAAGCAATTCGCCTGTATTCAGAAAATGTTTTACCTCCCGGAAAATCCAGGGACGACCGATACTGCCCCGACCAATCATCACGGCATCCACACCATACTGCTCAAAACGTTGTTTGCATATCTCGGCAGAAGTGACATCGCCATTTCCTATAATAGGAATATGCATCCGGGGATTGTTCTTGACTTCGCCGATCAGTGTCCAATCCGCCTCGCCCGTGTACATCTGCGCCCGTGTACGTCCGTGTATGGAAAGAGCGGCAATACCGCAATCTTGCAACTGTTCGGCCAAATCGACAATGATCTTGTTGTCGGCATCCCATCCGAGACGGGTTTTCACCGTAACGGGAAGTTTAACCGCTTTTACCACTTCACGCGTGATATCCAGCATCAGCGGAATATTACGGAGCATTCCGGCTCCTGCTCCTTTTCCGGCCACACGTTTCACCGGACAACCGAAATTAATATCGAGAATATCCGGCCGCGCCGCTTCACAGATTTGTGCCGCTTCCACCATCGTCGGGACATCGCGCCCGTAAATCTGGATAGCAACCGGACGCTCTTCGTCAGCCACATTCAACTTCTGCTGCGTCTTGTTGACACTGCGGATCAAAGCGTCTGCCGAAACAAATTCGGTGTACACCATATCCGCACCAAAACGTTTGCACATCAACCGGAAAGAGATATCTGTAACATCTTCCATAGGCGCCAGGAAGACGGGATGTTGACCTAAATCTATTGTTCCTATTTTCATCTTATATCTTAATATACGCATGCAAAGGTACTGATTTTCTGCCAAAAACAGAGGGGAAAGGATATCTACTAAGAAATATAGTAAAATAACTATACAATATAGTTGTATTACTAAATAATATAGTTATATTTGTGCATTCCGCTAATAAGAAACAGATTATGGTCAGATTAACAACAAAAGAAGAAGAGATATTAGGTTACTTCTGGGCAAAAGGCCCGCTGTTCGTACGGGAATTACTCGACTTGCAGGAAGAGCCCAAACCGCATTACAACACCTTGTCGACAATTGTCCGTTCGTTAGAAGAAAAAGGATATATCGGATACAAGGTGTACGGCAATACGCACCAATATTACGCACTGGTATCGGAAGACGAATACCGGCGAAACTCGCTGAAACAGGTGATCGGCAAATATTACGACAATTCCTATACGCGTGTCGTCTCTACTCTGATCGAGGAAGAAGCGCTCACGGTAGACGAATTGCAGGAGCTGATCCGGCAGATCAAGAACAAATAATAAAACCAACACTTATGGAAGCCTTTCTTCTATACATACTGAAATCCGGCATTTGCCTGGCCGTGTTCTACGTCTGTTTCAAGGCGCTGTTCAGCAACGATACCTTTTTCCGGTTCAACCGTTGGATATTGCTGGCGGGAACAGGCGTCTGCATGTTGCTACCGTTTTGCAGGATTACCACCACACAACCTCTTCCGCTCAGCCAACCGGTTAGCCAGTTGGAAACAGTTTTCCTGAAAGAAGAGGTAAACACAACGCCCATTCAGGAAAATAGAACAACAGCGACAGTTACTCCAACAGACAACGCCGCTATTCCCTGGATAAAGTTTATCGGTATCGCTTATCTGACAGGTTGTTGCGTATGCCTGTCCACGACTGTCCTTTCATTCCGGAAAATGTATCAACTGATGCAAAAAGGGAAGAAACAGAAAGACGGGAAATATACGTTAGTCCTGATAGCCGATCCCATTTCCCCCTTCAGCTGGGGACGCTACATCTTTCTCTCCGGGGACGACTACCGAAACCATCCGGAAGAAATTCTCACACACGAGAAAATGCATCTCCGTTATAACCATTCGGCCGATTTGCTCTATATGGAAATGATCATTCTCTTGCAATGGTGTAACCCGGCAGTATGGCTGCTCAAAAGGGAACTGCGGGACATACATGAATACCAGGCAGACAAAGGCGTACTTAATCAAGGCATCGATGCAACAAAATATCAACTGTTACTCGTGAAAAAAGCTGTCGGCTCCAGCCTCTACACTCTTGCCAACAGCTTTAACCACAGTAAAATTAAAAAGCGTATTACTATGATGTTAAAAAAGAAATCGAACAATTGGGCCCGGTTGAAGCTCGCGCTCCTGGTCCCGGCAGGCCTTGCGGCCTTAAGTGCATTCGCCCGTACGGAAACGGTAGTGACGCCTGTTCAAACTCCTGCTCCGGCAGTCATAGAACAGGTTAACGAAGAGCCCTTGCCTACAGCAAGCAAAAGTACGAATTTACAGAAAGATATCCAAGATGATTACAATGTCTATCTGTCTTTTACCAAGAATAATAATGAGGGAAAGGAATTGATAGACGGCATATCCATCTATGGTGTCGGGGAACAAAAAGCATTGGAGATTGCAGAGAAAGCGATAAAAAACGGAAGGTTCGCCGCTGCAACCAAAGTAATTATCTGTCCGCATACTCCCAAAGTGCCTATGAGCTATTTGGAGAAAATGAAGGATTTATTCGACAGGAACAATATTAAATGTAATATTACGAAAGCGCAGGGATATGATGACAACGGGAATGCACTGCCAACCCCGCCGCCGCCACCTCCTGCACCGGATGCTTACGTCACCCTAAATTACAAAAGCGGAAAGAAAGAGGAAGGAATAATCGTTTACAAACGTTTTCTCGAGACAGGTGAAAAGATAAACGAACGACTGGATAAAATCTATTCCGACGATATTTCAACTGTCACCATCACCACCTACAAATGGACTCCGGACGGAGTGCTTGAAGGAGTTGAAAAGTTTCTGAAAGACAGAATCAAACTGGATGGCGTGAAATATGTGACACAGAAGAAATAATAAATCCTTATTCTTGAGGAATGTATTATCTTTACCCCTTCAAAACAAGGAATACGATGATACATAAAATAAGGCTGGTCATTTTCGCCTGTCTTCTCGCGGCCTGTACGCCAACCGGCCGGGAAGATATTGCAACAACCGGGACACTTCTCCGGCAAGCGGCCTTCTATAAGGAACAGCTGCAATATCTTCCGGCATTGGAAACCTACCGGCAAGCGATCAGGCAGGCGGAAAAAGAAAAGGACAGCACAGCCCTTTCCATCGCCTATCTGGAAACGGGAAAAATTTACCGGAACCAGTCTCTCAAACCAAAAGCGCTGCAAAGCGAAAAGACGGCATTGGCTTATGCCGAAAGGACAGCCTGCGACTCCCTGCGGATAGCTCTTTATCGGGAGATGGCCGATATTTATGCCTTATCCGGACAAACAGACAGCGCCTTTCACTGCTACCAAAAAGCCGGTTGCCGGATCAGGCAAGCCCAAATATTACAGCAAACAGGGAAACAGAAAGAGGCGGAAACTATTCTGAAAACAGAACTGGAACAAAAACGTTCCCAAGAAGAGAAAGCGGAACTCTATCTGGCCCTCGCCAACCTGCAGATCAGCCGGGGACAACTGAAGGAAGCGGAAAAGAATTTAAGCAAGCTTCCCCCTTCACATCCACATCTCTATGCAGCCTTGTCACGGGTTGCCCAAAGTCGTGGAGACAGCCTGCAAGCGGACTTTTATCATAAAAGTTATCTGCATTATCAGGATGCCCTGCGCAAAGAAATGGAACAAAACCAAGTCACCCAACTGCTCCGCACCTCAGAACAGAAAGAATGGGAAGCGCGTTTATCCGACTCGCAAAAGACACAACAGGGGCAGATGTACGTCTGGATCGCCCTCTTGGTGTCTTGCGGAACGGGAACCTGGGGTTATTCCCGCTACCGGCTGAAAAAGACGGCTGATAGTTTGTCCGAAACAGATTTCCTCTCTTCCGAGATTTATCTCCGTTTCCACAGAAAAGAAGAATGGAAACCGACGCCTAAGGATTGGGAAGAATTGTTGCAAGCCTTCAACCGAACCTATCCGGAGTTTCGCGAACGGCTGAAAAGAAAAATTCCGAAATTAAGCGAACAGGAATGGCGGATGTGTTGCCTGATCAAAATGGAGGTTCCGCCTTCTACAGCCGCCATGTTGCTCTGTTGCACCAACCAGGCCATTTCGATGCGCCGCGTCCGCCTGTATCAGAAAACGACAGGCGAAAAGGGAACGCCGGAACAGTGCGACGCCTTTATTCGTGATTTTTAAGCAGATGTGAACTGATGTGAAACCGCCAGTAAAACCGTTACTCCTACTTTTGCCTGAAAAAAGCGTATGAAAAAGATGTTGTTTTGGCTGATAGCCGTTGTTGCTTTGACCGGGTGCAGATCGAAAGATTCCACCGATAAATTGCCGGTACTCGATCTGACGGCCCCTAATTTTGCATCGAACCGGGTGGAGATTTCGGACGAGATAAAATCAATCGAATATGTTCCGTTGGAATTGACAGACGAATCCCTAATCGCCGAGATACTGGATTTGGCTGTTTCCGACGATTATGTCTTTATCTATTCCACCCGCCAGGACGGTATTTTGCAGTTCGACCGCAAAGGGCACTTTGTCCGCAGCGTCGCAAAAACCGGAAACGGGCCGGGAGAAACGGCGCAGATCGTCTCGCTCTCGGTCGACGATGAGAACCGGCTGCTGTGTGTCAGCGAATTTTTTTCCACCTCTTTCTACTCTTTTGACGGCGAGTTCATTAAAAAGGTAAATACATTGCGCCCGTATCTCTGGCAATATTGCATCGGTCCCAACACGATGGCCGAAATGGGTCGTGAAAGCATCCCGATGGATACACCAGGCATATTCAGTCTCGGCGTTTTCAACTTAGCGACAGACGACACGGTTGCGATCCGTCAAACTGTCGGAAACATGGATCTATTGCCACTAAAGGAAACTTTGCTGGGAGAGTGGAGCTTTAACGGAGGCACAGGCGGCATGCTTTGTTATTCTGCCGGCATCGATACGGTCTGGAACTTGGGAATGGACGGCATTCATCCTGCCTTCCGCATCGATTTCGGCTTTTCCGCCGACGAACAGAAGATGGTACGTTCCGAACCGGGCGCGATCGTAGACGGGAAATATTGGATCTCCCGCTTCTTCGAGACTCCGCGCCGCTACATTGTCAAATGCTTCGAAGCCGACAACCAGTCACGATTTCATCTATTCAGCCTGGACAAGGAAACCGGAGCGGTATGCCACGAAAAATCTTCAATCGATGCCATGGAACTGTTTAAATATAACCGGATTCTGACGGGTATCGGCATCCATAACGAGACAGACGGCGGCCTTCCTGTCTGGCCGTATTATTCCTATCCGGGTAAAAAACTGATGGTACAACTCAACACCGCCGTAGAGATCGAATACCTGAAAGAGAAATATCCGGAGTTGAAACAACATCCGGTTCTGCAAAAGATTACCGAAGACTCAAATCCTTTCGTCACAATTTACCATTTACGCTGATCCGCATAAACAGCCCCGGGCATCCGCCAAAAATTCCATGGGCATGGAAAAACTATTTCATGCCCATGAAACTAAAGTTGCATGCCCATGGAACCGGAGACGGATGCAGATGCACATCTTCTCGGATATTATTCCTACCTTTGCAAGAGTAATCTGTAAATGTATAATAACTTGAACGAGAAAGATTTTGAAATAATGGCGCCCGTCGGTTCGTACGAATCGCTGATGGCGGCTATCCAGGGAGGAGCCGACTCCATTTACTTCGGCATCGAAGGGCTGAACATGCGTTCGCGCTCTTCTAATAACTTTACGACAGACGATTTGCGTAAGATCGTAGCCATTTGCCGCGAGCACGGCATCAAGAGCTACCTGACCGTAAACACGGTAATCTACGGAGAAGACCTGCCGTTGATGCGCGAGATCATCGATGCAGCCAAAGCGGCAGAGGTTTCCGCCATCATCGCAGCCGATGTGGCCGCCATGAATTATGCCGACAGCATCGGACAGGAAGTGCACCTTTCCACGCAACTCAATATCTCGAACGCAGAAGCCCTGAAATTCTATGCCCGCTTTGCCGACGTGGTCGTGCTGGCACGCGAGCTGAACCTGAAACAGGTGCACGAAATATACCGCCAGATCGTCGAACAACAGATCAAAGGCCCGAAAGGAGAACTGATCCGTATCGAGATGTTCGCCCACGGCGCCCTCTGTATGGCTGTCTCCGGCAAATGCTACCTGAGCCTGCACGAGATGAACGCTTCCGCCAACCGGGGAGCCTGCATGCAGATTTGCCGTCGCGCCTATACGGTAAAAGATAAAGACAGCAACATCGAACTGGATATCGAAAACCAGTACATCATGTCGCCCAAAGACCTGAAAACAATTCATTTTATGAATAAAATGATGGATGCAGGCGTGCGGGTGTTCAAGATAGAAGGGCGTGCACGCGGACCGGAATATGTGCGCCTCGTAACGGAATGCTATAAGGAAGCCGTACGCGCTTACTGCAACGGCACTTTCACAGAAGAAAAGGTCGCCGCCTGGGACGAACGCCTCAGCAGCGTGTTCAACCGGGGATTCTGGGACGGCTATTACCTGGGACAACGCTTAGGAGAATGGAGCAGCAAATACGGTTCCGGCTCGACCAAAAAGAAAGTTTATGTCGCCAAAGGAATCAAATACTTCGACAAGATCGGCGTGGCCGAATTTGAAATGGAGTCCGGCACCCTGAAAGCAGGCGACGAAATCCTGATTACCGGACCGACTACAGGCGCCGTTATGCAGACGATAGACGAGATCCGCGTAGAGCTCAAACCGGTAGAACAAACCGTTAAAGGCGAACGTTTCTCCTTTAAGGTAAACGAGAAGATCCGCCCGTCCGACCGGCTATATAAAATGGAAAAAGTTCAACTCGAAAAATCGTTTGAATAATGAAAGAATATCTCTTTAAACTGACAGACAAAGTCCGCGACTACGAATGTGACTTGCAAGGAGTTGTCAACAACTCCAACTACCAGCATTATATGGAGCATACCCGTCATGAATTCCTGGAATCGCTCGGCGAGAACTTTGGAAAGATGCATGAGAAAGGAGTGGACGGATTCGTTTCGCGGGTAGAAATTCAGTATAAAACTTCCCTGAAAAGCGGCGACAGCTACATCTCCTGCCTCAACGTGTATAAGAAAGGCGTCAAACTGGTTTTCGAACAAGACATTTACCGGGCTTCCGACAATGCGTTGGCAACAAAAGGGATCGTAGAGTCGGTAATCGTGGAGAACGGGAAACTGACACGCGGCGAATATTTCGATGAAATGCTAAAAAGAATAGAACATACATGACAGAAAAACAGATTTACCAAATCGGCCTTACTATGATCAACGGCGTGGGAGACATCCTGGCGCGCCATCTCCTGCAAACATTGGGAGAAGCAGAGGCCGTGTTCGCTGAAAAGCAACAGTTGTTAGAGAGAATCCCGGGTATCGGCAGCGTCTTAGCTGCCGAAATCAAACGCCCGGAAGTGCTGCAACGGGCGGAAAAAGAGGCGGTCTTTATCGAAAAGAACCATATTTCTTGCTACTTCCTGGCCGATACGAACTATCCGGCTCGCCTCAGGGAATGTCCGGACGCTCCCGTCCTCTTCTATTTCAAGGGAAATACCAATCTGGATGCAACGCGGATCATCAGCATTGTCGGAACGCGCAATGCCACCGAATACGGCAGGGAACTCACCGAATCGCTTCTGAAAGACCTCTCCCAAATTATCCCCGATTTATTAATCGTCAGCGGATTGGCCTACGGCATCGATATCTGTGCCCACCGGAGCGCTCTCCGAAACCAATTGCCGACTGTCGGCGTATTGGCGCATGGCCTGGACCGCATTTATCCGTCCAGCCATCGCTCTACGGCTGTCGAGATGTTGGAATGCGGAGGCCTGTTGACCGATTTCCCCAGCGGGACGGAGCCGGATCGTCCTAATTTCCTTCGCCGGAACCGGATTGTAGCCGGTATGTCTGATTGTACGATTGTCGTCGAATCAGCCGAAAAAGGCGGTTCCTTAGTGACGGCCGATATCGCCTTCTCGTATGGCCGGGACGTTTACAGCTTTCCGGGGCGCGTCGGCGACAGCCATTCCAAAGGCTGCAACAACCTGATCCGGCAGAACAAAGCCGGATTGATTACTTCTGCCGCCGACCTGATCTCCGCTCTTTGCTGGGACGTGCAAGAACCGGCAACACCCGTACAGACGGAACTGTTCTTTTCCGATCAGGAGCCGTTGGCCGAACAAAACCCGATTCTGAGAATCATGCAGAAAGAAAAGGAGATGCATATCAACCAGCTTGCCCTGGCATTGGATATGCCGGTCTATCAACTCACAACGTTGCTATTTGAACTGGAAATAAACGGAAAGATAAAAACGCTGCCGGGGAACATCTACAAACTGCCCTGACCGGGCACTATTTTCATCAGGTAAAATAGGAACGAAACCCTTATAAACAATTAAAGGCTGTCTCACGACAACCCCTAACCAACTTTGTTAACCTTAAATCTAATACTATTATGAAAAAACCACATTGCAAAGATACACCTGTTTTGACCATTTGTCAAGCATTTTACCGCTAATACTTGTTAAATCAAGGTCTATCAATAGCAAAAAGATTCTAAACGCCCCTAAAGAGTCTTCAAAACCACTCTATTTTGTTAAATCCAGCCCTTGAAACAGGTACGGATAATCCGTTTCGATCACATCCGGATGCGTCCCGATCTCCGTTTTATAACCGGCAATCTTTTCCGCCTCCGTCTTTCCCCGGTCATGCGTCGGAGCGACTGAAATCATGCACATCACACCGTTACGATGCAAGGCATCATACAACGCCTGTTCTTCCGGCTTCATCTTCGGGCCGACATACGCCATCACTTGCTTCCAGGGAATACCTGCTTTTTCGTATTTTCCGAACTCCTCCATATTCTTGCACCAGCAAGAGAACATCGCTTCGGGCTCCCGGTCCAGGTAGTAACGGGCCTGTTCGGCATTATGAACCGTGTACATGACATTCACCGGATTCTCTTTCTCGATAAAATCAGCCATTATATCCAGCGGGACATCTTTGATATCCAGGTTCAGGATTGTTTTGCCCTTGCTCCATTCAAGACATTCTTTCAAGGTAGGAATCTTGAAAGCGGTCACATTCCCGTTCCGGTCCACCAGATTGAACTGCTGCAATTCCGCATAGGTATAATCCGACACTTTCCCCTTTCCTGTCGTTGTCCGGTCAATGGTTTCGTCGTGCATCAGGACGATCACCCCGTCCTTCGTCAAACGCGGGTCTATCTCAAAGAAAGACTCCATATAAGACAAAGTCTTCTCAAAAGACTCGATACAGTTCTCCGGATAACCATCCAGCATCCCGCCGCGATGCCCGCTGATCACAATCGGCCGATCTGGCGCATACCGGAAATAAGCGTGCAGATCCCGACTGTCCTTTACCGGAATGTAATGAGGATTTTGAGCCGACAAATTCCCGGCAAGCAGGAAAAGCCCGATGAAAAGTGCAAGAATTAAAGGTATAGCTTTCATGATCTTTATATTTATTGATATTCAATCTCGATACAGGGCTTAAAAGTAAGACTTTTCTGCCAGTCTCCTACCACAAAAAGTACTACAAAAACATGAATATTTGATTGGAAGCGAAAGTGGGAGGTATATAAAAAAATTAAGGATTGTCATCCCGACAACCCCTAACCAACTTTGTTAACCTTAAATCTAATACTATTATGAAAAAACCACATTGCAAAGATACACCTGTAAAGCCCGTTTGTCAAGCCTTTTACGGACAATATATGTTAAGCCGCAACAAGTATTTTGCCAAAAAGTGTTAGACACTTTAAAACTATACAGAATACGTGCAAATTCTGCTAAATTTAACAATTCAAACACTCTTTCCTTCCAAAAACATCTGCCTGATCTGCTTGTCACAATTCTACGCACCATTCCTTATTGCGGACCATGGTACGCAGATAACTATACATACATTTTTGCATCGAGAAATTACAATAACCCCCTTTTTTACTGTTTTTCTATTTCGTCCGAAATCTTGATCCATTTTGAAGTATCTCTTTTCTCGTTTTTAACCTTTCCGGCTGACACCGGACGGAACGGGCTGCCGAGTCTATCCCGAAAAGTGTGCAATTTGATTGCAGGAAAGCATAAACGCTGGAAAAGTGATAAAGCTTAACTCCCGGAGAATCGAATATTTGCGAACGAAGACGAACTGCGTTCCAAATATCCCAAGGAAATTTTAGGGGCTTGTTGCCGTGAGGTGCGCAGAAAATTGCCTTGACCCGGCACTTCATAGGGCAATAAAGTTCCGAATCAGAGCGATAAAGTCCCTCTTCGCTGCGTTAAGGTTCCGGATCATAAGAAAAAGCCCCTTTTTGACGGCTGAAAAGTGGATTGACATTTGTTCGGTTTCGGATGTTTTTTTACCCTGAAAAACACGTTTTATACAATAAGCCTCCAGTAAAGAGATAGGAGAAACCGTATGAAGGATGCAATCCCTACAAAACCAGCTCCCTGAACAATGTCTCCAACGTCTGGTCCAGATCGTCTGAAAAACCCGGATGCGGGCGGGAAGTTTGGATGGATGCGCTCCGAACGGCTGTCAGCCAACGGAAACGTTCCGGGATGTCGAGAGAGGCGATCGGGCCGCCGTCGTTGGCTCCGGAACAGATTCGATCGAAAACATGGAGGTTGGCGAACAATGCTTCACGGTCCAGCTCGGAGGAAAAGAGGTTCAGCTTGTCCTCGTCCACCTTATAAAGCGCTTTGATATATTTCGCCCGCTTCGAGAACAGAATGATTCCGACATTGAAAAACTCCTCCCGTTCCACCCGGGGAACCAGTCGGATCACGGCATATTCATATAAGTGTTTTCCTTGCATCCTGCGCTTCTTTTACAAATGTTTCGGAATGGGCCAGTCTTTCACATAAGAACTGATAATAGACTTCTCTTATCTCATCCGGACTGCCGGGACTGTCGCTCCAATGCAACCAGTCGTCCGGGATCAGGGCGACGATCTCACGTATCTTCTCATCCGTCAGCAGACGTTTCATATCGGCATCCGCCTCTTCCAGCCGGGAGGCTTCGGGCAACAGGACATGGTCTTTTATCTGCACGAAAGGGCTAACGGCATGTTTCTTCCAGTTCACCCACGAATAATGGAAATAGAGGGAAGCCCCGTGATCGATCAACCACAATTCTTTGTGCCACATCAGCATATTGGTATTACGGAACGTACGGTCCACGTTGGTCAGGAACGCATCCAGCCAGACAATACGGGATGCCTGTTCCGCACCGACCTTTGTCACCACCGGATCAAACGTCAAAGCGCCCGACAAGAAATGCAGCCCTAAGTTCAGCCCGCGACTGCCTTGCAGCAAATCCTGTATCTCCTCGTCCCCTTCCGTACGGCCGAATGCCTCGTCCAGGTTCAGGAAAACCAGTTCGGGCACGCGGAAACCAAGCGCACGGGCCACCTCGCCGCCTATCAGTTCGGCAATCAGCGCTTTCGTCCCGTGACCGGCACCGCGAAACTTCACGACATATTTGAACTCATCGTCCGCTTCCGCCAGTGCCGGCAACGAGCCGCCTTCCCGAAGGGGCATGATATACCGGGTTACATTTGCTGTTCGTAATTCCATCGCATTCCATTTATTTCGGAGATAAAGATACAAGTTCTTTTTAAACAAACGAAACGCCGAAAAGATTCAATCCTAATTTACTTCCAACTCTTCCCAGGCCGGGAGTGTAGGGAATTTATTATGTGGTTCGGACTGGTACCAGAAAACGACAGACGAGATATCCGATTTCTGAGGCAGATACCGGCCGCCGAGACGCCAGCCCAAATCCTGGATCGTCACCCGTAAATCTTTATCGAAACGGACCGGATCGGTAATATGCCAGCGGTAGAGCCCGAAGCGTTCCTGTGACTTATATGTCCCGTCCGGACGAATCACCTGATGCAGGCCGGCATACGGCGTACAAAATTCCTTATACTGCCCTTCCCTGTCGAAGTTATAGGAACCGCAGAAATAGTCTTCCGTCCCCGTTCCGCAAATCGTCGGGTATTTGGTATCTCCATCCATAAAGAATTTGATTTCGCCTTCGCCCCACCAACCGTTGTTGTTGACGCCCCAAGCCATATAGACGCCGACGTATTGTCCTTTTCCCTTGATGCCGTCGACAATCGTATAGTTGGAAGTCATATTCGGGTTGGAGCGGCGCCATTGGGCATGGAAATAGCCGGCATCCGCCGGAACCTCCGTCAAGGTATAGTCTACCTGGTAATATAAGGTCATCGGTTCCTCCTTATTGATATTCTCCATCGTAATCTTGCATTTCCGGCGGAAAGGCATGGTCCAATAGCAGTTGAAGGCACTTCCGGGATTCACACAAACCGCCAGCGAAGAAAGCGGAGCATACACACCCCAGCCCATTCCGAAGAAATCGCCCACAGGACACTCGACAGAAGGCTCTTTTTCGTCATCCCAATAAATACGGAGGATAGAGAAACGCCAGTTTCCGGTAGGAGTCATCCAGATATGCTGAATAGCACCCGGTCCTTCTATATCAGCAAGCACGGCAGTTTCGCCCGACTGGATACGGATATACGGATTGACTTTCCATCCCTGCCCTAAATCGCGGGCGGCATGGGCGGCATTTGCGACATTGGGAATGTCTTTATCTTTCGGATCGGCCATCCCGCCTTTTCCCTTTTCGCCGGTTCTGTTTTCCGGACTGATAGAGCGCGTCTTTGCATCCGAAAGCCGGAACAAATTGCCCATATCGCTACCCAAACCATTAAATGATTGTGCAAAGCCTGCCGAAGAGAATAGCGTGAGGCTCAGCATCAGAAGAACACCTTTCAGAACAGTTCCTTTTTTCATACACATTAGATTTTTATTGAGAATATTCATTTACAGACCCCCATAAACAATTAAAGGCTGTCTCACGACAACCCCTAACCAACTTTGTTAACCTTAAATCTAATACTATTATGAAAAAACCACAATGCAAAGATACAGGCGTTAAGCC
>QWCH01003513.1_pt1 | contig 16329 bp, 13 predicted proteins | sample 1972671 | NCBI WGS metagenome assembly QWCH01 (sample SAMN09866713, study PRJNA288562) | Human gut metagenome isolate term3_stool, whole genome shotgun sequencing... | isolation source: gut | host: Homo sapiens | place: USA: California | reverse complement strand
GCTTGAACAAAGTAAAAGCCCGCGTCTTTAGGCGCGGGTCAGTTAGAGGGGCTTATAGCCCCAGTTCGAACCACCCGTTTTACGGGTGGCACCGATTTATAAACTGAATTACTCAGTAACATTTGACCATTCTATAATTTACTGTTCTTGTATTATGATTTATAATAGAAGTAATCACTAAAATATGAGAGGTGGCAGCATTCATGGCTAAGAATTGTTCAATATGTGGGAAAAAATTAGGTTTCTTAGACGGTAAGATTGTTATATCAGATGGCGTGGTATGTACTCCTTGTTGGTCTAGTGCTGGATTAGATATGGGAATTCAATCACTGTATTCAGCAAAGAAAAGAACAACAAAGCAGCTTAAGGATATGATCGAAATAGAGATATTAAAAACAGAAGCAGAAAAATCAGGCCTAAAAAATCCTACTGTTACTGTTGATCATGAACCTGAGAAATTAACAAACCATAAAAATACAACTGAAAAGAAAAATGTGGAATCAACACCTGAAAAATCAGAAAAAACGCCTGTAAAACCAAAACCTATAGATATTATATTGGCTGTAGATAAGAAAAAAGGAGTAGAGTTTTCATGCGAGGGACAGCCTGTAATCAATTTTGACGATCTTGTTAATGGCAGAGAAATGATTATTGGAGATGGATTTATCAAGAATGATAGTAATGCAGATCTCCCTGAGGTTAGAATTACTTGCGAATTTGACCCACCAATAATTGATCCAGGACTGATATATTATGAAGCAGGAACTTTTGTAGCTGGTGCGGAGGGAAGATTTGAAATTGATGATCCTCCGATAAATCTGGAAGAATACTCAAAAATCAAGAGGACAAGGAATGGGAAAGCAAAGTTCACTTTGTTCATAGAGGAGCAGGAAATTCATGCTGTAGAGTGTGCCATGAAGGTGAAGCCTGCCCCTTCAGATGACATGAAAAAACTTATGAATGCAGTAATGTATGAAGAAGAAAAGAATGCTTCAGGTCCTGTAAATGTATTCTTATATGCTACTAAAGAGGGCAAATTTGAAATGGATTTGATGCGACATCCTGAATTGCTGTATTCTATGTATTCCAATGGCCAAGAGCAGCTTATAGGGGATGTATTTGTTTCCAATGAATCTAACAAAGCACTAAAAAACATTCAATTTGAGGCAAAGTTTACTTCAAATATTTTGTCTCCTATCAGTGTATTCCTAGGAGATGTTCCTGCTGGAGAAAACATTTCATTCGAAGTTGATGATCCTACAATTGATGTTGATAAACTTGAAATGCTTACAGAGATCGAGACTTGTACAGCAACATATAAACTCCTTGTTAACGGAAAGGTAGCAGCTGAATCAACAGGAAGAATTACTATTTGTCCATATAATCAGTGGAATGCGGCATTGATATTACTTCCAGCATACATGACACCTAACCACCCAAATATTATTTCTGTTTTGAAAAATGCCTCAAAATGGATGCTTGTAAATGGAATGAATCCATCTTTGGAAGGTTATCAAAGTGACGGCAAACGAGTAGAAGAAATGATTGGAGCTGTTTATAATGCAGTTAAAGAATCAAATATAATATATTCTAATCCCCCTGCAAGTTTCTTCGGGCCACAGAGAATCAGACTATGTGAAACTGTATTTGAAGAAAAATTCGCCACTTGTATGGATATGACAATTCTCTTTGCATCTTGCTTGGAATCATTCGGATTACATCCTGTTCTGATTACAGCACCTGGACACATTTTTGCAGGTGTATGGCTTAACTCCAAGGGAAGATTGCAGGAGCCAGTATTATCAGATGCAAAACTAATCCAAAAATACATTGAAGAAGGTAAACTAGTCGCAGTAGAATGCACGGCAATGAACGTGGGCAAAGAATTAAGTTATGATGAAGCAAAGAATATTGCAAATAAAACCCTTAAAGCGATAGCAGATAATGATATTCCTGATCATGAATGCATTGATGTACAGATTGCAAGAGCCATGGGAATTAGGCCACTGCCAATGAGAGTAAATCACGTGAGCCAATCTTTTGCTCCTAAGAATGTGCCTAAAGAAACTAAAGAAGATAAAGCAGAAGAACAGATTCATCAAAACGAAGAAACAAAAAAATCTGAAGAATTAGCAACGCCTGCAGATGTAGATAAATCTATTACTAATGAAAACGAACTTGAAGCTGATGGTACTAAAGTTAAAGATACGGTGGTATATGTAAAAGATACCTATAAAGCATTTGAAGAAGACTTATCTTTCATTTCTATTGATAACTTCTACGACAAGCAAAGTAAGAAAGTTATCAAAGATGCTATAGCAAAAATTGTTGAAGTTGAAGGACCAATTAGTCAGCCATCACTTATCAGGACGCTTATTAACACAACAAGTCTTGGACGTGCAAGTAAGCAAATAACGGAACATTTAGACAAACTTGTAGCTGCAGCTGATGTTAAGATAACTAGACAATCTGGTGTCCGCTTCTTATGGAATCGTGGAACAGACCCTACTGAATATTTAACATACAGAATTCGCGAACAGAGAAACCCTGAGGATATATGCAAGTATGAACTAAAAAATGCTGTATGCTATCTGATTCAGGAAAAGGGTCCGATGACTAAAGATGAAATTACAAAAGCAATGGTTTCGATGTTTGGTTATAACCGCTCAAGTAGCAAACTTGTATCTGGTGCTAATGATGCAATTAAAGCTGCAAGAGAACTCAAAGCAATTGAGCCAATAGAAAGCAATCAGTTCTCACTAAAAAAAGCCCGCGTCTAAAGACGCGGGTCAGCCAAATTGGCTTATAACCTAGTTCGTACCACCCTTTTTTCGTAATGCACCAAGATCTTCCAATATTCTCATAGCTATAACGTTATCACCGTCCCAAGGAGCTCTTTCAAACTCTCTGGCCATGAATCTGTCTTCTCCCTTTCCAAGGATGAGCACAAAATCATTTTTTTCTGCCATTTCTATACCGGTCTTGATTGCCTCAATTCTATTAGGGATTATTCTGATATTACTATCCTCTAATTCCCCTTTTATCTCCTCGGCAATTTTTGCTGGATCCTCATCGCGCGGATCATCTTCTGTAAGGAGAACATAATCAGAGTTATTATATGCTGTTATCCCCATATATGGCCTTTTCGTTTTATCCCTCTTTCCTGCAGATCCGAAGACCGATATAATCTTTGGGCGCAATTTATTTTGTTTTTCATGTGATTCACAAACAGATTCAACAAAGTCGTAAACTTTTTCCATTGCATCTACAGTATGAGCATAGTCTACTATAACATGGATACCCAACTCATTCGGTACAGACTCCATCCTACCTTCAACCTGCGTTATATTTTCAAGCCAGCCCGTGAAGTCCTCAATTTGGAAACCTCTCTGGTGGAGGCACGCTATTGCAGCTACCAAATTATATACATTGTATTCAGCGAGCAGATTGGTTTCGATTTGATATATGGATTTCCCAAAGGCACCATCATTGTTCATTACAAGTGAATCTATCCTTGACCTATGAGCATCCATGGCACGTGAGGAAACTTCAAGAGAGAATGCACTTCCATTAGCCCTGAGCTCAAGATCTCTAATCATGTAATCTGATTGCTTCTTGCCGTATGTAAAAATTTCTCCCCCAGAAACCTCTTTGAGTTTTTCAATGGTGGCCTCATCATCTACGTTTAGTATTGAAATAGCATTTGGAGAAAGCCCCTTAAACAAGAGCTGTTTTGCAGCAAAATAGTCTTCCATCGTCTTATGGAAATCAAGGTGATCATGTGTTAGATTCGTAAATGCAGCTACATCGAAATTTATTCCATCCACCCTTCCAATGGCAAGTGCATGAGAGCTCACCTCCATTGCCACCGCACGCATACCAGCGTTAATCATGTCGCACAAATATTTTTTTAGAGTTAGCACATCTGGCGTTGTCATCTCGGGTGGTATTTCAACATCCCCATACTTGATTCCGTTTGTCCCTATATATCCGCAAGTAATTTTTGGATTCATTCCATTTTCAAGTATGTCGCGTATTATGTTGGTCGTTGTAGTTTTGCCATTAGTACCAGTAACGCCGTAGACAACTATTTTGTCGCCAGGCTTATCATAAAAATTATCTGCAATATCAGACATTGCCCGCCTCATATCATCAACTAGTATGAGCTCAACTTTTTCTTTATTGATATCTCCGCCAAAATCGATTGAAGAAAGGCTATTTATGTCTGTAAGCACAACGGCAACCGCCCCGTTTTCTATGGCCTTCTGAATGTATTTATGCCCATCTGTTTCAAATCCCTTTACTGCAAAAAATGCATATCCGGGTTTTACCTTCCTTGAGTCAAGCGTCAAGCCTACAATATTTATATCATCGGCATTACATGGCTCTTGCTTTTCGGCATTTAGGCTTTCCTTGTTGATAACTCTATACTCTATATCTCTAAGAATTTTAGATAACTTCATCCGCTATCTCCCTTCAGTCCAAATCTTCCGCTTTAACAGGAGCCTCAAAGTTAAATGACGGCATGAGTTCCAGCTTGAATCTGCTGAATTTTCTCTTTCGGTCAATAAGCGCCTTAGTTTCCTTGTCGTCAATCTCTCCGGTTCTAATGTACTTATCAAGCACGTCGTATGTGAATCCCAGGTTGTCTTCATCACTCTTTCCAGATAATCCGTCTTCAGGGACCTTGTAGATAAGATGATTAGGAAGTCCAAGGGATTCTCCGATTTCTCTAACCTCGTGCACCGTAAGATGCGAAAGTGGGCTAAAATCACCTGCAGCGTCCCCATATCTTGTCGAATATCCAACCCAGTCCTCAGATAGATTACAGGTGTTGGCAACCCTGCCATTCATAGATTGTGACACTGCATAAGCCGTAGACATTCTTATTCTCGCAGGCAGGTTTACCTTTGCCTGTGTTGAAATTTTGGAATTCATAGATTTTTCAATTTCACCCGTGATAGTTTTAACCGTCTCGCCTATATTTATTACGCTGTAATCAATCCCTAGATGCTTAACAAGATCCATTGAGGCCTCAATATCGTGCTGCTCACCCTGTGGCATAAGCACTCCGTAGACCTTTTCTCGTCCTAGTGCCTCCACACATAGGGCTGCAACAACAGAACTGTCCTTACCTCCGCTGATCGCAACGACTGCCGGGCTGTCCTTGCCATTTTTTAAAAACCACTCACGAATCCATGCGACTATTTGATTCTTAACTGCATCTCTGTCAAACTTGAATTGACACGCTTCAGCTGATTTCATTATTCCTCCCAATGCTTCAAGTACGCAATATACTGCCTTATTCCCATTGCTTTAAATGTACAAAATACTGCAAATCCTATATGACGTCAATTTGGCATGGCCCCATCGCCTTGAGCGCATTCTCATGGCTTTCAGGAGTAACACCTGCACAAAGTTCCCCCATAACCTTAATAGGAACCTCGGGGAAATAGGCCTTGAGGATCATTGAATTTGAAATTACACAGATATCAGTACATACACCCGTAAGCACAATTTCTTCTGGCTCACCGCCTGCAGCTTCTTCCACCCACTTACCTATATCCGCAGCTCCAAACGAATTTTTCAACAAAATATTTTTGCTGTTAGCATATGGACGCAGTTCGGGAATGATTTGCCAGCCCTCTGTTCCCTCAATGCAATGCTCCACAGGCAGATATCTTCCTTCCTGAGATTTTAGATATTCATCATCGTGGGTATCAAGTGTGAACAATATTTCATATCCTTCAGACTTTTTTTCCTCAATCTCTTTCTTTAAATTCTCTACAATTGATCTTCCTTCGTCGTTTCCAAGTGGTCCCGAGATAAAGTCATTTTGCATATCTATAACTATAAACACCTTCTTTTTGGTCATTTTTCCCACCTTGTCAATTTATATTTATGTATTGTTTTACTCGATAATTATATCATTTTAACGTTTTCTTGTCTAATATGGCTATCTATATATTATGATGTTTTACTTTATTTTTAAATTTGTCATAAATGTCAAAATCTCCCTCATGAAATAGATTTTTATTTTATTTTGTGATATTATTGAGTCCTGAAAAAGATTAATATAGAGTTCAAAAATTTAACTAAAATCGACGCTACGAGAGGAAAGAATTATGAAAAAAATACACACTGATAATGCACCTAAGGCTCTTGGCCCTTATTCACAGGCTATCATTTCAGGAAACTTAGTTTTTACTTCAGGTCAGGGCGGCATTAATCCTGAAACTGGGAAGTTAGTAGATGGACTTGAGGCTCAAACTGAACAGGTTATGCTAAATTTAAAAGCTATTCTTGAGGAGGCAGGCTCAAGCCTTGACAAAGTTGTTAAAACTACCTGCTTCCTAAAAGATATCAATGATTTCAAGGCTTTCAATGAGATTTACGCAAAATACATAAAAGAAAAACCGGCAAGGAGCTGTATTGCTGCTGCCGATCTTCCTGGAGGTTTCCTGGTTGAGGTTGAGGTCATTGCTGAAATTTAATAGATAGATTTGTGGCTGAGGGCGGCCTATTCACCGCCCTCTATTTTTATTTTAAAAACAAACATCCCATCCCTATTCTCAACCTTGTATATAAGGTTATAATTATCCAACAGATTTTTAACTATGTATAAGCCTAGTCCACTACTATTTTCTTTGTTTAAATTGAACTTAATATCAAAAATCTTATCTAGATCTATTTCTTCCACATTTGAATCATACGTATTTTCAATGTAAAACCATCTCTCGTAGCCTATTTCATCATCTTCATTATCGTTCGCCTCGGGATTATGTGAATCAATATTTTCGACCCCGATATTCACATCTCCCTTGAGTCCCGTGTATTTTACCGCATTGCCGATTAGATTTGATAGAATTATCTTAAGTGCAGACCTTCCTATATATATTTTTTCATACGATATCGCATTCTTGATATCAATATTTTTCTGTTCCGCTAGGAGTTCATATTTCTTAAGTACGTCTTCGAGTGTGGGCTTAATCTCTATCATTTCCTCATCATTCTTCATATTCTCAAGCGAAGAGATATGCAAAAGCTGAGAAATATTTTGTGTCAGTTCATCTACTATTTCTATGCAGTTCCCTATGTATGCATCCCGATCCTTGTACTTGCCAATATTAAATTTCATATTTTCAAGGATTATCTTGAGGCTAGCTAGAGGCGTTTTAAGTTCATGAGAGGCACCCCTGAAAAAATTATATTTTAGCCTTTCAAGCTCCAATATTTCCTTGTTTTTCAGTTCCAAATCATCGATGGATTCAAGGAGTGTAGAATATAATTGGTTAATCTGAGACTTCAATTCTCCAACTTCGTTTTTGGAATCAACTGCCAAATATGCGGTCTTATCAAGCGTCATCATTCTATCTGTAATTTCCTTGATCTCGTCGATATTGCCTTTGATTGCCCTAGCATAAATTATGGAAACTATTATGGAAACAAAGACTGAAATGAGCAACGAGTAAGGCAGAATTCCCAAACTCAGATCCTTTGCATCCTTCTTCATATCTGCTGTCGAAACAAACTGAAGATATATCTCTTCGCCCGTATTCAGCATGACTTTTCGTTCTTCAATTACCAGGGAATTGTCTTCGCTTTTAGGGTCAAACTCAATATTGTCTTTGATATTTATTTCATTATCCCCACCGTGCCCTCTGATGTAGCCCTTTATTTCACCAGTTTCAGAAAATACATTCAGGTATTCCTCGACGTATGATGCGTCCTTGCCCTGCATCTGCTCTGCAATTTCGTCCGCCTTTGAATTTATTTCAGCCTTCCTACTCTCAAGATAAGTCTTTGGGAAAATCAGGAAGACCGAGAGATGTATCATCAATATTATTATGCTCAAAAGCAAAAATGTCTGAATGAACATTTTAGGTAATATTTTTAAATTCTTCATTTTCTCACCAGCTTATAGCCTACATTCCTAATTGTTACTATGCAATCAAGATCAAGTTTCTTCCTTAGCTCCTTGATGTAAACATCTATTACACGATCATATGGTATTTCATCCGTATCCTTCCATACCTTATCAATTATCTGAGAGCGCGTGAGAGCTTGCCCTTCGTTTTCCAAAAGAAATTTTAGAATCTCAAGTTCTTTTGCATTTACATCTACGCGTCTACCATTTACAGTCGCAGTGTACCCAGTGAAATCAACCTCTGTATTTTCATATTCAAACTTTTCAATTTGACCAAAATATTTTTCTATCAGGGAGTCAACTCTTACCTTCAAGACTGGGAGAGAAAACGGCTTTTCGATATATCCATCCGCCAAGTGAGTGAAAGCCTCTATTTTGTAGTCCTCATCACTGAAGGCTGTCAATATTAAAACTGGCAAATTGCTTTTCTTCCTAATTTCCTTGAGGACATCAAGACCATTTATGAATGGGATTTGAATATCGAGTATAACTAGATTCACGGACTCGCTAAAACTGTCCAGTGCCGTCTTGCCATCAGCGGCTTCTATCACGCTGTACCCAAATTCCGAAAGATATTCCTTTATGCCTTCCCTTATAGTATGATCGTCTTCAACCACAAGAATTTTCATAAATCTCCACTCCCCGTCACTTTAAAACTTAATTATATTATATATCAACCAAAAGATCTTTTGGATTTTTCTTTAAAATACTTGAAGATGATACCACTAATGACACCAAAAGTGCAAGCGACATGAACAAAACAACGTATATCATTGACTCTGGCAGAATGTTTATATCAAGGCTTGTCAGGGTCTTATTGAATCCATCTACCTCTGCGCCTCCTCCGAGCTGACCTGATGCAGACTCGCTTGCAATTTGCTTAGCAATATCCCCCGTAACCTTCTTCAAAATACTGTTTCCAAGCATCCTACCAGCGTAGCCCGCAACAAAATACGATGCTATAAAGGCAGGAATTGATATAAAAATGAGTTCCATCGCCAGCTGTATAAATATCTTCGTTTTGGTTATGCCAAGGGATAGAAGCACAGCCATCTCCTTCTTTCTCGCATTCATCCACAAGAAGAGTAAGAGTGAAACAATAACAGCCGCAAATACCAAAGAACCAACAAGCAATTTATTTGCTATTCCGTATATTCCAGAAATAGATTGCTGCAACGCAGGATAATTTGACGAACTCTTGATAAGATTGTATTGCCTCCAGTCGATGTCGAGTTTCTCAAGACTATTAATTACATCATCTATGTCCTTATCACCCTTAACAAAAAATGTCGCGTCCTGATAAACAGCGGTATCCTCAGTATTCCCATATACCTTAGCAGCAGTATCTAAATCTGTAACCAAAGTGTTCTCATAAAGCTCCTGTGCAGCACTAACTCCACCGTTGTTATGCCCATCGAAGAGTCCCTTTATCTCCGCTTCCACAGTCTCATCTGCACGCTTTTCATTATCAGCATCGAAGAGATTCGACTTAATTTTTATCTTATCTCCTACTTTTAAATTATTTTTTTCTGCCAAATCTTTGTGGAGCAAGACCTTGTTTTTATCCCCATTCTTTAGGTGTTCTCCATCAACAAGCTTATATGCTCCAGACACAAATTTCGTCTCCTTTGAAGACTCATTGACCCCGGTGAGCATGACCGTCCTCTTAAAGTTTTTTGCCCTTTCCTGAGATTGATTTGCAAGCGTCTCTTGTGTTTCAATTATGTCATGATCAACAAGATCAGCTACACTATTAATTCTTTTTACATAATCCGATATATCTTTTGTTTCGGCAATTTTCTTTATATCCTGACCCCTGACATTTCCGCCACCCCTTGGCGTCCCCATATTAACCTGTCTATTAATCTCCATAGAAAAACTGTTATTTATATTTCCAAACGTTTCCTTCGAAGCTCTGTCCGTCGCACCCTTGATTGATAAGCTAATCAAACTCAATGTAGACATAGACAAAATAATCAAGAGTATTATCAATGACTTAACTCTTTTTCTTGTCACGTACGCAAAAGCATTCTTAATCATAAACTCCCCCTATTTCTCTCTGCTTGAAACCTTCAAATTCTTACCGGCAAGCTCCAAAACAACGTCAGCAGCCGCTGCAACTTCCTTGCTGTGCGTAACTACGATCACACACTTGTTTCTCTCTTTTGCTAACTTCTTCAGCACATCTATTATCTCTGATGCCGTAGATGCGTCCAAATTTCCAGTGGGCTCGTCCGCCAAAATCACTGGTGCTTCTGAAACTAATGCCCTGGCTATCGCAACCCTCTGCTGCTGACCTCCAGAAAGCTTCATCACATTCCTCTTAATCTGACTTTTATCCAGACCTAATTGCAACAAAATATCTGAATCTGCCTTGGGATTGACTAGCCTAATGTTTTCGAGTGGCGATAGATAATCGATAAGATTATAGTTCTGAAAAACCAGAGAAATATTATTCTTTCTGTGATTGCTATATCCCGCTTTCTCAATATCTTCATTTTCGAAGAGTATTTGTCCCTTCTTAGGCTTATCAAGCCCTGCAAGAAGCGAAAGAAGGGTTGACTTACCAGCACCTGATTTGCCTATAATTGCATAAAATTTACCTAGTTCAAAACCCTGATTTACAGATGACAAAATCTTTTCCTTTGAATTTGAATAACCATAATTTACATTCTTAATTTCTAATACACTCATTTCCAACTCCTAACTTATATGACTTAATTATTCACCTATACTTATCTCCTATACTTAAATCCGATATCTAACTTATCTGTGATAAAATTTCCTTCGGCTTTCTTATAAGAATCATTGCAGATGCAATAACAACCGATATGAGGATTACTAAAAGCAACAATAGGTAGCTCTGCGAGAAATTTATTAAATTTACTATAATATTTTTACTATCAATTATACTTCTGCTTAGCATCCCCATATCTTTATTATTTAACAGGCTACCTATTATTTTATTCAGCACCAAACTACCTAATATTGCAGATACCAGTGCTGCAGGTAAAGACACAATTAACAGTTCCGTAATAAACTGTCCAACTATCGATATCTTCCTAACTCCTATGGATAATAGAATCCCTATTTCGTGAACTCTTTCCCTGAGCCACAAAATTAATATCAACGCTAAAACAGTGATTCCTCCGGCCATAATGGACAATGTCATTATGCTAATTACATGTTTGATGCTGCTCAGAGATTCTAAAATGTCCTTAAAGGCTCCATTATCCTTTGCAGCGTTAAACGAAGAATCATGGACGACTATTTTGTTGACTTCCTTAAATATTTTTTCAAGACTTGATGGACTATCCGAAAACACTGATATTTTGTTTAAAATCTTGTTATCTCCTGTCATTCCCATTGATTTCTGTGCAGATTCATAATCTACAAATACCATATTCTCAGAAAAATCAGAAGATAGACCCGTATAAGTTTCCTGTTTCCTACCAGAAAAGATTCCGACAATTTTATACTTATATTCTTTTTCATCGGCACTACTGCTATCTGGCTTGAAAAATCTCATGTCTACAGTATCACCAAGTTTTAATTTATTTTTCTTAGCGAAGGCTTCGTGCACAACTATGCTATTTCTATCGTTCTCGCTGATATTTCTACCCTTCGTCATGTTGAATACCTTGCTGGTAAATAGGCTGTCCTTAGCAGCGTTGCTTGTTGCTCTCAGAGCTAGTACATTTTTCATTTCATCTGATAGATCTTCTCGCATGACCATGCCCTGAGCCTCAATGACTTTTCCGTTTACCAATTTTGACAAGCCATCGTATTGATAAACGACGCCCTTAACTCCCTTTATTTTGTTTAGATTCTTAAACTGGCTTGATTTAAAATATCCATTTACATCTTTCTTGGTTATTGATAAAGATGAGTTTGAGGCGTGATATAAGTTTTTCTCTAATTTACCGCTTGACTTCATTATGCTTAAAGACGAGTACAAGAAGGACAGTACCACCGTTAGAATTATAAATAATATAACAGTTCTCTTTTTCTTCCTTGTAACATAAGCTATTGCGTTTTTAATCAATTTCTATATTCTCCTAACAAAATATTTGACCTACATCGATATAAAGATACTACATGAGATTTATGAAATAAATATGAAATAATAAAATTTTTTTAAAGCCCAGATTTTATATGAATATGAGCACAAAAAAATCCCTTCCGATATGAAAGGGATTTCAACTAGATGTGCAATGAATTAAATAAATTTATTCTATGGCATGTTCAATGCTCATAAAATCTAATCTACAAATAAACGAGTATTAAGCCTCTACTGGGTTAATATGCTCTTCATTTGAGATGTTCTTTAGACGTTCAGCAACCTTAGCCCTATCTGCACGATTTGTAAGTCTCTTACCATCTTCTCCTGCAAGAGTCAATCCGAAGAATGCCATGATTATAACTGTAAGCGGCATAACAATATTGAATATTGCATATGGACCATACTCCTTAACTCCAACGCCTAGTGTAGTCATAATGAATACTCCGCAAGTATTCCAAGGAATGAGTGCTGATGTAACTGTACCTGCTCCCTCAAGTGCATTTGACAATGTCTTAGGGTGAAGTCCTGCATTCTTATATGTCTCAGCGTACATTCTTCCAGGAACTACGATTGAGATGTACTGCTCTGGCATTGTAACATTACTCATTAAGCAAGTGAACTCAGTTAAAATAACTAGTGCTGGACCATTCTTAACAAGTTTCAGAAGCTTATCTACCAGTACTTCAAGCTGGTGAGTTGCTTCCATGATTCCACCGAACATCATGGCAAGTATTGTCAGTGAGATAGAAGACATCATATTCATAAGACCGCCTGTGCTCAGCAAACTGTCAAGAGATTCAACGCCTGTTTTACTTACAAATCCATTCATTCCTGCATCAAGGAAGTGTCCAAGTGTAGCGTTACCTTGGAAAATCAATCCTAGAATAAGTCCTGCAATGATTCCAAGTGTGATTCCAGGTATAGCTGGAATTTTAAGTGCTACTGCAACTATTACTATAACTGGTGGCAAAAGCAAAATAGGATTGATTGTAAATAGATCCTTAAGACCATTACTCATTATATCAATCTGTGATATATCTCCTGATCCTCCAGTTGAGAAAGTTGCACCTAGAACTCCGAAGAAAACAAGTGAAATTGCATAAGCTATAGCTGTAGGTAGTGCCATAAACTTAACGTGTGTAAATACGTCAGTTCCTGCCATAGCAGGTGCTAGGTTGGTAGTATCTGATAGTGGAGACATCTTGTCACCAAAGTATGCGCCTGAAATTGCTGCACCAGCTGCAACTGGAGCTGGAATACCGATACCCTGGGCAATACCGATGAGAGCCAAACCCATGGTTCCCATAGTTCCCCAAGAAGTACCAGTAGCTAGTGAAGTGATTGAACAAATCAGAAGTGCTGCAATGAGGAATATTCCAGGTGACAAAATTTTCAATCCGTAATAAATCATAGTAGGTACTACTCCACCTACTAGCCATACTCCGATAAGAATACCTATAATTGCCAAAATCATAATGGATTGCAATGCTCTATAGATACCATCCTTCATGGAAGTTTCAATAGTCTCCCAGTCGTATCCCAAAAGCAATGCCATAATAGCAGCTCCGACAACACCTACGAACATAGGCATATGAGGGTTAACTTTAAAAACGATAATACCGACAGCCATAATAACGATTAGTACCAAGAATGTCAGCAATGCTTCCCAAACTCTAGGGAGTCTAGGAGTCCTCTTAGTTTTAGTTTCCATAACCTTCCTCCTAAAAGCATAGATTGTAAATAATTAATCTTCTTTAGTATTCGCACATCTCAAATACTTATCTATCATTATAAACTTTTTTGCATACATAATCAAGTGTATAAATTAAAAAAACTTTGTATAAAACAAAGTTTTTTTATCTGAACATTTTTCATTTAATCCTAATCATCGATTTATCAATATCTTTGATGCGTTTTGCGCCACACATGCTCATCGCATCTTTTAGTTCAGTTGCAAACTTTGCAACCATTTCAATCGCAGCCTGCTCTCCGCCCTGATAAATTGCATTGACAAATGGTCTTGCCATGAGCACAGCGTCGGCTCCAACAGCGAGCGCCTTAAAGATATCCAGACCATCTCTTATTCCACCGTCTACGAGCACCTTGCATTTTCCGCCTACTGCGTCAACAATTTCTGGCAGAACCTCTGCCGTGGCCGGACACTGGTCAAGAACCCTACCGCCGTGATTGCTAACAACGATTGCCTTCGCGCCTGCAGAAACAGCCTTTTCAGCTGATTTAGGCGTCATTATGCCTTTGATTATAAATGGTTTCTCTCCCAACGAAGCGATTTCCCTTAAGTCTTCCACTGTTTTGTGGCCTGCTGGTGGGATCCTACCCTTTAAGAATGGAAGCCCCGCTGCATCGATGTCCATAGCAAAGGCCCTAGAACCGGAATCCTTTATCAATCCGAGTTTATTTTTCAAAGTGTCAATATCCCAAGGCTTAACTGTAGGAATGCCCTGGCCGCCAAATGACTTGATAACTTCACAGGCTGACCGCATGACATCTTCATCGGTGCCGTCGCCAGTCATAGCAACAATTCCTGCATCATGGCATGCTTTTATGAGTTTCAGATTATATTCTTCATCATTGTATTTGTCCCCATAGTGAAGATTAACTGCTCCCACAGGTCCAGCAATCAGCGGTAGCCTCAAATTATAGCCAAATAAATCTGTCTCTGTATCCGGCTCGTCAATATCTGATATTACATCCATATTAACTCGGATTTCCTTCCACATGTCATAATTTCTGATTGCAACATCGCCTATGCCCTTGGCGCCAGGCCCGGGTATCGTATTGCCGCAGACCTTACCATTACAGACAGGGCACATATAACAAAAGCCTTCCTTCATTTCCAAGCCTTTCTGTTTTGTATTCCTAGTGTATTCGAATTTGACTTAATTATTTTATTCAAATTCTATACATTAAACTATTCATTTATGCCTTATTATTTATTTTATAATTCGGTTATATGCGTGTATACATGCTCTTATTTCATGAAACTTCTGAAATATTCTGCCATATCAGCCAAAGGCTCAAACCCCTGCTTTCTAAGTGCTCCAGCAAGTGCCTTCAGCGTCTCGATCATAATCTCATCGTAAGCATTTTCACCCATATGTCCGATTCTTATAAGTTTACCCTTAAATTCAAGCAGAGAGTCGCTGAGCATGATACCATAGTCATCCACCATATCTTTGAGCAAGAGCTCAGGATTTACATTCTCAGGTACCACAAATGCCGTTACCGTATTAGCCCAGCCTGATTCAAGATATAGCTCAAGTCCACCCCTTGTGAGGGCACCTCTGCACGCCATTGCTACCTCCCTATGCCTAGTAAGGATGCCTCCATCAGCTATAACGTTTTCAATTGCAACTCTCAGCCCATTGATATCGCTTATTGGCATAGTATATGGAAATTCTTTTTTCTCATAGTAATCCTTCATCATTAATAGGTTTGCATAATATGACGCGATAGGAGTCTTCCTGTTTTCGATTGCATCCCATGCCTTATCGCTTACCCATACCATGGTAAGTCCTGGAGGGGCTGACAATGCTTTCTGAGATCCGCCTAGAAGTATATCTATTTTGCTGCTGTCAAAGCTTAAGGATTCTCCAAATAATCCGGCAACTGAGTCGACAACGCTTAGAATTCCATATTCACTCAGTAGATTGCATATTTCGCGCACATCGTTTAAAACACCTGTAGGTGTATCTACATGAACAAGCGACGCATATTTGAAGTCATGATCTTCTTCGAGGAAATCCTTAAGCGCATTTACATCTATTGGCTTTTTGTAGTCGCTGCTGAATGTGACAGCCTCACCACCGTATAGTTCAGCAAAATAGTCAAATCCTCTGCCAAATATTCCGTTTTCTATAATAAGTACCCTATCGCCCTTCTCTGTAAGTGCCGCTGCTGCAGCTTCAAGGCCCAACATGCCCTCTCCTCCAAGGATAAGAGCCTGTCCTGTGGTACAACTTGCTAAATCCTCTAGCATCCCGCATGTTTCTCTGTACATTTCAAAGAAATCCATGTCAAGATCTGGGTTTGTAAAAGGCAAAGCCCTTGCAGCGAGTACGTTTTCACGCACCATAGTAGGACCTGCAGTCATAATCTTTTTCATTTTATTATCGCCTCCTCAAAAACGAAGTTATATCCTTATATGTATTCTATCCTTATTTATATAATGGGTCAATATTAATTTAAGACACTCAAAAACCGGAAGCAATCGCAATCGCAGCCCCACGTAAAACGTGGGGTTTTTCTCATGCGGGCATAGCCCTTCTTCCTCGCAACGTGTACAACACGTAAAAGGGGTCTGCCATTTGCGTTTTAC
>QWCH01003484.1_pt1 | contig 16470 bp, 19 predicted proteins | sample 1972671 | NCBI WGS metagenome assembly QWCH01 (sample SAMN09866713, study PRJNA288562) | Human gut metagenome isolate term3_stool, whole genome shotgun sequencing... | isolation source: gut | host: Homo sapiens | place: USA: California | reverse complement strand
GCTTTACTAACAAATCAAAAGGAGTTTTTATAACATATGCAAAGCTGTAAGCTTTTCGGAACCTCCCGCCTAGCGGGAGGTTTTCTTTTTATACAAAAATGGCTTACTTTTTACAGTAATCCATTGAAATTTATGGCGGAGATGGGGACCGTTTAAAGTATATTATAACATATTAAAAATATTTAATTAAAAATATTTTTATTTTTTAGCTGCCCCCAAAATTGCCCCAGTAAAATTGGAGTCTTCTTTCTTATTCATTTCCACCTTTCACGCTACTCGGAATTTTCATCACATGATATGTACTTATCCTTAACCGTATCTTGCAGTTGGCGGTCCGTATGGCTATACTGACCTACATGGACACTGTCTCCCCCGAGGAACGTAGTAGGATTATGAGCCACGTGAAAGGGCGTGATACCACCCCAGAAAAACGTGTACGTTCCTTACTGCATAGCATGGGTTATCGTTTTCGACTTCAACGAGCCGATCTCCCCGGTAAACCAGATATCGTCCTCCCCAAATTCAAGACCGTTATTTTCGTCAACGGGTGCTTTTGGCATAGACATCCCGGGTGCAAGCGTGCGACCTTACCCAAGTCCAACGCCGAATTTTGGCGACAAAAACTGGAAAAAAACGTAGCTAGAGATCGCCGCAATATTCAGACGCTAAAAGACTTGGGATGGTATGTACTCATCATCTGGGAATGCGAGCTGAAGGACACAAGGACTCTTCAAGCCAGATTGAGCGACTTTTTTGAAAATCATGACGATTACCTTCTTCCATAGTGCCATGTATTTGAACTGTCATCACAGGCAGATTCACATTTCGGTATACGACTGTAGAACGACACAAGGCCACGTTGTCTCTTCGAGAGACCTGCGGGCTGGCGTGTGGAGTTGAAAAGATACTATGATTACAGCCGTCGATCTTTTTTGTGGGGCGGGAGGCTTCTCCCTAGCAGCTACCCATTTGGGTATTCAAGTGCTTGCCGCCTTAGAAAATAATACACATGCTTGCGACACATACCGTACGAATTTTTCACGCCTCTCCCCCGCTCCGCGCCTGATTGAACGCGACATCTGTAAAATCGACTCGCAGGAGTTTCTGTCCTTTCTTCCCTCAAATATTGCTTTGGATATTCTCATGGGTGGGCCTCCATGTCAGGGGTTTTCGACGCACCGCATCAACAACTCTGGTGTGGACGATCCTCGAAACGAGTTGCTCCTACGGTATTTCGACTTTGTTAGAACATTGCAACCGAAGGCTTTTCTTGTTGAAAACGTCGTTGGCTTGTTGTGGCCGCGCCATAAAAAATATCTCGACAAATTTTATCAAGAGGCCAGCCGGTCAGGATATGACGTTCTTCCTCCTCAGATTCTTGACGCCCGCAATTACGGCGTTCCCCAACGTCGCAAGCGCGTCTTCATTCTTGGCTGGCGAACCAAACGTCCTGAAAGCCTAATCTGGCCCCCCATTCCGACCCACGACGACCCCGACGCACAATCGAAATGTCTCCCGTGGCGCCCTGCAAGCGAGGTTTTTGTTCCAGCCCCGCCGGGCGACATCAACGACATTCATTTGCAGCACACCGCCGCGCTGATCGAAGTTTTCAAGTCCACACCACCCAACGGTGGTAGCCGGCATCAATCCAGCAGAGTTCTGCCTTGCCATAGAGAACACGATGGGCATAAGGACGTCTATGGGCGCATCGATCCGTCAAAGCCCGGTCCAACAATGACGACGGCATGCATCAATCCGTCAAAAGGACGTTTCCTGCATCCGACGGAACATCATGGTATTACCGTAAGACAAGCTGCGCGTTTTCAGACCTTTCCCGACGACTTCGTTTTTATGGGCGGACTGATGAACGCAGCATGCCAAGTGGGCAATGCCGTACCCGTGAGGCTTGGTGAGGCCGTACTGCAGAGCGTTATAGACGCATTAGAAAAAAATGTTTACTGAATATTTGTGAACTGATATGGAGTAGACATGCTGACACAGGCAACATTTCAAACTCGCGCCCGCGCTATCGACCACCTCGGACGAGGCCAGATAGCGGACACGCCCACCGCCGTAAGCGAACTCTGGAAAAACGCCTACGACGCCTATGCGCGTGATGTTTCGTTGCATATATTCAGCGGTTCTCTTCCCATCGCCGGTATTTATGACAACGGCTCCGGTATGAGCGCTGTAGATTTGCAGAAAAAATGGCTTGTCGTAGGCACGGAGAGTAAGGTGGATAAACGCACCGGCGGGGAAGAAACCTTTGGCTTGTGTCCCCGTGTACGATTGGGTGAAAAGGGTATCGGCCGTCTCTCCGCCGCTTTTCTCTCTCCCGTTACGCTGGTCGTTTCCAAGCAAGTAGGTCATCCCTACGCCGCCCTGCTGGTTGATTGGCGTTTTTTTGAAAACCCCTACCTTCTCATCTCGGACGTCCACTTTCCTCTCGTCGAATTCGGCGGGCTGGATGAATTTTTGCCCCTGCTTGCTCAAATGGTCGAGGATTTGAAAAGCAACATGGATGTGGGAGCGTCGGCGGACGGCGCACGTATCCGCAACGCGTGGGAAGCTTTCAGTTTGTTGGAGGAAGAAGAGCGGCCTGACGTGCCGACGACTGAAAAACAAATTCTCGCTTTACCGGAAGATTTGGGGCTTTCTTGGGATCACTTTCTACCTTGGTGGCGTATGTTGCGCAAGACGTCGGAACAGGATCTTCATGGTACGGCACTATTCTGCGTCGACTGTAATGTGGATTTGGCGAGCTGGGTACAAGCGAGTTACGAAAGTCCGGACGCTCAAATTGCCAAAGACAATATGCGCGAAACCTTGATCAATTTTACCGATCCCTACACTGAACAAAAAAACGATTTCGAGTACGAACTGATAACGCATCAAGACGACTATGAAGAGGTTGTTCTCTCCTCCGCAGATGCCTTCACGGTTGAAGATTTTCGTGAATTCGAACATTACTTTGAAGGAGAATTCGATGCCACAGGAGCATTCACAGGGCGCGTAAAAGCCTATGGCATAGATAGGGGTTCCGTTACTATTCCTCCACCGGAGTTTTTTCCCTCTTCTGGTAAAGAAAGCGTTGGTCCCCTCACTTTTCACCTCGCGACCGTTGAGCCAGATCGACGCAGTTCCACTCTTTCGGATGAAGCTTTTGCAAGCATTCAAACAAAGCTAGAAAAATACGGTGGAATTTGTCTTTATCGTGACGGCCTGCGTGTACAGCCCTATGGGCGTGCCGATGGAGATCTCTTTGAGCTCGAAGAACGCCGCTCCAGAAATGCTGGCCGTGAGTTCTTCTCTTACCGGCGTTGCTGTGGCGGCATCTTCATATCCTCACAGAGGAATCCTAATCTACGCGACAAGGCAGGCCGCGAAGGGTTAGTGGCGAATAAAGCCCGTCGAGGCTTTAAACGACTCATAGTCAATTTGCTCATGACTATGGCCCGTAGGTACTTTGGATCGTCATCCGAAGTACGTAAGGAAGAACTGCCAGGTATTAAAAAACGAAATGCCGCTATGGCTAAGGCCGCTGAAGCGGCACGCAAGAGAACACAACGTGATTTCAAAAAGAAGTTTAAACTAATTGCACCACAGGCGGAAGAAGCACGGGATAAGGCCGAAAAAATAAGACAACAGCTTGTAGCCGCAGGAGAGAGCAAAGACAAACCTGCTCTGCTGGAATTACGGGAATCCATAGACAAACTTGATGACCTACGTGACGAACTGCGCCTACCTCCACGACCCGGTACTTCCTCAATTCAAGAAGAACAATACCGGGCTTATCGTGATTCCTATCGAGAATTTTGCACAATCATCGCCGCCATGAAAAAAACTCTGGCGCACTTTGAAGTTTCCGGGTTACTGGGCGATCCGAGAGAGCTTGCTCAGAAAAAAATGTACAGTAACGAAGCCAAACTATCGGCGGTGGTCAGCAAGCAGTTGCGCGCCATGGAAAAAATTTTGGAGACAATCCAAAAACACTGGATTGAAATCGGGGAAGGCGACCGCAAGCTATATAGAAAAGACGTAGCCGACTTGTTGGAAGGCTTGAGAGTAGGAGAAGATCCTTTAAATATTACCAACGAATTTGATGTCGTCTACGAAAGCCTACGTGAAGATTTCGAGCAGAAATATGGAGCGGTGATTGGCACACTGGAACAGGTGGCCGAAGACATCAATTTAGGTGAAGCATTCCTTGCAGTAGACGAGCGCAATCAAAAGCTCGAGGAAAAAGTCACCATGTTGCATGCCGTAGCGCAGCTCGGCATTACCGTCGAAATAATCGGGCATGAGCTGGAAGCGTTGGAATCGCAAGTTCGGCGTAATCTGGACGCCATGCCAGCACAAGTACAGGCGTTGACAGCTTTCAAAATGGCTAGGGAGGCGCATTGTGCTCTCGTCGATCGTCTGCGATTCCTTTCACCTTTAAAAAAGACATCATATCGTAGTAAATTGGATATACACGGTGCGGAAATAGAAGACTATGTACGGCAATTCTTTGTGCGCATATTGGAAAATGAACACATCGAATTCAGTGCCACAGAAACATTTCGCGCCGTCACCATCAGAGATCTTCCCTCGCGCATCTACCCCACCTTCATCAACTTGGTGAACAATGCCCTATACTGGGTGCAACAGGGCGCTCGTCGCATCATCCTTTTGGATTACCAGCAGGACAAGCTCATCGTCGCGGACAGTGGTCCGGGTGTAGACCCCGATGATCTTAACGAACTGTTTCAAATTTTCTTCACACGGCGCATCAACGGGAGAGGTATCGGGCTATATCTCTGTCGGGAAAATCTGAGTCTTGCGGGTTATACTATTCGCTATGCCGGAAATGACGACCCCAAAATTCTTGAAGGCGCCAATTTCATCATTGAAAAAAAAGGGACTTGAGATGGTGGCAACGAAAGAAAACATCCGTGCGGCATATATTGCACCTATCAAAAGCGTCGTCTGCATTGATGATGACTTCCCTACCTTTGCAGAAATACTTAGAGAAGAAAAAAAGTGCTCGGCCACAAAAGAAGAGGTGGCTGGTGAGCTCACAGATCCCGACAGCAACCCCTTTCTCCCAAAAATTGAAACGCCACCCTCCATCGCGTCAAGCACAAGTCCTCGCCTTAATTCCCCAAGAAACAAAGATAAAGAAAGAGTATTCCGGCTCATTGAATCTTGCCATAAAGAGGGATATCTCATTGATATTCAAAATGATTATCCCAATGATGAAGGTAATTTCATCAGTAAGGCCGACTTACTTGTTCTCGATTATGAGTTTTCTGGAGCTCCCAATAAAACACTCACGGCCTTGCAACGTCTTGCGGAAAATCCAGACTACAATTTAGTAATTGTCTACACACAGGCAAATGTTCATGAGATTGCATTACAAACAGCGGCATGTCTTTACAACATTCAATCAGAAATGCCATGTGTCTCTCCAAATAATGAAGAAAAAAAGCTAGCGAGTGATCATCTGGCGAATTGGTTAGAAAATAAAGAAAAACTGTTTGATGATATTCATATTCCTGCCAAAAGCACGAAAGAAACTCTCAACGCCGCCTTTCTGTTATCTTTGAAAGAAAAATGCTATGGAATCACTCCAGTCGATGGACATATCGAGGCATGCAATCTAACGGATTTTTCTTCCTATCCATGGATAGCTTGTCATAATCTTTTTCTTGTTTTTGTTGGTAAAGATCAAGGTTTTTTATCTATAAAGGAATTAATAGAAGCTTTATGTGATGCCCTACATGCACATGGTCCTACGCCAATGACTCTGATGATGAGGCATACCATTTCAGACTTCATAAAGAATATTGATATAAAAATTAATAAACTGATGCCGGACAGAGAAACAAAAGCGGCTGCACTTTTTGCTTCTCTTACTAATGGTGCTGACAGCAATCAAATATCTTCATGTGATTGTATAATAGATCATCTACTACGCTCAATGTTTTATAGTCCAGAGCGTGCACTGAGTAATGACGTAAGAAATATTATTCGTAAATATATTCAAGATATACAAACAAATGAATATACATATCAAGATATTCAGGATATTGAAAAAGCATCTTTTAGCTCAAAAGAAGATTTTTTTGCGGTATTGAACAAATTTATATGTTGTGAACCGTATATAAATAGCAACATGACGACTGGAAGTATATTTAAAATAGAAGATGATAATGCAACGAAATATTATATCTGTGTATCACCAGAGTGCGATCTAATAAATAAAGAAATAAAACAAATATCTTCAATTGAAATCAATCTACTTACAAACAAAGGGAAATGTTTAAAAGGCCTCACAGAGAATAAATATATTATTTTCCCTGATAGGGGAGATATATTATTTGGAAAGATAGACCAAATAAAACTATCTACAAATGATTTTTTCTGTACATCTACAGCTCTTGACAATAAGAAAATATTTTTAAATATTATTGAGGCCTCTGATGCAGGTATAAAATTTTATACAAAAGAAGCTATCGTCGTTGCACAGCTTCGCTCTGAATACGCACATCGTTTCATGAATATCTTAGGTTCCTGGCGCAGCCGTATCGGTTTAGGTTTTATTAATCTCCCTAAAGATAAAAATCAGTAGTTACTCTTATGATACGATTATTTATTTTCTGAACACTAACAAAAATATAGAGTAAGGCCCCTTTCGGGGCCTCTCTTTTCAATATAAGCCATTTCTTCAGGAGCCGCTTTTCCCCTTGAGCGAACTCACGTCCGCCTTGAGGGCTGTGAGCTCCTTGTCATGGTTCTCCAGCTTATTCCAGATGCGGTGGTGGGACTCGGCGTTGTCGTTCTTGTTGGCGTATTGCGTATTGCAGTCCAACTTCTGAATGATGAGAGCCTTCACGTCCTTGGAAAGGCCTGTGGCCCACCAACCAAAGCCAGTAGCGATGACGCCGAGCAATACGGCCAATACCTTGAGCAACAGGGTGATAAAATCGATCTGGTGTTCAATCCCGGTCATTGCGTGTTCTCCTCAACACTCCTGATCCACAGGAGAAGGTTTCCAGCCTCGCCCGCGGGCAAATGGACCCACTCGCCGGATTCAGTAAAGCGGTTCCCGCCGTACTGATACGACCAGTCAGTCGTCACGATGGCTCCCGGCGTCAGGGGGACCGGGCTTATCGCGACGGTCGGTTCCGCCCATCGACTGCAGCCACCGACCAGAAGGGGCGTCACGGACAGCAGAACGATCAGCCTCACGGCGCTCACCATACCGCCAGCGAAGCCACAGCCTGAGCATATCCGCCAGCGATGAAAGAAGCTCAAGGACGGCCTGCACATCATTTTCCCGTCACGGCCTTGACCTCGGCCTTCACGGCTTCGGACTTGCCGTCCGCCACGGCCCCCCTGTTCTGGCCGAAGTGCAGTGCGAAGCCATGAACCCACCGGTACACGGCGGCGTAGGCACCGGTCGTTTCCCTAGGTACGGGCATCCAGATGGTAGCGATGGCGCACAGGCCGCAAAGAGCCAAAAATACCTTCGCCAGTACGGCAATCCAGGCCACCTCGGGATACTGCGCCGAAAGCTGCGCCAATGCCGAAAAAATGAAGTCGATGATGGTAGCGGGATCAAGCATCCTGTTCGCCTCCTGTCCGTTTGAGCAGTTTTCCTTCATCCCGGCGACGTGCCTTGTAGCGCGTACGATCCGAGCACAGCGTCTCCGCCGCCTTGCCGATCTTTCCGGCAGCCAGAAAACGCCACGCCGCGTGCCGGCAGGCGCGGCTTCCCAGCTGATAGTACATGCTCACCAGTGCGGTCTGCACTTCCTTCGGGGTGTCCGTAAAGTTGAACGGCGACATCCGGTCAAAAGCCGTTTGCGCCTGCCTGACGTAGTCGGCATGCACAAGATCGTCGATGAGCGTACATTCTTCGTCGGTGACGGCCAGAGGCCGCTCCCGCAGCGCGTCAATGGCCCGGTATCGCGTCTTCTCAAGGTAAGGCGAGAGCTTTTCGAGCAGCGTGCCGGTGATACCATAGCGAATCAGCGCCCCTCTCGTCTGCTGACCGAGGTCCAGCCCGGTGGCGATGGTCACACCGGACTGCCCGATAGGCTCAAAGCCTTCCCCGGGGCCCCCACGATAATTCCTCTTCTCGCAGGGGATGTAGCCGATCAGCTGACGGGTTTCCCATTTTTTCAAAAAGTTGCGGATAAATTCCATTGCGATGGCCATACGGGTTCCTTGGTTGACGTTTGGAAAGAAAAAGGCCACCGGCCCTCTTCGGGCGGTGACCTGTTGAACGCTGTAGTACCGTAAACCTACTTATACTTTCTTGTTGGCCTCAAGGCGGGTGGTATACCCGTTATTCGAAAGGGTATGTTCCGCCTTCGAGATGACCCACTCCGTCGGCAGACCGGGCCTCAGCACGATATGCAACGGACACTCCGCCCCAATTTCCGCTTTGCCCGGAAGCGTCATCGACAACGCCTTGGCTTTCTTTTTCCCTTTCTTCAGTTTCGCCTCCGCAGCCCGTCGGGCCTCGGCCTCGGAGGCATGCTGATATCGAAAATCCTCATATGGAGGATTTCCTACCAGAACCTCTTTTGTAACCCCCGCATAATGATCCCACCATCGAGCGCGATATCCCCCTCTCCGCCCTGCTCCTCTCCCTTCGCCTTGCCGCCGGGTTGTCTGGCCGAATACTCATACTCCCATGAAGTGATCTCCTCGGCGCTCAGAGATACCACCGGCATGCTCTTTCCCGTGACGCTCTTCGCGGCGCCTTCCCGGGCCATAACGAGCATATCCCCCATCGGTTTCGAGATGCCACCGTTGGCCTCGGCGAGTCGTGTGAGAAACGCCATGTCCGATTCCGACGTCTGATCAATATGAGCGATGGCGATGGACGCCAGCTCCGTATCGCACTTCGGCGAATAGCCATACTCCGACGCAATTTGGGAGACGATGCCTCCGACGGTCGTGTCATGCCATGATCGGGTTTTCTTGCTGCGAAACGGCGCGAACATCTCCGCAGCTTTCGCATTGACCGTCAGCGTCGCCGGGGGATGCCGCAGGGTAAAGCCGTCCACTTTGAATGTCCCCATCTCCACGAGCCCCGTTTCGGTATACCCGAGGAACACCCGCAGACTTGTGCCGATCTGGGGTAGCGCCGCAACGGCCCCGTTTGTCTGGCGGCGGTCGTCGAGGGTCAGCCGGAGCTCATCCGACTTGATTCCGGACTCGTCGGTAACGACCATCTCCATCAGCCGATCCCTGACGTTCTCCGTAATGTCCGTCGAATTCGCATAGATTTTGAATGCAGGCTTCATAAGCTCCTCACGACCACAGACGGACAGGCTGTTCCTCTTCCGGCTGTTCGATATCCGGCAAAACGATGGTCAACCCCGCCTCCAGAACAGACGGACACCGGGCTAGAAAGGGGTTGGCCTCCAGCACGGCGGGGACATGCCGCTCGCTGCCGTAATGTTTCCAGCAAAGGCCATCAAGCATGTCACCATCCTTTGAAACGATCTCTCTCGGCATGGCCTACTCCTGCCTGAATTTTTGCATAAGCGAAGCCGTCAACGAGGACAGTTCTTCGCAGATCGAAATGAGTGATTCGCCTGAAGCCGCAGACTCCGAGCAGATGGAAGCGACCGCCATTCTGCCCTCCTGCCCTTCGCGCCGCATGCCTGCAACAGCCTCAAAGGTCACCCCCGTCCGGTGCAGCTCATCAACTGAGGACCGACACGAAAACTGCGCCAGGTCAGCCGTCGCGTTGATGTACCGCACTCCCTTACGCAGAGTCGCGGAAACATCGCGCAAGGGCTTCGCATCATCCTTCAGGGTATAGGGCAAAGCCGTTATAGCCGAACTCGTATCAAGGACATACAGCCCGACCTCCCGTAATTCCCGAACATTTTCCTGTATCGATGAAATGGCTTCATGCACAGGCTGAGGAATGATTGCCTCGACAGCGTCGTTGATCTTCTTTTTCGCGGCTACCAATACTTCCCCGACGGCTGACACGCCTGCGGAAACCGTACCGACGATGGACGACACGGCATCACTGACGCTTGAGATGGTGTCCAGAGACGGCGTATCGGTCACTTCCGGCAGACAGGCGACCATGTCTTTTGCCTGTTTCAGCTGCGAGAGTGCGGTCGCCGCCGAGATGCCTGAAGACTTCGAAACCGCTCCGGTACCTTTCACCACTGAAGCAACAGGAGAACCGCCGCCGGATTGACCCGAATAGTCGGGACCATTGTATTTGATGGACAGGGAAAATTCGATTTTCCGCCCTTCCCCGTTGTCGAGAAAATACGATCTCGTATCCGATACGTTCAGAATGCTCCAGAAACCACATACGGCTCCGGCACCCGTAACCATCTGGCACGGATTGCCCGTCATCAGCATTTCCCGCAAAGGTACGATGCTGGTCTGACGATTGCCGGAAAAGGTGGGGTAGACGACGCCGTCCAGCGTCACTTCCGGCGAATCCATCCCGACGAACTGCAGCGCCGGCTCCCGTCCCAGACGTTCCTGCGCGGGCCACCGGGCCGCATACTTCGCCACATATTTCTGATACGCCGCCGTGTCGACGGCGAAATTGAAGTCGCCAAGACGGAGCATTGTCCGGCCTGCCATGGCAGTCCTCCTTATTCATAGTCGTACAGCGCCGCAGCGCCATCGCCATACCGGGAAAAACCATTCCGCATAAGCCGCCGCTCAACGGTATCAGCTATATCTCGGGCTTCGGCCCCCGGAGGAACCGTTACCTGTATGGTCGGCGCGTTGGTGAAATGCTGCGTCACATTTCTTGTGCCCGCAACGGGTTGTGGAGCAACCGCGGAAGGCCCTGCTGCCGTGCCGCTCTTCCCGAAACCGAACTTCGGAGGCATGTTTTCGCCTGACGAGGCAAAAACGGGAGAACGCTGCATCCAGACGTTTCCAACAGACGCCCGTTTTCCATCGTCCGCCTCTCCAGAGGGTGCATCTCCAATTCCGCTCCAACTCTTGAATTTCGTCCATTTTTCGGAAACATAATTTCCCGCCGAGTCCGACCATGAACTGAACGTGTCCCCGATCTTTCCGGCGTTGTCCCAGAGCCACTTGATCGCATTGATGATGCCACCAATCCGGTCGCAAAGGTATTGAACCGGAGTAAAGAGCAGCTTGAAGCCTTCGCCGAGGGCCAACCCAAAACGCTGTCCCGTGATGGACCAATCTTCAAGTTCCTGTTTTGAGTACTGAATCGGCGTGAAAAGTTCAGAAAACCAGCCGATAACCGAGCCAATCGCATCTCCTACAGCGGAAAATAACGGCTGGAGAGGTGCGAACGCTTCAAGGACCGGAGTAAAAGCCGCCTTGATACCTCCCCAGACACCTCCAAAGAAGGCTGAAAGAGGCTCCCAATATTTGCGAATTGTGAGCGCGACGCCTCCGATGAGCAACCCGATGCCAAGGATGATCCATGTAATGGGGTTCGTCAGAAGTGCCGCTGTCACCGAACCGATAGCCGGAATTAAGGAAAGGAGCCCCCCGCCTATTTGGCGCAGGACACCGCCGACTCCACCGGCCCTGGACTTGAACGCTCCCCATTTGGAGCCGAGCAAGGTCGCGGAGGCCCCGGTTTCGGCATTGCTGATGCGCAGCAGCGCCTGTTCCGCCCGAACCTTCTGCCAGACGACGTTCATCTTCAGAAAGGGAGCCTTCAGAACTGTCCAAGCGAAACCGAGTGCGTAGGCAGAAAGACTGAGAAGCAAAATGGAACCCACCCCAAGCAAAACGGCACGGGAAAGAACGGGAAACGCATGAACAAACGCACTGGCCTTATTCGCCAATGAGGTAAGGTTTTTTGCGGAGTCCCGTGCAGCCGGAGCCAAAACATTTCCGATTTCGATTGCCAAATCGGAGACGGCACTTCCAAGGATAGTGAATTCACCCTTCGTATTGTCCAACATGCGAGCTGCGACCTGTTTGGCGAAGCCCTGCTGGCTGGCAAGCAGATTTTTATTATACCGATCCTGGAGTTTATTACGTGTCTCAAGGCGGTACTTTTGAATCTCCTCCTCAGTAGCGCCCTGTTCACGCATATTCTTGACTTGTTCTTCGATATACTTTTCATCGTGACGGAGCGAATCAAGCAATGCCAGCCCGCCGGAAACCGCATATTTCCCAAAAATCGAGGATGCGGCTTCGAGCCGATCAGCCTGCGACAGGTTGCCCATCTTGACGGACAACTCGGTGAGAATATCCATCCAGTCACGCAGATTACCGTTCTCGTCGGCAACATCGATGCCCATCTTCTTGATGTAATGGGCCGCCTGCTGGCCTTCGGGGTCAGCCATGATCTCCCGCATCTGTTCGGCGGAGATGCCCAGTTGCTTCATGTGCTTCTGGGCATCCTTCGCGGGCGCTATCAACCGCAGGAAAGTGTTTCTCAGCGTCGTACCCGCCATACTTCCCTGGATGCCAGCATCGCCAAGCACTCCGGTCATGGCGGCGACCAGCTCAATGCTCGCGCCCGCGCTGCTTGCCACCGGGGCGACATACTTCAACGTCTCGCCCAAACTTTCCAACGTGGTGTTTGAACCTGTGAATGTTTTTGTCAGCACGTCGCCAACGCGACCCGCCTGATCCGCCTGCAGGCCAAATCCGGTCAAGGCGTTGGACACGATGTCCGATGTCCGCCCCAACTCTGTACCCGCCGCTGCGGCCACATCAAGCACGCCGCCGATGGCGGCCATCTGCTGATTTGCGTTGAACCCCGCCATGGCAAGGTATTCCATGCCCTGCCCTGCCTCCAGTGCGCTGAACTTCGTGTCGCGGCCCATTTCGCGGGCTTTCGCGGTCAGCTGCACCTGCTGTTCCTTCGTCGAATTGCTGACGGCCCCGACGCGGGACATCTGCGCCTCGAAATCCATAGCGGTCTTGAGCGGAGCGGCCAGCGTCATGCCCACCGCAGCAGTGGACATGACGTTTCCCAAATGTTGGCCGCGCTTGTCCCGGTTATCCTTGTCTGCCTGCCGAGCCCGGGACAGGGCCTCCGTCCGGCGCTTCAAGGTGTCGAGCTGACTTCCCAGGCGGACGGATTCCGTATCGAGATTGCGGGTGTCAACGCCGGCCGAATGCAAGGAGGCCCTGAGTTCCCTCAGAGCCTCCCGCTGCTTTGTCAATGCCGCACCAGCCTTTTCCGCAGCCTGTTCAGCCGCACGCATTTCCCGTGTCTGTGCAGCAATGGGCGGCCCCATCGCCGCATACGCAGCACTGAGTTCATCGGCGCGCTTTCTGGCCTGCCCATATGCCCATAGGCCCTGCCAAGATCATTGGTCTGAGCCTTCATCGCAACGAGCTGATCGACCTTGACCTTTTTGTTGTTCAGGCTGGATACCTTGGCTCCCAGCGTGCCGAGCTGATTCTTCGCATCGCGGACCGCCGCCCCAAGCGACGACGCAACCGTGGCGCCTATGGTGATATTGACCGGCTTTCCTGCCATGACGCTACTCCATTCCAACTCTGGACAGCTTCCGTGCCCAGTACAGAGATTCCATCAGCTCGTCCGTTTCAAGAGCGAGAATTTCAGACCGGGACCAGTGCGTGTAGAGGGCCAGTTCCATGAGCAGCCCCGGAAGGTCGCTGTCCTCTATGACAAAAAAGTCTGAAGCACCTTTTGCAGCTTGCCGTAATCGGCCATGTCCATTTCATGAAGCGCTTCAGGCGCCACGCCGCACAGGTTCGCGAGCAACGCGATTTCCTGCGTGGCCGCATCCTTTCCGGCTCGTCCTGCGGCGAGCTGGTCGGACACTCTCGGGCGTCGGGAAATCACCATCTCTTCATGGAGTTCTCCCTGATAATCATAAGGGTAGTCGAGTTTCACACGGATCGGTACCATTCTTTTACTCCTTTGCAGTTTACTTTTATAGCACTAAGTGCTATATAGATACTCATGAAACACATACTGAAGACCCGGTACTTCGCCAAATGGATGAGCAAAACGGAATTGAACGACTCCGCGCTCTGCAAGGCCGTCAGCGAAATGGAACGCGGCCTGATCGACGCCGATCTGGGAGGTGGGGTCGTCAAGAAGCGCGTGGCCCTTCCCGGTCGTGGCAAGAGCGGCAGCACACGTACCCTGCTGGCGACCAACAAGGCTGACAGATGGGTTTTCGTTTTTGGCTTTGAGAAGAATGACCGAGCCAACATCACGTCCAAGGAACTCAAGGCCCTGCAGGAAATCGCCAAAGATTTGCTGGCCATGAGCGAGCACGACATCAAAGCCTGCCTGCAACAGGGCGGCATTACGGAGATATGCAATGAACACCAAGTTTAAGAGCAGAATCCTTGAGGCCGTACACGACACGGCCTCTTCCCTCCACGAAACCGGATGCCTATCCGGCGAGCGGATGAAGGAATACGACGCCCTGTGCGTCGAACCCGTTCCCGCCTATGGGAGCGAGGAAATCCGCGACCTGCGCCGCAGGCTGGAAATCAGCCAGCAGGCTCTGGCGACCGTCCTTAACACGAGCCTGTCCACCGTCCAGAAGTGGGAAATCGGCGCCAAAAAGCCGGGAGGCCCGTCCAGCAAGCTGCTGTACCTGCTGGACAGGAAAGGACTTGAAGTTTTACTTTAAGTTCTACATCCCGATGGCGGACCGGACGGAGTCCATCTGATCGATCCCGCCGATTTTCCGTACCAGATTCCTGGCGTCGATTTCGACGAGTTCGTTTCCCTGCATCGCCAGCTTGTAATACTTGACGGCGACCTTCACCTTCAGGACGGACTTGTCCCCCGGCTTCCACGTCCCGGGATCGATTTCCGTCCAGCCGCCGCGCAGATTGACCACCACGGGCACGGCTTCCTCGCCCTGTCGCTGGAACGCGCCGCGCAGCGTGATCTGGACATCCTGCGCATCCAGCAGGCCGAACAGCTTGAACAGTTCCGGGTCATGGTCGGAAATGGTCAGTGTGGATTCCATTTTATCCATGCCGAGATCAATCAGAACCGGAACGTCCATGCCTCCTGCACGATGTTCTTCCGTCTTCAGAGTGAGCTTGGGCAGCTCGATTTCATCGACGCGCCCGGCATACCCCCGGCCATCGACAAAGAGATTCATGTTCTTGAGAACGCGAGGCGTTTCGATGCTCATCGGAAAATCTCCTCAATGTAGTCGTCGACCAGATGCGACTGGAAAATGACGCGCTCCGCAGGGTACGGAGGCGTGAAGTCGAAGTTGAAGTAGACGTGTCCGTCCGAAACGGCGGCCGCCGTGTTCAGGTCGGGATCAGGCCAACAGGCGCCGCCGAGGATCGCTCCCTTTGCCTTCAGCTCCCGCAGGTAGGCGTTGACGCCTTCGGTCACGTCCTCGACGTAGGTCTTGTCGATGTTCCGGTCGACGGCCCAAAGATGCGCCTGAAGGATGGACTCGTTGATCATGTCGGCGGTGCGCCGCACGGACAGGAAGGCCCACTTGGGATCGGAAGAACATGTGCGGTTGCCCCACAGTCTATAACCGTCTTCATGGATGATCGTGGAAACGCACTGCTCGTTCAGCAGGTTCGCACGGCAGTTCGCGTCCCCAAGCTCGAAATCGACGGCGCGATGGGTACCGATGATGCCGTTGATCTCCTGATTGGATGGGCTCCACCAAAATCCCCTGTCGTTGTCGATCTTCGCAAGCAGCCCGGCGACGCGGGCCGAGGCAGGTTCCGAAACGACCTCGCCGTCCTTCATCACCTTGCACCACGGATCAACAACGTAGATGCGCCCGGTCCCCCAGTCTTCGCGGTAGCTGATCGCATCCGCATCGTTGGTGTTCGGTCCATCGGCGATGATGACGGCGCGCAGGCTTTCCGCAATGCCTTTCAGTTCTGCAACCACCGGATTCGAAAAGGGAGACTCGGGGGCGGGCGTGTACGTATAGGTAATCCTGACTTCACCGTCTTCGGGGATAGCCCCATCAGGAACTCGCGTTACCGTCCCGGCAGCCGCGTCCACCGTATAATCCGAGGTCAACTGATACGTTGCGGTCCCATCCGTCGATGTGACCACCACGCCCTCAAGCGTTTTCCCAAGCAGGTGGAACGTGCTTTCAGCCGCCGAAAAACGCAGCGTCTGCTCCCCTTCCACAGGAGCCGGTTCGTTCTTCAGCCGCTGATGGGTGAAGCCGGGCGCAATGAGGATTTTCGGCGTAACCTTGACGATGCTCTTCGCGGCACGAAAAGCCTGTACGCCGAGATAGGCCCCGGTCTGCGGGTCAACGCCGCCTGCAAGGGCCTGAAAACCTCCGACGGCAAACCGCCGACGGAATGCCCCAAATGCGGCACAAGCCACAAGTTCGCGGCCTGCCCCGTGTGCGGATGCCCGCGATCAAAGAAGAGGTAATGCCATGCTCAAGGGATAAGGAAAGAGCGCTGACTGTCTTAGGCACATGGAACACAGGCATATTCCACACCGGATAAAAGGCTTCTAACCAAAAGGAATACTTATGAGAGAGA
>QWCH01003482.1_pt1 | contig 16481 bp, 14 predicted proteins | sample 1972671 | NCBI WGS metagenome assembly QWCH01 (sample SAMN09866713, study PRJNA288562) | Human gut metagenome isolate term3_stool, whole genome shotgun sequencing... | isolation source: gut | host: Homo sapiens | place: USA: California | reverse complement strand
GTTGTAGCTCTCTGCCGTATATGTCATATTTTTTACAACTGTATTTGCTTCTCCCTCTATATGAAGCTCATGCTCAACAAGAAAATCTTTTAATGCCCACTCATCTCGGTCAAAAACCCTTTGTTCAGGGTCGTTCAACCAATAATTTGTGTAGGTTGCAAATATGCTGTCAAAATCTGAAAAATCAGGACGAAATAACCTGAGATTAAGGCTGTATTCATTATCCTCAGAATTGTTTTCCCCTTGATTATCCGCAAATGTTGTATATCCTGAAACCAGATGCCCTAAAAATAGCAGTGACACCAACATGATAGATAAAAGCAATTTAATTTTTTTCTCTCTTTTTACCATAATTACCTCGCTTTGATTAGTATAAGTAGTTTTTAATAATTATCTTTAAATCACAACTAAAACTACAGGTCCGTACGTTACATCAAATAATTAACTGAAATACTTCTGAAAGTTGTCAATATTGCATCTCTCATGAAATGAATAATACTCTCACAACTTCAAATCTCTTTAAGCATTACTATATTCTTACATATCTAAAATAGATAGATATAAATCTATTTTTTGATTCAAATATCTTGCAAACATATCTGCCATTGGTGATATATTATTTTTAAGATGATATTCATCAAAAGCTTCATAATATTTCAAGCGGTCTGTGAACTTAATATCTATCGGCGGATAACCCGCTTTCATTAGTTCCAAATTAACCAGTAATCTACCAGTTCTTCCATTTCCATCAATAAAAGGATGAATGCTCTCAAACTCAATATGAAAACGGGCCAGTTTAGTCACAATATCTTCCTTGCTATTTTTATATTGTTCCAGTAGTTCTTCCATTTTTGGAATAATCAAATACGGCTGCACGGGTTCATGTGCTGCTCCCATAATTCGAACTGGAACCCTTCTATATATTCCTCTATCTTCTTTCTTATCAGCCAAAACCAGATAGTGAATATCCTTTATTACCTTTTCAGATATTGGGACATGTTCACTAACAAGCTGTCTGACATAATCAAAGGCTTCTTTATGCCCAATAACCTCCAAATGCTCCTTTAGAGATTTTTGGTCAATCGTAAGCCCTCTAAGAACCATGTCAGTCTCACGTAAAGTTAAAGTGTTCCCTTCAATTGCATTTGAATTATAAGTATATTCTGTTAGAAATTCCTCATTTAATCTTTCCAGTTCTCCTTCTGTAAAAGGTCTTCTTTTTTTTAGAAGCTCTAATTTGCCTTCTATGATTGGAATGAGTGATTTCTTATTCTTGTATCTACCGTCAGTCGGCTTTATCGCATCATAAGGTATTTTCCAACTTCTTCCAGCCTGATATGCACCAGGAATCTTCCCTTCTGAACATAAAATCCTTACTCTTCTATCGGATATACCCCATTTTTCAGCTATTTGCTTTACTGTAATGTACATGAATTATCCCTCCGTTTTTGATATTATACTATCTTATCGGAACAACATCAACAAAATAGGAATAATATATGCAATTTATCGGAATAATGCTATTTGTGGAATGTTATCATGTACTTTCACTTTTGGTAATGACAGCCAGGATATAAATAATAGAAAAATAGCACTTTTCCTTTTCGTTATCTCGAGAACAACGAATCCTGTTTTATTAAAATAATTATATGAATTTTCTAAAAAGAAATTTAAAATTCATAAACCCTTGCTATATAATCAATCAGCCTGGAGGCCAGGTTAACTTTCTCTTCCCTAGGATGTGGAAGTGCAAATGCTTAACGGTTTGGAAAGCGTCATCGCCAGTGTTTATTACCGTCCTGTACCCACCTTTAAGTCCTACTTCAGCAGCAATGTCTTTGATCTTTAGCATTATATGACTTATAAGCTCAGAGTCGTCAGATGTTAACTCGTCAAGCGATTTGATGTGCTTCTTTGGGACGACGAGAACATGAACGGGTGCCTGTGGCTCAATGTCATAAAAGCAGACAATCTGTTCATCCTCATACACCTTTTTTGAAGGAATTTCTCCCTCGGCAATCTTACAAAATAAACAATCACTCATGCCAGTTCTCCTTTCATTCCATCTTTATATATTTCCGTCAATTTCACATTGACAAATTCTCCAAAGGCCTTTTCACTATGAAGTGAGTCCATTATACCACTATCTTTTGAATTTATATAGACTCTAATGTAATTATCAGAATATCCTCTAATGTCTTTACCGTCCGCTTCTTCCAGCAAAACCTTCGCTACGGTGCCAATGTTTTTCTCAAAGAATTTCTTCTCTGCTTCCGCTGCAATTTTAGCGATTGCATCAGCACGCTGAGCGGACGTCTTTCCATCTACTTGGCTACTCATCTCAGCAGCCTTTGTGCCAGTTCTTTGGCTGTATCTGAATGCATGAACCTTGCAAAAATTCACCCTCTCAACTATATCAACGCTGTCCCGAAAATCCTCATCCGTCTCGCCCGGAAAGCCGCAGATAATATCTGTTGAAATTCCGTATAGCGGATCAAATGCTCGGAGTGTATCAACTATGGCTAAATACTCATCCCTATCGTAGCGTCGATTCATGCTTTTGAGTATTTTGTTTGAACCAGACTGTATGCTGAGGTGCAGATGGTGACAGAGTTTTGGATATTCGAACAACTTATTAACATAATTTGTGTCTATGACAGTCGGCTCGAGTGATGATAGCCTAATTCTAAAATCACCAGGTATCTCGTCCAATCTCTCGATAAGTGGCGCAATACCTTCATATCCAAGGTCGTCCCCATACAAAGCCGTATTGATGCCCGTCAAAACAATTTCTCTGAATCCACGTTCAATCAAAAGCCTCGCTTCCTCGACGATTTCCTCGAGCGGTCTACTCCTCACTGGCCCCCTCGCGTATGGAATTATACAGTAAGAACAGAACCTATTACACCCTTCCTGTATTTTTATGTATGCCCTGGTACGGCTATCCATGGACGTTACAATTCCATCGCTTTGATAGACTCTGAGCTTGTCGTAATCCAACACATGGCAATTCGATTTGCCGCTCGCAAAATTCTCCACATAATCAATGAGCTCGTGTTTTTTGTTGGTTCCAACGACGATGTCAACGCCCTCAATCGACGAAACTTCATCCGGCTTTATCTGTGCGTAACAGCCCGTAACCGCTACCAATCCATCTGGATTGACCTTCTTCGCCCTTCGAATAAACTGTCTGGACTTTCTGTCAGCCAAATTCGTCACAGTGCACGTGTTAATGACATATACATCTGCGAAATCGTTTTCATCTACAACAAAATAGCCGCGGTCCCTGAAGTTCTCCTTCATTGCCTCGGTTTCATACTGATTAACTTTGCAGCCTAGAGTGTGAAAGGCTACCTTCATATATTTTGCTCCAATCTATTTTTAATTGATATATTCAATTGCTATCCTTAATTGATATAATTAATTGCTATATTTTATTCCTAAATTTAATCGTTATAACTCAAATTCATACATAAGCATCGCGAGCGTCGCCGGGCCTGCCGTTTCAGTGCGCAAAATACTTTTGCCAAGTGAGACGGGTCTAATGCCTAACGACTCGAGTTTTTCAACCTCGTCCGTGCTGAATCCTCCTTCAGGTCCTATTAGAACTGCAATTCTCGGAATCTTCCCTGAAATTTTTTTCTCTCTACAGGCTTCCGTTAACAAAAAATCTTTGAGTGTTACATTTTCTTCATTTTCGTATGGAAAAATAACAAAATCAAATTCTGAAAAAATATCCAGTGCATCATTGAAAGTCAGATACTCGTGTACTATTGGAGTCCGCGGTGAAAGGCACTGCTTTACAGCCTCATCTGCGATTTTTTGCAGTCGGACTAATTTCTTTTCTTCCCGACCAGAAGGCTTATTAACACATCTATCCATATAAACGGGTGTTATAGCTGAAGCACCAAGTTCTACAGACTTCCTCACTATCAGCTCAAGTTTTGGACTCTTAGGCACACCTTGAAATAACTCGACATGATAAGAAAGTTCTCGCCCGTGTTTTTGCTTGTCAACGATTGAAAGGACTATTCCATCTTCTGAGATTTCCTCGATTCTACCGACATACTCCCACTCAGAACCGTCGGACACAGGCACTGTATCCCCAATTTTGGCTCTTAGCACCTTAGATAAATGACGAATGTCTTCAGGTGATGTGACATGGATTTGTTTTTCGCCTACCTCATCCGGTTTTACATACAAAATATTCATGTTCTCTAAGTTAATATTCTCTAAATTAAATTTCTATTATTTTTTTAATAAGCGTAAAAGTTTCAGGCCTGTCTTCTCCAACTTTGAAGGCTTTTCTTGCCTCGCTAACCGCTCTGTCCACTTTTTCTCTATTATTCCCACAAATAGTAGCCAGAGTATCGCCCACAGAAGCTTCTTGCCCGACTTTTTTTTCGATGTAGATTCCTGATGCGTAGTCAATTTCATCCTCCTTCTTTGCACGGCCTGCTCCAGTATGCTGCGAAGCTATACCTATTAGTCTTGCCTCTATGCTCTGAATATATCCCGATTTTTCGGCCTTGATATCAACTTTGTATTCAGCCTGAGGGAAGAGACTGTAATCATCAATTATTTTAGGATCAGCACCCTGTCTCTCGAGAAATTCTCTCATCTTCCTCAGTGCAGCTCCACTTTGAATTGCATCTTTTGCAAGTTCGAATCCTTCCTCTTTTGTTTTAGCTTTTCCGCCAAGGAAGATCATTATGCCGGCAAGTTTCTCTGTGAGTTCAGTTATATCCTCAGGACCCTTACGCTTTAGAGTATCTATTGCCTCAATAACTTCAATTGAATTTCCAACCGCACATCCCAAAGGTTGATTCATATCTGAAATCACAGCCATTGTTTCCCTACCGGCAGCCTTGCCGATTTTGCACATCATTGTGGCAAGTTCAGCCGCTTTCTCCTCATCCTCCATGAATGCACCCTCGCCGCACTTGACATCCAAAAGTATTTTGTCGGATCCCGCTGCGAGTTTCTTGCTCATAATCGATGATGATATTAGGCTGAGATTATCTATTGTCGCAGTCACATCTCTGAGTGCATAAATTTTCTTATCCGCCGGTGTAAGATGTCCAGACTGACCGATTACTGCAATGCCTATCTCGTTAACCTGTTTTAGGAATTCTTCAGGCTCAAGCGTGGTTTTAAATCCTGGTATCGATTCCATTTTGTCAACAGTACCACCTGTGAATCCAAGACCTCTGCCGCTCATTTTAGCAATCGGTACACCGCATGCCGCAGCTATTGGTGCAACTATCAGCGTAACCTTATCTCCAACGCCTCCTGTAGAATGCTTATCAACCTTGATTCCATTAATTGAATCCAGGTTAATCGTATCCCCAGAAAATCGCATTGCCTGGGTTAAATTGACGGTTTCTTCCTCATCCATTTTGTTTAGATATATTGCCATAAGAAGAGCCGATGCTTGATAATCTGGTATTTCTCCAGCGCTATAGCCATCAACAAAATATTTGATTTCATCTTTAGTTAGTTTTTCGCTATCCCTCTTCTTTGTTATAATTTCAATCATATCAAGAGTTTCAAATTTGTCACTCATACATTCTCCCCTTATATTTTTCTTGCATTCCCTTTTATTTATTAAGAATTCTATTCTTAGCTCTATTTTGTTTTCTTAAGTTCACTAAGGAAGCTCGTGCCGAGTTCTGTCGGCTTTGCTCCGAGAAATTCGGCCACTGTAGCACCTACATCAGCAAAGGTTTTCCTAACTCCCAGATTTTTACCTGGCTGAATCCATTTGCCCCATGCGAGAATTGGAATGTATTCCCTCGTGTGATCCGTTCCCTTGAACGTAGGGTCGTTACCGTGATCGGCCGTTAATATTAGCAAATCCTCATCTCCCATTTCCATGCAGATTTCACCAATTCTGTCGTCAAAATCCATGATTGCTCTTCCATAACCCTCAGGATTTCGCCTATGCCCGTATTCTGAGTCGAATTCAACCAAATTTGTGAATATTAAACCCTCGAAGTCCATCTTAATAGCTTCAATTGTTTTGTCGACACCATCCATATTACTCTTAGTATGCACAGAATCCGTTATGCCTTTCCCATTGAAAATATCCTTGATCTTGCCAATGGCATATACCTTTTTGCCGGCCGCTTTGATGTGGTCAAGAACAGTATCTTCTGGAGGTGTTACTGAATAATCGTGCCTGTCGGAAGTTCTCTTTCTCTTGCCATCTATGATTACATAAGGCCTTGCAATTACACGTCCGCACGCCCAGTCACCAACCAGCATCTCTCTCGCAATCTCACAAATTTCGTATAGCCTCTCAAGCGGAATAACATCCGTATTTGCTGCAATTTGGAATACGCTGTCTGCACTTGTATATACAATAGGTTTGCCGGTTTTTTCATGCTCAGGGCCCAGTTCTTCAATGATCTTCGTACCACTTGCAGGATAATTCCCGATTACTTCAACACCTATTTTTTTCTGGAAGGCATCAATGAATTCCTTCGGAAAACCGTTTGGATAAGTTTTAAAAGGAATTTTGGTTTCTATGCCCGCAATCTCCCAATGCCCCGTTGTCGTGTCCTTTCCTATGGATTTTTCCATGGACTTTCCGTATGCTCCTACCGGCTGTTCCTTCTCCTTCATTCCAGTAACTACACCATCGATGTTTCCAATTCCTAGTTCCTCAAGGTTTGGCACAAAAAAGCCAGGTGTCCCGGCAGCAGCGTGGTTGAAGGTATGTGCTCCGGTATCGCCAAATTTAGCCGCATCTGGCAATTCTCCAACGCCCATGCTATCCAATACTATTAAAATTGCCTTCTTCATATCTATAACCTCCGAATTCATTAAACACATTCACATTTTTTATTTTCACTTTTATTTGTTTTCATATTTTATTATCAATTTTTATTTTATTTTCACTGGATCCGCATTGATGTAATCAAGTGCCACCAGGCTGTATTCTACATTATCGATTATTCCCCTTATACAATTTCTTTGATCCTTCAATCCATGAAGGTGGCCATAAACACATTTTTCCACCTTGTTTTCTGAAAGCATCTCGGTAAACCCTGAGCCTGCCTTACTACTCGCAGGCGGATAGTGAATTGCCGCAATGATCGATGCATTCTCAGTGTCAGGCTTATTTTTCTTTTGATTAGCAACATCATCCAGCGACATTTTTAGCCTTAAAAGTTCTCTTTTGTATATTTTTTCATCATGCACATCGAAGTCCCTTGTTCCAGGGGTAATCCATCCGCGCGTTCCACAGATATATGCATTTTCTTTTTCTAAGTAAATTCCTTTGTTTTGTAGAAAATATATGTTTTCAAATAACGTATTGAGCTTATTTGTGGACGTCCACCAAAGATCGTGATTCCCCTTTGTTATGACCTTGAATCCAGGCAGTTTGCTTATCCATGTAAGATCGAGCATTGCCTCATCAAGTCGCAGTCCCCAAGAAATATCACCAACTATGATTACCGTGTCGTCCTCTTTAACCTTGGCAAGCCAATTCTCCTGGACTTGCAAATGATGTGCACGCCAATTAGGTCCAAAAATGTCCATAGGTTTGTCAATTCTCGGATCAAGTGAAAGATGTAAATCGCCAATAGCGTATATGCTCATTAAAATTTCTCTCCTTGATAGATAGTCTGATAAAGGTTCCCGTGACTTTCTTCTGATAATTCTTCTCCTGCTGATAGTTCCTCTTCTGGCAGATCTTTTAGTACGTCTCGCGCCGCTTCATTTGCTTCCTCTTCAATATCCTTTTCAATACTCTTATCTGAATGATCTTCAAAATCACTGATTTTATCCAGTTTTCTTATCATCACGCGGGTTCTCACGCCTACCAGTTTCTCAAGTTCGTCCTGTGCCTTAAGAAGAGAGGTCTGCACACGTGCGAGTGTATTATCGAATTTCTGAAACTCTTCCTTAACCTCGGAAAGCACGCCCCATGCCTCGTTCGACTTTTTTTGAATAGCCAGAGTTTTGAATCCCATCTGCAGACTGCTAAGTAACGCGATAAATGTAGTAGGGCCAGCTATGCAGACCTTGTAATCTCTTTGCAAACTTTCGACCAAGCCTTGGTTCACAGCCTCGACATAAAGTCCTTCAAAAGGCAGGAACATGACCGCAAAATCCGTGGTATTCGGCGGGTCAATATACTTCTCTGAAATAGTCTTCGCCTCCAGCCTAAGTCTTTTTTTAAGGTTGCTAGACGCTTCACTTACTGCTATTTTGTCGCCGCTGTCGTACGCATCCACAAGATTCCCATACATATCGGCCGGAAATTTTGAGTCTATTGGAAGCATGACTCCCTCTGGCAGTCTTATAGCAAATTCCACCCTATCCTTTGATCCTAGCTTGGTTGCGACATTTTCCTCGTACTGGCTGGGCGCTAGAATTTCATCGAGAATCATTTTTAATTGAAGCTCGCCGAGAATTCCGCGTGTCTTTACATTTGATAAAACCTTCTTTATGTCCTCCATCCCACGCGCCATGTTTTGCATCTCGCCGAGATTTTGGTAGACCATTTCCAGCCTCTGATTTAGTTCAAACAGTCTGCGCTCCTGTGCTTCAAGTGATTTGGTCTGCACTTCCATCGATGCAACCTGTGCCTTCGCATGCCTGCTCTGGAAATCTCCCATCATCTGAGAATAGCTCTTGATTCTTTCTGAGACGATTGCTCCTGTCTCTGTCTGCGAGCGCCTAATTTCTTCCCTGAGTTCAGGTACGATTTGTTCCCTAAGTTCAAGTGATAGCCTGAGTCTCATTTTTTCCAGTTCATCCTCATTCATCGACTGATTTGAATTCTTGGAAATTATGCTTTTTAGCACAAAATAGTTGACAGTCAAAATGAGGGCCGCAAAGATTACAATTGCTATAAGAGATGAACTATCCATTCAATTCCTCCATAGCCCTAAAGTAGCCGCCGAAACCTTCGCCGCTAATACTGTTTTGTGCAACCTCAGCAAACAGACTTTCCCTGCGATACTCCTCACGATTTTCGATGTCAGAAAGATGTACCTCGATTACAGGTATGCTTAAAGCCCTCAATGCATCGAGAATTGCAACAGATGTATAGCTATATCCTGCTCCGTTGATTATGATACCATCATAGAAATGATTTGATTCCTGAATTTTTTCGAGTATTTCGCCCTCATAATTGCTCTGGAACACCTCGATGCTCATATCCAATTCCTCAGCCTTGGATTCAATCTCTGCTACAAGTTCATTATATGTCTTGGTTCCGTAGATTTCGGGTTCTCTTGTTCCCAAAAGATTCATATTAGGGCCATTGATCACAAGAACGCTCTTTTTAAAAGCCACATTATTATTAATATCAAAATCAGACCATGACTCATAAAGTTCAGCTCTTTCCTTATAGAGCGCATCGATGCCCTTGCCTTCAGAAATTGGCCTTCCATCCGTTGAAAGTTTATCCAAATCTCTCTTCACCCAGATTACTACACCATTTTGGCGCAGGAATTCAAGGTTTTCCGGCACCTCGACAACTCCCCCTCCGCAAGCTATGACCTGTCCCGACTCTTTCGCAACTTCCTCATAGATATTACTTTCCATTATTCTGAATCGATCTTCGCCAAATTTATTGATGTAATCAGCTGGTGACTGTCCGAAACGCTGCTCAAAGATTGCATCTGTATCAACAAAAGGCAACTGGTGAACATTGGCAATTCTCCTACCCATAAAGCTCTTACCCGCACCCGGCATGCCGATGAGGCAACGATTCAAGACCTTGCCGAGCACCTTATCGATTACATCCTCAATATCTCCGTCCTCAATTGAGCCACGACAAAATATTTCAGCAGACTTGCCAGCCTGTGCAACAAGCATTTCCAGTCCTGTAGCAGTTTTAAGACCCCTTTCTTCAGCTGCGAGGATGAGCTTTGTTCTGTATGGGTTATAAATAATATCCACTACAGCCTCAAGTTTATCAAAATTGCTGATATCAATAGGCATCTCCTTATTTGAAGGATACATTCCCACAGGTGTACAGTTTACCAGGACCTCGACATCCCTGTAATCATTAGGGTTTTCGTAGTTTATAGGGCCAGTTCTTGAAACAAGATAGATATTCGCAGCACCCAGGTCTTTGCATACAGCCTCGCAAGTCTTTGCAGCACCTCCAGTGCCCAAAATCACAACCTTCTTTCCGAGGACGTCTATTTTGCTCTTTTCCAAAATGTATTTGAATCCGAAATAATCAGTGTTATATCCTGTTAGAGTACCGTCGAGTTCACGTTTGATTGTGTTCACATTCCCAAGAGCAAAACACTCCGGTGAATGTTGTTGACACATTGAAAACACAAGTTCTTTGTATGGCATCGTAACGTTGAATCCATCATAGCTTAAGTCCTTTAGAATTTCTCCGAGTTTTTCCCTCTTGGTCGGGCATAGCCTGTATTCATAGTCTCCCCAAAAGCTGTGTACAAGCGGAGATAGGCTCCTGATCGGCTTTTCGCTTATCAGCCCAAATGTGCCTGCCTTGATTATTGCCTCTTGAAATTCCTTGGATGCATCCAGTATAGCCCTGAAAACCATGGCGTCATTGATGTTGATCTTATTAAAAATTTCCTGTTCTCGATTTTCATCAAATACAGGGATATTATTTTTCTTTTTATAGTGTGCAACATCTTCGAGAATATCTCGCCTTGCATCTAACAGTCTTGAAATTTCACTGTCAATCTTGTCAATTTTCCTTCTGCACTCCTTGATATCAGCCATTATGGTTCTCCTTATAATCAATGAATAAATCGTATAAAACAAGTGCTGTAGCCGCACGTATAACTGGTACTGTCCTAATCGCAACGGAAACATCGTGTCTTCCCTTGGTCCCGAACAAAACATTTTGCTGCGTTTTCAGGTTTACGCTTTTCTGCAGCTTTGAAATAGATGGGGTTGGCTTTACCGCTACATTAAAGCATAAATCCGATCCTGTGGTTATTCCGCCTAGGATTCCACCGCAATTGTTTGACATCAGTGTAACGCCGTGAAGATTTTCATATTTAACATTTCCACGGCAAACTTCAACGTCGTTACAGTTATCAGCCTCATCCAAATTTGCAGGCTTGGCGCCGGCTGAAATTTCGTTTGTCAAACAAAATTCGTCGTTGTTTTCACTACCCTTCATATGGGCACCCTCAAATCCGCTCCCGAATTCTAGGCCTTTGACTGCTGGTATTGAAAAAATCATCTGTCCTAGTTTGCTTTCTACCTTATCGAAAATCGGCTCTCCCATTCCTGGGGGAAGGCCTTTTGCCTTGACCCATATGATTCCGCCTAGGGAATCTCCTTCTTTCTTAGTGCTTTCTACTATGGTCGAGATCTCTGAGCAGAAGTCCTGGCTGCCGAAGGCCTCGGACGCCTTACAGCTGAGCTCGTGCCGCCCTAGCGACCTAAGCCCGGCGCTGAGCTCAATGCCTTCCCTTGCAAGGATTTGAAGGCATACGCCTCCTGCGACCGCAAGAGGCGCTGTAAGGCGTCCCGAGAGATGCCCACCTCCTACTATGTCCGCATACTCTCCCCATTTCACAAGTTGAGTAAAATCAGCATGCCCAGGTCTTATTATACCCTCATTCTTTGTATAATCATCCGAGTTGAACTTTTCATTTCGTATAATTACAGAAATCGGTGCACCGTTCGCATGACAACTTGAATAATCACTATCCATGATTACACCGCTGAGAAACTCAAGGTGCTCCTCTTCCTTTCTCGCCGTTGTCCCAGGAATATCAACACCCATGCGTTCTATCATAAGACAGTTGAGCTCGTTTAAATCAATTTTTGTTCCAGCCCTAATGCCCTCAAGTACAACACCTACAGCCGGCCCATGAGACTCTCCGAATATCGAAATCCTTATATTTTTACCTATTGAAGATGCCACTTAATATCCTTCCGTTTCCAAATTTTATGCCAGTCCGACTTTTCCATCCATTTCCGCATCCTTAAGGTCCTTGAAGAAAGAAGGATATGACTTGGATATAGACTCCCATCCATCAATGATAACCGGGCTTTTGGTGATGAGTGAAACTAATGCTGCCATCATTACCATTCTGTGGTCCTGAGTCATTATATAAATGAACTCACCCTCTGCCTTATCCTCAATACCACCTTCGATAATTATATCTCCATCTTCATATTCAAACTTGCCACCTACAGCCGAGATAATCTCCTCAATCCCCTTGATTCGATCGCTCTCCTTGTTCGCAAGCACATCTATACCCGAAAAACGTGTTTTGTTCTTTCTAGATAAGGCCAAAACAGCCAAATTTGGAACTAAGTCAGGTGTATCTGTACAATCAATGGTAACATCGCCTTCCTCATCCATCTGCTTGATAAAGTCTCTAACCTTGCTGTCTCCCTGTATAGAATTGGTATTGATCCCCTGGAGGAAGAGGGGTTTTCCTGTTAGTTTTTCAGCTATTAGCCAGAACGAAGCACTCGACCAGTCGCCCTCTATTTTGTACTCTCCAGGTCCTCTATAAATTTGGTTCCCCATAATCGTATATGAAACAATTTCGTGGCTCTCGTGTTTTTTCGCAATGCTTATGCCAAAATCCTGCAAAATACTCAATGTCATATCGATATAAGACTTTGATATAACTGGCTTTTCAATTATCAGAGTGCTCTCATCCTCAAGGATTGGAAGTGCCATCATTAGTCCGCTCACAAACTGAGAACTCACATTGCCCTTAAGTCTGTATTCGCCCGGATTGAGCTTGCCCCTTATGTTGATAACTCTTTTTTCGTCATCAAGCGTAACGGAGCATCCATTCTCCTTAAGTGTATTAACAAGTGCCATTATTGGCCTTCTATACAGCGACTCATCCATAACAAATTTGGCTCCAACTCCAAGAGCCCCTACAAGAGGTAACATAAACCTGAGAGTAGCTCCGCTGTCTCCAACTGGCAGTATAGGCACAAAGTCATTAACGCTGTGTTTCCTCATTTCCGCCTTCTTGATGGAAATCGTCATCGCCTGCAGCCTGTCAATTGACTCCTGAGTTGCCTTCATATCAGTGGAGAGTTCACCCTCGTGAAAGTTACCTTTAACAACCGTGCTTGCAATCCCCTGCAGACTTTCAAGAAAGGTGCAGATGCTCACTCTATGAAAAATGGATTTTGATGCCAAAAGATTTATCGTTACGGACATACTCAACCTCCTATTTATAATGAAAATTACAATCAAAATTTTTCTAAAATTATTTTCTTTACAATCCACTATATTATACCACAAAATAGCGTATTAGTATCTTGTAATCTGTTTTTCTAGGGTATATAATTATCTTATATTAATATGTATATATGTATTTTTATAATCCGGAAATGTTTGGAGGTGTTTCGAGATGTCTAAGATCAATAAATGGTTGAAAGATAACATGAAAATGATTATCTATACTCTCTTGATTATTTTGTGCACAAGCCTTATATTTCTTTCTTATATCACCATTAAAAATCAGCCACACAAACCTGAAGGCACGTATGCACCATTTGCTTGTAATACATATTATGACGAATATTTTTCTTTTAGCAGCGATGGGCACTACATCATTTATAATCAGGAGGAAATTCTGTCTGAAGGCTCGTACTTTAAGCCTGAAAACGGCAACAAAGCTACGGATATCGAGGATGTATATCAATTAGAGGATAATGGAAAGTCGAAAGCTAGTAAGGATGCTTCTAATAATAGTCCTGCTTACTTATGCTTTTCAAAGGATAAAATTTATATACTTGGATTTAAAGGAACTGCTTATTCCGTGATTAAGATAAGTTCAACATATACACTTCCTCCGTTTAGTCATGATTAGGAATGCTACTTAGCTTCATTTTTCAACAAAAAAACCTTATTCACATAGTATTTGCTAGCAAACGCCATGACCGCAGATGAGCATATTCCTCTGGGGTCTTTTTCGTTGCACAAAATATTTTGCTTTCCCTGCATGAGCACGTTTTCTGTTGTTTTTTCTACGAGCTGACAGAAATAATTATATGATTCCTCGGGGTTGTTTGCATCTATGGCTAGACTAATAAGCTGTGAGATCTCCTTTATTGTAAAAATGTCCTTTAGGACTGCAATTACAATTAGAGAAGCCAAAGCCATTTTGTCGTAACGCTTCTTTACCGGCGATTGAATAAATCCGTGCTTGACGTAATTATTGACCATTGTCTGCGTTAGGATTCTTCCGTTCTTGTCGCCTTCAAGAAATTTTCCCAAACTTCCATTCACTAGCTCAAGGACTTGCTCAAGATATAAGGAAATATCCGGCAGTTCATCCCACCTAGGTAATACAATTATATAGTTTTTCATATTAACATTACTTTTATCTTGCATAATTCACCCCGCCTCATTAAGAATTGAATTTTCTAATTAAGAATCGAATTTTTATGATATATAGCACATTCTTAGTGTGAAAAACACCTAATTGAAATTTATTTAAAACACATTCTAAATCATTATACCCTTTAATTTTTTCATAGTCAACGCTTGACAGAGTTATTATAATCGTATAACATAGTTATCATGACTAGATTGTTTTTGCAGCAATTGATTATCATATCATTCCGTATAATATGATTAATGCTAAAAACGTAAAGAGGATACCAAATGAACGATAATATTAAAATCAGCAAGAAACTACCAAGGGTTAATGAATATACATACAGGGAAAATTTTAGAGAGTTTATAGACTATTACTGTGGTAGGTATGCAAACGATGTCGCCTTCATCATCAAAGAAAGGCGTGAGACAAAGACTGTATCGGCACAGTACAGATATATTTCTTTCCAAGAATTTGCTAATGATATCTATGCTTTTTCTGCATTTCTTTCATCAAAATCATTCCAAGACGAGCCGATTGCAATCATAGGTAAAAATTCTTACGAGTGGTTTACTACCTACATGTCCATACTGACATATGGGAATATAGTTGTACCGCTGGACAAGGATTTGCCTGCAAGCGAAACCATCAGTTCGCTTGAAAGAAGTAAGGCGAAGACCCTAGTTTATGATAAGGATAAAGAAAAGCTAGTTGACGGACTTAGGGAACACTTCGGTGAAAGCATAAACTTTATATCAATGGAAGATATGCCATCTATGATTGAGGCCGGCTCAGCACTCATAAAGTCAGGTTACAGCAAACATCGCGAGAAAAACATAGACCCTGAATCGCTTGCCGTTATTTTGTTCACCTCCGGAACGACATCCGCTTCAAAGGCAGTAATGCTAAGCCAACAAAACATTCTGACCGTGTCATACGACTGTGTTACGACTGAGGATATAAGGCACGGCGATGTAAACATGGCTTTTCTGCCCTACCACCATACTTTCGGCTCAGGCGGACAAATCGTTATGATAAACAGCGGAGCTACGACTGCTTTTTGTGATGGGCTTAAGTATGTACAGAAAAACTTGGTTGAATATAAGGTTTCACTATTTGTCTGTGTACCAATCTTGATTGAGGCCATTTATAAGAGGATAATCTCGTCTGTCAAAAAGCAAGGCAAGGAAAAACAGTTTGCCGCTGCACTTGCAATGTCTCGTGCTCTAAGGCGTGTCGGCATTGATATGAGGAGAAAAATATTCAAGGATATCATCAATCAGCTCGGTGGCAAACTCAGATTTATTATATCGGGGGCTTCGCCTCTTGATCCTCTTTGCTGGCGAAATCTCAATGACTTCGGCATAACCGTTGTTCAAGGTTTTGGTCTGACCGAAACTGCTCCGGTAGTTGCAGCTGAAGCAATAAAATATCAAAGGCAGAATTCCTGTGGCTTATCCATGCCTTCTGTAGATACTGCTCTCTGTGATGTAAATTCAGAGGGTGTAGGGGAATTGATAACCAGGGGTCCGAATGTAATGATAGGCTATATGGATAACGATGAGGCAACAAAAGAGACTCTTGTCGATGGTTGGCTGCATACTGGAGATCTGGCTAAAATCGATAAGGACGGATTTATATATATTCTTGGCAGAAAGAAAAACGTCATAGTTCTTAAAAATGGCAAGAACGTATATCCAGAAGAAATTGAGGCCTTAATACTAAATCTTCCATTTGTAAAAGAGGCCTTTGTCTTCGGTCAATCTAGAGAAGACGGCACGGGAAGCACAGGTTCAAGGAGCATCAGCGGTAAAGGCAAAAATGACCTTGTAGTCACCGCAAAAATTGTCTACGATGCAGAATACTTTAAAACCCACTATGCTGCCGAGAACTTTGAGGATGTCGAGAAACTAATTAAACTCGCAATAGATAAGATTAACGACGAAATGCCTTCTTATAAAAATATCAGAAGACTGATTCTAACTAATCAGCCAATGGAGAAGACTACAACCGGTAAAATCAAGAGATATAAGAATAAAGAACAGGCTTAGGCCTGTTTTTTATTATGGGGTATATAAGCCCCGTCTCGTGCACTAGCGCACGAGACAATAAAACCACCCGCTATGCGGGTGCGCGTCGAAGGTTATACCCAAAAACTCT
>QWCH01003950.1_pt1 | contig 16493 bp, 16 predicted proteins | sample 1972671 | NCBI WGS metagenome assembly QWCH01 (sample SAMN09866713, study PRJNA288562) | Human gut metagenome isolate term3_stool, whole genome shotgun sequencing... | isolation source: gut | host: Homo sapiens | place: USA: California | reverse complement strand
GATGTGCCTTAGCGCAGGAATACCTATTGAGAGTATAGCCAAGATGATGGGACACGCCTCCATATCAAGCACTCAAGTTTATGCGCAGGTGACGGACAACAAGATTTCGGAGGATATGGACAGGCTTATAGCCAAACAATCGGCAAAGGAGAAAGAAATAGCGGAGAGAGAGGCTTGTGAATCTTCGGATATTGTAACCTGTAAAATGGAGGAACCGGCATGAAGACAAACAACAACCTAAAAATAAGAACAAACACTGCCAATCATCGCAGCTATTTTGATTGGGGCAGCAAAATGCAAGTCATTCGCAAAGGAAACGGAGAGATAGCCATGACAGAGAGTAGTGAACTAGTGAAGTTCTTCGGGGTAACATGGAGAAAACTCAACCATAGGCTGAAAACGATTATGAAATCCTCCAACCTGCACCCCGATGAGAGGGATGCAGGTGAGGAAGTTATCAAGAAGGGAAAGACCGTAAGTTATTCACCACTCTATCCCCCTTCCTACCATCATCGCCTTGTCCGTTCTATTGGACAGTATGGAAGCACATTTGTTCAGAAAGTACATCTGTCAGAAGCTGCAGAAACCAGCATCCATAATAACACCGATATTCCTGATAGGCAACATGGATAACTGATGGTAATACGCTTTTTTCTTTTACTGATTATATCTTACTACATAACTACAATAGGGTATAATACGGTGAAAGAAAAAAGCTTGTAGCGTAGTTAGTAAGAGAAGCATCCTGTTACTACTTAAAAACTACATACTACTTCTATTGGTAATCTTCCAGTAAGAACACACACTGCTTGCCATTATATTCGTATCACTTGCAAAATGATATTCTGAAATGGAATGGAAATGAACAACCCAAATAAAAATAACTTCAAAGAATTTGGGTGTTTGGAAAATACTCGGTATTTTTGCAAAAATAACCGACTTAATAGATGTTAACTTTTAGTAAAGACAAGAAGGTTGTTGATGTTCTAAGGAGGGATATTGAAAAGGCAGAGACAGGTACGCTGTTCTTTAATAATAGTTTTCCAGAATACGACGACGAGTATGTTGGCAAAATTTTGTCAGATTTTGTCCGGCAGGGATTGTTATTAAGGCTATCTCGTGGTATATACCTAAAAACAAAGGAAACCAAATTCGGTGTTGTTTATCCAACTACCGAGGATATTGCTCGTGCTATCGCAGAAAGAGATAATGCAGAGATTCTTCCTACTGGTAGCACCGCGCTGAATATGCTCGGATTGTCCGAACAAGTTACCATGACCCCTGTTTTTCTCACCAGTGGGTCTGCAAGAAAAATCAAGTGTGGCAATAAAACCATCACGTTCAAAAGAGGAGTGCCCAAGAATTTCGCATTGAAGGGAAAGGTCACACGTCTGTTAGTACAAGCCATGAAAGCTATCGGTGAACGAAACTATAATGACGAGTGGGAAAGTGCAATCAATGTGATATTGAGTAAATATCCAGAGGACGATACCATGTCGGAAGACTTAAAAGTCATGCCAGCATGGATAAGAAGAAAAATAATAAAGATCCTAAACAATAAGAATCATGAGCAGTTGGCAGAATCATAGCATTGATGAGAGGATCTCAATGATACAATCAGTCGCACAAGATCATAATATCGAAGATAATGCGGTAGAGAAGGATTGGTGGGTGACAGTAGTCCTCAAAGCCCTGTTTAACACATCTTGTGGGAAATGGCTTCTTTTCAAGGGTGGCACTTCTTTGAGTAAAGGACGGAATCTTATTAACCGTTTCAGTGAAGATATCGACATCTCCATTGACAGAACTTTTTTTGAAAAAATCCTTAACCTGCCATTTGCCAAGTGTGAGAACAACAACCAGGTAAAGAAGTTAAGAAAAGCGTCGCGAGATTATATTCATGGGACACTTTCAGCAGAACTGGATGTGGAACTTCAGAAAATGGGAATTGAAGGATATACTGTAAAGAATGAAACGATGGCGGGGGAACCTCCCAAGCCTATAGATCATGACAGTGACCCAACGGTAATATTCTTCAATTATGAAAGTATCTTCCCGTCCAGCATGAGACTTATTGATGCGAGGATTAAAATAGAAATCAGTTGTCTATCCATGTCTGAGCCTAATGAGAAATGCGACATTCGCTCTCTTGTCTTTGATAAGTTCCCTGAAGAGGATGATGAAATGACAGCATCTATCAAGACTGTAACGCCATCAAGAACATTTTTGGAGAAGGCACTGCTACTCAGTGAGGAACTTCAAAAAGAAGAACCGAGATCCCTACGTATGTCCAGACATCTTTATGATTTGGATAGATTGATGGATACGGAGTTTGGTCAGAAAGCACTGAATGATGGAAAACTCTACAAGGCCATCGTGGAACATCGTCGCCGTTTTTATCATTTGGGATATGTGGACTATGACAAAGACTACCCGGCCAAGATTGATTTTATCCCCCAAAATAAGGTTATGAATGCTTATCGTCTTGATTACGAATCGAATATGGTGGACGGCTATATATATGGCGAAGCAAAATCCTTCGATGAATTGATGAAAAGAATGGAGAAATTACTTCAAGACTTCCGGCAAATTGTAATTTCTTAGGGCAAGAGTAGTTTTTGCTTGTTATGGGTATTTCGATGCAGCATGAAGTTTTTCTATAAAAAGTTTGCAATAATCTCATGCAGATAACGAATCTGTCATTAAGAATAAGTCTGTAATCATAGATTTTTAATCTTTTTCCAAGTTTTTCAAAAAAAAGTTCCTATATCCGTGCAGTCTTTTAAACAAAACACACTCCCTTTAATAAAAAGGTATGGTATATCTATGAAAGTAGATGTTAATATAGACGCATGCAAACAGGGAGAACGTGAAGCTCTTGGAAATTTATATAAGGCATATTCCAGCAGATTAAAGAGGATATGCCTGCACTATGTGACAGATGAAAGTGCGGCAGAAGATATTCTGCACGATGCTTTTATTATCATCTTCACCTCTATCAAATCGCTGAAGGACAACTCAAAATTGGAAGGGTGGATGATAACAATTGTAAGAAACCTTTCGTTGAGATACCTGCAAAGAACAGAAAAAGACGATATCCCGTTATCCAGTCTAGGAATAGAAGTGTTGAGTGAAGAAGACGAAGAAGAAAAAAATATAGAGTTGGAACTGTTGCTGTCGGCGATAGAGTTGTTACCTGAGGGGAACCGGGAGATTTTCAAGCTCTCTGTGCTGGATGGTCTTTCACATAAAGAAATAGGAGATTTGCTTGGTATCAACCCACACAGTTCTTCTTCCCAGTTGGCTCGGGCAAAGAAAACGCTGCGTGCCATATTGATTAACTATTGGATGCTGTTCTTGCTTCCCATCCTGATACCTGCCTATATCTATTTCGTAACGAGGGAGAAGTCTGTTGACACATCTGATAATAGGCCAACGGCTTTAGACGCTCATCATGAGCTTCCAAAACGAGTTCAGAAGAAAGGAACAGCCTCTCAAAAGGTTGAGCAGCCAAGGTGTTCCATACCATCAAGCACCCTTGGCAATGATAGGCGTGTTTTGGCAGAAAAGACCATTTCTACTGAAGAGATTTCATCACAGCTAATAACAGACAGTGCAGAATCCGGACAGCTGACAGTATCTTTCCATGTGGATTCCTTGCAGAAATATCTGGCTGCCGGGACCATCGGCGTAGAAGATTCCGTGCAGCGTATTCCGCAAATTTCCGAAGATAAGATGACAGCATTGAATAAAGATGTAAAGCTCAATGTAAATCATAAGAAAAAATACCTGTGGACATTCAACTTCGGCTATTCTTCGGATGCATCGGGTAATACTGCGTCTAATCTGAATTACCTCTCGGTTATAGATTATGCCAATGGTGGGGCGGCGGCGAAAATTTATTCTTGGAAAGATTATATCGATTATCTTGACCGTAACCGTATGCTGATGGATTCACTTGAAAACGCAAGGTTGCGCCAACAGGCAGTCAACCAGTTTATCTCTGCCGACCAAAGTGTGGCAGAGAAAGTAAACCATTATCGTCCTCAAACCTATAGCTTGTCACTTTATAAGCAGTTGAGTCCACGATGGATTTTTGGTACAGGCTTAACCTACACAAGGTTAAGGTCAGAATTTGAAAATCCATTTAATAAGGCTACATTGAAGAGAACGCAGAAAATAGATTATATCGGCATACCATTGCGCATGACCTATCGGGTATGGAACAAGGGAAGACTGAATGCATACGCCACGGGAGGAGTAACTTTCGAAATACCGGTACACAGTTCTTTTACCAAAGAGTTTGTCGTCACGTCAGATTCCTCGTTCACAATGAAGGGGACGATCCACCCGCGTTACCAGTGGTCGGTGAATGCCGGTTTGGGGGTACAATACCAGATTTTCAAACCTTTCAGTTTTTATCTGGAGCCTGGGCTTTCCTACTACTTTAAGAATGGACGTGGTATTCAAACATACAGAACTGAGCATCCGTTCATGTTCAGCATTCCGTTTGGATTAAGATTGACATGGTAAGCATCAAATAAATGTAGTATATGAAATACTTGAATTTAACAAGGAGCTTGTTAGCGCTTAGCCTTCTTGGAGTAATAACAGCGTGCTCTTCCGAGAACGCTATAGTCAGAAATATCAAAGTGTCAGATGTCGTAACCTCTGATTGTAAGACATCCGTATCTAAAACTGACACTCGTCCTGAATACCTTACAGACTTTTATAGTACCAAAACGACACTGAGTCTGCTCATGCGAAATGATAATACGGTTGCCGCTCAGTTTCTTGACGTGATGGATAATTGCGCAATTGGTCAATTGAATGTGGATATGACTTGTGTAGAAAACAAAATCATAATCATTCTCTACCCAGACCGCGACATGCTCACCAATTGTGTCTGCATGTATGATGTGAACTTCAAAATCAGAAATTTATTTCCCGGAAATTATCAGTTAGAAATATTTCAAACAACCACGAACAAGCAGACGAGCTCATCCAACAGAATCTATCATGGGACGGTGACTTTGGATTCCAATAAGACAGTGAGGCTGGCCATGACCCGTTAGGGGACCTTAGAGAGAATAAAACTAAAACGGTGCGTAATCATATACGAACCGTCTTTTGTATAGATAAATCAGTATTCCAAAATATTTTGGAAAAATGAGCAGTCATTTGCATGGATTGGTATCTTTTATTTTGACGGACATGCAGAGCCGTTTAAGATTGTTCAACCAATTAACAGATACATCAATGCAAGCGAGACACTTGGACAGGAAAAGATATTTTGAGGATTCTGCCATCACTTCTTTCCTTTTTTACCTGCCATACATCAGGAAGTTTCATCCGATAAACTCATGCAGCAAAATATTGGAAATTGGATGTGGTGAGGGAGGAAATCTGAAACCTTTTGCAAATATTGGCTGCCGAGTCTTTGGTGTGGACATGGCGCAAATACGAATAGAACAGGCACGGCAATTCTTTTCTGAGGAAAAACTGGATGGGCATTTTGAAAGCGGCGACTTCCTTGAATGTCCGACTCCAAGTGAAGATGATAAGTTCGACATAGCTATCTTGCATGATGTTATCGAACATGTGCCCGACAAGATAGCATTCTTAAGCCATATTCGCAAGTTTCTAAAAGAAGATGGCATCCTGTTTGTGGCTTTTCCTGCATGGCAGATGCCTTTTGGCGGGCACCAGCAAATATGTCGCAATAAGATATGGTCTAAAGTTCCGTTCTTCCATCTTATTCCGAATCCGCTGTATCGTTTTATTCTGAAAAGACTGGCTGGGGAAGAAGAGGCTACGATAAAGGAACTCCTTTATATAAAACAATGTAAATGCTCAATTGAAAAATTTGAGAAAGTAGTAAAAGCCGTAGACTTATCCATACAGAGTAGACGGCTATGGTTTATTAATCCGCACTATCTTCAGAAGTTTGGATTGCGGCCCCGAAAACTTTGTTGGTCCATTTCCCATATACCCTTTTTCAGAAATTTCTGTTCTACCTCTTGTTTTTATCTGTTAAAACCCATATAATTTTGAGAATGTATTTGATAACATACTAAATCCATGTAATTATGAAAAAAATATTTTATAGTCTTCTGTGCATCATTGGACTGTCTGCATGTTCATCAGAGAACGTCGTCCTTGATTCATTAAGAGTTTATGATGTCGCAAATTCTACTTGCAAGTCTAGTCTCTCTACGACAGAAACACGTCCTGATTTTTACTTGGAGAATGACGCGGTACGGACAACCTTAAGCATAGAATTGGGTAAAGACGGTATAGCTCAATGTGTGCTGGAAGACGTGAAAGCCAACTGTGCCGTAAGAAATATCTATGTGAACATTGTTAATCAAGATGATCAGATTACCCTTGTTGTGTATCATAATGTCCTTGACGCACTTGCCGATTGCATTTGCAAATACGATGTTAGTTTTAAGATGAGCAAATTGTCGGCTGGTAATTATAAACTTAAAGTTTACTTTGCCAGACCGAATATGAAATATGAAGAGTCTGATATAGCATTCAATGGGCTGCTCAAACTAACTCTGAATAAAAAGGAAAGAGCAGTGCTTAAGTCTGAATTGAGTTTACCAGAGATTTGAAAAACTGATTGAATAGTAAAAGACAAAAACATAACATTCTATAAAGTGTGTCTTTATCGTGATTTCAGCCCTTTTTGATAATCGTATCAAAGAAGGCTATAAACATTCAAGATAGAAGTGCAATTCCTTTAGGTAGTTTGAGTTCACATTCTTCAAAAATAAGCCCACTTTGGTTATTGTTTCAAAGTAGGCTTATTTTTATAAATGGAAACGTATCAAAACTAAAACCACACCCATGAGAAATTACAGATTATGAACACATAAACTTAAAAGAGCTGTATCAAACCCTATAATGAGTAACGATACGGCTCTTTTTCTTATATTTTTAGAGGCTTAAGTTTCTAATCAAAAGTTCACGTCCTTTTAGTTGTTGAGTTTGTCTTCTAATGATATTATAAATAATACATTTTTATTACAACTATTTCAGTTCATGCAACATATATGGTGCACCAGAAGTTTTTACTTTTACATTCTCATAGCTCCCATCATTCATATGATAGACAGAGTAGCCCAAACCTTGGTCAGTTGACATGCCGAAGATGATGTCATTGCCCGACTTGCAAATGGATGCCGCCCAGCCTCTAGTTCCTGAGAAGTTCATCTTCTTGCAAGTCTTATCATAGAGATTAATCTCAAAAGGCTGGAACGATTTATCATGGACGTAATCTGGTGGGTTGCTTGCTGCCCCAGGAATATTTAGGTATCCATAAACCTTTCCGTTTCCACCATATACCTTATTATAGGCATATGAAGTTTTACCTCCTTTTACACCATCCAGATTTACATCTGCAAGGGTAAAGCAATAAGACTTGTCAAACTCCTGTTCTCCCTTCTTAATGCGCAAGAAGCCTTCCTTTGCCCCCATCTGATAACCGAACATTCCTACGCAATAGAAATAGATATCACCCTTCTCGTCCACAAACGGATCACCAGCAGATGTTCCACTGGACGACATCGTGACGCGACTGTCACTAATAAGTTTGATTGGCTTGTCTGTTTTCGTGTCAATTAATGCAACATAGGCTCCAGTTTCGCAAGAATAAGCAGACTTCATTTGATTCAGTGACACATATAAAATTCCATCTCTGATAACAGAGGCACACGGTTCAGGATTATTGTCACCAGAGGACTTTCCCAAGGAATAGTCGGATAAGTCTATTTCTCCTGTCTTCGTCATTGAGGATGGGTCAATAATCCACACCTTTCCTATACCAAGGCAAGAAACATATGCCTTCTTATTGGATGCGAACGTGATGTACGTTGCCTTAGCACCACTTGGAAATACCATAGTCGTGCCCTCTTGGACGAGCTTGCCATCTTTTGGTGCATATTTGTAGAGGTGTTCCGTGTCAGTCACATATACCTTGCCACCATGCACAAATGAAAATGCACCCTTGGCAAACACCAAAGCATTGTCCGTATTGAGCGAACCAGCTGTCAAGTCTTTGAACAGACTGACATATGTGTTCTCTCCAATATTCACGCTATGCACAAATCCTGCCTCGGACTTTGCTGGTGGTGTTGGAGGAACATCTGGAGTGTCTTTACTACATGAGGAAAGACCTGATAACACAAGCAGCGCCGTGGCTGCGACTAAGAAATAATGTTTCATTTTGACTATAAATTTTTGAAATGAATAATAAGAATTTACATACTCATAGCTCCTCCTGAGACTTTGTCTCGGAACAGATTAAAACGCAATTTAGCCTTAAAGGTTCTGCCTTGCAGTGGCATTTTGAATTCCATGTAGTTCTCTTTGTCAAAAATATTTTCGACCTCGAAACTCAGAGAAACATTGTTATGCCAAAATGACTGTTGAAGCCCTATGGTAAACACATCGTTGGAAGGAATGATCCATTTCTTTCGTTGGTCGGGCAGTGTGCTCATTTGCCAGCCCCAATCGAATTCTCCGACATGAGAGACATCCACATAAACTCTGGACAACTCTTTCTTTCCCAACAAACCTTCAACGTGATATTCCATGCCATAGTTGTAATAGAATGAAGGTATGTTGGGAACATGCTTGTCATACGTAGGATTATCCGAACCTTTCTCATCGTTTAACCATTTTTGACGGTCTCGAATGTCCTGCAATGTAAGATTAAAGTATGCATAGACGTTTGGGGTTATATCTACCTTTAAGTCAGTATCGAAACCAAGCGTACTTGTCTTTCCTAAGTTTATGTATATGGAACGGATGTCAGCGGGGAAAAGTCTTATCATATTCTTCATATACATATAATAAAAATTTGTTTCCCATTGCACACGAGTAAGCCCCAATAGATTTCTCTTGTCCATGATGACCCCAATGTTCAAATTATCTCCAACTTCTGGCTGAAGATTTACAGAAGGTTTGATACTCATTCCGTTTCCGAACAATTCTCCCGTATCAGGAATTCTTACATTGTGTGAAAACGAGATTTTTCCCCTCACACCTTTCCACAATTCATAGCTAAGCCCTTCGCTAAAGCCATAATACGTTTTGTTCACGTTGGTCTGTTGGGGAGCGAATACGCTTTCTGTCTTGTCTTTTGACAAAGCATCGCTTGTTCTATAGATTTTTGACTTCAGATAATAGATGCTTATTGTCAAGGAATTCTGAAAGCGATTATTAGAAGAAGCAAACAAATAACTTAGTCCGATGTTGTTTGAAGTCATTTTGCTGGGAAATGAACTGGGGTCGAAGCCAAGGTATTCATTCATACGATCGTCCTTAGGTCTATAGTCCGAGAATACGAATTGATCATTCAGATTGAAAGTATGTCGTCCAAGTGTATATTTCAAGTTAAATTTATTTCGCAACTCAAATTGCCGGTCATGGGACTCGTTGAAAAGATTATCCTCTGTCTCCCCATTAGCTTGCGTGACCGTCCCATTCCATTGCGTTCTTGTAGTTGCCGTATCCGTCATGTTAGAACGTATGATGGGAACAACAAGTGTGTTTTTCAGCTCCAAATCCTTGAAAATGAAATTTTTCTTCTCCATATTCAAAGTAGGCATAATATTAAGACTTTTTGTATAGGCATATCGAGAGTCAAAGTTGAGAGACTGTATGCCTTTCTTATTCCTGTAAAAAGCACATTCCAAATCCAGTTTGTCGAAGTATTGCTTTCTAAAACCTATGCCCACATGATAGAATTCTGCGTCATAATAGTCGTTGTTTCGTCTCACCTTTCTGTATTCAGAAGCAGGTAGATTAGTCTCAAACACTGGCCATGACATCATATAATTGTTCTTGGATTTGTTCCTGAAGAAAGCAATATTGAATAATATTCCAGATTTTGCAAAAAGTTTCTGGGCACTTGCAAGTGTCTTGAATGTCCCGAATGAGGCCAATTCCTGCGTAAAACCTACTAGGTCACATTCATCCTCTCGTGTCACTATGTTGATAGCACCACCAAGTCCATCACCGCCATATTCTGCAGGAACGATTCCTTTGTACACCTCTATGTACTTAATTACATCAATTGGGATATCGTTAATATCAAAGGAACCGTCAGGGCTATTTAAAGGAAATCCATTGATGTAGACAGCGACTCGCTTACCCTCCAGCCCATGTACAGATATGCGAGAGGCACTTCCTAATCCGCCTGACTTTCTCACCTTGATGCCAGACGTTCTTGTGAGAATTTCTTCTATACCGCTTGACCGCCCTCGCAGCTTGGCTCCGTCCACAACCGTTACTGCCATAGGACTTTGCCGAATACGGTTTATTTCTGCTTTCTGGCAGGAAGCATTGACCACGACCTCATTAAGGGCGTTCACCGATTTTTCCAAAAAAAAGTCTTTCGTGGTATTGCCGTTTGACACAACGGCTTGCCTTACTCGTTTATATCCAACAAATGAAATCTCGACAATATATGTTCCTTTTGTGGGAATAACGATTTGGTAATTGCCTGTTTTACCAGAAACCGTTTTCTGTTTTGTATTTTTGATTGATACATATGCCCCTGGTATGGGAAGTCCTGTTTCTTTATCCATGATTTTCCCACGTAATATATTTTGGGCAGACAAAACTGTTGGAAACAAACACAGTATCGCTACGATGAATAATCTGTTCATAATCTTATTGGTTAATGAGTTCTCGCCATCCCGCCGTATTATAACGTATATATTCAGACAAAGCCTGTTTTGCCTCTTCTTTGCGGATTTCTGCACTTGATACAATCTCTCCGATGATTGTTACCCATGTGGAAGAGGAAAGCCGAAAGAATAGGGATGAAACATTTGTTTGTATTTGTGGATAGACTTTTTGCATTTGGTCAATATATTCTTTACTTATTGCAATTTGTTTTTCGATAAAATTTTCACGGAAAGCCTCCAAAGAAGTACCTTTTGATTCAAAGAGCAATAACTTTAATTCTTCTTTATACAAGAAAATTATTTTAAGCGTTTCTCTTAGTAAATCCTTTTGACCTTGCATAGAGAAATCAAGTTGGTCTATTTTGTTATGTTCTATGTGATAGGAGGACATTCTTTCATCCAAGACAGCAAGTAAAGGTCTAAGAACTGCATAAAAAATATCATCTTTTGTTTTAAAATAATTATATATATTGCCTAAGACAACTCCTGATTTTGCAGAAATTGTTCGCATCGACGTTTTTCTAAAGCCATTATTAATAAATTCTCTTCGGGCTGCTATGACAATTCTACTTCGTACATCTTCTTTTAATATTTTCATTGCTATTTTATTAACGGACGTTATTTGATTTTGTTCGTAAAAAAAAACGTACCGTCTTTGTTAGACAGTACGCTCCTTTTATAATTGCCTTTATGCGGCAGTGTGATATTTTTATCATTAATTCGATTTTGGATGCAAAGGTATAGGAATAATCCTATACATGCAATACTTATTAATAGGTATTTTAAAATCGAATTATGATACTAAACTCAAATGGGCTTAAAATAATAATTCTCTTCCAGCATCTTCTCCAAGTCCGACACCTTATAGAGTATCTTCCCCGCGAACTGCGTGTAGGGAATAATCTTCCTGTCCCGATAGTCCTGCAAGGTACGGGGACTGATATACAGCTGCTCGCATACATCCTTGCCTGTCAGGAAATGCTCACCGCCAAACAGCGGTTTGTGTGTCTGTGCCACTTCCTTTATCCGTCTGTTCACTCCTTCAAGTGCGGACAGCACCACCTGCATATCATCCGCTTCCATGTTCAAGTCTCTTACCTGTTCCATCATTCTCTTTCCTTATTTGTTATTCTTAGGTTTGTCTATTTTCGATTTGTCAGATTTGGTTTGGAGCAATTGTTCCACATCCTCACGCTTGTAATAGCACTTATGCCCGATTTGGGAGAAAGGCAACACACCAGTATCCCGATAGTGCTGCAAGGTGCGCTTGCTGATATTAAGCAACTTGCATACATCACCATTGTGCAGCCAATCGGTATGCTTGCTCTGTTCTCCGAATGCCTTATGGCATGTCTCGGCAAGGCTGAGTATCTCATTCCTGAGCCTCGCCCAATTTGAATCCGTAATGATAAAATATCCCATAGTTTTATTGTTATTTTGTTTGTAATTCTGTCTTATTGGTATTGATAACACCTTTGTCTATTCTACATTTCATCGCACGTTTATGCCTGCAAAAGTATGATGAGTTTATCACACTTCAAAGCAGTAGGGAACAGCAGGGAAACATCGGGAAGTTGAAGGAAAAACTAACGCATTTTATCGGCAGCCGTTTGCGCATTCTTACCCTGTTTTCTTCTTTCACTGTCCGTTTGACGCAAAGATAGGGCGGTGAATGTCCCATTCTATCATTCTTCGTTTAAGTGGCACCTTGTAGCACTCTTGGTGTAGACAAACGCTACCCTATTTCTATGCTGATTTTATTGTTTGCAATATCGGTGCAGAATACTGCAAACGTGTGCAAAGGGTACACTTTTATCTCTGTCTTTCCTTGCTATTTTATACCCAGTTTTGACTTAATTTGTGTTTAAATCAGTCATTTCTTTTCCTGTCTCCTCAAAAATCCGTGCGAACTTTATTGCGAATGAACGCAACATCATGCAAGCACTCTTTGAATGCTTGGAACTTTCCAGTTCTCTTCATAACTTCACTCTCGGAAACCAAACCAAGCATATAATGAAAAGGAACGCAGATAAAGGCAATTCAGTGGACGAAAATAATACGCCCAAGCAAAGGAAGACTTCCTCCAAAAATGGTGAGATAGAAACCTATCTCTCCTCTTATTATGAGTTTAGGTACAACACGGTGTTGGGAAGAACTGAATACAGGGGCAAGAGCGATGCTCACTTCTTAAAAGTGGGTCGCTATGAAATCAACACGCTCCGCAGGGAACTTGACAACGATGTGGGGATTATCACATCTTCCGACAACCTCTATTCCATTATAGAGAGCAGCTTCTCTCCACGTGTCAATCCCATACAGGAGTATTTCAAGGTTTACCCTTGGTGGATATTGATAATAGCATTGGTAATAACAGTGGCAATAGCGATAGTTGTAATTATGGTAGTAATAGTAATGGTAATAATGAACACAATAACCATTGTGATATTTCTTCCCTTTCACTGAAAGCCATTCCCGAATTGGCAAGTTGCGTAGTTGTGCGCAACTCTGACAAGTGGCTGCCATACCTTACCAAATGGCTCGTGGCAGTAGTCGCCAACGCCATGGACGACCGTGAGTGCCGTAATCACACCTGCCTTGTACTGACTGGCGAGCAAGGCAAGTTCAAGACCACGTTCCTTGACTTGCTCTGTCCTCCTGCCCTGCATGGTTACAGCTATACGGGCAAGATCTATCCGCAGGAGAAGGACACGCTTACTTATATCGGGCAAAACCTCATCGTAAACATCGACGACCAGCTCAAGGCTCTCAACAAACGTGACGAGAACGAATTGAAGAACCTTATCACCTGCCCGATGGTCAAGTACCGTATGCCCTACGACAAGTATGTGGAGGAATATCCACACTTGGCGAGTTTCGTTGCATCGGTAAATGGTAACGATTTCCTTACCGACCCCACAGGCAGCAGACGGTTTCTGCCCTTTGAAGTGCTTTCCATAAATATTGAGAGGGCAAAAGCTATCTCGATGGACAATGTTTATGCGGAAGCCAAAGCCCTGTTAAAGTCAGGTTTTCGCTATTGGTTTGATGATGATGAGATTGCCGAACTATACAGAGAGAGTGAGGATTTCCAAGTGCAGACCGCAGAAATGGAACTACTGCTACGCTGCTTCGAGAAACCAGCGGAGGATGAAAACTATTCGTTAATGACCACTACAGAGATACTTACCTATTTGGGTATTTATACTCACCAACCACTTGTTGCCAAGCGTATGGGCGAAGCCTTGAAGAAAGCAGGATACATAAAGGTGAGCAAACGAAGAAACGGTGGTAGCCCCATCTATGTCTACAAAATTAAGAAAATCTTGCCCTGCCCGCTCCTTCAAACTTGTAGTAGCCAAATGTAGTAAAATGTGTAGTATTGTCTTATACTACAAAGTAACACTGATTATCAATCACTTATCACAAAATAGTATGTAGTAAGAAGAAAGATGAAAAAGTTTGGAGGGGAAAGACTTAGGAAAAGGGAAATTCATTCAAATGCAATCAAATATAATTCAGACAATCGATTATAATTCAGACAATCGATTATAACTCAATCACTTAAATTATTCCGCATCCGAGTTTTAAGGTGGACACACAGAAGAACCTCTGGATAGACTATGCCGAAGGTAGGGGCGGAAGTATCATCGACCTCTGTATGCGTTTGGAGGACTGCGCGCTATCGGAAGCCATCCGCCGCTTGGGGCAGAACGCTTCCGATAATACAGTATATAATTCTCACAAAGACTTCTCACAAAACAATCTCCAACCTACGATGGCTGCAAACGAGACAAGGAAACTGATAAGTATATCAGGCACCCTACCGCCACATTTGCAGGAGTATCTTGCGAGGGAACGCTGCATTGATTTGGAAAAGGCAAAGCCTTTCCTTAAATGTATCAGCTATGAGGTAAGGGGCAGGCGCTATCAAGCCATCGGCTTTGCCAATCTCTCTGGCGGCTATGAGCTTCGGGACAATAAAACGTTCAAGGGAACGATAGCTCCGAAAGACATCACTCCTATATTCACCGACAAGATAATAAACCAAATACAGCCAACTTGTGTGTTCGAGGGATTTATGGATTTTCTTTCTTTTCTTTCAATGAAAGAAGAAGTAACAAGTGCCTGCCTTGTGCTAAACTCCGTGAGCAATACCGCCAAAGCAATTCGGTATATGAATGCGCAGGGAATATCTTCCATTCGTACCTTCCTTGATAATGACGATGCAGGGCGGAGGGCTGTTCAAGATTTCATAAAGGCAGGCTTCCATGTTGAGGACATGAACATACATTACAAAGACTTCAAGGATCTCAACGATTTTCATGTCAGTCGTGTCCGTGAGCGACAGAATCATAAAGAGCAGATACAGGCACACATGTCGGTTACAGAACAAAATCAAAGCAATAAATCAAAACAAGTCAAACATAAAATGAGATAATAATATGGACAAGAAAAAAGTCAGTAACGAGGGGATGGAGAATACCATCCACTCCACCAAGCAATATTTAGGACTCAACCAAATTGAAGGTTCGTCTGAACATCTTATAGCCGAACTTCGGGCAAGGAGAGCCAGACTTACTCAAGACCCAAACAAGCAGGACACAGAGAACACTACGCACTCTGAACCTGCGCAGCATACAGAGAACGCAACCGTTCAAAGACGCATCAGTGCCAAGATGAGAAAGGAAACGCTTGAAGCCTACAAGCAAGCCTACCTTGTTTCGACAAAACTGAGCAACCGAAAGGCAGTCTATCTGAGCCGAGAAACGCAGGAGCATGCCGACTTCATCGTGCGCAGGTTGGGCGACAGGGGCAGCAACCTTTCAAGTTTCGTGGAGAACATCGTGCGCATTCATTTGGAGGAGTATGGTGAGGACATAGAGAAGTGGAGAAAGCTGTGAGGCACAGGAAAAGGAGGCGAGGGCTTTCTTGAGAAAGAGCAACTATTCCACTTAAAGCCATCACCCCTTTTCAGGGTATATGACCACAGATATTTGCCAAACATACTGAATGGTGAGAACACCACGAACGCAGTTAAACACAGAATGTACGGCATTCACTTTTCGGCAGCAAAACGCCTTGTGCGTAAACGTTTCGTTAGCTGATATTGCAAGACGTCAGTTTGTACCCACAAACTGCCCTTGCTCCCCTCGTCAGACTATCGGGGAGATAAGACCGTAATCACTCCGTTCTCATCGGTCAGTGTTCGGGAATTAAGCAACAACGAATCATCTGCAATGATTAACTTTCAAGGAAACTTTATGGACAGATACAAAGGAAAAGCTGCCCGATGGCAGCAACGGGATAAGGAAGAACAGCGGATGAACAAGACAGAGTTCATCAAAGTAAGATGTACCTTAGAGGAAAAGCAACGTATCAAATCAAAGGCGGAAAATACAGGGCGGAGGTTCTCCGAATACTGCCGTGAGATACTCCTTAACGGCGAGATAATAGCCGTCCCCAAGATGACCGACAACGAGAAGGAAGCCATTGCCATCCTCCAACATACAGGACGGTTCTATGGGCAGGTTTCCAACCTCATCAAGGTCAAGGACGAAGATTGGCTACATATCACAAAGAACCTCTCGCTATGTGCCAAAGAAGCATTTAAGCGATTTTACGACCCGCATTTTCGTGTGGACGATGAGGTATATAAGGTCTTAAATCTAACAAGAAATGATAGGAAAATGTAAGGCGATAGCGCACGGAAGCACAGCTTTGGACTATATTTTCAGGGAAGGCAAACTCGGTAGTCGGCTTGCATTCCACAATCTTTGCAGCAGAGATCCA
>QWCH01003471.1_pt1 | contig 16536 bp, 19 predicted proteins | sample 1972671 | NCBI WGS metagenome assembly QWCH01 (sample SAMN09866713, study PRJNA288562) | Human gut metagenome isolate term3_stool, whole genome shotgun sequencing... | isolation source: gut | host: Homo sapiens | place: USA: California | reverse complement strand
CAAACCACAGCAACACTTAATAGAAAACAGGAAAGAAGAGCATATCCTAATACAACCAAAAGTTTAGAGCTCCATATTTTTCCTTGAGAAACTGGTAGACAACGGATTGCACGAAGTCCGTGCTTTCCGTTATCTATATTAACAGCTGTTGCACTGATTAATGCGAATGTGGCAGGTAAAAAAACTACATAGTACCAGTTGAATAAATTCAAGGAAAAATAACCTTGTTGAACAATAACCATTAGTGCTAAGCAAAGAGGACTAGCAATAGCAATTCTTCTTGTTGCAGTTCTTTTTGTTTTCAAGAACTCGGCCATTAATATATTTGAATTACTCATTGAAACCTCCTTGCTGATTACTAACAACTTTCATAAAAAGTTGCTCCAAATCCATTTTTGAATCAAATGCACCTTGATAACCTAAATGTCTTGATGCAATGATTCCAATATGATCTGCAATATGTTCGACTTCAGATAAAATATGAAAAGACAGAATTACAGTAGTTCCTTGTTGTGAAAAACCTCTAATAAGTTCTCTCAATTCCTTTATTGCAATGGAATCAAGACCATTAGTTGGTTCATCTAGAATTAAAAGTTTTGGATTACTAAGTAAAGCCAAAGCAATTCCTAATCTCTGCTTCATTCCCATTGAAAATTGTCCAGTACGTTTTTTACCTGTATTAGTAAGACCTACAATTTGTAAAACTTCTTGAATTCGCTCTTTTTCAATCCCTAAAGCTATTGATCGTACACGACAATTTTCATAGGCAGTTAAGTTTGGATATAGTGGTGCATTTTCAATCAATGCACCAATTTCAGAGAGATTTGAACGATTCCAAGGATTATTATTGAATATGATGTCACCAGATGTAGGTGTAATCATACCGCAAATCATCTTGAGAAGAGTAGTTTCAGATTATTTAAGTGACATATTATTTTATGTGGATATTATGAATAAAGATTTTCTACCATTTAGATATTGGGGAAAAGATCATATTAATATGTATACGAAATTTCTTGCAAATGACAAGAATGAAATTAGTAGTATAAATAATTATCTCTATAATAAATACTCCTGTGTACGTGGTGGGAAATGCAGCGGTTGGTTAGCATTCGAAAATAGAATTATGCCAGAGATAGAGTCTATAGCAGAGATAAAAACATTGGATATGAATTCTTTTATGGAAAGCTTTGAAAGAGTTTTTAGATATGTTTTCGAATATTACAATATCTCAGCAGATAGAAAATCTATGAATATTTGTGAAGGAGATTTTCATCATTCTGTCTATATGAAGGGGGTAGATATTGCAACAGGATTATATTATGGGAGCTTGATGTGTAACTATTACACAAATCAGTTTGCAACATCTAATAATATTCAGAATAGTATCGGATATGAGGTGTATGATCCTTTGGAATATGGAGAAGATGTTATTATTACAGCACCAATTCCAACATATCAAGATTTTATAGAGAGGCTGGGAGATTATGCAATAAATTCCTTAGAGATGCCTGTGCAGCGTGATGTTTGTTGGGTAGGAAATGTTGAATTAACTAGAAGAAATGTGTTGCATCTTCTTGAAACAGTTGAATTAAAACATCAAAAATGGGTGATGTTGGCTGGTAGAGTATCTCTACATGAGGAAGATAAATGTGAAACAAGATGGAAAGACACAAATGATTTGTGGTGTTGCTCTTCAGAAAATGAAACAATATACGATGATGGTAATGCTCGCTATCTGACCATTGAATTAGAAGAATATATCGGCAATTTGAATTCATATCCTGATAATGAATCAAAACCTTGGCTTTGCAAGAATGTAAAAAATATTAATAATCAATCTGAAGTTTTTGAGGAGACTTCATTAGTATTACCACCATCGAATATTATTAGATTTTTTAATCTCAAATTGAATGTTTCGGATTTATCATGGGAAACTCAAGATAAAGAAAAAGTGATAATATGTAACAATAATAAGAATTCATATTATAGAGATCCTATCGGTGGAACTGTCTTTATCCGCAAAGACTATTTCGACAAGTTTCTTGAAGGAAATACGGTAAAATACTTTGCTTTTACAGAGCGTTTTATTCCAGATACTGGCTATGCAGATGAAACTTCTTTGCATTTTGAAATTGTTAATGGGAATATAGAAAAAGAAATTAAAAATAATGATGTATATAGCAGACGGAATAATGGAGACAATCCATTATGTTCTGCGTGTCCACATACAAATATTGCTGATGAAGCGGTAGATAATTCATCGATTTCTAATATAGAATGGCTAGAAAATTTGTTAAAGGACTATTGAACGGCATAGGGAAATGGCTGGATTACAAATATTTTTTAGATGGTTTTTATAAGGAAATACTCTTATAATCGTAGATGAATTTTACAAAGATATGATTCATTAAACTTAGGCAATCGGGAAAATATATTGTAAACCTATTTGGGGCTTAATTATTCTAGATAAGAATACTTTGTTTGTTAGAGCTTAAAGATAGTAAGAAATTTAGTTTGGACAATGATGAGTATGTGGAAGCTATAGCGTTGATGACAAGAGAAATGGACTAATAAGAATCTGATAGGCTTGAAATCAATAGTTTTATAAATTTTGAACTAGATAAATATGTGATTAGGTTTCAGAATCAGTATTTAATAATATCTTTCAAATACTCACTTGTAGCAACACTATAAATATAATGAAAAGGTCGTAGCAACACTTTAGATATTTTGACAGTTTGTGTCAACGGCATAGATGGGGAAAAATTAGATAAATTAAAATTTGTGGAGATAATAAATGGACACAGCTTATATATTGATAGGTGCTTTATTTTTAGATTTTGTAGTAGGAGTGTTAAATTTTTCAAGGGACAAAGAACAGATAAATAAGATGCAAATTCAAATAAATGAACTGTGTAGAGCAATAGGACATGAAGAGTTGGTGTCAACTTATATTTCGGAGGAAGAAAAAGAACTAGTTTTGCATTAAAAAACACTGGAAAAGAAATTGAAGCAATAAAGAAGAGTAGAGATATCACTTGTTTAGAAATAAAAGAAGCTAAGAAATATTTTGACAGCATTTAAATAAACCACGGTATATTGAGCTTGCAAACTATAAGTTATCTAAGAGATAAAACCTATAAAACTTGTACGGATATTGTAGAGTAGGAAAAGAAATCTTCCTCTATACTAAAATAAACCGAAAGAAAGGGGGAATCGAAATGAATATTATCAAGTCGTTTAATAATACGATTGATTATCTTGAAACAGTTCTTGATGATGAAATCAGCAAAAAGAAAGTAACTCAATTATCCGGATACTCTTATTCTATGTTCAGTCGCTTGTTTTCTATATTAACTGAAACAACACTTTCAGAATATTTAAGAAGTAGAAGATTAACTGAAGCGGCCATTATATTAAGAGATACAGATGAAAAAATTATTGATGTTGCCTTAAGATTTGGATATGAGTCACCGGATTCATTCGGGACAGCTTTTAAGAATTTTCATGGATTCACTCCTTCTGAGGTAAGAAATGGGAAACCATTCAAATTAGTTTCTAGGGTGCAATTAACACTAAGTATTAAGGGAGGAAGAAGTATGAATATTACAATTCAAAAGAAGAAAGCATTTACGGTTGCAGGTGTAAATGAACAAAACATCAATTCATCATTATGTTCAAGTATATGGGGAAAATTATTTTCTAAGGTTAGCCATGAAGAAATATCAAAATTAGGGACAGGAGAATCTGTTGGGGTTTGCCACGATATATTAAACTTTGATAACCATGATGCTTTAGATGTTAATACAATTAACTATATGGCCGGCTATATTGTTAATGATGTAGACGAAGCAAAAAGTATGGGCTTAGAAATTTTGGAAGTGGAAGAAGCGGAATATGCTGTTGTAGAATTAATAGGATCTGTTCCGGATTGTATTCATAACGGATGGAAATATGCGATGGAAGTTTTCTTCCCTGAGCATGGTTATGTCCATTCAGGAAAACCGGACTTTGAATATTATTATGAAGGTGATATGAATAGCAAAGACTATAAAATGGAACTTTGGATTCCGATAACTAAAGCTTAAAAACACCAGTTAATCTGTCTGAAACCTTTTAACGATATCTTCTACCTATCGTTAAAAGGTTTATGGATATGTTTCTACAAACAGATAGGTTGACTTGATATACTTAGTGTTCACTAGCTTCATGTTGAAGCCCGAACACTTCTTGTGAGGTCATTCGTAGAATGATCTCATAAGAAGATGCAGGTCAGCAGACATTTGCACCAAATCAAAGAATTGGGCAAATGGTTGCATCAGACCTACAATGATTCGCTTTCGCTCATCATGTTAGGTCTTGATCATGCCAAGAATCCCCAAGAGAAGTGCCCGCCAGGGTGATTCGATTGCAAGATTCGACGGCTGAGGCGATTACACTTTTGTCCAAACCTGATGTGATAAAAATCTAAATGTTAAAATTGAGGTGGATGAGCTTGGCTCGATAGGTATCGAAAGTAAAGCTACTTATGCACAAATCAAGGAGTATATTTTAGAAAATTTGATTTTAAAGGTTTTAGCACGATTACACAGATTAATGAAGTGTATGAGGGAGCATGATAATCAATCGAAGGGGGAGATGAAAACGATGAAAAAACATCTTGGAATAGCATTGGTTTTAATCACTATTTTGTCATTAACTGCATGTGGTAGTAATAAAAAAATAGTTCTACCCAAAGCCGAAGAAGTAAAAGAAATTGAAATCATGAAAAACACTTCAGAAGAAAGTTTGAAAATTGAGAACCAAGATGAGATATTCGGCATAATTGCTGATATTGAGGAAAACACCAAAGATACCGGCAAGGAAAGTGTTAACGATCAACCCACAAATATAAAGGATTATATTATCGTTAAATTTCACCATAAAAATGCAGAAGAAAGTCCAAGAGTTGTGTATGTATATAAAGACAAAAACAGTCGTTATGTTGAGCAGCCATATGTAGGTATTTGGAAATTAAGAGAAGAAACATTCGATAGAATCAGTAGTAATTTGATTAAATAATGAGATTCAACCATCCAAGTTTATCGAACTTATCACCTTGACCTATTCCCACATACCAAGCCTTCTCAAAATCTCTGATTTTATCCATACAGACCACTCAAGCCATTGTGAAGCCCTAACCCTATTGGTGCGAGATTCGCACAGCGAATCGGAGTAGCAATAGAGGTAGGTCTCATGCCAAGAATCTCCAAGAGAAGCGCCCGATAGGGTGATTCGATTGGCAAGATTCGACGGCCGAGGCGATCGCTCTTCTTCAAAAGTAGGAGTTGCCTGAATTAAAAATAGAAACCAATCTAAAAAACCGAATGTTATATCCTATACTTTGATTCTTTTTAGAAGAAAGATCGTGTATCATGTGAGGAGGAAAAAGTGGATATCCTTTTAGTAGCAGCCAGAATATTTATTGCAGCCTTTTTAGGCGCTTTAATCGGTACGGAGAGGGAGAAAAAAAACAAGGCAGCCGGTTTCAGAACACATATTATTGTGAGTGTCGGTGCGTGTTTAATTATGCTTATAGCAATCGATGGAGCAAGTGAATTGGCAGACGCCGACAATTGGGAGCCGACAAGGCTTGTAGGACAAGTTGTAAGCGGAATCGGTTTTTTAGGTGCAGGTACTATACTCCAAAAAAAGAACGGGGTTTCGGGGCTTACTACAGCTGCAACTTTATGGCTGTCTGCAGGAATCGGACTTGCAGTGGGAATCGGATATTACAAAGGAGCGGTCCTTGCAACTGTAACTTGTCTTATAACCCTGATCTCCTTAAAGGAAGTCAGCGACCTGATAAATAAGAAGATGACAAAATCTTATATAATGGTATTCGACACGCCTAATTTCGAGAAGGATAAGTTTCTGGAAATTACCTCAGATGAGGGAATAGAAATAAGAGAGCTGGATATCCTCGATGAAGAGGCAGAGAACAAATCAATGATTGAATCGACCTTATCATTTCATAAGAATTACGATATGGGCAGTTTTTTTAAAAAATTAAAATCCGACCATCATTTGGTATCTGTAAAACTGAGCAATCGAGACAATAAATGATGGAATATGAACGGTGGCTTTTAAGTTTTTTTGAATCTTAGAAGCCATTTTTTATTGTAAAACGCCTTCTCTTAAAAATTGTCCGGGAGATTATCCGGTGTCAAGATGAATGATATGGCTATTTAAAACGTTTCAGTACAAATCATCTAAATAAAAAAGGCGCATACATTACCGCTTCTTTCTAAGCTTATTTAGAGAATGTAAAGGATCCTATAAAGTTCAGAGAGTTGGAAGCCTTTTTAGAGAAAAAGGTGAACCGGAAAAGTTTGAAAGAGAATACGGAGAAATAACAGGAAGAGCTATGAAATTCCTCGGGATTTAAAAATGAAGTTTTAAAAGATCATTCTGAAGAAGATATCGTGGTCTTGAACTGCTCCTTTGATTGTTATGACACTTATTTAGAAATTGCGCAGTAAAACAAAGCTTATAACCTGCATTCCTTGTATGAGCAACCGAACAAGCGGAAGACTCTGATAAACCGGGAGAAGAGTGGATTGAATTTTTTAATTCGTTGATATGGTTATTTTAAAGTGGTATATTTTTTAATGGAATAAATCCATGATACTCAAAGGATAAACGGTAAGGAGTCGAGAATGGTTTGTTATCAATTTCATTCCCCAATCCCAATGATCGTAAGGAGCAAAAAATGAACATAAGTAAAAGTGAAATGAAGACATTACTAAAATCTCAGCAAGGAGAATTGGATGCGGTGCTGATGTATAAAGCCCTCGCCGATGTCGTCAACGATGCGAGAGACGGGGAAACTTTTCGTCAGCTCGCCGCAGAAGAAGGCCATCACGCGGCCGTGTTTCATGGCCTTACGAAAGAAACCTTGAAGCCGAAGAAAACTTTGAGCGTCTTGATGCCGATTCTTTATCGAATAATCGGCAAGAAGAAATTATATCCGCTTATCGCAAGAGGTGAATATAATGCGGCTAAAAACTATGCTCCGATTGCAGAGCGATTTCCGGAGATTGAAAGCGTAAAAAATGATGAGAAGCGACACGGCGATAAGGTCGCCGAGTTGTTGTGAGATCGTTCGTTGCATTTGCTCCGCTTTCGGCCCCATTGTCTTCCCAAGGACAGACAGTGATGTGACCCTCGTCGCCGGAATCAAGGATATCACAAGCAATTCATGCCTGATTGCATATTCAATCGAACGAAATATCATAAATTCTCCCAAAAAAAATTGACACGATAAAAAAAGTAAGATATCATACGGATTATTAATAAAGAAACAAGGAGGCACGTCATGTACTACGATCATTCGAACAACAAAATGATGGGTATGATGCGCATGATGAATTCATGGGCAGGCTTTCTTGTACCCCAAAATAGTTAATTTTGGGATATTGCGAGGAGCCTGAGGGCTCCTCTTTTTTTATGGATTGGAGCTGCCTATGTTACTGAAACACCATCGGGAGAGTCTTCGGTCCATTCTTTGGGATGAGCGAATGTGTCTCCTGTAAAGTATTAAAAATCGAAGAGACTGCCATTTAAACGAAACAGGATTTAATATAAGGAGAACATCATGACCAAAGAAAACAAACAAAGAAAATTTGAAACCCTCGCCCTTCACGTGGGCCAAGAACAAGCCGACCCTGCCACGGGAGCGCGCGCCGTTCCCATTTACCAAACCACTTCCTATGTGTTTGAAGATACTGCCCAAGCGGCAGGGCGTTTCGCCTTAACCGATGCGGGAAATATTTACGGACGCCTAACCAATCCCACAGAAGAAGTATTGGAAAAACGATTGGCCGCTCTCGAAGTGGGCACCTCCGCCTTGGCTGTCGCAAGCGGCGCGGCAGCCATCACTTACGTCTTTCAAGCGTTGGCGCAACAAGGGGATCATATCGTATCGGCTGAAACCCTCTACGGCGGAACGTTTAACTATCTCCGCCACACCTTCCCGCAACAAGGGGTGGAAACGACTTTTGTGGACCCCTCTCGCCCGGAAAATTTCGAAGAGGCGATTCAAGATAATACCAAACTTCTCTATTTAGAAACATTGGGCAATCCCAACTGCAACATTGCCGATATCGAAAAGGTGGCTGAGATCGCCCACCAACACGACATTCCCCTCGTTATCGACAATACCTTCGGCACCCCTTATTTAATTCGCCCCATCGAATACGGAGCGGATGTCGTGGTACACTCGGCGACGAAATTTATCGGCGGACACGGCACCAGTTTAGGAGGCGTTATCGTAGAAAGCGGCAAATTCGATTACGCTTCTTCCGGAAAGTTTAAGCCACTTTCCGGCCCCAATGCTTCCTATCACGGCGTCGCCTTTACAGATGCCGCACCTGAAGCGCCCCTTACCACCTATATTCGGGCGATTTTACTTCGGGATACGGGAGCCTGTATATCTCCCTTTAACGCTTTCCTGCTCCTGCAAGGGGTCGAAACCCTCTCCTTAAGAGTGGAACGCCACGTCGAAAATGCTCTGAAGGTAGTGGATTATTTAAAACATCACGAAAAAGTAGCCAAAGTAAACCATCCTGCTTTAAAAGACCACCCCGATCACGAACTCTACAACAGGTACTTCCCGAAGGGTGCGGGCAGCATCTTTACCTTCGATGTCAAAGGCGGCGAAGAAGAAGCTCGAGCCTTCATCGATCACTTGAAGATCTTCTCGAACTTAGCCAATGTAGCCGATGTGAAGAGTTTGGTGATCCACCCGGCGACGACGACCCACGCCCAATTAAGCGACGAAGAGCTTGAGAGCCAAGGTATCGGCAAGGGCACGGTGCGCCTTTCTATTGGGACGGAACACATCGACGATATCTTAGAGGATATCGAACAGGCTTTACATGCTATTTAAGATATGAAAAGGATGGCTTCCCAATTTCATTTCATGTTCATTAAAGATGCGCTTTCAAGACGATGACGGCACTTGCGTTTTCTCTGTTCTCAAAGAGAGTGACCTTTGAGAATAATGGTTAAGGGCATATGATAGAACTATTAATGAAATCGGGAGGTACAATTTGTTAACGAAAAAAAGGAAGGCTGTTTTTTATGCATCTTCGCCATGATGTTATGGGGCACCGCCATACCGCTCATTAAATCCACTTATGTGGAACTTGCTATCGGCCAAGAGGATACGGGACTTAAAATATTACTTGCAGGGATCCGTTTTTTCCTGGCAGGGCTCATGACCTTCGCCTATTTTAAGATAAGTCATAAAGAACATCGGATCGATTTAAAGAAAATAAACCTGAAATTCATCGTAATTATCGCGCTGATTCAAACGTCGCTGCAACATATTTTTTATTACATCGGCCTTTCTCACGTCGCCGGTGTAAAATCGTCGATTATTCAGTCGACCAATGCCTTTATCGTCGTCTTGATTTCGGCAGTTTTACTTCCCGATGAGAAGGTCAATCCTAATATTATTTTGGCGCTTATACTGGGGACCCTCGGCATCTTTATTACAAACTATACGGGGGAAAGTTTATCGGGAGACCTCCGCTTCTCCGGCGAAGGATTTATTCTGACCGCCACCTTCTTTAACGCCCTGGCCACAGTCATGCTCAGAAAATACGGCAAGGGCGAAAATCCCTTTATCGTTACTTCTTTTCAGTTTATCCTGGGCTCTTTGGTGCTGATTGTCTTGGGAATCGCTTTAAGCGGCGGCTTCCTTCCTCTGACTACCAAGGGAATGCTCATGATTTTATACGGATCCTTTATATCGGCCTGTGCTTTTTCCATATGGACCTGGGTTCTTCAACAGTACAGCGCCAACGAATTCGGCGTCTACAAATTGTTTATTCCGATCTTCGGGTCCCTTTTTTCGATTATTTTCTTGGGAGAGGAATTTACATTCAAACTGGTCGTCGGATTGGCCCTCGTTTTACTCGGCTCCCTTATTTTAAATAAGAAAAAACAAGATAAGAGGTGCTAAGAAAACAAAAATACCGATTGTCTTCAGTTGCATCGGTATTTTTGTTTTCAATAGAACTTTGATTGTCGCTTTCTGCACTTCGACGTTAAGAGGAGAGGAAATGATTAAAAAAATAGGAATTATAAGTTTGTCCGACGGAATTTTAGGAGAAGATGTGGTCCGTCATGAAGTGGATTTAGGTGTAAAAAGATTAAAAGATTATGGCATCGAAGTCGAGTTCTTGCCTCATGCGCTGAAGGGGACGGATTTTATTAAAAACCATCCGGAATCGAGAGCCGAGGATCTTTTGAGAGCTTTTCAGGATGATTCCATGGACATAATTTTATGCGCCATCGGAGGCGAGGATGCGTATAGATTATTGCCTTTTTTGTTTCAAGAGAATGAATTGGAAAAAGCGGTGAAACAAAAAATATTTTTAGGCTTTTCCGATACGACGATGAATCACTAGATGCTCCATAAAGTAGGAATCAAAACATTTTACGGACAAGCCTTTCTGCCCGATATATGTGAACTTTCCGATGAAATGCTTCCATATACAAAAAGCTATTTTGAGGAATTAATTACTACAGGTAAAATAAGTGAAATAAGGCCAAGTGATGTGTGGTATAAAGAGAGGAAAGAAGCCACAATCCAGTCCCTGAAATGTGCAATGAGAGAGGGCGACTACGGCCTGTTTGTAACCCTGTCCAACGATACGAAGAATGCTCAGAAATATCTGGACAGCACACCTATTATACGTGGAATCAATGGTACTGAACTTGTAGATTTGATTTTGAAGTACTATCACGATTTGAGTGATAAGTCCAAAAAGATGATTCCTTTAAAGATGGTGTACATTCCGGTAGCAAAGGGTGAGCAAGAATAATTTAATTTTTTAATTATTGAGGTGAGAAGTGACAAGAAGGAGAATTCCTATTTGAAAAAGAAAAATGACGAAATTACCATCTGCTCCAGCGCTGCGGAATACTTGGCCTATGTTGCCTCTGTCGGCGACCAGCAGGACAGTATTGAGATGCACTACGAGGATGAGGATATATGACGGACACAGAAGATGATGGCCACATTATATGATGTGGATGTTCGTACAATCAATGAGCATATTAAGAAAGTATATTCCGACTCAGAATTCGAGGAAGATTCAACTATCCGGAATTTCCGGATAGTTCAAACCGAAGGTTCACGCCAGGTGACTCGTAATACAAATTCCATCTTCAATTTTTGAATTTCCTTGCGTAACGCTAAGAGCTCCTTTTCTTCTTCGCTCATAGAATCGATGGTTTTAAAGGATCCGCTTTCTCCGTACTATTGTACCCATCGATCAAATGCTGAAGGGGTGAGTGCATATTTTTCAATAATGTCTTGGCGACCCATAACCTTTTGGTAAAGGTCAACTACATGCTGCTTAAAGTCTTCCGAAAAGTTACGTCTCTTTCTAGGTGTTCTGTCTATATTGATCCTCCTTGTTGATCATAATGTACCACACCTTAAGAAACTTGCCTTAATTAGTGTAACCTATCCACGATTCGCCCTCTTTCCCTCCTCCTAAAACCTCCTTCCTTTCCACCCTAACGCTTTTTAGCAGTCCGAAGCCCTAACGGGCTTCGATTTGTATTGGGCTGTGTTGCGGAAAGAGACGCTCTGTTTTAGGCAAAGTATTTTGCCGTCGCAAGGTGAGCGTGAGATTTTATTTCTCGCTGGAGCATAACTTCCGCTGGCGCCAGACAATAATCAGTAAAATGCCGCAGGCATTTTACGTTATAGTGCCGGTCGGAAAGGGAGATGGGGCGCGCGGGGAAGAGGGAAACGCGGCCTTTGCCTCTGAGCCCTTTCCCTCTTCCCCGCGATATGGTTCTCGGGTTGTGTACAACCGAATCAAAAAGTAGTTTTTTACGTGAATGTATTTTTAAAATGCATCGGGTAGCGTCGCAACAAAACACACTCTATTTCGGGCAGGGTAAGCATACCCTTCCCTCCCGAACAAATCAAACACTTGTCAATTCCCCCATTACCCATTACAATGGCAGTGGTAGTATTCGAAGGAAACTATACACTTTTTACATTAAAATACGATGCGACAATGCGTATTGCACTCGAAAGAGGTGATAACCATGCAAACCGTCGGAATCATCGGCGCCGGAAAAGTCGGCGTCAGTTTCGGCATCAGCTTGTTCTCGAAAGGCCCACTCCGCATCGGGGGATATTACAGCAAAAGCGAGACGAGCGCCGCCTACGGAGCGGAGCGTACCGGGTCGAAAACCTACGCGACACCGGGAGAACTCCTGGCAGATAACGACGTCGTCCTTATCGCCACGCCCGACGATGCCATCGAAACAACATGGCGGCAACTATTACAACTCAATATTCACGATAAAATCGTCTGCCACGCGGCAGGCAGCTTATCATCATCACTATTCTTCGATCGTACTACCAAGGACGTATACGCAGCCAGCCTTCATCCCATGCTCGCCATATCGAGCAAAGAAGACGGCTACAAGTCACTTGATGGTGCGTTTTTTACATTAGAAGGCGATTCAAAAGCCGTGGACATCCTAAAAAACGTATTGGACTACCACAAGCACCGCTACAAAATCATTAGCGGCGACAAAGCGCGCTATCACCTGGCCACATCCCTCATCAGCAACTCCGTCATCGCCCTTGGAAAAGAAGCAGTCGAATTACTGAAAGAAATCGGCTTTGAGGAAAAAGAGGCGCGAGAAGCCTTGGCGCCCTTGGCGGAAAAAAACCTGGCGTCCTTTTTAGAAAAAGGCGCGGCAAACGCTCTAACCGGCCCCGTGGAGAGAGGAGACACCGCTACCGTCGCCCGTCACTTAGACGCAATGAACGAAAACAAAAAACAGCGCGCACTTTACGTAGCGGCGGCAAACATCCTCGTGGACATTGCGACAGAAAAACACCCGGATCGAAACTATGACGACATGATTCGCTTACTGGAAGGAGAATAGCATGAAGAACATAACCGTCAACACCTTTCGCGAACACAAACAGACCGGCGAAAAACTCACCATGATCACCTGCTACGATTACACCACGGCAAAACTCGTGGACCAATCGGGCATCGATTCCATATTAGTGGGCGACAGCTTGGGTATGACCATGCTCGGCTACGACGACACACTCTCCGTCACATTAGACGACATGATCCATCACTCCGCCGCCGTAGCGCGGGGAGCCAAACACCCCCTCATCATCTGCGATATGCCCTTCATGACCTACTCCACAGGTACGCGCGACGCCGTTATGGCCGCCGGCCGCCTTATTCAAGAAGGCCACGCCCACGCCGTCAAACTCGAAGGAGGCACAGAAGTACAAGAGGAAATCAGAGCCATCGTGGCGGCGAAAATCCCCGTCTGCGCCCACATCGGCTTGACGCCCCAATCCGTAAACACCTTTGGCGGATTCAAAGTACAGGGTAAAGACCAAGCCACCGTGGACAAACTCCTCGCCGATGCGAAAGCCGTAGAAGAAGCGGGAGCCTTTGCCGTCGTCATGGAATGCGTGCCTGCGCCCTTGGCGAAAAAAATCACCGACATGCTCACCATACCCACCATCGGCATCGGCGCCGGCGTCGATTGCGACGGCCAAGTCCTCGTGTACCAAGACATGCTCGGTATGTTCGGCGACTTCGTACCCAAATTCGTCAAACAATTCGCCCATATCGGCGAAGCCATGGTAAAAGGCTTTAAAGACTACGACGAAGCCGTCAAAAACAAAACCTTCCCCACAAAAGAACACGAATTCACAATGGACACCACACTACTGGAAGAGAAATAGAGGCATAGAATGAAAATCATTACGACAATACAAGAAATACGCGACATCGCCGTCAAAGCCAAACACAAAGGCAGTGTCGGCTACGTGCCCACCATGGGTGCACTCCACGAAGGCCACGGCTCCCTCATCAAAAAAGCCCGAGAAGAAAACGACACCGTCATCGTCTCCGTCTTCGTCAACCCCTTACAATTCGGCCCCGGCGAAGACTACGAAGCCTACCCCCGCGACATCGAAAAAGACGGAACATTCTGCGAAAACCTCGGCGTCGATTACATCTTCCACCCCTCGCCGGAAGAAATGTACCCGAAAAACTTCGGCTTTCGCGTCGTGCCGCCGGAGAACATGACCCACATCCTCTGCGGCATCACACGCCCCATCCACTTTACAGGCGTCGCCACCGTCCTCGCCAAATTCTTTACCATCATCCGCCCTACAAAAGCCTACTTCGGACAAAAAGACGTGCAACAAGTGGCCATCGTAAAAGCCATGGTGGAAGACCTGAACCTGAACCTGGACATCGTGTCCTGCCCCATCGTACGAGAAAACGACGGCCTGGCCAAAAGCTCGCGAAACACCTACCTTACAACCGACGAACGACAAGCCGCCACCGTCCTCTCCCGCGCCCTGAAACTGGCACTTAACGAAGCTAAAAACGGCAACCGCGACGCCGAAAACATCAAACAAAAAGTCGTAGACGAAATCCAAAAAGAACCACTCGCCAAAATCGACTACGTGGAAATCCTGCGCTTCAGCAACTTCGAGCGTGTCAAAGCCATAGAAAAAGATACCTTCATGGCCATGGCAGTTTACATCGGCAACACCCGACTCATCGACAACACCTTCTTCGACGAACTCAACACACTGTAAAGAGAGAGCACACGCTCTCTTTTTTAATGCAACAAAATATAACCCGCACAAGAGGCAAATAACATATAATAGAAAAAAACACCCAAAAGAAAAGAGGCCACCTTGTCAACCTACGGAAAAAACATCACCCTTACACTCTTCGGCGAAAGCCACGGCAAAGGCGTCGGCGCCCTTATAACAGGCTTGCCCGCCGGCGAACCTGTCGACGAACAATCCATCGCCTGCGCCATGAACAGAAGAAAACGCGGCGGCACATACGCCACGCCCAGAAAAGAAGCGGATGCAGTCAACATCCTTTCGGGTATCTACAACGGCCACACCACCGGCGCGCCCCTCGCCCTTTGGATCGAAAACAAAAACCAAAAAAGCGACGATTACGAGAACATGCCCTTCCGCCCCGGCCACGCCGATTACACAGCTCACGTCAAATACAAAGGATTCGACGATCCCCGCGGCGGCGGATACTTTAGCGGCAGACTCACCGCCCCCCTTACAGCCGCAGGGGACATCCTCATCCAAATCCTAAACCGCCGGGGCATTACCATTACAAGCGCGATCACAACAGTAGGCGGCGAAAAAGACGGCGAAAAAATAAAAGCCAAACTTGAAGAAGCTAAACAAACACAAGACAGCCTCGGCGGCACAGTGGACATCGTCATTAAAGGCGTGCCGCAAGGCGTCGGCGGCCCAAGGTTCCAAAGCCTGCAAAGCCAACTGGCCGCCGCACTTTACGGCGTCGGCGCCGTGAAAAGCGTCGCCTTCGGAAGCGGAGAAGAAGCGAGCCGAAAAAAAGGATCCGAACAAAACGATCTCTATTATATAGAAGAAAACAACATTCGCACAAAAACCAATAACGCCGGCGGCATCCTCGGCGGCATAACCAACGGCGAAGACATCCTTATCCACGTCGCCGTCAAACCCACCCCCTCCATCGGAAAAACACAACACACCGTCACAAGAAAAGGCGAAGCCGTCGACTACGCCATCCAAGGCCGCCACGACACCGCCATCGTCTTGCGCATCCCCGTGGCATTGGAAAGCGCCGCCGCCTTCGCCATCGCCGATGCCCTCGTAAGCGCAAAAGGCGACATAGGCTTTCGCGAAATGAAAAGAGAGGACACACAATGAAAAACATCGTCATCATCGGCATGCCCGGCGTCGGCAAAACAAGCGTCGCCGACGCCATCGGCGCCATCACCGGGCAAACCGTCATCGACATCGATCGGGAAATCGAAAAACAACACGGCCCCATCCCCGACATCTTTCGGGAAAAAGGAGAGAAGCACTTCCGCGCCATCGAAAAACAAACCGTGGCGCAGGCGGCGAAAACAGAAAACACCGTCATCGCCACCGGCGGCGGCAGCGTCTTAGATGACGACAACATCCGCGCATTGCGAGCAAGCGGCACACTCTATTGGATCAGACGGCCATTAGAAGAACTGGCACAAAACGGCAGACCCCTATCCGCCGGGGGAATGGACGCGCTGAAAACCCTTTGGGAGAAGAGAAAAAAGCTGTATGCGGAAGCCGCCGATGAGGAACTTCCCAATAAGACCATTAAGGGAACGGCAGAAGAGATAATAAAAAAGCATGGGCAGAGATAAAGCCCATGCTTTTTTTGTAAAAAAGATGAGGGCAAAAAACTTCTTTTCTTTCAAAAGGAAAGTATTCACAGAAAAACAATAAGATCTGTATTCTCGCAAAATAGTTGTTTTTGAATCGGTTTGATACAACCAGGGAACTTTTGTCGCGGGGAAGAGGGAAAGGGCTCAGAGGCGAAGGCCGCGTTTCCCTCTTCCCCGCGCGCCCCATCTCCCATTCCGGCCGGCTTTTTAATAAGAAGAAAATGCCTGCGGCATTTTCCC
>QWCH01003463.1_pt1 | contig 16560 bp, 15 predicted proteins | sample 1972671 | NCBI WGS metagenome assembly QWCH01 (sample SAMN09866713, study PRJNA288562) | Human gut metagenome isolate term3_stool, whole genome shotgun sequencing... | isolation source: gut | host: Homo sapiens | place: USA: California | reverse complement strand
CGGTCGCGGTGGCGATTAGGACGGTCGTCTTTTGGAAAAATCGCATATTTCACTAAAATAACCGGTCCGAAAGCGCTTTTTCGACCGGAAAACAATCGTCGGGGAGACACTTCTCGAAGCCTCTAAAGGAGGTTTTCAAGACGTTTTTTACAATAAGTAGGGTATATTTAGGGGTCAACTTATCTCAATAACCCATTTATGTATTTCACTCTCATTTTTTGTTGCTATCTTTGCCGCTAAATAATCCAGTATCGGCAAATGAATAAGATTAGCATATATGTATTGACGTTCCTTCTGAGTCTGACCGGCGCGACTGCTTATGCGCAAAACAACAGGTCGCAAGTGGTTATTTCGAACGGACAAGACAACAATGTATTCTATCACACAATAGAAAGAGGGCAAACCGTTTACGCGATCGCGACCATGTACGGAGTGACGACCGACGACATCTACCGGTTGAATCCGGGCAGCAAAGACGGTATCAAGGCAGGCGCCACCCTCAAAATCCCGCAACGGGACCTGGCAGGGGGCTCATCGAAAAAACAGGACGGCAACTATATCTTCCATACGATCCAGCCGAAAGAGACACTGTATTCTTTGTCTATCCGCTACTCGGTACCGGCAACCGCCATCGTAAAAGCGAACCCTGGCTTGTCGACTTCCACGTTTACCATCGGCAAGACGATCCGTATCCCGGCCACGCAGGTAGAAGATCTGCCGACAACGGAGGTAAAGACCGTCACCAAAGAGATTGAATACACAATACCGAAGAAAGAAACCATGTACCGGATCTGCCGGAAATTCAATATTTCAAGCTACGAGCTGATCAAGCGCAACCCCCAACTGAAAGAGGGCGTAAAAGCAGGTATGGTCATTAAAATACCGGTGCAGACGGAAGAAAGCGTGACGACAAAACCGGCTACGGCTGTCCTTTCCGAACGGGATGCGAACGCCCTGCTTTCGGAACCGAAAAGCATCGAACGCGTCAATATGATCAAAGTAGCCCTGTTACTGCCGTTCATGACTTCCGAGACTAAGCCTTCGGCCGAGACGCAACGTTTCATCGAATATTACGAGGGCTTCCTGTTGGCAGTAGACAGCCTCCGCAATACGGGGTGCTCCGTCGACCTGTCCGTATTCGATACGGGCAACGGGACGAAGAAGCTCAAAGAGATACTGAAAGACGACGCTCTGCTGAACGCCAACCTTATCATCGGGGCTGTCCAGAACGACCAGATCGGCCCGGTTGCCGAGTTCGCACAAAAGAACAACATCAAGTATGTGATTCCGTTCACCTCGAAAAACGACGATGTCCTGTCAAATGCGCATATCTATCAGGTCAATACGCCTCACTCCTATCTCTACGCCAAGGCTGCACAAGCAGGTTGCGACCTCTTTGCAGCGGACAACGTGATCCTGCTGAATATGAACGACGGCAAAGACAAGACTGACTTTATTAAAACGTTCAAGACCGAAATGAAGCAACGGAACATCCCGTTCAAGGAGGTCAACTACAACGGCGAGACGCTGACAGCCGATATCGAGGCCCTGCTCGATGCGAACAAACGGAATGTGATCGTACCGACATCGGGCACGATGGATGCCTTGAACAAGATCAAGTCGCCCCTGCGCATGCTGGCGGAGACAAAACCGGAATTCGGGCTGACACTGTTCGGATATCCCGAGTGGCAGACTTATACGCGCGATTGCCTGGAAGATTTCTATGCGTTGAACACTTACATATACAGCAACTTCTATGCCGACAACCTGTCGAAAGAGGTTGCCGACTTCTATACCAAATATAAAAACTGGTACAGCAAGACGTTGATCAATATATTCCCGAAATACGGCATCTTAGGATTCGATACGGGCATGTTCTTCCTCGGGGCGATCAACAAATACGGTTCCAACTTCGAAGACAATCTGGATAAGATCAACTATCAGGGCGTACAGACGGGATTCGACTTCCACCGTGTAAACAACTGGGGAGGTTTCATCAATACGAACATCTTCATTGTTCATTACCAGAGTGATTTTAACGTAACCCGGAACGAAGTAAGATGATCAGAAAAGTTATTACTACAGCTCTCGTTTGCGTGCTTGCCGTAGGCGGCATCCATGCACAGGACAAGTTCAGACAGGAACTGTCGCTCGGCGCCTCTTTCGGCACGACCTTCTCCAAGGTGAGTTTCGCACAGACCAAAGTGCAGCAGGGCATGAAGATGGGCTACACGGGCGGGCTTACCATTCGCTGGATCACGGAGAAAAACCTCGGGTTGCAGGCGGAAGTGAATTTTGTCCAACAGGGTTGGGAAGAGAAGTTCGAGGAGCAACCGCAATACAAATATAGCCGTACGATCAATTATATAGAGCTTCCGATCCTGACACATATCTACTTCGGCAGCAAGCGTTTCAGGGTATTTGTCAACCTGGGACCGAAAGTGGGTTATGCTTTCGGCGAGAAGACGGACGAGAACCTGAACGGCGCCACGCCGAACACGGAAAACACGCAACACGGCATGCCGCTCGAAAAGAAATTCGACTGGGGATTATGCGGCGGACCGGGGTTCGAACTACGCACGGGAATCGGTTCTTTCTTGCTTGAAGGCCGCTACTACTACGCTCTCGGGGATATCTTCAACAGCCGCAAGGAGGATTATTTCTCCAAATCGTCCTCACAGGTGATCTCTGCCAAGTTGACCTATATGATACCTATATTCAAATAAAAACGAGTTATAAATCCTGCCTGTACTGGGAAGGTGTCACACCGTACATCTGTTTGAACACGGTGCTGAAATAGCGTTGATGCGAGAAGCCGGCCTTCTCGGAGACTTCCTGTATGCTCAAGCCTTTGTCGGCAAGGAGCCGGACCGCTTCCTCCATCTTGAACTTATTGATATAATCGCCGATGCTGATATCTGCAAGCTGTTTCAGCTTATTATAGAGCGAAGCACGGCTCATCGCCATTTGTGTGGCAACAAACTGTACATCCAGATCCGGGTTCGTCAGGTTGCGGCTGATCAGGTCGTTCAGTTTCTGCATGAAGAGTTCGTCGGCCGGACTGAGGTTAATCAGAAAATGCAGTTTGTCTTCATACGTCTTACGTTCATGTTCTTGGATCGTCAAAGCCATTTTAAGCTCTTTTTTCTTCACCACTGACCATGCGGTCCACACCGAACTTCCCAGTATGACCAGAAGCAGCAGGGCGAAGAAACCGGTCGTCTTCCACCAAGGAGGCGTCACCGTGATCGAGAGCAGCTCGACGGGGGTACTCCAGTCGCCGTTTCGCTTGCTGCATGACACCCAGATATGATACTCGCCCACGGAGAGGGCATGGAAGGAAATGGCACGGCTGGAACGTTCGATCATCTCTTCCTGATCGCCTCTCACATAATAACGGAACAGCTTCTTCCGCATCAGGTCGTTTTCCCTGACAATGATGTGGGCATTGAGGGAAGTATAGTTCCAGGGGATAGAGAGCCGATTATTATTCCCTATCACGGCGGCACCGACCGATATGCCATCCAGTCCGACATCGAGCAGGCTGATGGAGGGGTCCGCATCCTCGGGGAAGGGCACGTTGTCCCGGATATACACCAACCCGTTCACACCGGCCATATACAGATCGCCCGAAGTGGTCAGCAAAGGCGGCTTAAACAAATATTCATTGGCATAGACACCGTCGGATTCCCCGAAAACGACCGTTTTCTTCTCTCCCGGGATATAGGCGTATAGCCCGTTATGCGTCCCGATCCAGAGCCTTCCCTGTAAATCGAACCCTAACGAGCTGGTCCCGGCAAAACGGTTTTCCTCGATGGAAACAATCCGGTGTGTTGCCGGATCATACCGGAACAATCCGGTGGTTGTCCCGATCCAAAAACAACCTGCCTTATCGGGGCAAACAGCTCCCATCTGGCCGAGAGAATCAGGCGGATTAAAAAACGCACGCAGGGAATGGGTCCGGTGATCCAGTTCCAGCAATTGGAGCAAACTGCGCAGATAGGTGACAGAGTCGTTTCCGGAAACTTTCTGAAGGGATGAGCACACAAGACCTTCCTCTTCGCACCTTATCGCTTTGAGACGCCCCGCCGGTTGGTCATACAAATAAACGCTATCGGAATACAAGAAAAAGCGGTCTTTATCCAGGCGGCTTAAATGGACGGACAAACCGGCACGGAAGATCCGGCGGGATCTTTCGGAATCTGCAACAGTATATTCACGCAAGCGGCCGGAAGATTTGTCGAAACGATACAGTCCCTGGCTGAAGACAGAAAGAAGGAGCTCTTTTTCTCCATAATCAATCACGGAGACCACCTTTCTGTCAAATGTCTCCGGATAATGGCGGAATACGCCGGTCTGCGGATCAAAACGGTTAATGCCGTCTCCGTCAGTTCCAAACCACAGAATATGGTCGCGGTCTTCATACATGCCGGTCACGGTCTTATAGCTCAGTCCGCCGGTCGAGTTTAGCGGCACATCGCCATATGTATGCAGATAGGTTTCCTTCATGCCGATCAGTCCTCCCCGGATACTTCCGGCCCACATATTATTTTCCTGGTCGCTGTATAGGCAACCAAAAGAATTGACCGGCAAGGAATTGTCATCACCCGGCATATGCACGATCGACCGGATGCTATGTTTTTCCGCATTATAAATATAAATGCCGCCGCCATCCGTGGCAAACCACAGTTCGCCGTCTTTCTCCTTAATATCCAAAACGACATCGTTATTCAGCAGGTTTCCCGCATGCAAGTGGCAACGCTCCCTCCCTTCGCGCGTATAGCAATATACGCCATCCGCATATACCGACAGCCAGATATCTCCCGAGGAGGCCAGACAAACGCTCGTAATCTCTTTTCCGGGCATAAAGGGGACCTGCTCCAGTTTGCCGCTTGCAGGGTAATACCACCACATCCCGTTACGGCGGCAAGCAAGCAGTACGATTTGCTTTTTCTCGTCATACATGCAGGCATGGGTAAAGGCCGAAGTCATCCGCCCGGGAATATCCACCGGCAAAACAGTGATCCGGTTACCGGCATAGGCATACCGGAAAGCCGTTCCTGCGCCGAAGAACAGCACTTCATCGTCAGTCACGACGGAACTGAACACATGCGAAGGCAAGCCGGCAAAAACGATGCGGATAAACTTGTCTTCACGGCGGTCATACCGGACCAACCCTTTATCCGTACCAATCCAGATATTGGAATGGCGGTCTTCCGTCAGAAAAAGAATATCATTACCGGGAATAGAGCAGGGATTATCTTTATCATAGAAATAAGACACGATCCGCTCCCGGTCGAAACGGTTCAGCCCGAAATTCGTCCCGATCCAGATCACTCCCTGATGGTCTGTCAAGACGCAATTGACCGTCGATTGCGAGAGACCGTCTTTCAAGGATATCTGTTTAAAATAATAGCTTGGAGAAACTGCTTGTGTAGAAAATATACATAAGATGAGACCTAATAATATGGCAAGCAGCTTTTTCATGTAGCAAATATAATAAAAAATATGATTTTTGAACAATCTTAGACGATATCAAACATAAAAATCAAGGTGTCCGAGTATCTTTGCATTGAAGACAAGCTAATAATGGGTAGCAGGCTCCTCCCAAAACAAGAACGCCGCCTTTCTCCCATAAAACCCGGAATCCTGTCCTGCAAAGGACTTGACGACAGGTATGCTAAGATTTATCAAAATGCTAATAGAGGTAAATATAGTCTTTAGGCTATCAGATTTAGGCCAAAAAAAGAGGATGTCTCAGTGATGAAACATCCTCTTCTTCCTATATAATATCAGATATTTATTATCTCAAACGATCCAGGGAACGAACCAAAGCTTCGTCCGCCCCGATATTGCGGATAGCTAAATAATCCAGAATCAGGCTGATCAGCGGGAAAGAAAGTGCAATCTTCAAGCTCAATGAGAAAATCTCCGTCTGGCCTTTCAGATTCCAACAAAAGAATGCAAACAGGCCATAAAAGCCCAACATCAAAATCGCATTAAATATGCAAAGACGTATCTGAAGGAGTCTTTTCTTAAACAGGAAGATTGTCAAAAGCGCCAGCAAAGAGATCACGACAACCAGCGCAAACAAGCCCCATGTCGGATACACGAGTTCCGGCTGGGCAGCCATCGTACTGATACCTGTCGCATCAAAAGTAAAAAACTGGTCGCCCGCTTGCAGGACAGCAAGGGGTAAAAACAAAATGGCAACCGTCAGTGCCACTATTATGAGTAAATATACGGTTTGTATTCGCTGTAGCATAATTTATATAAATTGAGAATTGCAAACTGAAAACTGAGAATTAAAAAGAGCAATTGCAAAAACCAAACCGGCTAAACCCCGTTTGTTATACACAATTGCTCCTTATACCTGAAAAAAGAAAACCAAAACATCTAATTGTCAATTCTCAATTTTCAATTTTCAATTATTAAAGGTTGTTCTTTTCTTTCGCCGGGTTCTTGTAATATACTTTCCCGTCTTCATACTCCTTAGCTGCGATCAGATTTGGTTTCGGGAGCTTTTCATAGTAACGTGAAATCTCGATCTGCTCTCTGTTTTCAAAAACTTCTTCGAGGTTATCATTATAAGATGCAAACTCCTGAAGTTTCTTTTCCAGATCCTGTTTCATTTCAACAGCAATCTGATTAGCACGTTTACCAATGATTGCAACGGTTTCATACACATTGCCCGTGTCTGCCGACAGCTTCATCATGTCGCGGGTAACTGTATTCGACGGAGCGTTAGTCTTTCTGTAATCCATACTTACTTTATTGATTAGTTGTTTCGTTAATACGTTTCTGTTATTCGTTTGCTGGCATAGTCGTAGAACTTCTGAACCTGTTTTACGTACTTGCCTTCGGGATATTCGTTCATGTAGTTGTAGTATTCATCCACAACTTCACGGTAACGGCCCTGCAACTTTTCTTCCACACTCACTATGGCCAATTCATATTTGGAACGAATGGTATAGAACATGAACTCTTCCCTGTATTTTGAATAGGGATAGTTCTTAAGTGCGTTCTGCGCAGTGATCACACATGAAAGATAGTTGTTTCCCATGTAGGTTCCCAGGTTGAAATACAACCGGACTGCCAATAATTCCTTGTATGCGAGTTTTTCCTGCAATTCGAACATAATGTTCTGGGCTTCCTTGGCCCGTTCGCTTTGCGGATAATACTCCAAATACAACTGCAACTGATTAATAGCTTCATACGTCTGTGTCTGGTCCAGACGAGGGTCCGGCGAATCCAGATACAATCCATATCCGGAGTAGTAGCGTGACAACTCTGTGTACTCGCCTTTCGGATAAGTCGTATAATAGGTATTAAAGTACTGCGAAGCGGTCTGATAGTCCTTTTGGCCGTAATAGCTTTGTGCCAGCAAATACAACGATTCTTCGGCATTAGCTGTACCCTTGAATATGGGGACCAATTCATCCAGTAAAGTGGCAGACTTCGAATATTGTTTTGCATTGAAGTACTTCTTTGCATACGAATATTTCAGTTCGTAGTCTGTACTTTTCAGTATCTTATTATACTCCCCGCAGGAAGATAAGAATACTGTAATCATCATCAATAAAAATACAACCTTTTTCATTCACATACTTTTAGCGCGCAAAGTTAAAGTTTTCTGACAAATAAACGAAGCGCTTAACGTTAATATTTACAACTTATATAAGTCACTGGCTGCAATCAGCTCCAGTTTATTGGCTTTTAGAATCTCTGCGCACTTCTCCACATTGTCCGGGCGAATGATCACATTGGCCGCTTCCCCTTGTGAAAAAGCATACATATATTCGATGAAAATACCGGCTGAAGTAATGATATCCATTGCTTTAGCCAATGCGCCCGGCTGGTTGGGGCAATGCAGGCAGACAACATCCGCTATGCTTACCGCATACAAACGTTCACGCAAAACCTTGATAGCCGTATCCGTATCCGACACGATCAAACGCAGAATGCCGAAATCCGAATTTTCGGCAACCGTGAAGGCTGACATGTTCACACCGGCTTCGCCTAATATCTTTGCCACTTCCGTAAAACGGCCTTTCTTATTCTCCAAAAAGATAGATAACTGTTTAATTAACATAGCATTTAATCTTTATAGGTTTATACTAATTTACGATTATCGACCACGTGTTTGGCTTTGCCCATGCTACGCTCGATACTGCGCGGCTCGACAATTTTTATATCGGGTTGCAAACCGATCACACTTTGCATGCGGTTCGCGATTTTCTTCTTCAAGGCGATCATCTTGTTCATCTCGTCCGAATAATATTCCTGGCGTACTTCCACCTGTATCTGGAATGTATCCGTATTGTTCACACGGTCCACCACGATCAGGTAATGCGGTTCGAACTCCGGCATTTCAAGGATCACGGATTCGACCTGCGACGGGAATACGTTCACACCACGGATAATCAGCATATCATCACTACGTCCGAGGATACGTCCCATACGCACTGCCGTACGGCCGCATTCGCACTTTTCATAGATCAGATGCGTCAGGTCACGCGTACGATAGCGGATCATCGGCATACCTTCTTTTGTCAACGTCGTGAACACCAATTCCCCCTGCTCCCCCGGTTCAACAGGTTGCAGCGTGACCGGATCTACGATTTCCGGGAAGAAATGGTCTTCCCACAGGTGCGTACCGTTCTGGCATTCGCACTCACCTCCTACGCCCGGGCCACAGATTTCGGTCAAGCCATAAATATCATAGGCCTTAATATTCAGTTTTTCCTCCAATTCCTTCCGCATATTTTCCGTCCAGGGTTCGGCTCCGAAAGCTCCGACGCGCAATTTAAATTCCTCCAACGGAATACCCGATGAATGGATCGTTTCAGCCAGATACAAGGCGTAAGAAGGCGTACAAGCCAATCCTTTCGCCCCGAAGTCGTGCATCAGTTGAATCTGTTTCTGTGTATTACCGCTACTCATCGGGATCACGGTTCCTCCGATATTTTCCACACCGGCATGCGCACCTAAACCTCCGGTAAACAAGCCGTAACCGTACGAAACCTGAACGGAATCATTCTTTGTCAGACCGTACGCGGTCAGACAACGTGCTACGGCCTCGGACCAGATAGACAAGTCTTTCCGGGTATATCCCACAACGATCGGTTTGCCGGTCGTGCCGGAAGAGGCGTGTAAACGTACGATCTCGGACATCGGCACGGCCATCAGTCCGAAAGGATAGTTGTCCCGCAAGTCCTGTTTAACAGTAAACGGAAGCTTCACTATATCATCTATAGAATGGATATCATCCGGAGTAATCCCCATTTCTTGCATTTTCTTACGATAAAAAGGGGAATTGTGGTATGCGTGTTCAACAACCCGCCGCAAGCGGATACTTTGTAGTTTCCGCATTTCTTCGCGGTCCATACACTCGATCGTTTCGTTCCAAATCATGGTATTAGTTTGTTATCTTTTAATTGTTAGTAGTCTAAATCAGTTGCAAAGTAATAACTTTTTTGGAAAGAAACCTCGTTTTGCCCTTCCTTTTATGCACTTCTTATCCGTGGGACTGCCTTTTCAACGAAAAAGAGCCTGAATAACTCAGGCTCTTTTAATTTTATAAACATAGCTTACATCTTCTATGTTGACGACAGCAATCGATGCTACATCCGTCCTGCTTTTATTTTTACACAGGCAGACATACTTTTCTGACAAGCTTTTTCCCATTACATGAGAAATCAAACGCCCGGTTTGGCTATACACCCAAATTTCAACATCGACTCCTGTTTTCGCAGGAACAGTCAAGTATGATTCGGGTGACATCAGTATCTGTCCCGATGACGAATAATGTGTATTCATAAAATTCTCATTTTTTTATATGCAATACAAATGAAACGTTTTTAAAACAAAATAGTGTGACAAAAAGTTTTTCACCTATGACAAATAGTCCCGAAATGCATAAAAAAACAATCAAACAGACCTGCCGGGACAATTTGTCACAACTTCGTGACAAAATGAGACAAGTAGTGGCCAAAAACACTTGCATCTCAACAGGAACCTCTATTTCTTTGCATATCGTTTGAAACCTCTAAGAATTTACAACATGAATAAAAAACAGATGATCCAGGCTATTGCTGACAAAACATCTTTGGAAACAGAGACCATTAAAAAAGTATTGGATGCATGCGAAATAATTTTAATGGAAAATATGCAGAAACAATACCAGCAATCACCGGATTTAAAAAAGTCAGTTTCATACAAAGGAAAGAAGGATGTGAAGATTATACAATTTCCCCGTCCAAGCAATATAAAGCACAATACGAATTAAGAAATAAACAATATGATATCTTTTTTGCATATATATACGGATATAAATGGCATGAAAGTAATCGGCGTCAGTCCCGGCGTGATACTTTTCACCGTCATCATTATCCTTATATTGATCGATATCATATTTTTATTGGTGATGAAATATAAATATACAATCGGATTTAAAAACAGAAAACTAGTTGAATATATCGATAAGGCAATAAAAAAGGAAGACACGGACCCTACTATATAATAATTTTGCCATATATTTGTAAGCAGTATAAAGTTCTATCATGAAGTATTTAAAGATTATAACCTGTATACTGTTTGGAATTATCCGGAGTTTCTCCGGTTTATCGGCACAAGAATCAATTCCTGACAGCCTTATCGATATCAAACTAGCTCGCTATACCGCAGAAACCGATCCTGACAAAGCGTTAAAGATTGTCGAACTCGTCCGGCAACAGAAGAAAGCGCCGGAATACCAGATCGATTGGGTTATCACTCAGATTTATGGAAAAAAAGGACAGGACCGGATGGCCATCGAGATGGCTAAACGGACATTGGCAAACGACTCTGTCCGCAATAACCCGCAGTTCTACTTCAATATGTGTGTAAACATGATCGAAAGCATGATCTATTTGGAGGATTATGAACAGGCGATGCATTACGCAGAGGAGATGGTACAGCAAATCGAGAAAAAAGGAGCCAGTAGCAGCAATAAGCATCAGCCTTTTTGGGTTATGGCAAGAATATACAGGGCTACGGGTGACAAAGGGGAAGCCTACACCTTATTGAACAAGGCAATCGAACTGATTCAGCAAAGAATCGATTCGCTGCAAACGGAGAAACAAGTTACAGCGATCAGTTTTCAGACGCAAGCCAAATATTACAGCGATCTTTCCCACTGGCAGGCTGAAGACGGCAATCTTGACGCCGCTATCCGGTCGGCATTGAAGCAATATGAGACCATAACAAAGCTGGAACCCATAAAAGACGGGCCATATCCCTGGAAGATTCCTTTAAATGCGCTGAATAGAGAGTATTGCATGGCATACGGTAATATTGCCTGCCTCTATGCGGAGTCCGGTGATACGGCCAACGGGCAGCAATGGTTTGACAAACTATTGGACAACCCGGCACACGATGCTTTTATTGCCCAGGGATTAAAGATCAGGTATTACCAAATCAAAAAGAATTATCAGAAGGTGATCGAGCAGGCAACCCCTTATGCCAGCTTTCTAAAGGATGGCGACAGCATCAATTCGGTCCGGCTATCGGCTTTCCTGAACCTGGCAGAAGCCTATAAGCAATTAAAACAACCGGAAAAGGCGCTTTTCTATACAGAAAAGGCGTTGGAGCAAACCGACAGCCTGAACCTGAGGAAGCAAAGAAGCAATGCGCTTGAAATGGCTACCATCTACGACACGCAGGAAAAAGAAAAAGAGATACAGAAACAGGATGCAAAACTTCATGCTCACCGGATACTTTCGGCTACAGCAGGAGGAACGATCTTGTTATTGGGAGTCATCCTCTGGCTGATCTGGCGGAACCTGAAAATGGCTCGCCGCAAAAACCGCCTTATGGTCACGCAGATAGACTCGCTTCTCACCTACAAAGACGAATTAAATCTTGCAAAAGAAGAAATACGCAAGCTCACACAGCCCATCGAGACGGAATCCCCAAAAGAAGAAGCTGAAACTTCCGGAGATATCCCGGAAAACAATGTGCCGACGACCTATACTGCAGAAGATAAAGCAATGTTTGAAGAGCTGGACCGTATCCTGACAAAAGAACGCCTATTCCTGGACCCGGAATTGTCAAGGGATTCGCTTATCAAACGTACGCACATTAACAAGAACAGGATCGCATCTCTGATCCAGACGTTTACGGGAACGAATTTCAACGGTTATATCAACAATATGCGACTGGAATACTCCATCCTATTGCTTAAGGATTATACGAACTATACAATTCCGGCGGTAGCTGCCGACTCAGGCTTCAACAATGTCCGGACATTCTACCGTCTTTTCCGTGAAAGATACGGAATGACACCGACTGAATACCGCCAGATTGTATTGGATAATACGGAAACGAATGACTGACAAACAAATCATATTAGTAACCGGCGCATCCTCCGGTTTTGGTAAAATAACGGCTTCCCTATTGGCGCAACAAGGGCATATCGTGTACGGGACAAGCCGGAAAGAAACGACCGGCACACCCGAAGGAGTCCGGATGATCAAAATGGATGTTATCGACGCTGCTTCCATACATGAAGCAATCGCACGGATCATTTCCGAACAAGGGCGCATCGACGTGGTGGTCAACAATGCCGGAGTCGGGATAAGCGGAGCCATAGAACTGGCGACGGACGAAGAAATAGCCTGGCAGATGAATACGAACTTTACCGGAGTAACACGGGTTTGCAGTGCCGTATTGCCTTATATGCGCAAAGCGGGAAAAGGGAAAATCATCAACATCAGTTCCATTGGAGGCGTTATCGCCGTTCCTTTCCAGGGGTTTTATTCCGCCTCGAAATTCGCAGTCGAAGGATATAGCGAAGCATTAGCCGTAGAAGTCCATCCGTTCGGCATTCAGGTATGCCTCGTCGAACCGGGTGATTTCAATACCAATTTCACTGCCAACCGGAATATATCTTCGACCACGCAGGAACATCCGGATTATAAAGAGACATTTGCCCGTTCGATGGGGGTCATAGAGGATGCGGAGAACAACGGCTCCCATCCGGAAAAGTTGGGACAAGTCATTTGCAAGTTGGTAAAGGCCAAACGTCCGGCATTCCGGACAAAGGTCGGTCCGTTCGACCAGGTGTTATTTGCCAGAGTGAAAGGATTTTTACCGGATAAGCTGGTGCATGCCGTTATCCGGTTCTTTTATAAGATCAAATGAGAAAGCGACTGATCGCTATGGCTTTGCGGAGCCATAGCGAACCATCTTATCTCCTATTCCGACTTCCTTTTCTACTTTATCCGTCCCTTTCAGTTTGTATAAATAGCCGCGAAACATTCCCGTACTGTTGAACGGCATAGCTATATTGCCATCCTTATCGACTGCGATCAGACCGCCGTTGCCTTCATTCGTATTCAGTTCGGTATTGATAATATAGCCGGCAGCCTTTTCCACCGGTTCCTGCAAATACTTATAACGGGCACAAACATTAAACGCGACTGCATGCCGGATAAAGTACTCGCCATGTCCGGTGCAGGAAACGGCACAGCTATTGTTGTCCGCATACGTGCCGGCGCCGATCACCGGAGAATCGCCGATACGTCCCCATTTCTTCTTAAACATGCCGCCTGTACTGGTTCCGGCTGTCAGATTACCGTTCTTATCCAGGACGACGCAACCGACAGTGCCGTTCTTTTTGCTTTCCTGTTTCAGCTTTTCAATCCAACCCAATGTCTTGGGAGTGGCGAAATACATATTGTCAACCAGTTCCAGCCCTTGCTCTTTAGCGAAAGCGTCAGCCCCGCTCCCGCTCAACATCACATGGTCAGTCTTTGTCTTTACGGCATAGGCTGCATTAATGGGGTACTTGACTGTTTTCACACCGGCGATAGCACCGGCGGAAAGATCTTTGCCTTCCATAATGGATGCATCCAGTTCGAATGTCCCGTCGGCGGTACATGTCGCCCCTTTTCCGGCATTAAACAAAGGATTGCCTTCAAAATAGTTAATCACAGCCATCACCGCCTGCGGGCCTTCGCCACCGGAGGCTAAAATACGGTCGCCGATCATCAGGGCCGAATCCAATGCGGCGTAATACTGAACAGACCTTTCAGGATCGTCCTGGAGGTCACCCATATTCCCGGCGCCTCCATGTACGACAATCACATATTCGCGCTCCTGTGCAAAAGCAGAGAGTGCGACACAGGAGCATACAAGACAAAACAAGATTAGTTTCTTTTTCATGGCAATTACGGATATTACTTGTACCAAACCGGACCCGGCTGATTACCCATCTCAAACTCTAACGTGTCGCCGTTCATGATCTGTTCATGGGTGATGTAGCTCTTGTCGTACGGCTGGCCGTTCAGTTTAACAGACTGGATATAAATATTCTCGGGACTTACTGCCGGTGCCAGGATCGTAAAGGATTTTCCGTTTGCCAGATGCATCTTCACTTCCGGGAACAACGGAGTTCCGATCTCATATTTGCCGCTTATCGGATCGACCGGATAGAAACCCATGGAGCTGAACACGAACCAGGCCGACATCTGCCCGCAATCTTCGTTACCGCAGATGCCGTCGGGAGCATTCCGATACAAATCGTGCAGTACTTCCGCCACATATTTCTGGGTCTTCCAGGGCTGTCCGACCTTATTGTATAAATAAATCACATGATGGCTCGGTTCGTTGCCATGCGCATATTGCCCGATCATGCCGGTACTGAAGATCGGCAGGTCTTCGTTTGATTTAGGGACATAGGTGAACATGCTGTCCAACTTTTCCGCAAAGCGTTCCTTGCTTCCGACAAGGCCGATCAGGCCGTCCAGGTCTTGGGGAACAGACCAGAAATATTGCCAGCCGTTGCTTTCACAGATATCTTCCGTATAATCGTCGGGATTGAAGCCAGCAACGAAATTGCCTTTCTCGTCACGCGGCTGCATAAAGGAGGTTGCCGGATTATAGACATTCCGGTAGTTCTGGGCACGTTTATAGAACTCGTCGGCAATCTCCGTCTTACCCATCTTCTCGGCCATCATGGCGATGCAATAATCATCATAGGCGTATTCCAGAGTCTTGGACAGGGACCAACTTTCCCATTTCTTCGGATCGCTGTAAGCCGGGACATATCCCAACTTCTTATACTCGCCGATTCCCCGATAATCGTCCCGGTTAGCCGTCGCGATACAGGCTTCGAGCGCCTTTTCGGGGTCAAAGTTTCCGATGCCTTTCAGATAAGCATCCACAATGACAGGAACGGCGTGATAACCGATCATCATATTAGTCTCCCAGCCATACAGGTTCCACAGCGGCAACGCGCCACCCTGTTCATAGAATTTCAGGAAACCTTTGACCATATCGTTTGTCCGTTCGGGTTCGGTGTAGGTGAAGAGCGGATGAGCGGCGCGATAAGTGTCCCACAGAGAGAAGGTCGAGTAGTTCGTCCATCCGTCCGCCTTGTGGATCTGCTGATCCGGACCATAGTAGGAACCGTCTACGTCACTGTAGATTGTCGGGGCGATCATGGAATGATAGAGTGCGGTGTAGAACTTCACCATATCATCCGTATTAGGACCTTTCACCTCTATTTTTGACAGTTGCTTGTTCCATTCACCGGCCGCCTTTGCCTGATAGTAGTCGAAATCGTCTTTCGGGGCTTCTGCACGCAGGTTCTTGCCTGCTCCTTCCATGCTGACGCCGGATATTCCTGTCGTAACGAGGATTTCTTCATCTTTCTCCGTATTAAAGTCGAAGCGGGCGATATAAGCTGTGCCGATCCAACCCCGGTCTTTCGTCGCAATGGAAGTTGTATCGATATGGCAGGCCGTGAAAGGTTTGGAGAAGCGAGTCTCGAAATAAACATGCTGTAGCGGAGACCAGCCTTGCGAGAAGCGATAGCCGCGAACCGTCATCGAGTCGACCACCTCGATACGCGAATCCAGCGTAAAGTCCCAGTTCATCGCCTTTTTCAGGTTCAGAAAGACGGAAGCCTCCGCTTTCGGGAATGTATAACGTTGGATGCCGCAACGCTCGGTAGCCGTCAGTTCGACATTGATATTATAGTCTTTCAGCAAGACACGGTAATAGCCGGCCGAAGCGGCTTCGTCATTATGGGAAAAGGTCGAATAGATTCCTAACGGTGCGGGAGCTTCTTTATAAGGACGTGTCACCGGCATGAAAGAGATATCATACAAGTCGCCTGCACCCGTTCCGGAGAGATGTGTATGGCTGAAACCGGCAATTGTCGTATCGGGATAGAAATACCCCGAAATACGGTCCCAGCCGGGCAAACCATTGTCCGGGCTCAGCTGGACCATCCCAAAAGGAACTTGCGCCCCGGGATAAGTATTACCGGTAAAATCCGTCCCGATCAAAGGGTTTACATATTGCGTATAATCTTCCGCCTCCTGTTGTTTTTCCGGCGTGCAGGCTGCCAGAGCCAGCAAGGAGACCGCCAATAAGGATATGTGCCTCATGTTTAATTCTTGTTTTAGTCTTCACAAAGATACAAAGAACTCGCAAAAAAACGGCAAAATTTGGATAAATAAAGTAAGTGTTTGGTATTGAGGAGAGTTAAGCCAAATTCTTCTATACCTTTCC
>QWCH01004740.1_pt1 | contig 16593 bp, 17 predicted proteins | sample 1972671 | NCBI WGS metagenome assembly QWCH01 (sample SAMN09866713, study PRJNA288562) | Human gut metagenome isolate term3_stool, whole genome shotgun sequencing... | isolation source: gut | host: Homo sapiens | place: USA: California | reverse complement strand
CTGCGAATATGATGCGAACGGCAATGCCACTTACTCCTATACATTTACTTTATCGGACAGTGAGAAGAATCCCCGGGGAATTACCAATGACCGTGTAGGGAAAAAGGCAGAGATCGGTACCAACCTGTCCTATCAGGGCATCCCTTATTACATGAACCAGATGAATGAGTGGATCCGTACCTTCTCTCAGAAATTTAACGATATTCTGACTTCCGGTTACAGCGGAAACGGGGATCCCGGCGTGAAGATGTTCACCGGTAATAAAGCTACCGGCGGTGAGCAGTTCCTGCTGGATGACGCTGCAAAGCGATATGACAAGCAGGAAAAAAAGGCCAGCAAAATGACGGTAAAGGTCAACGATGACAGCTACTATCGTCTGACCGCGAAGAATTTCGACATTCTGGAGGCTATCGAACAGGATCCCGGACTGATGGCGAACCGTAAGGATGCCGCGGACGGTGTGGAACAGAACGACCTGTTGAACGATCTGAAGAATCTTGCCACAGATAAGACGAAGATGAGCTTCCGAGGATGTAATGCTTCTGAATTTTTACAGTGTATTCTGTCGGATGTGGCATTGAACGCTTCCAGAGCGAATACCTTTTATGCAAGCTTTAAGGATATCTCCGCTACTATCGATAATCAGAGAATCTCCATCTCCGGTGTCGATGAGGATGAAGAAGCGGTGAACCTGGTGAAATACCAGAACGGATACAATCTGGCTTCCAAGATGATCCAGACCCTGACGGAGATCTATGACAGACTGATTCTGGAGACCGGAGTCTAGTATGAAATTGGTATGGAATTCTATAGAGAGAAAGGACAAGGATCAAAATGAGAATTACGAACAAGATCATGCAACGTAATAATCTGTCCAATATCAATACGAACAAAGTATATCAGGATAAGCTGAGCACACAGATGTCCACCCAGAAGAAGGTGAACCGCCCTTCCGATGACCCGGTGGTATCCATCCGTGCCCTGCGTCTGCGCAGTAATGTTACGGAAGTGACCCAGTATTACAGCAAGAATATCCCCGATGCGGAGAGCTGGCTGGACGTGACGGAAGATGCACTGAAGAATCTGACAGAGATCATCACAAGCATGATCAAACAGTCTACGAAAGGCTCCAATGGAGACCTGAAGGCAGAAGACCGCCAGATCATTCTCGAACAGCTGAAAGCCCTTGGAGATGAAGTCTACAGCACCGGCGATGCCGACTACGCCGGACGCTATGTGTTTACCGGATATCGTACCGATACTTCCTTAAGCTTTGATAAGGAATACAACACGGAATACAATATCACCGAGCAGCTGGGCAACAGCTCCATCACTAAGCTGACCAAGGTAAATACCGGTAAACTGCTGGATATCACCGCAGCGAATTATAAAGATGCGGGCTTTGATAAGATATCAGAACAGGATGTCAAGGCCACGGAGGTATATCGTATTCAGCTGTCCTATAATGACTGTAAAAAGAACGGCACTCCCTCCATTTCTTTTCAGGAGAAACAGGCGGATGGCAGCTATCAGGAGGTAACATGGCCGGATCAGAATACCCACCGGCCGGCCATTGAGGAAATTTCCTCTACCGCGGATCCCTACAGCAAGGTAGCCGGTAACCCTGATGCTATCGTGTATGTACCGGAGACCGGAGAGCTGCTCCTGGGCGAGAACCGCTACAAGACCCTGATGGATTGCAAGGATGATCCTGCCACTTCCGGTAAAAATGAGGGTGAGATTCAGGTAACCTATCAGAAGAATCACTGGGTGAAGGGAGATCTGCGGCCGGAGCATTACTTCAAGTGTGATGCCACCGTGGATGGCAAGACAATAAAATATAATGAGAAATATACACAGGATGATGAGGACAGACAGGTGATCGAATATGATGTAGGCTTCAATCAGACCATCCGTGTAAATTCCACTGCAGATGAGTGCTTCCAGCACGGAATCGGCCGTACCGTGGATGACCTGGTACAGGCGATGCAGGATGTGCTGGATTTGGAGACAGTGAAGACTAAGATCGAAGGCCTGCAGGAAAATGCTACCGGCGGCGATGCGGATATTCTGAAAAAACAGATGGAAGCCGTGGAAAAAGCACTGACTCTGTCCAAGGATAAGTGCCAGAAGCTGTTCGAGAGCAGCATTACCACCTTCCAGGGATATCTCGATGATGCCAACCTGTGCATCACCAACTGCGGTACCAGAAGCAGCAAGCTGGAGCTGATCGAGAACCGTATGAAGAGCCAGAAGACTACCTTTGAGACATTAAAGAGCGAAAACGAAGATATTGATGTGACAGAGACCGCTATTAACTTAAAGAGTGCGGAGATGACCTACGAAGCTGCACTGATGGCTACCGGTAAAGTCATGCAGACCACGCTTTTGAACTTTATCTAAGAGGATAGTGTAAAAAATACGGAAGTACCTGGAAGCTTGCAGGTACGGAAAGGCATAGGTATTCTATGAAGATTCAGACGAAAAATTTTGGGGAAGTAGAGATTGCGGATAACAAGATCATCACATTTGATAAAGGAATCATCGGATTCCCGGAGCTGAAGCATTTTACCATGCTGCATGATGAGGAGAAGGGCAGCAGTGCCGGTATCCGTTATCTGCAGTCCATCGAAGAACCCAGCTTTGCCATGCCGGTCATGGATCCTTTGCTGGTCAACCCGGACTATGATCCCGAGGTGGATGATGAGCTGCTCACCGGTGTAGGAACACTCACCCCGGAGAACATTCTGGTCATGGTGACCGTGACCGTACCTTCCGATCTTACGAAGATGACCGTGAACCTCCAGGGACCCTTTGTCATCAATGTGGAAGAGCGTAAGGCATGTCAGATCATCCTCGAAGGAAATCAGTATTCCGTGAAATTCCCCATCTACGATATCCTGAAATCCAGAAAGGCGGGTGAGTAAGATGCTGGCATTGTCCCGTAAGAAAAACGAAGCGATCATCATCAACAATGACATCGAGATCACCGTCCTGGAAGTGAAGGGCGACCAGGTCAAGATCGGCATCTCCGCTCCCAAGGAAGTGCCCATCTACCGCAAGGAAGTATACCTACAGATCCAGGAAGCCAACAGGGCTTCGGTGGATGCTGACGGTATGGAAGCACTGAAGAACCTGTTTGGGTAGGCAGAAGATAAAATAGGAAAATAGGCATAGGAGGTGCAAATTTTTGCAGCTCCTATTAATTTTTCGAGAAAAGTAACCGATAAAAAGCTTAGAGAACAAAGGTCGTGCGCCCACGGAAGGCGCTTATTCATCACACGGAGGTGACCATTATGACCATAGAACCGATTTCCAGTATCATGACAGTGCAGGCACAGAACACATCCGCTGCCAAGAATGCAGCTACAAAAGTGACCACAGAGGAAAACGCCTCTGAATACAATCCTGCCAATGTAAAGCCAATAGACAAGATCGATCAGACGACAGCAGTCGTTGAGAATGCTCAGGGCAAGGAGCAGAGTAATACCTCTGCCGATCCCAATAGGGAGCAGCAACAGCATGTGACCAATGAGCAGATCAAGAAAGCGGTAGAGAAGCTGAACAAGAACATGATGTCTCATTCCGAAGCGGTCTTCGGCATTCATGAGGCAACCAACCGCGTAACCATCAAGATCATAGATAAGGATACCAAGAAAGTGATCAAGGAGCTCCCTCCAGAGAAGACCCTGGACATGATCGCCAAAGTGTGGGAGTTAGCGTAGACGATGCGAAAAAGGCACAGACCAAGCTGGAGTGGAAGACTACGGCATGGAAGGATCTGAACACCAAGCTGAAGAATCTGCAGTCCAAATACGTCAATAATATGCGTTTTACCAGTGCTTATATGAAGAAGACCACATCCGTCTCCGACAGCACCGCAGCCAGCATCATCACCGGTGAGAATGCCATGAACGGCGTGCAGAACCTCAAGATCACACAGCTGGCCAAGACTGCTTACATGACCGGCGGCAAGACTTCTCTGAGAACCAAAACAGATGCAGACGGGGACGATTTCAAGCTTAATGCCCTGACGAAGCTGTCCGATCTGAGTGTGGATAATAAAGGTACTGCTCTGGATCTGAGCACCGGCACCAAATTAAATATCAAGAGCGGTGATACCAATGTAGAACTGGAGATCACTGCGGATACTACTATCTCTGATGTATTGACCAAATTAAAAGAAGCCGGACTGAATGCCAACTTTGATGAGACCCAGCAGAGATTCTATATCAGTGCCAAGGATTCCGGAGAAGGCAATGATTTCAGCATTACCGCATCCGATGAGACCGGCAATAACGTACTTAAGAGCCTGGGACTGGACAGTGCAAGTGCCAATAAGATCGATGCACAGAATGCGAAGATCACTCTGAATGGTACGGAGTACGAGAGCAACACCAATGTATTCTCCATCAACGGTCTGACCATTACAGCCATGAAAGAGACCGCTGAGAACGTCGTGGTGACTACGAAGGATGACGTAGACGGCATCTACGATATGATCAAGGGTTTCCTGAAGGATTACAATTCCATTATCAATGAGATGGATAAAGATCAAGGATGCCCTGCTCCGCAGAGACAGCAATCTGTCTACCGTAAGCTCTGCCTTAAAAGAAATTATGGCAGGCAGTGTGGAAGTAAACGGCAAGAACATGTATCTCAGCGATTTTGGTATTGAGACTCTGAGCTACTTTACCGCAGCGGAGAATGAGAAGAATGCCTACCATATCAATGGAGATGCAGATGACTCCAGTACCTCCGGTAATGCAGACAAGCTTAAGAGCATGATCAGCAGTGATCCCGATACGGTCGTAAGCTTTTTCTCCGGACTGTTCAAGAATCTGTATACGAAAATGAGTGATCTGTCCAAATCGGTAGAGGGTTATCGCTCCTACGGTAATTTTTATGATGACAAAAAGATGAAATCGGATTATGATGATTATAAGACGAAGATCTCCGAACTGGAGGAGAAGCTGAACGATTACGAGGATAAATGGTATTCCAAGTTCTCCAAGATGGAGACGGCTCTTGCAAAGCTGCAGAGCAATTCCAGTGCGGTGACCGCCTTATTAGGAGGATCATGATATGGCATTACCCAGTGCGTATGCACAGTATAATAACAGCAAGGTTCTGACCGCATCTCCGGCAGAACTGACGCTTATGCTTTACGACGGAGCCATTAAGTTCTGTAACATCGCAGAGCTTTCCGTAGAGAAAAATGACATTCCCAGAGCGCATGAGAATATCCGCAAGGTGCAGAATATCATCGGATATCTGCATTCCACACTGGATATGAAATACGAAGTTTCCAAGGATTTCGATAATATTTACAGCTATCTGGAGAGACGGCTGGTGGAAGCCAATGTCAAAAAGGATAAGGAGATTCTCGAAGAGATCAACACGCATCTCCATTCGATCCGCGACAACTGGAAAGAAGTCATGAAGGCCGGTGCCAAGAAAGGAAATGACTGATGGAGAATCAGCTGACCATTTTATCGGAAAGTCTGGATAAGAAGCTGGAAGTACTGCAGAAGATCCGGGAATATAATAAGCGTCAGGAAGAAATCTTTTCTGCGGAAAAAGTGGACATGAGCCTGTTCGATGATGCCGTGGAGGAGAAACAGCGCCTGATCGATGAGGTCGTCCGCCTGGATGAAGGCTTCGAGATCCTGTATGAGAAGCTGGCGAAGGAGTTGGAGGGCAACAGACAGCGCTATGCAGTCCAGATTAAGGAGTTGCAGGCCAAGGTTGCCAAGGTGACGGAGCTCAGTGTGTCCGTACAGGCACAGGAAGCTCGGAACAAGAAACTGGTCGAGAACTATTTCGCCAGGGAACGTGCCGGAATCGGCCAGAGACGTAAAAATGCCAAAAGCGCGTTTGACTACTACAAGAGCATGAGCGGCGCCGGATACGTACCGCCCCAGATGTATGATAATAAACAATAAATACAACAGACGAAGGGAAGCAGATCACTGCTTCCCTTTTTTATGACGGAATCAATGTGAAAGAATAAAAATGTGGTTTCGGCTAAAATATAATCAGAGTATAGATTAGCCGGAAAATGCTTGATATTTTAAAAAAATCCGGCTAAAATATAATCATAAAAAAGATTAGCCGAAAGAGGGACTTTTATGAATTATATCAAAAGAAATCTGGAGAATGTAGTAAGACAGGTAACCAGGGAATATCCGGTACTCCTGGTAACGGGACCGAGACAGGTAGGAAAGACGACAATGCTCCAAAAACTGATGGAGGGAACGGAGCGGGGATATGTAACACTGGATGATTTGAACGAAAGAAATATTGCAAAGACCGATCCGGAACTGTTTCTGCAACTGCATAAACCACCTGTATTGATTGATGAGGTTCAATATGCACCGGAACTGTTTACTTATATCAAGATAAATGTAGATAAAAACCATGAGCCGGGAGCATTTTGGCTTACGGGATCACAGGTGTTCAAATTGATGCAGGGAGTACAGGAGTCACTGGCAGGAAGAGTGGCAGTACTTTCACTTACATCCCTGTCACAGGCAGAGATATCCGGCGGGACGATGAAACCGTTTACGGTAGATCTGGAGGATTTAAGCGAGAGGCAGAAAGAGAGAGAGCAAGCTGATACAAGAGAGATCTTTGAGCGGATTTATCAGGGCTCCATGCCGGCGATCGTAAGCGGTATTAACAGTAACAGTCAGCTTTTTTACAGCAGTTATCTGTCTACTTATATTGAGCGGGATGTAAGAGAATTATCGGATGCCATAGATTCGCTTAAGTTCCTCCGGTTTATTACTGCGGTGGCAGCAAGATGTGGGCAGATGGTTAACGCGGCAGAGATTGCCAGAGATGCAGATATCAATCAGACGCAGGCGAAGGATTGGCTGACAATTCTGGAAACGCTGGGAATTATTTTTTATCTTCATCCGTATTCTAATAATTTGTTGAAACGCCTTGTGAAAACGCCAAAACTGTATTTCTACGATACGGGTCTGGTGTGTTACCTGACGAAATGGAGCAGTGCGGAAACGTTAGAATGCGGTGCTATGAACGGGGCCATTTTGGAAAATTACGTGGTCGCGGAAATTCGGAAAACCTACCTGAATTGTGGAAAAGAGCCGTATTTGTACTATTATCGTGATAAAGATGCCAGGAAGATTGATATTGTCCTGGAACATGATGGAATATTGAATCCGATTGAGATTAAGAAAACTGCAAATCCCGGAACAGAGCTGGTAAAGGTATTTGAATTACTCGACAAGGCATCAACGCCTCGTGCGAAGGGCGCAGTTATCTGCATGAAACCGGGACTTAGTGCGATTGACAGAGACAATTATATCGTACCGGTCTGGATGATCTAAAATACAGTCCCTGCCTGAATGTCAGACAGGGACCTGTAATTTCAAAAATGTTTTTGCGTATACGTCTTTATCCCTAAGTAAGAAAAAAATAAAAAATAAAAAAATATTGCATTCGGATTAGAAAAATTGTGGTTACTGTAAGAAGTGGCATGCTCATTACGTATATATATTAGAAAATACGTAAAGGAACGTAAACCAGACTGTTTACAGTGATGCCTGAAACCGGAATTTCCCATCCTCAGCAAAAAATCCATACACTCCGTGATATTTTTCTACAACGGAGATCATGCTTTTGGTGCCGAGACCGTGATTGGGTTCGTGAGAGATGGGAATCTCATTTTCAAATACCGGCTCCTGTAGATAGCTGTTTGCTATCTGTATATAGATCCGGTTATTTTTTTCATAAACTTTCAGCGTAATATAGCGTTTCTCAGGAGCAGGAATCTTTTCGCAGGCGTAAATCGCATTTTCCAGAGCATTTGCAAAAAGGCTACACAGATCAGTGATCTGAAAGCGTGTAAAATCGGTGGCAGTCACGGTAAATTGCAATTCGATTCCGGCATCTGACGCCTGACCGGCATAGGAAGAGAGAATCAGGTTCAGAGCGTCGTTTTCACAGTATCTGATCACACGGCTGTTATCGATATCGGCACAGATCTGGTGAATATATTCCAAAGCCTGTTCCAACTCATTTTCTGCAATACAGTTTTGCAAAAAGGTCATATGATGTCTCAGATCATGACGATAGATGGACGCCTGCTTCTGAGAAGTGGATAACTGTGTAATCTCCTTCTACGCCTGTGCGGCTGCGGTGGTAAGCAGCAGATTTTCACGTTCCGCCGTGCTTTTTTTATTGGAAAAATCCAGCGACACCATAGCCAGGATAAAAAAGAAGAGCACAAGAAAGCTGTCCATGAAATCAATAATGACCGGACCACCGGTATACAAGAGATCTGTGTAAACGGTCAGAGTGTATTCCAAAATGTAATAGGAAAGCGGCAGCAGGAAAAAGAGCAACAGAGTCTTCTTATTCTCATAATGCAGACGGATGATATAAGGCGCAATATAGCGGATGACCAGATACAGCAGCGGAATCGTCACGCAGATAGAGACGAGATTGGCTACAACCGGACTGCCGTCGAAAAAGAAGGCTGCCAGCGTGCCGAACCATTTTCTGGGAGTGCACATCAGGTAAGCGGACAGCACAGAGATCGTCGCGATATAGATATTCCGGTGAAAGGCAAAACGGATCAGGAGGACCAGCGGCAGATGTATGAGCAGCGGATAGCATTTATAGAGCAGATTCTCCCCCATCATAAGGTAAGACAGAAGCTGTATTGCGCCCAAAGCAAGGATCGTGATGATATAAGGGATCTTATTGTCCTCAAAATGGATATCTGCCAGGTAGAGAGACATCACGATACCAAAGAAAAGGACAAAGCCGTAATTGATAAGTTCTAAAAGGGATACAAATTCACTCATATGGATTCCTCCATTTGAAAAGCAAGGTAGAGTCTCTTGATCTCCGAGATCCTGCGAATATAGTTCATGTTGACCAGAAAAGAGCGGTGCGCAAGGAGAAATTCCGGGTGCTGCAGCAACTGGTCGCAGACAGAAGCAAACTTTTCCACACAGGTGATCTGACTGTTGTTTCTCAGGTAATAAATGACTTTTCGGTTCAAGGCTTCAATATAAATGATTTCAGAGATATGGACTTTGTGTACGCCGACGCTGCTCTTCAATACCAGACAGGAATCGCGGTCTTCGGTTCTGGTACGCATGATGTCATCCAGAGCTTCAACCAGCCGGTCTCTTTAAACGGGTTTCACCAGGTAATTGGAAGCTTTCACGGTATAACTCTCTACCGCAAATTCGGGAGAAGACGTCAGGAAAATAATGTCTGCGGCCTTGTCACTGCTTCGGATCTCTTTGGCCAGTTCGATGCCGTTCAGTCCCGGCATCACCACATCCAACAGATAAATATCATAATGCTCCTGTAAAAGATTCGACGCCAGCTCCGTACTGTTGTCGAAAGGTTTGTAGGAAAATTCTATGTTTCGCTGTGTCTGGTAATCTGCGAGAACAGACAGTATCCGGAACAGTTCATTCTTATCGTCATCGCATATTGCAATTTTCATGGAATCGTTTCCCCTTTTTCACTTTGGTATAGGACTATTATACAAGAAAAATAACGGAAGAAATCATGCGCCCACCATTCGATATCGGATGTTGGGCGCGATTTTTAGAAGTGAATTTGGCAATAGCGAAAGCAAATTTTCATACGTTGTTGATGAATGGCAGAATAGTCAGATTCCCTGATCGACCGCGGCACCTTTGACGTCATCTTCGACCAGTTTTAATTTGTTCATCATATCCTTGATCTCCTGCTGGGCCTGAACTACGCTGTCTGTACCACCGGCTTGCTTGTTCGCAGCTTCCACGATATCTTTTGTCAGCTCTTCCTGCTCTTTCTTTTCGTCTTTTCTGGCTTGCAGTTTTTCTTCCAGTTCCTTCTTTTTGTCTGCAGCTTCCTCGGCTGTTTTCTTCTCTTCTTCCTGCTTCTCGTCGATGTGGTCTTTGCCTTCCGCAATCAGCATGCCCATGATCTCGTCGCTGGCAGCGCCCATTACTGCATCTGCCTGCTCAAATGCAGCTCCCATGGAATTGGATTTTAACCGTTCAATCTTCGTCTGGCGGATCACGGCATTTTCTGTCTGAATCTCATTCCTGGCGTCGGCAAGTTCGTTGACATAGGATTCTTCTGATTTTTTTAAGGCAAGAGACTGCTGCTGGTATTCTGTTAATCCGGCAGCTTTTATTTTGGCAATCTGTTCTTCTTCCTCTTTCGTTAAGCGGACATCCGAACCGGAGAAGCCGGTCTCTATGCCTTTTGCCAGTAGTTCCAGATCTTTTTGTTCCTGGCTGTCTGAGGACACACCGAATTTATCCTGCAGGGCGGCTCTGGAGGCTTCGATATCACTGATCGCCTTTGTGCTGTCACCGATTTCCCCGGTGAGAGAGCGTATTTTTTCTCTGCGATTTGCCATATCGTCATCAATCTTACTCTCTCCGGCAAAGGCATCCCCGATGATCTTCATAGCTTTTTTCCGAACCTGAGCCTTCTTTGTAGCGATCGGATCGGTGACGGAAGCCATACTGCGGGCATCTATGGATTTACCACCGTTTTTTGCTTTGCCGTTTTTGCCATCTGATACAGAATGACGTCTGTTTTGTACTTGATCTTCCCCTACAAAATAGGAATAATTTTTTACTTGCATAATTACCCTCCGCTTCATTATGTTGTTACTATCTATTTCGGCAAAATGAGCAGAATATGTAATAGCCGAAAATGAGTTTGTTGCAGCATTAAAACGTGAAAATTCAGGATTTCTGTGACATGGGAAAATTTGAGCAGATCATGATGTAAATGTTTAAGAATATCGTATTTTCGAAAAATTCCGGAATGAAAAAGTCAAATATTTTTTCAAAGAGGGGTTAAGTTTCTAAAATCCTCTCCGATATACTTAACAAGTAAAGCAAATGAAACAATTGCTTAACTAACCATTCTTCTGAATTAAAGGTTTCGCACGCCTGAGAAACGGAAGACAATGGCGATGAAAGTGACAGGATGTGCGAACTTGAAGCTGACATTGCCAAAGCAAATAACGGAGCGCAGGGAAGCGCTCGTCAATTCAAGGAGGAATATATTATGGTAGTACAACACAATCTTACAGCTATGAACTCTAACAGAATGTTAGGTCTGACCACTGCTTCTCAGGCAAAGTCTACTGAGAAACTCTCTTCCGGATACAAGATCAACAGAGCAGCAGATGATGCAGCTGGCCTTTCCATCAGTGAGAAAATGAGAAAGCAGATCAGAGGACTGACACAGGCTTCTAGCAACGCACAGGACGGTATCTCCGCAGTGCAGACCGCTGAAGGTGCTCTGACAGAAGTTCATGATATGTTGCAGAGAATGAATGAACTGGCAGTAAAGGCTGCTAACGGAACCAACAGCACCGATGACAGACAGTACATTCAGGACGAAGTAGATCAGCTGGTAGAGGAAATCGACAGAGTATCTACAACCACAAAATTCAATGAGACTTATCTGCTCAAGGGCGACAGCACAGCAACTACTAATAAGACTTTAAAAGCAAAGTCTGCTGGCTTTGAAGGAACATGGTCAGGTCAGGGTACCGGTACTGCAACTTTCACCATGAAAGAGTTAAACGTTGGTGATAAAGTAACTGTTGCTGGAACCAAGTATGGAGTTGCGGCAGCTGACAAAACTGGTGCATTGAAGGCAGCTGGAATTGATACAGCTAAAATCAATAACGGTACGAAGATTGAAATCAATGGAACTACATATACTATCGCTGATGCAACTGCGGCAGATAAAAATGAACTTGCTAAAGCCGATATAGAGACAAAATTGACTGAGAATAAAATCAATACCATTAACGGCAAGGAGTATGCTGTCGGAACCGTAGAAGGATATAAACAAGCAGGTGATTTATATACAGCAATTGGTAGTGAAATTAAAAAAGCTAGTTCTATTGGAACTGATACGGCTGTAGCGGTTACTAATAATAATAATGTATTTACCGTTACCGAAGGAACTGTTGCAGTTAATAAGGCAGTCAGCCTTGACTTGCATGTAGGTGCTGATTCTTACACATCCAACAAGATTTCCATGGACATTGATGCAATGAGCGCCAAGGGACTTGGAATCAATGGCATTCAGGTTGGCGGTGATAATGGTCAGAATGGTACCTATGCAGTTGACTCTATCAAGGAAGCAATTCAGATGGTATCTACTCAGAGATCTGCCCTTGGTGCTATTCAGAACCGTCTGGAGCACACCATCAACAACCTCGACAACGTAGTTGAGAATACCACCAGCGCAGAGAGCCAGATTCGCGATACCGATATGGCTACTGAGATGGTTAAGTACTCCAACAACAACATCCTGGCTCAGGCAGGTCAGGCTATGTTGGCTCAGTCTAACCAGTCCAATCAGGGCGTACTGTCTCTGTTACAGTAATCTCTGTAAAAGGTTCATAACTAACGTAATACAAGAGAAGCCGGTGCTGATGCACCGGCTTCTTTTATGTTTTTTGCTGTTAAATCTTCCAAATTAATTCCATAGGAATCTCATAGCATAAGCGTATTTTTTTATTTTGTCAAAAATGGAAAAAAAGATTGCAAAACATAAGAGTTCATGTTGAATTTTATTCAGAAGAATTTTATTAAAATCAGTTTGAATAAAATGTTTTTAATGAAGACGGCTTTTGATTCAGTAATTCTCAGATATATCAATTGTAAATAATATTGTTGACAGTGGTTCGGCTGACCGATATATTAATAAATAGGAGGGAAGCAGATGATAATTAATGATTTACTTGAAAAAGAAAAAATGTCGAGGTATCGTTTGAGCAAGGAAAGCGGAGTTGCAATGACAACAATTACGGATATCTGTAATGGAAAAGCAGACCTTGATAAATGCACGGCAGGAACTCTGCATAAAATCGCCAAGGTGCTTAATGTAACGGTAGACTCAATATTGGAAAATAATAGTGCAGATAATATAGATTATAGATGTTCGTTTGAAACATTTAAAAGTAATACATGCCATCATGTAAAGGATATGGGTGATATAGATTTTATTATCGAAACACTTGAGACGGATGAAGTAAGAAAGCTTTATGAACGCAGATGGTGTAGAGAAGCTATGTATCTGCTGGCTATGATTGATTACTTGTCCAGGATGAACGATTTACCTCTTTGTACAAATTATAATGATATTCGCTCCCAGAAGCTTGAAAAACTATATTTTTCCGCAGGTGTTGAAGTGGCATATGCAGCGACGGGAGATGAACGTATAAAAGAAAAGGCACTTGCAAATGCGATACCGGAATTTATACGATTTAATATTGTAGAAAATGAGGTGCGAAATATCTGCTGATAAAAGCGAAAAAGAGAAATAATTTTCCCTTGCATCTCCCCCATAAATAGTATAAAAAAGCCCCAGTGTTGCAAACAAAATATTACAATAAAACGCACAACGGGGGGCATGCCGGGAGGCATGCGCCTTTTTTTGAGTCAGCCCTGAATTTTATGCACGGTACCTGAGTCTCTTACGCCGCAGGATTGATATCCGCTGTCGGCATCTTCGTAGGTTAGAGAGCAGCAAGCAATGCTTCCGGTTCTAATAGATATTTTTGAAACGAATACGAGTGTAAAATAATTAACACCGAAGTCTCACACGCAAATGCAAACTCCGACGAAGGTGTTTTTCGTCTTATTGGGAGGGGCAAATTGATTTGTTACGATAAATTATGGTTAATGATGAAACAAATTAAGCCAATAATTGAAAGTAATGATTTTTCAGATTATGAATCCAATGTAACTGACCCGGAAATACTGAAAGTGCTTTCGGATTATCGGATTAAACGAGAGAATGCTGAGAAAGAGATGGGCAGTCCTAAATTATGAAAGTGGTGAAGTAAATGGAATTGGAGCTTAGCATAGAAGATTTATTAAATAAGCGAAGAGTGGAATCTGATAGGATCGAATTTAAAGCATCGTGGAATCCGGATGATATTTATCATAGCATTTGTGCATTTGCCAATGATTTTGACAATGTTGGTGGCGGATATGTTTTGATTGGTGTCGAGGAGAAAAACGGTGTTGCAGTTCGCCCGGTAAAGGGTTTGGAAGAATATGAGTTGGATACCATACAAAAGGAACTTTTGGGTTATAATAATACAATGATTCCGGCATATTTTCCACGTGTGATCATTGAACAAGTTGATGGGAAAAATGTTGTTGTATTGTGGGTGACACCTGGAGTGCAAAGACCGTATAAGGCACCAGAGCATGTTACTGCTAAGAAGGATAAAAAGTATTATTACTATATACGGTATGCGACAAGTTCGGTTCGTGCAAATGCGGAGCAGGAACGAGAATTAATTAATATGACAAACTACGCACCGTTTGACACGAGACCTAATTTTGAGGCTACAGAGTCAGACATATCGGTTGCGTTGTTAACGGACCATCTCAATACAACCAAAAGCAAGCTGGCAAAGCAGATTGGAAAACGTGGTGTTATGGAAGTGCTTGGAGACATGCAGCTTCTTGTAGGACCACCGGAGCAGCTATGTATATCTAATGCGGCACTGATGATGTTTTGTGAGCATTTGGACAAATTCTTTCCATATACGCAGGTTGAAATTACAAAATTTCCGGAAGGTAGCATTAAAAATCCAAATAATTTTATTGAAGTGCCGGTTATCAAAGGCTCTGTGCCGACAATGATTAAAAGAACTATGGAAAAGCTACAGGACATGGTGATTGAGGAAAAGGTCACGAAAGTAGATTATCAGATGGAAGCCATTCGCCGGTACAGCTATCCGTATCAGGCGTTAGAGGAAGCTGTGGTCAATGCTTTTTATCATCGTGATTATCAATCCTATCAGGCAATAATCATAGAGATTGAACCAGATTGTGTTCGAATTATTAGTTATCCAGGTATTGACCGTTCAATCTCGCAAAAGACAATTGCTGAGGGAGAACGATTCAAATCTCGATATTATAGAAACAAACGATTGGGAGAATTTTTGAAGGAGTTAGATCTGACAGAAGGAAAATCTACAGGAATTCCTACTATACAAGAGGAACTTAGAGATAATGGTTCTCCTAAAGCGACATTTGAAACGGATGATGAAAGAAGAGCAGTTACTGTTGAGATACCTATTCATCCGGATTTCTTAATGGAACAAGGTGAGCCCCAAAATGAACCCCAAAATGAACCTCAAAATGAACCTCAAAATGAACCCCAAAATGCGAACTCAGTGGAGGATGCTATTTTGCAGTTGATACGAATGAATAAGTATGTAACGCGAGAGGAAATGGCGAGTCAGATAGAGGTTTCACTCAGTACGGTTAAACGTTCAATAAATAAATTGAAGACTAGTGGAATAATCGAATATGAAGGTCCGAGTAAAGGCGGATATTGGATTATAAAGGGAGCAGGAAAATAAGGATACTTTGGTGGGATTTCAGGAAAAGTATCCGGGAGTGCTTAATGGCGATAATCTTGCTGATGTTTTGAAAGCAGCAAGAGCAAAGAAGCAAGAGAAAAAAGAGAAGTAATTTTCCCTTGCATCTCCTCTGCAAATAGTATAAAATAAACCCAGTGTTGCAAACAAAATATTACAATAAAACGCACAATGGGGTGCATGCCGGGAGGCATGCGCCCTTTTTTGCGTCAGCCCTGAATTTTATGCACGGCACCTGAGTCCCTTATGCCGCAGGATTGATATCCGCTTTCGGTACATTTGGAGAGGCTGCCGGTGCATTCGTTGCATCCGGCGCGCCCGTGGCTTCCGGCGTAGCCTTAGGCTTTGCCTTCTCCAGGGATGCCTTCACCGCTTCCAGCAGCACCAGCGAAGTATATCTGGTCTCTGCGGAATAGGTGACCTGCTCCGGATCCTGCATTTCACAGAGCTGATCATTCAGGGATTCCATGGTGGACTCGAGCAGTGGATACATGGTAGTAAGTGTTTCGCTTGGATCGGCGAGGCTGACGGATGTGATGGCGTGGTCGCTCACGATGACTTCCACATTGACGGTCTCATTGCCGAGGATCAGCTCCGTGGTATAGATTCCGGGGATATATGTATTGCCGGTATCGGCAACGGCCCCGGTGGAGACATCCGCCACATTGTCCGGCATTTCGGCAGCAGCAGTATCGTCAGGGGAATCCGGTGTCCCATAGGAGGCATCCGTATCCTTGCCCGGCAGCAACAGCATTAACAGTAATATGACGAACAACACCCCCAGCGCGGCGAAGATTCCGGTATAGAGCAGTTCTTTTCTGCGAAGTACGACGATCTTTGTATTTGCACTCATTCTTGGGTCTCCTTGGAATGATGGGATGATCTTTATAAATAGTATGCGCAGGAGCTCCCACGTAGTACCGCAAATGAGGAGAACTTCGCATTGACAAGACAAAACAGGCATTGCTATAGTTAGTGTAAGTATTTTTCACGGATGCGTCCGCCCCGTGGAAAAGGAGCAGACAGGCGGCGCAGAAACGAGGGTAACGATGAACAATTATACCAAGGAAGATATCATCCGTCTTGTGGAAGAAGAGGATGTGGAATTCATCCGTCTGCAGTTCACGGATCTGTTTGGCAATCTGAAAAATATTGCAGTGACAGCCAGTCAG
>QWCH01003447.1_pt1 | contig 16625 bp, 13 predicted proteins | sample 1972671 | NCBI WGS metagenome assembly QWCH01 (sample SAMN09866713, study PRJNA288562) | Human gut metagenome isolate term3_stool, whole genome shotgun sequencing... | isolation source: gut | host: Homo sapiens | place: USA: California | reverse complement strand
TGCAATGCAGATCCTGCCGATGGGAGCATTTTTCATACAAAGAAAACCGATCGCCATGACAGCGGTGACCATTGCAATGATCTTGCATTTTGTTCCTGCTGTCATGGCTTTTTTCTGAACAAAGCTGTCCAGATGCTTTTTGTACCGTGGTATACTGAATGGAACACCCGCAGGAGGTAAAATGCCCCATGAAAAAAGATAGATCGTTCCGCCCGGACCGGGTCCTCTCCTATTTCAGGGTGGAGTGGTTCCCGCTGCTCCTTGTGACCCTTTCGGGCCTTGTCTATAACATCGGTCTGCTGGCCGCGCCGTGGTTCGAGGGCCGGTTGGCCCAGTGCCTGGCGGATATCCTGGGCGGCAGTGAGACTGCTGCCCAAATGGCGCTGCTGGTGCTGGCCTACATTGCAGTCACACTGCTGGTGCAGGCGGCGCGCTTCATCAAACGTTTTTATGTGCGCCGCTTCGCCAACAACATCAACCGCCGGATGAAAGGCATCCTGTACGCCAATCTGGTGCGGCAGAGCCGGGCCGCGCTGGAAAAAGAAGGGGCCGGTGAACTGATGACCAAGGCCATCGCCGATGTGGACGACTGCGTGGAGGGAATGCGCAAGTTCACCACGGAGGTGTTCGACACCGGTGTGGCGCTGGCGGGCTATGCGGTCATGCTGCTGGTGTACGACTGGCGGCTGGCGATCCTGGGCCTGCTTTTTACTCCCGTGTCCTACGTCTGCGCGGCAGGGATGAAAAAGCCGGTGCAGCGTGCCGGTGCGGCCTATAAAAAGGCCGCCGGTGCCCTGAGCAGTGCCACGCTGGATCGTGCCCGGAATGCTGTGACCTACCGCATCTACGGCTGCGAGGAGGCCCGGATGGAAAAATACGAGGAGGCCCTGAGCCTTTACGAAAAGACTGCCGTGCGGAACAACGTGTGGCAGTCCGCGCTGCCGCCGCTTTATCTGGCGGCATCCGAGGCAGGGACCCTCTTCATCCTGTGGTTCGGCGCAAAGAATGTGCTGGGCACCGGCTGGAACCACTGGGATATCGCCGCCTTCACCACCTTCCTCTCCTGTTTCACCAAGCTGGTGGTCAAATCCTCCAAGGTGGCCAAGCTCTTCAACGCGGTGCAAAAGGCAGAGGTCTCCTGGAAGCGCATCAAACCCCTGATGAAAACGCCCGAGCAGCTGGATGCCCTGCAGATCCCGGCGGCACAGGATGTGACGCTGAAAGAACTCGCCTTCTCCTATGGGGAAGAGCCTGTCTTTTCCGGCCTGAGCCTGACGGCCCATCCCGGCGATATCATCGGCATCACCGGCCCGGTCGCCTGCGGAAAATCCACCCTTGGCCGCGTATTCCTCTGCGAAGCGCCCTATCAAGGCTCGGTCTGCTTTGGCGGCAGGGAGCTTTCCGCCCTGACCCCGCGCCAGATCGCCGCCACGGTCGGGTATCTGGGCCATGACCCGGAACTGAGCGCCGACACCGTGCAGAATAATGTCCTCTGCGGCAGCGAACAGGATGCCATGCCGTGGCTTGCAGCCGCTGCCCTGAAGGAGGAAGTGCTGGCCATGGAAAAGGGCACGGAGACGGTCATCGGCAGCGGCGGTACCCGCCTTTCCGGCGGGCAGGCACAGCGTCTGGCATTGGCCCGGACGCTGGCCCATCCCCGCCCGGTGCTGGTGCTGGATGACCCCTTCTCGGCACTGGACCGCAGCACCGAGGATGCAATCTTTGCCGAGCTGCAGGCGTATGCCAGGGATAAGGTGGTGTTCCTGATCTCCCACCGGCTGTACCATTTTCCGCAGATGCAGCAGATCATCTTTATGGAGGGCGGCAGGACCACCGTTGGCACCCACGAGGCGCTGATGGCAGCGGTTCCGGTCTACCGCCAGCTGTATGAAAGCCAGACCGGCCTGAAAGGGGGAGAGGGCGCATGAACATGAAAAAGAAAAATGATCACGGCGTGTTTGCTGCCGTCCGGATGGCAGCGGCTTCGCACCGCCTTCTCAAGGTGAGCACGGTGCTGTGTGTGGCAGCCTCGGTGGCGGCATCCCTGCTGCCGCCCCTGCTGCTGGCCCGGGTCATCGACCGTCTGACCGCGGGCCTCCCGTTGTCCTTTCTGGCCGTGCTGCTCTACTTCGGCAGCCTTGCACTGGAAGGTGTGCTCACCTCGGCGCAGGAAAGCCTGCTGGTGCTCTTTGGCCAGAGGATGACCCATGCCCTGCGCTCGGAGATGTCCCGAAAGCTGAGCCGCCTGCCCGCCGGTACACTGGCAGAGCAGAATCCCGGCGAGGTGGCCGCCCGCTTTTCGGGCGATGTGGACACGGTGGAGGCTCTATTCACTTCCGGCATCATCAGCATGGCGGCAGATGCCTGCCGCATCGTCTCCATCATGGGGGTCATTGCGGTAAAAAATACCGGCCTTGCGCTGATCCTGCTGCTGGTGCTGCCGCTGTTTGCTGTGTTCACCCGTCATGTCCAGAAACGGATGCTGGCCGCGCAGCTGGACAACCGCCGCGCAGTCGCCGCTGTCTCCGGGCAGGTGCCCGAGACTCTGCACAACATCCGCACCATCCGGGCGCTGGGGCTGGAGGATTACATGGAGCGCCGGTATGACCGGTGCATCGGTGACAGCTATGCCGCCATGGAGCGCACCAATTTTTATGATGCCGTCTATTCGCCGGTGGTGCTGCTGCTGAATGCTGCTGTGGTCGGCATCGTGATGCTGCTCTCCGCTTCGGGGAACGCACAGCTCCTGACCCTGTTCGGCATGTCGGTGGGCACCTCGGTGGCCGTCATCAACTACATCTCCCGCATCTTCGCCCCCATCGAGAGCCTGGGCATGGAGATCCAGACCATTCAGTCGGCCATGGCGGGTGTCAGGCGCATCGATGCCTTTCTCGACCAGCCGGAGCGCACGATCCCGCCCGCGCGCAGGGAGGCTGCCCGGGGCGATGTGGAATTTGCGCACGTCACCTTCGGCTATGGGGAACGGCACGTTCTGAAGGATTTTTCCATGACCGTGAAACAGGGGGAGCAGGTCACGCTGGTGGGCCGCACCGGTGCGGGCAAGAGCACCGTGTTCAAGCTCCTGCTGGGCCTGTATCAGCCAGAGGCCGGTACGGTGACCATCGGCGGCGTGAAGGTGGGGGACATCACCGACCGGGAGCGCCGCACCTGCATCGGCTGTGTGGAACAGCATTTCTCCCGCGTGCCGGGCACCGTGCTGGAACAGATCACGCTGGGAGATCCGCAGATCACCGGGGAAATGGCAAGGGATGCCGCCGCACTGGCCGGGATCGATGCTGCCATCCGGGCTCTGCCGGAGGGTTATGACACTGTCTGCACCGAGGGCATCTTCTCGCAGGGAGAGTGGCAGCTGCTGTCCATTGCCCGTGCCGCTGCCGCAGACCCCGCCGTGCTGCTGCTGGATGAGATCACCGCCAATCTGGATGCCGAAACCGAGGCCCGCGTGCTGGAGGCTCTGCGCCGTGCCTCCGCGGGCCGCACGGTGCTCTCCGTCTCCCACCGCGTCTATGAAAATCTTGGCGGCAGAACGATCGAGATCAGGACCCGGGAATGACGTATGACAAAAACGCCCCCTGTGCGCCGCAGCAGGCACACAGGGGGCGTTCTGGTATGCTCAATTCTTTTCGATGTAGACGCTGGTGGAGGGGAAGGCGAAGTTCACGCCGTCTGCCTGCATCACGTCCATGATGTTCAGGTTCAGATCATTCTGCTGCTGCAGGAAGGTGGCATAGACGTTGGTGGTCAGGTAGGCCGAGATGAGGATGTTGATGCTGGAATCGCCAAAGCTGGTCAGCCGGACGATGTTGGTGCCCTTGTTGGTGTAAGGGCTGTTGTCCAGCATGGCCTGCAGGTCAGCCATCAGCTTTTCCAGCTGGGCACGGGTGGTGCCGTAGGTGACACCCAGCGTGAACTTATAGGGCCGCATGGTGCGCAGGGCTGTGTTCTGGACAGTGGAGGCGCAGATCTGGCTGTTGGTGATAATGACTACGCTGTGGTCCATGGAGCGGATGCGGGTGGAGCGGAAGTTGATGTCGATGACCTCGCCCTCCACATTGCCCACGGTGATCCAATCGCCGATGGAAAAGGGTTTGTCCAGCAGGATGACGATGCCGCTGAACAGGTTGCTGGCGCTTTCCTGCGCGGCCAGCGAGATGGTCAGGCCCACAAGACCGGCACCGGCTACGATGCTGCCGATGGGGAAGCCGACGATCTGCGCGCAGGTGGCAACACCCAGAATGATGACCAGCACCTTGTAGGTGGTGTCCAGCAGGGAGCGCAGGGTCTTGTTGCTCCGGATCTCCGGGCTGAAGGAGGCCAGCAGCAGGTCGGCTACCTCAGAAGCGTTGTACAGGCCCTGACAGAACAGGAGAGTCGCTGCGATCTTATAGGCCGTGAACAGAAACTTTGTCAGGCCCGGAATGGCCCACGGCAGGCTGGTCAGGGCCAGATACAGGCCGCTGTAAAAGGCCATCCGCTCCAAAGGGCCCTGTAAGCTGCGCAGGAGGATGGGCGTGGCGGCAAAGTGCCAGCTGCGGGCCAGCAGAGTGGGAAAGATCTTCCGGCGCAGCAGCCAGCTGAGCAGAAGCCCCGCAAAAACGATGACAGCGGCGCAGATAGCCCGGGCAGCCAGTGCCCACCAGCCCTCCAGCAAAAAAGGCCCGATCTCGAACCCGAGGTCACGAACGGTAAAAATCATGGCAAAAAGCTCCTTGTATCAGAAATTGTAACATCCTGTCCCACAGTATACCATATCCGGCCCGTGCAGGGCAAATAAAAAAGGGGTTGACAAGGCGGAGCAGCCGCGTTATACTCTTGGCCAGAAAGTTCGTTTCAGGGCGGGGTGAGATTCCCCACTGGCGGTACAGCCCGCGACCACCCGCAAGGGTGCTGACCCGGTGAGACTCCGGGGCCAACGGTATAGTCCGGATGCAAGAAACGGCAGGCAATACGATTTGTCTACGCGCCCTGTTGCAGTGTTTGCTGCGGCAGGGCGCGTTTTTGATTGTCTTCCCGGTTCCGAACCACGCGAAAGGGGCTTTCCAATCTATGATTTGGGGCAAAACGCCCCGGGAGGATATTACCATGAAGAAAAACACGACCCACAACCTGACCGTTGCCGCCATGCTCAGCGCAGTGGCCTTTATCCTGATGTTCATCGAGTTCCCGCTCCCGATGCTCATCCCGTCCTTCGTCAAGATGGACTTCTCCGACCTGCCCGCTCTGCTGGGTGCCTTTGCCCTTGGCCCGGTGTACGGCGTGATCATCAGCTTTATGAAGAACCTGCTCCATGTGGTCATCAAGGGCACCTCTACCGCGCTGGTGGGTGAGCTGTGCAACTTCATGCTGGGTGCGGTGTTCTCCGCACTGGCCGGTTACCTCTACAAGCACCACAAGAGCCGCAAGAACGCCATCATCGGCGCAGTGGCTGGTGCCGTGGCCATGGCACTGTTCAGTGTGCCGTCCAACTACTTCATCACCTACCCGGCCTACGTCAAGTTCTACCACATGCCGCTGGAAGCCATCCTGGGCATGTATCAGGCTATCCTGCCCTCTGCCAACAGCCTTATCAAGTGCCTGGTCATCTTCAATATGCCCTTCACTCTGGTCAAGGGCCTGCTGGATGCCCTGATCTGCATGTTGATCTATAAGCCGCTCTCTCCCATCCTGCATGGCCGGAAGTGAGTGATAAAAAAGAAAGGACGCGAGAGCGTCCTTTCTTTTTTGCTTTTATCGATTCGATTTAAGACAGCGCGCCTTTCTCCAGCCACTTGCCCCGGGCAAGGCGGATGAGGAACAGCAGGCCCCGGATGCTCAGTTCGCAGCACATGGCACCCCAAACGCCCATCAGGCCCAGCCGGGGAGCCAGCAGGAACGCCAGCGTCAGCCGGATGCACCACATGCTGAATATGTTCAGCACAAAACAGGAGGTGCTGTCGCCCGCACCCTGCATGGCACCGCTGGCCACGATGGAAGCGCCGAACATGGGTTCGGCCCAGGCTTCGATACGCAAAACCTGAGCACCCAGAGCGATGACAGCCGCATCGGTGGTGAAAAGGCTCATCAGGGTGGGGGCAAAGATCCACAGACCAACGCCGGAAAGGGCCATGACCCCCATGCCAAGGCCGGTGCACAGCCAGGCAAACCGCTTGGCCATATCCTTCCGGTTGGCACCCACGGCCTGGCCGATGAGGGTGACAGCTGCGCTCTGGATGCCGTAGCCCGCCATGTAGCACAGGCCCTCGGCGTTGACAGCCAGGCTGTTGGCGGCAATGGCCACGGTACCCAGGCCGGCCACGATGCGCACGAGCACCACCTGCGCCAGAGAGATGGCGGCGCGCTCTCCCGCCAGAGGGCCGCCCACCCACAGCAGGTTCCGCAGGCAGGAGCGGGTGATCTTCCAGGGAGCGGGCTTCCGGATGCAGAGGGGGCCTGCCCGCAGCAGCAGTATGGCCAAAGCCAGCAGGCCGCCCACCACAGTGGCCAGGGCGGTGCCCAGGGCTGCGCCGGGCACACCCAGCCCGGCACCCCAGACGGTGATGCCCCACAGCGTCCGGGTGGGGTTGATGAGGAAGAAGTTGAAGATGGCATCCAGCACGCAGACCAACACGCTGATGAGGCTGGCGGTCAGGGCGTTGCCTGCCGCCCGGAGGATGGAGAGGTACAAGCCCATGGCCATGGTGAAGGGCAGCGCCGCTGACCAGATGGCAAAGTAGGCTGTGGCGTTTGCCCGCAGGGAGGGGTCAGCTCCCAGCCACCCCGGCAGAAAGGGGCTGATGTCCAGGCCGAAGAGAGCGGCACCCACGCCCAGGATCACATTGAAAAGCATGGCCTGCCGCAGCACGCTGCGGGCATCATCCTGCCGGTCGGCCCCTAGATACTGGGCGATCTGGATGGAGAGGGCAGTGTACAGGCCCACCAGAACACCGTGGAGCAGCCAGGTGCTGGAGCTGACGATGCCGATGGAAGCGGTAGCTTCTGCACCGATGTGGCCCACCATGGCAGCGTCGATGTATCCCATGGCAGTGACCACCAGCTGCTCCAGAATGGAGGGGATGCTCAGCGCCAGAGCCACCTGGGCCGTCTGGCGGGAGGGGATGGTTTCACCCTGCCGCATCCGGGCCGAAAGCTGTTCAAGTGAAAGTTTCATGTCTTCTCCTTTTTCTCCGATTTTCCTGTGAGACAAAAAAATACCCTCGAAAGGGCGTTTGTCCTCCCATTATAGACAGAGGGGCGAAAAATGTCAACCCATCAGCCCATGGGGGAGCCATTGCCCCAGAGATTGATTTTTTGGCCCGGGCGTGATACACTTCATTTGTATCCAGCAGTGAAAGAACAGGAACGGTCTCTGCCGCTCCGGGAAAGAGGAAAAAACTATGCTTCAACTGCTTTCTGGCAACCCGCGCACCGTGGATGCGCTGGGCTTTCTGCTTGCATTTGCGCTGACCGCGCTGATGGACTCGGTGTTCCACGATAAGCTCCCCCACGACCATGGCCGCGCGTTTGCCGTGAACGGCGAACTCTCCAAGGGCAAGGCCCGGGGTTCCGGCCTCATTTTTGTACTCTGCATCGCACTGGTCACGCTGGCCGTGGTGCCTTTTAAGGCAGAGTACGTCATCTACACCGTCCTGCTCATTGCGTCCATGCTCTCCGGCTATTTTGACGATGCCGCCGAGACTGCCTGGAACGAGTACAAAAAGGGCCTGATCGATCTGGTCATCGCCGTTGTGGCGGGCGTGACCTACCTGAACTTCAACGGCACGGAGGTCAACTTCCTGAGCTGGAGCTTCAGCCTGCCCTATGCCGTCTACCTCATCCTGATCATCGTCCTGATCTGGGCCAGCATCAACGTGGTCAACTGCACCGATGGCGTGGACGGCCTTTCCGCCGGCCTTGCCGTGGTCAGCATCGGCACCTTCCTGCTGGCCTACTGGGAGGAGCTGGGGGATTACGCCACAGCCGGCATCGTGTTCATTGGTGCCCTGCTGGCCTACCTGTGGCAGAACGCCAAGCCTTCCACCCTGCTGATGGGTGACGCGGGCAGCCGCGCCATGGGCTTCTTCCTTGCCGTTCTGGCCCTCAAGAGCAGCCATCCCTTCGCCTTTCTGCTGGCCGCGCTGGTGTTCATTGTGGACGGCAGCCTGGGCATCCTGAAGATCAGCTTCAAGCGGTTTTTGCACATCTCCATCCTCAAGAACACCCTGACCCCGCTGCACGACCATGTGCGCAAGCGTCTGGGCTGGAGCGATGAGCAGGTCGTGGCCCGCTGGCTCATCCTGCAGGCTGTGGCATCCGCCTGGCTGCTGCTGTTGGTGCGGTAAAACACAAAAGGAAATGCAGCGCCCGCACAGGAAAGCTCCTGCGCGGGCGTTTTGCTGTTCTGGTCCGGGAGGAAAGTTCCAGCTTCCGGTACAGCGTTTCCAGACAGGCTGGGTCACGAATTTCCTGCATGAGTTCACCTCATTTCTTTTGTTTTATTGTGCTATGTGTCACAAACAAATGCAAGCAAAACCCTTATAATAGGGACGAAAGTGGAGGAAAAAACCAATGGATTCTATTTTTGATCTCGATCATCTGTACCGCACCTATTTCAAGATGGCGCTGCCCTCGGTGTTCGGCCTGATGGTGAGCGTGGTGTATAACCTTGCCGATACCTTTTTCATTGCGCAGTCCAACGATACGGCGCTGATTGCGGGTGTTTCGCTCTGTGCGCCGGTGTTCACAGCCCTCATGGCCTTCGGCAACATCTACGGCCAGGGCGGCAGCTCACTCATTTCCCGCCTGCTGGGACAGGACGACCGTGAGGGCACCGGCCGGGTCAGCTCGTTCTGCTTCTATGTGGCCCTGACCACGGGCGTGGTGTTGGCTGCCCTGATGATGCTGTTCCGCGTCCCGCTGCTGGGCATTCTGGGTGCGACTTCTGAGACGATGCCGCACGCAGAGGCCTATTACACCGTGCTGGCCATTGGTGCCCCGGCCACGGTGCTGAACTTTATCCATTCCAACCTCGTCCGCTGTGAGGGCATGGCCACCCAGTCCATGATCGGCAGCATCGGCGGCACGGTCATCAACATCATCCTCGATCCCATCCTCATCACCACAGTGGGCTGGGGCGCAAGGGGCGCGGCCATTGCCACCATTGTGGGCTACCTGTGCAGCGACCTGTACTTCCTGTGGCTGCTCCACAAAAAGAGCCGCTGCCTGTCTGTCAAGCTGTCCCAGTGCCACGTCACGGGCAGGGAGCTGCAGCAGATTTTGGGCGTGGGTGTTACTGCCGCGCTGAGCAACCTGATGCAGAGCCTGACTGTCATTGTGATGAACCAGTTCCTCTTGCCCTACGGCAACGATAAAATTGCCGCCATGGGCATTGCCAGCAAGGTGAGCATGATCGCCCAGCTGGTGCTGGTGGGCTTCTCGTTCGGCGGCATCCCACTGTTCGGTTACCTGTACGGCGCAAAAAAGCGGGACGTGATGCGCAAGCTCATCCGCTTCTGTCTGACCTTCCTCGTCTCCATTGCCGTGGTGCTGTCCCTCATCCTCTGCCTGAATTCCGGGGCGCTGATGCGGCTCTTCGTGCAGGATGCCGGGATGATCGCCACTGGTGCGCAGATGCTCCGCTGGCAGGTTTACACCGCAGCCTTTGGCGGCGTGGTGCTCCTGCTCACGGTGCTGTTCCAGGCAACTGGTAAAATCATACCGTCCTTCCTGCTCTCCATCAGCCGTCAGGGCGTGGTGTTTCTGTTGGCACTGGTGGTCTGCGTACATCTGTTCCAGTATCAGGGCGTGCTGATGGCTCAGGCTGTGGCCGACATCCTGAGCGCTGCGCTGGCCCTTGGCCTGCTGGCGGCCAACCGCGATATCATCGCAAAACAGTAAACACAAAAACGCCCGGAGGTCCGCTGAAAGCTGCGGTTCTCCGGGCATTTTTAGTATTCGATGCCTTTGCGCGCCTTGATGCCCTTCTGGTAGGGGTGGCGGCGGCATTTCATCTCGGTGGAGTAGTCGGCGGCATCCAGCATCCACTGCGGGGCCTTGTGGGCGGTCAGCACGCATTCCTGCGCGGCAGGGCGCTCCAGCACGGCCCGCCGGAGCAGGTCTTTGTCCACCATGTCCAGCTCCCAGGCCGAACCGGCCTCATCTAAAATGAGCAGGTCGGCAGGCTCGGCCAGTGCGGCGGTCAGGTTTTCGTTCTGCACGGCCCGGGCAGCGGCCTTTTCCGCTTCGTTCATCTGGAACACGAACTTCTGCCCGCCCTTGCCCCGGAGAATTTTTGCCCCCAGCTGGGCCAGCAGAGGGATCTCGCCGCTCTGCCCGCCCTTGAGGAACTGCACGATGACCACCCGTTTGCCGCTGCCCAGTGCGCGGAGGGCAAGGCCCATGGCGGCGGTGGTCTTCCCCTTGCCGTCGCCCCAGTAAAGATGCAGCAGGCCCTGTTCCATCATCCGTTCTCCTTGGTGTACTGCACGGTCTCCACCAGGTGCAGGATGTGCTGCTCCGGCCAGTCCCGGGCATCCAGCACATAGCCGCCCGCGTTGGGGCCGCACCAGTCGTGAAAGCTGCGGCGGGGCACGCCAAACCGCTCCAGTGCGGCCATCTGGGTGCCGCCATGGGCCACGATGACCAGCCGCTCCTGCCCTTCGGCAAGGGCCTTGTCAATGAGGTCGGCCAGCGTTCTGCACACCCTGTTGCAGAAATCGCTCCTGCGCTCCCCGTCCGGGTGGGCGGCGTGCTCGTTTTCCTGCACCCATGCCAGATACTCCGGGTCCTGCTCCACCTGTACGAAGGTCTGGCCCTCGAACCGGCCGAAGTTCATCTCCTTCAGCCCGTCCACCGGAATAAGCTTTGCCCTGGGAAAGAACACCCGTGCCGTCTGGGCGGTGCGCTGCAGCGGGGTGACATAGACCACCTCCGGTGCAAAATCTGCCTGCCGCAGCTGGGCGATGCCCGCGGCGGAAAGGGGGATGTCCCGCTGGCCCTGATATCGTTTTTGCGCGTTGTACTCCGTCTGGCCGTGACGCAGCAGATAAATGAGCATAATGGTTCTCCTTTTTGGTTTGTTCTGCACCATTATAGCCTATTTTGCGGTTATTTTCCAGCCATGCTCTTGCAATTCTTCCGCATTTCAGATATATTGAGTGGGCATGAAATTTCAGGGGAGAGAAGTGTCAATGGAGATCCGGGACCGGAAAGCAGCGCAGCGCCGGGCGGGCATCATGGCCCGCAGGGGTCTGCCGCAGGCAGAAAGAGCAGCGGCCAATGCAGCCATCTGTGCCCGCCTTCTGGCCATGCCATGCTTCCAAAAGGCAGAGAATCTGCTGCTCTACGCCGCTTTTGGCGGGGAGGTGGATCTTGCTGGGCTGGCAGAGCAGGCGGCCCGGCTGGGCAAAACGGTGGCCTATCCGGTCTGTGGGGAAAACTTTACCCTGACCGCTGCCGTACCGGGGCCGGACGGCTGGGAGGTGGGGGCTTACGGCATCCGCACGCCGGTTCTGGAACGGGCGGCGCTCATCCGGCCGGAGGCGCTTGATCTGGTGCTGGTGCCCTGCACTGCCTTTGATGCGGCCTGCCGCAGGGTGGGCATGGGCAAGGGCTACTATGACCGCTATCTGCCCAGGTGCCGGAACGCCGTGGCGCTGGGCGTGGCCTTTGAAGCCCAGCGGGTGCCGGAAGCGGCTGCAGATGAACAGGACTGGCGGCTGGATGGATTTGTAACAGAGAGGAAAGTATATCGTGGAACTGATGAATTTGAGCTGTGAAGGTTTTCTGGAGGAACTGGCCAGCAAGGCGGCGGCTCCGGGCGGCGGCGGCGCTTCGGCGCTGGTAGGCGCGGCCGGTGTGGCGCTGGGCAGCATGGTGGGCAGCCTGACCGTGGGCAAAAAGAAATATGCTGCCGTGGAAGCGGACATCGCTGCCCTGAATGTCCGGGCCGAGGCCCTGCGCAAGCGGCTGGAAGTGCTGGTACAGGCCGACGCGGAGGCCTTTCTGCCTGTTGCGGCGGCCTACAAGCTGCCGAAAGAGACCCCGGAACAGCAGGCCCACAAGGCCGCGGTGCTGGAAAAGGCACTGGACAGAGCCTGCGCCGTGCCGCTGGAGGTGATGACTGCCTGCGGTGAGGGCATCGCACTGGCCGCAGAGTACGCCGAAAAGGGCAGCGTGCTGGCCCGTTCCGATGCCGGATGCGCGGCGCTGTTCTGCAAGGCAGCCATGCAGGCGGCGGGGCTGAACGTGAAGGTCAACACCCGCCTGATGGCAGACAAGGCCCGTGCGGATGCGCTGGAGGCCAGAGCGGAACAGCTGCTGGCCGAGTTTGTGCCGCAGGCTGACAGGGTCTATCAGACTGTATCAAATGAGTAAGGGGAGAAGAAAATGGCTCAGATCTTGAAGGGTGCGCCCGTGGTGGCCGCCATGAACGAAGCAAACGCCGCGCGCTGTGCCGCGCTGAAGGAAAAGGGTATCGTGCCCACGCTGGCTGTGGTGCGGGTCGGCGCGCGGGAGGATGACATTTCTTATGAAAAAGGGATCGTCACCCGGTGCGGTAAGGTTGGCGTGGAGGTGCGGCAGTTCCATCTGGCGGAAGATGTTACGCAGGAGGAACTGCTGGATGTGATCCGGCAGATCAATGGGGATGCATCGGTTCACGGGTGCCTGATCTTCCGGCCCCTGCCAAAGCGGTTCGATGACCGCAGGGTCCAGGAGGCGCTTGCCCCGGAAAAGGACGTGGACGGTATCACGGACGGCTCGATGGCCGGTGTGTTCACCAATATGCCCATCGGTTATCCGCCCTGCACGGCGCAGGCCTGCCTTGAGATCCTGAAATACTACAACGTGCCGCTGTCCGGCAAACGGGCCGTGGTCGTGGGCCGCAGCTTGGTGGTGGGCAAGCCCGCTGCCATGATGCTGGACCGGGAGAACGCCACCGTGACTCTCTGCAATTCCCGCACCCGGGACCTGCCCGCCCTCTGCCGGGAGGCCGATGTGCTGGTGGTCGCCATGGGAAGGCGGGGAGCCATCGGGGCCGATTGCCTGCGGGAAGGTCAGGTCGTGGTGGATGTGGGCATCCACGTCAATGAAGAGGGCAAGCTCTGCGGCGATGTCCGCTTTGATGAGGCAGAACCCATCGTGGAGGCTGTTACCCCGGTGCCCGGCGGTGTGGGCACAGTGACCACCTCTGTGCTGGTGGGCCATGTGGTGGATGCCGCATCCGCACAGTAAAACAGAAAACAACAGGCGGTGCCGGAGATTTTCGGCACCGCCTGTTGTTCTTATCATACGGTTGCAAGCACGGCAAGGATGCTCTGCCAGCGGGGGTTCTGCACCTGCTGCGCGGCACGGCGGGGCGCGGAAGGTGAAACCGTGCGGGCAGGACGCTGGACGCAGTCAGCCGGCTGCGCAAAGGGGGAGGCGAGTTCGGCCTGCCAGCGGGCGGCCAGTGCCATGGCCTCAGGGCTGGATTGCAGGGTGCGGCGCTCCGTTCCGGCCAGAAAATCGCCCAGCCAGCAGAGGATGGCCGCAATGGGCAGGCAGTCGGCGGCACGGGTGGACCAGTAGTTCCACTCGCCGCCCCGGCCCACAAAGCTCTCCACGGTGATCATGGCACCTTCCCGGGCAGATTGAGGCAGGCAGGAGCGGGAGGTGCCTGCCGCGCGGCGCAGCTCCCGCAGAATGATCTCAGTACGGCCTACGTCCAGGGTGTCATCCCGGATGCAGGCGGAAAAGTCCGCGCTGTCCAGCAGGTTTTCGGCCCGGGTGGGGAATTGCCCTGTCATCTCGCCGGATGCGTTGTGGCAGAGCTGCCAGCCCTTGCGGAACAGCTGGAAGTTCAGGTTGCGGCGGCCCATGGTGGAGTAAAACACCCGGGCGCGTCCATTGGGAGACTGCCGCAGCTCCAGATAGGCATCAGCGCCGCCCAGGTCCTGTACCTTGACGGTCAGGAGCAGGGAAGAATTGTTTTTTTGTGCGGACATGGCACGGTGCATCTCTTCAAAATAGCGGCTGGCATCCATAGCGGGTCTCCTCTCTGGTTTTGGATGATGTGTCGGAAACCATCCATCGGTTGTTCTCTGCCTGCATTATAGCATATACGACAACAAAATACAACTATAAGTTTGACAAAAACCGAAATATTTTGGAAATTCGGGGATGCGGACAAACGGATTGGTTGTAAATGGAAAAGGCTTCTCCCGTCGGAGAAGCCTTTTGTGGTGGCAGGATTCAATCGCCCAGCTCCCGGATCTCATTCTGGATGAGCCGCCCAGCGGCGCGTGCCAGCTGATCCATGCCCCGGATGCGGGCGAGATTTTTGCCGTAGATGCGTTCTGCATCGTGGCTGGAGCTGTCCTCGCCCATGAACACGGCAGAAACACGCAGACCCTTGCGCTGCAGGTCGCGTACCTCAGCAGCGGCATCGTCCACGCCGTAGGAGCCGCCGTAATCACAACCCAACGGTTGTTCCGGGCTGGGCGGCACGCGGCGGCTGTCGTTGGGGGAAGCATCCGTCAGCAGGATGAGCAGATGCCGGGGCGCGGGACCGGGGTCAAAGCTGACCAGATCGCCTGCCGCCCGCAGGGCAAGGCCGTCGCGGTTCCAGCCCGATGCAAAATACTGGTCGATCCCCTGCAGGCTTTTGTCCGCAAAGCCCTTGAGCACCCGCAGAACCGTATAGCCCCGCAAGCTGCAGAAGCTGCTGACCCGCACCGGGATGCCGCAGGCGGCAAGGCTCTGGGCCAGGATCGTGCCCTGCGCCGCAATGACCTCCTGACAGCGGAGCCGGGAAGCCGACGCGTCCAGCAGCAGGTCCACGGTGAAGGAGGGCTGATTCTCCTCCTCGGCACAGCGGAACACCCGGCTGTCGTTCAGAAGGGGAGCGCGCCAGACCCGCTCCGGGTCCAGAGCGCCGCTGCAGGCGATCCGGGCATTGGGCTGCTGGTGGACCAGAATGCAGTTGCGGATCTGCTCGGTGAGCCGGAGCACTACGCTGCGGTGAAGCGCCCGGTTTTTGGCGTAGTAGGCGCGGTTGCGGTCGGCCTGCAGCTGAGCCTGCTCGGCCAGGTGCTTTGCCTCCGGTGTGGGGGCCTGTTCCGGGCTGGGCACGCCGGAGGCAAACCAGAGGCGGCACCCGAGGTGCGCCCCGGTGCAGAGCGCCTGCTCGGCCTTGCACAGACGCTCGGGCGGATAGAGGGAACGGCCAAAGCAGCTTTCAATATAGGCGCGGTCCTCGGCGGCATTCTGCCGCAGGGTGATGTGGGCCAGCCGCTTGTCTGCCGTGGGGCCGGAGCCGCCCGCCTCCACAGAACCGGAGTGCTCCACGGTCAGACGGTCGGTCTTGATCATCTGGGTGGGCAGCGTTTTGGTGGCAAGAGAGGCCAGCAGCCCCTCCAGATGCAGATGAAGCCCCACTTTGTGCCGGATCCTGCCGTCAAACAGGGCAAACCTTGCAAACAGGCCCAGCAGCTCACCCTTGAGCTGGCCGGGCTGGGGCGGTTGGGAGGGAGAAAGTGCCTCTGCCAGCCGGCTCTCGTAGGGGGTCATCACAGGGGGATGCCTGCCCTGTACGGTGCGCCAGCGGTCAGCCTGCATGGTGTAGACCAGCTGATTTTTTGCCATCCACTCCTGCCGCGAAAGCTTGTACTGGATGCCGAAGAAATAGTCCGCGTGGGCCCGGCGCAGCTCGGAAAGGACCGGGCGGCGGGGCAGCTCCAGCAGATAGACCGCACTTTCGAGGTAGAGCCATGTCAGATCGTCCAGCTGGCTCTCCCGGAGATCGCCGTCCCATGTGGCAAAAAGGTCGCGGAGCAGGTCGTCGCCATAGTATTTGTGCACCAGCCCCACGACACAGTTCATATAAAAATCGATCGTGCCGTCGGTGTTGCGGGCCAGGAAAAGCGGCTCAAAGCCGTAGGCTCCCGCCGCCGCCCACACCTGATTGGCGGCCCGCCGCTCCTCGGCGGTATAACTCCGGGCATCCATCAGCGAAACAGCTTTTCAGCCGTCAGGCTGGCCGGGATGCGGGCGGCGATCACGTCCCGGATCAGCCCCTGCTCGTAGGAATCAAAGGCCTTGTTGGTGATGCCCATGTCCAGCGCAGGCCCCGCAGCCACGCCCCGGCGCATCAGGCGCAGAGCGTCCAGCATTCCGCGCAGATCCAGCGCTTTGGTGGAAATTTCGGCGCTGTCGCATTTCTTTTGCAGGTCGAGGAAGAGCAGAGCAAACTGGTGCACATATTTGTCCGTCAGGTCGGCAAACTGGGCCCGCAGCAGCTTTTCAAGGTTTTCCTCTGTGATGGTGGGCATCTGGATGACTGCAAAGCGGGAAGTCAGGGCCTCGTTCAGCTCCCGGGTGCCCGCGTAGCCATAGTTCATGGTGGCGATGAAGCGGGTCTCTTCGGCCAGCGGGATGCGTTCGTAGCCGGGCACATCAATGGCGCGGCGGAAGTCCAGCACAGCGTGGAGGACGGCCAGGGCCTCGTTTTTGGCCATGTTGATCTCGTCCAGCACGCCGAAGCCGCCGCACTGGGCACAGCGGTAGACCGGCCCGGGCCGGAAGGTGACCGCCCCATCCACAAAGGTGTCCATGCCGATGAGGGAGGCTGCATCCATGTTCACATGGAA
>QWCH01003446.1_pt1 | contig 16637 bp, 12 predicted proteins | sample 1972671 | NCBI WGS metagenome assembly QWCH01 (sample SAMN09866713, study PRJNA288562) | Human gut metagenome isolate term3_stool, whole genome shotgun sequencing... | isolation source: gut | host: Homo sapiens | place: USA: California | reverse complement strand
AGTGACTTAGTCCTTTATGAACTTATAACGAATGGGACATGAAAAGTACTCACACGAAAACAAACTTTTTTTAAAATAAAAAAATACCCCCTTTTAAATCAAGGTAAAAAGATAAAAGAATAAATGAGAACAGTGCTTACGGAGGTAAAGCAAGGAACGATACAATTGGTTCTCTACCGTACGGACAGATAAACCCAGTTGTTCAGCGATCTCAGCAGCTTTCATTCCTTTCAGATAAGAGAGACGGAATATTTCCTGGCTTCGTTCTGGTAATTCCGCCACTTTCTTCATTAGAAGCTCTAACAAATCTTTCCGCATGAAAAGTTCGTCGGACGATTCGAAATAATCCAGTTCTTCCAATTTTAGCTGTACAGCACGGTGGTCAAGTATCTCCTGCTCCATGTTAGAACGACGCAGATGGTCGATGCAGGCATTACGCACAGCTACAAAAAGAATCCTTTTCAAATCGTCATCAGGAAGAAGGAAAACCTGCTTATCCCATAATTTCAGGAAAACATCATGCACAATATCCTCTGCAAAGAATCCAGAGACAAACTTGCCCGCAAAACGAAGCAACATAGGCGCATATTCCATATATATGCGCTGATAACAATTTGTCGTCTGATCTTTTACTTCCATTTTGCAAACTTATTAAAAATCTCGGAAAACGCCCTGTCCCAACTCTATTTTAACGCTATACCCTTTATAAAACACCTATATACATCTGCCGAAAAAATTATTGAATCCTCCAATCTGTACACTAATCGGGGCAATAGCAACCATCCATCAAAATATTCAACTACAGGAATTAAAATTCAAAGGCAGCAAGCAACTAAAAGATAAAATATCTGTTAAAGCCCCCATAGTAAACAATAAAATAGGATAAAAACAGAATAATACCATACCCAAACAAGCTGTTTATAACTACTAAAACCTATCTTTAGCCTTATAAATTAACGAAAGGATAACATTTAAAACATTCCGATATGAAAAAACAAACAGTCATCCTATTCTTACTTCTGGGTCTCAGCCATACAGCATTCGCCCAACGCGTCATTGAAAACCCTGCTTATGAATTTAAAAGCACAGGTATCAATACGATCACTCAGATAGAGCGAAACAAAGAAAACACACGGGTACAAGTACATTGCGAATTTATTCCCCACTGGTGGATTTCTTTCGACAGTACTACTTACATCAAAGATGCGGATACCGGAAAGAAATATTTTCCGACCGGAATCGAAGGAACCGAGTTCGGTAAAAAAACATTTATGCCTGATTCCGGCGACTCCACATTTGTCCTGATCTTTCCTCCTTTCGATAAAAAAATGAAGAAATTCGATTATATCGAATCAGATACTGGAGAAGGTTCAATCTTCGGAATCTCACTGAAAAAAACAAAAGATCAGAAAAAGAAACCGGTGGAAGAAAGCATATACGGGACATGGGAAGATATGGAAAAGCAGCTGGCAGCAGAAGCTGATCCGTCGACCGGTTACGGAACCGACTTCTTCCGGAAAGACACAGCCCATTTACGCGGTTTTCTAAAAGGATACGATCCCAGAGCCGGCTTCAGTACCGGCATGATTTATACTGGTAACGAACTAACCCGCGAAGACTATCCGACTGTCATACAAATCCATCCTGACGGACGTTTCGAAGCTGACTTTCTTTTAAATCATCCCTGGGAAGGTTATATCTCTTTCAAAAGGACTTCCATTCCATTTTATATCGAACCGGGAGAAACCTTATTTATTTCTCTCGACTGGGAAGACTTCCTGATGGCAGACCGATATCGCGATCGCCGGTATGAGTTTAAAAACATAGATTTCAAAGGAGCCTCAGCCGGAATAAACAAAGAACTTAACAAGTTTAAAGTGAATACTTTCAATTATCGGAATTTCGAAAAGCAACTAAAAACTCTTGCCCCGGCGGAATTTAAACAACAGCAATTGAACGCTTTGAAAGAGGCTGATAACTCACTGGCAGAAAAGCTGAAACAAAATACTATTTCAATCAAAGGCCAGCAATTACTGAAAAATAAAATACTTCTATCATTTTACGGAGCTTTGTTTGATTATGTTATGACACGAAGGTATTACGCCTCTCAGGACTCTACCAATGAAATCCTGAAACAACCGATTCCGGATGATTATTATAACTTCCTTCCGAAGATAAATAGTAACGACAAAAGTTTACTTGTCTCGAACATGTTCAGTTCTTTCATCAACCGTTATGAATATATGGGACCTTTCAACAACGCAGATATGACATTCACCCCCGAGAATAAGCTTGAAATGTTTAGCAAGGGATGGTTACGCAAAGATTCTGTCTTACGGAATGAATTGCAAGTCACGCCCGGTCTGCTGTTTGAGATTGCAAAAACCCGTTCGCTGAATTATGCACTAGAGATGCTTACACCCAAAGAAGGACATTTGCTGGCTGAAGAAATAAACAACAGTATCTCAGAGCCTTTCCTGAAAGAAGAAACGATGCGTATGTATGCCAAGAAATTTCCGGAAGGAGAAAAACAAGCCTATAAACTTCCGGAAGGGAAGGCCACGGATATTTTCCGTAAAATGACAGACCCGCACAAAGGAAAATTCGTTTTAGTCGACTTTTGGGCTACTACCTGCGGACCTTGTATTTACGGCATTAAACATATGCAGCCACTAAGAGACAAATATAAAGGAAGTCCGGACCTCGCCTTTGTCTATATTACAGATACAGGCGGTTCTCCTGAAGCCTCTTACAATAAATTTATTTCGGAAAATGATATGGGTGACAACCTGTTCCGTTTGCCGGAAGATGAATACAACTATCTGCGTCAACTATTCAAATTCAATGGCATACCTCGTTATGTCATGCTGGATCGGGATGGGAATGTGGTAGACGATAATTTCCCCGGGCACAACGCTGAGTATGAAATACAAAAGTTATTCCCGGATAAAAAGTAAACTGTCCCAAAGAGTTCATCCTCTTTGAATATACCCGTTAAAAGGGTTTATCAGGGTTATTTTTATCAGAAATGAAACATTTCTGAAGTTGACAGTTGACTCACAAATAACAGTTATGTCGGCTTTCAATTGATTATCAATATATCATTATTCTATCAAATCAAACGATTAGATGTCTTTATGATAGCAAAATACTTATTTAAACAACCAGTATATTCATCCATATTGCCTATCTAGGATAATTTTATATACATTTATTAACAAAGCATCCGACTTTATCTGTTCTTCAAGCAAAATATACTTCATTTAAAACGGAATTTATATTCGTTTTAAATGAAGTATATTTTTATTATGGTTGAAAATTTACTCGACATAAGCTAAAAAAACGTTAATAAAACAAGAAAAAAACTCATTTTTCGAATTTTCGAGGGGATATTTTCATGCTAAAGAGCATGTTTTATTTCTGAAACAAGGAATATCACAGATACTTTTCCAATATCTTTTATTTTGCAAAATCACCATCAATACAGCAGATAGCATCCGCCATGTGTAATACGATATTATTATAACGCATATCACACCATTATTCCGACTTTTTGCACATTCCATCCTTCCCCACAGTCGCATAAAAGCTAACTGTACAAAATACCACCCCATACAGCTTATTCAGAAGGTACCTTATATAGCATTTTGTCAATTTAGGACTATCAGAGAAAGTTGTTCATATTTTATCAGAATTGAAATTATTTGCATCGAGACTTATCCTAAAAGCTCTAACTGCTATAAGTATCTCTACTACCAGTATCAATTCATCTACAAATTTTGAAGTGTATTTTATTGCATCCTTTAATTATTATCGTACATTTGTGATGCATTTCCTATATCTCAGGCGGGGAAACCTGCCAATTTCCGTGGCGGGCATTTTTATGTCCGCTCACGAGCATTCTATATGGCGGTTCCGTACCCCCGTGTAGAATGTTAATGCATCTACTCTGCCTGAGGTAGGAAATGCAACGGGACAGGCGGAACCGCTCTTATATTTAGAAAATCTTCGCCTTCACATCTAATATTAATATGTATGGAAACAGAATTGTTAACTGTCCAACAAAGTGAAGAGATGCAAAAAACAAGTGGCAACCCATCTCCTTTTTCCGAAGAAGAATTGAAAGAATTTTACCTTAAATTTGCCCGTCTGGTTAATCCGAATGCCTGTTCTGCCAATCGCAATGATTTTGAAGTGCTAAGTATCCTTCGTAAAGATTTAAAGAAAAATCTCGGAATACTTTGCAAGTATACACAGCATGCCTGGGATGAGGGAATGCCGGAAATACAAATGGCTTGTGGTGCCTATTCCGTACAGGATACCATACAAAAGAAAGAACGGATGGAAGTGAATGTTTCTTTGGGAAAACATTTACAGTTCCTTGCTCAGATGGCAGCAGCCAGTTCGGTTGTAAGAAGGATGCATGCGGAATACACCCGGCATTTTATTAATGTGGAATATCTTTTGAGGAAAATAGAGAAAGATAAGAAGAATAACTAAGTCTGCGTTTATTTAACAGAGGCTTGAGTGAACTTGTTCTACAAATGCTCAGGTATAAATATCCTCCGATGAATCGGTTTCTTTCCGGTTTCATCGGAGGATATTCTATTTTAAATCAACTTGACAGAGATACCTTATTTTTCAATACCCAACCGTAATCACATGAACAGAAGGGCTATCCAGCACAACAGTGGTTGTCGTTCCTGTTTCTGCATTAAAACAACGGATTGTATCTTTCTCCGTATTCTGTACGGTTACTTTCCAACTGTTACCTTCTTTATTTATGCTTAAAATATCCGTCGTATTACTACCGGGATTAATCGCTAAACCGTTAGCGCAATGAACAGTTTCGATATGATAACGTCTGACATCAACAGGGAATTTCTTTCCGTTATAAACGAAGGTTGCCGTATGTTGCTGTTCAGCACTTTGCCAGTCGGTGTTCAGCAAATAAATCGTGCGGTGGTCTTTGTTATCCCAAACAGTAAAACCTACAGACGGAGCAGATTCGATCCAACCGGAGGGAAGTTCCTTGTTCACGGTTTCCGTAGCTAACTCACGCATTGTTTCTTCATACTGGCTTCTCAAAGACGATTCTGCCGGATAAGCTGCCTGCGGGAAGTAGATGATCTTTCCTGATCCAAACGGGATAACGGTCTTTCCATTCAAAGCCTTGTAGTTATCACCCAACATTTCACGGATGACCGCATCGTTAGTCGGGAACTTTGCCGGTTGGTCGGGTTGAAGTTCGGCATTCAGATGGGCGGCCGTCAGGACAAGCGTTCCGCCGTCAAATACATAGTTGCGGATGCGGAGGAAGTCGCTTTCATCGAAACTGTTCCAACCGAGGAATACCATTGCCTTATATTTATTCATCACATCTTGCGGAGCCTCGATAGGCAGAATGTCGATAGTCCCGTAAGGCGTAGAGGTGAACCAACCGTTAGGACCGCAACCATCCACGATATTATTGGGATAGAAGACTTTCAGGAGGTCAAAACTTTCCGTAGCCTTATTAAATTGCCATTTGTCGCCCTTCTGTGACCATAAGCTGCCGCGACCGAACGATTTCCAGGCATCATTCCTTCCCTGGATAACAGCGACGTTACTTTTCAATTCGCCGCGACGGGTATGTGTTTCTATGAAATCCAGCACACGATGCTGTGCATATAAATGCTCTTTGCCCGATTGGGAATAACGGTCGTTGGCATATTCATCCAGCCACAAGGCTTCTTCCGTATTCATATGGGAAGAACCGTGCATATAGGCTACGGCAAGCGACATATACAAACGTAAAGAATGTTTCGGGTCGGTAAAAGGTCCTGAACCCCATTGCATAGCATGCAACGTTCCGTAATCCCGCTTGCTATAAGCACGTGAAGCACCGCGCAATGAAGACAGGATAATTTCTTCAGGGCCGTACATCTGCTCGGCTCCCAACCAGTTATAGCCAGCCTGATACAAATAACGGAACAACGTGGAAGGACCTGTATGGCGGCTGCTCTCTCCTTTTGAGTAACGGAAATTCTCAACCAGCTTGCGGGCACCGTCGGCCATATCCTTGACACCATACGGGTCATAATGGATAAAGGTTCCGTGGTCGGTATAAATCGGACGATGTTTAGCAAAAATACCGCCGTAAGGACGGTTGCGGGCAGCCATATCCGAGAAGACTCCCTGATACAGGAAATGTTGCCAGTAATAATAACCGCCGTCATTTTCGTGCGCCTGCTTTCCGCGGAACATCGGGGAAGCCAATGTTTCCAAATCCGGATTGATACGTTTACCGGCCAATGTACGGCCTTCTACCTGCCAGGCATAAGGAACCCGGAGCTTATTCAGCAAACCGGTATAATGACGGATAACTTCGGGACGGGCAACGCGGAAACCGCTCCACTGATAGGAAGGACGGAACTGATACCAGTTTCCGACCCGCTGGGAGATATACCATTTAAAGAAATAATCATAAGGCGCATATTCCTTATCTATATAAATCTCATCCCCGGAAGAAATGTAAACCTCATCCGGTTCCTTTTCTATTATCTGACGAATTGTTACTTCCGCTTTACGGCTTCCGTCATCAAAAATCATCGGAACGGCGGAAGCATAATTGCCGGCACGAAACTCAATCACGTGCAAACCTGTTTCTTTTAATACCACTTCCTGAGACGCCGGGATAACAGAAGACGGAGCCTGTACCTTCAAACGGACATCCGGCTTATTCGTTTCTACCAGTACACCGAAAGCCGCTCCGGCAGAAACATATTCAGGCACGGAAACAACTTCAAAATCGCGGGCACTCTCTTCGATAATCTCCAGCGAACGGAGTTCATAAGAATACGCTGCACGGTTATCCTCTTTGAGCAAAGTCAGTTTCAAATCACCGTTACCCTGCACGGATGCAGGCAGAAGGATATAAAAGTCCGCTATATCAGAAGCTCTGTCGAAAATATTTCCTTCGTAAACAGTCGTACCGTTGAAATCCAGTTTCCAACGCGGCCAGCTGCGGGTAGAAAGGTTACAACCGGTCCAGTAGTTATAATCGTCTGTCTTATCGGCAAACTTAGCAAAAGGTATGGAGCAGACCTGTTTCTTGTTCTGCACCAATCTGGGTGCCTCCACCCAGCACTCGCCACTGAAATGAGTTCCCCCGATACGTAAAAAGGCACATGCGACGTTATCAGGAAGCACGAATGTTTGCGTTACTTGTTGATATTTGCCGGAGCCTGCGGGTACCGGGAAATAAAGCAACGAATCCGGGCAGTCGTAAATATCGTCTTTATAGCGTCCGGGCTTTTTATAAAACAATTCTATCTGTACGCCAAAGTCACCACCCGCAGAAACGGACAGGTCCTGACGTTTCACAACCGGCAAGGTCACCGTCAGTTCACCGGGTTTCAGCAAGTCACCCGAAATACGGTAATAGGCATGCCGCTCGAAGTTATTATCTTCTCCTTTAAAATACAAGGAATACTTATCTTTCTTCACATGGACGGAATCCAGATTGTCGTCGATATAAAATTCCGACCGCCTGAACATTTCCTCTCCCCTTTTTTCAAAAGGAGCCGGCATTTTTACTCCGCCGACAACACGAAGGAGTCTACGTACAGGATAGGCTTCCTGTTTAAACGAAACTGTTTCGGAAACACTGCTTCCGGGAGTTAACAAATGAACCTTTTCACCACCGGAAGGTGTGAAAATCACCGCTCTGTTCTCAGTCTGCACACCATCGGCAAAGAGATAGGAGACGGATAAAAGCTGGCAAATCAGAAGATAAAAGACTTTTTTCATAACTAATACTCAGAGATGTCTGTTAATAAATCAGGTCAAATGTACGACTAATTTCCATTGGTTTTATGTACTTTTGCCTTTTCATTGAATGAATAGAAAGAAAATGATCGTTATCAGAGATACGGATTTATTAAAAGGGAAAAGACTGGTTGCTACCATCGGTTTCTTCGACGGAGTTCATCTGGGACATCGGTTCCTGATCAATGAACTGAAGGAAGTCGCGAAGACGAAAGGCCTGCCTTCGGCCGTTATTACCTTTCCGGAGCATCCGCGTGCCGTATTGCATTCGGATTATCAGCCCAAATTACTTAATTCATTTGAGGAAAAACTGGAACAACTGGCTACTACCGGCATAGATTACTGCATCGTTCTCGACTTCACGGTGGAGCTATCCCGCCTGACAGCACAGGAATTTATCAGTTCCATACTGGCGGAGAAATTACATATAGCCGCTTTACTGATCGGTTACGACCATCGTTTCGGCCATGACCGGAAAGACGGTTTTGAGCAATATGTTGTTTATGGCGGAGCCTGCGGGATGGAGGTAATCAAAGCATCGCCTTACGACGAAGGACGTACGGCTGTAAGTTCTTCCGAGATCAGGAAATTATTGACAGACGGTGATGTGGAAGATGCCGCCCGGTTACTCACCTACCCTTATCAGCTGCGGGGAACGATTGTAAACGGTTATAAAGTCGGCCGCAAACTGGGATTTCCAACAGCCAATATACAGGTGGACGAACCTTTTAAAATTGTACCGGGGATCGGGGTTTATGCAGTCTGGGTCTATCTGAAAGGAGAGAAATATAAAGGGATGCTCTACATCGGCGACCGTCCTACGCTTCAGAATGGCGACAATATTACACTGGAAGTGAATATACTGGACTTCTCCGGAGATATCTATAATAATGAAATAACTGTTGCGTTTATATATTATGTACGGGGGGATGTCAAATTTAATTCCCTGGAAGAACTGATAGAACAACTCGGACATGACAGGGAGACGGTGGACAGGCTATTGACGGAATGTAACACACCCCCTGCCCCCTCTCAAGAGGGGAGTTGAGATACAACGGGTAACTAAACTCAATACACTGAATAGATGGAACTTTACTACGAAGCAATAGATACTTTGAAAGGGATGATCAGCCGTCCCTCCTTCAGCCGGGATGAAGCGGCTGTAGCCGACTTCTTACAACAGACATGGCAAGCTGCGGGACATACGGTACACCGTAAAGGGAATAATCTATGGATTGTTTCTCCCGGTTTCGACCTGAATAAACCGACGCTGTTGCTGAACTCACATATCGACACCGTAAAACCGGCCTCCGGCTGGACGAAAGACCCTTTCAATCCCGAAGAGAGCGAAGATGAAAAGTTATACGGCCTGGGCAGCAATGACGCCGGGGCAAGCGTAGTCTCCCTGTATTCGGCTTTCACACTACTGACCGGAAAAGAACAGGCTTATAATCTGATTTTCCTGGCATCCTGCGAGGAAGAAGTATCAGGAAAGAACGGATTGGAAAGTGCACTGGCAGACCTCCCGCCCATCGCTTTTGCCATCGTCGGCGAACCGACCGGCATGCAGCCAGCCGTTGCCGAAAAAGGATTGATGGTACTTGATTGCGTAGCAACGGGAAAAGCCGGTCATGCTGCCCGTAATGAAGGAATCAATGCTATCACATTGGCAATAAAAGATATTGAATGGTTCAACACCTACCAGTTCCCTGAAAAGAGCGACTTCCTGGGACCGGTAAAAATGAGCGTTACAATTATCCATGCCGGCACACAACATAACGTTGTTCCCGACCGCTGCGAATTCACGGTCGATATACGTACAAATGAATTTTACCCCAATGAAAAACTGTTCGAGCTGATCAAAGAGCAAGTGAAATGTGAGGTAAAAGCACGCAGTTTCCGTTTGAACTCAACCCGTACGGAACTGGATCACCCATTTGTACAAAGAGCCATCATGATGGGAAAAGAACCGTTCGGTTCGCCTACGCTCAGCGACCAGGCACTCATGCCGTTCCCTTCCGTCAAGATAGGCCCGGGAAACTCCGCCCGTTCGCATGCGGCAGACGAGTATATCGGCCTGATGGAGATCAGGGAGGCGATAGATACGTATGTCCGTTTACTGGATAATCTTCAAATAACGTAAAATGACAGGATTGATAGGAGATAAAAGGAATATCGTACAAGCCTTCTGGCTAGGCTTCGGTAAACTTAGTTCTTTTGCCCTGGCATTTATCAGCGCAGCAATATTATCCCGTTTTCTCACAAAGGAAGATTATGGAACATACAAACAGGTGATGTATATTTATGCTTCCTTCTCTCTTATATTTGCTGCCGGACTGCCGGAAACACTGACTTACTTTTTACCCAAACTAACCAAGAGTGAAGGGAAACATCTTATCAATCGGTTCGAAACAGCTTTCATTCTGTTAGGACTTATTTTCTCTTTATCTTTATATTTCGGATCTCCTCTGATTGCTTCCATACTAAAAAACCCCGCTTTGGATGAGGCTCTTAAAATATATGCCCCGATCCCGCTCCTGTTATTACCTACTTTTGCGATGGAAAGCATTTATATGTGTGAACAGAAAAGTTATTACCTGGCAATGTACACAGTCATTTCCAGGATTACAATCTTATGCTGCATCACTCTTCCCGTAATCTTTTATAAAGCAAACTGCCTGGTTGCACTCCAGGGATTGGTTGTTTCATCCTTTTGTATGTTGATAGTAGCCTTTTTTCTTATCTATAAACCATACAGAGGCTTTATTCCCCAAAAATCGACCTTGCATATCCGGGATGTTGTTTATTATGCCATTCCATTAATGAGTGCAGATCTTTCACTGATGTTATTCACCGCTGCCGACCAGTTTTTCATCAGTCGTTATTTCGGAGAAGTTGTCTTTGCCGAATTTGCCAATGGCTTCATCCAGTTTCCTTTAGCCACCATGGTATCAGGGTCTGTATTGACAGTTCTTATACCGTTATTCTCCAAAGTCAATACTCCAAAAGGATTCGAAGAAGCAATCCAATCATGGCAGAACGCAATAAAAAAGACTTGTTTATTATTATATCCGCTACTGACATTCTGCTTATTCTTTGCTACAGAAATTGTCGTTTTCATCTACGGAAAAGATTATGCGAACTCCGCAATCTATTTCCGGATCATATTGTTAAGTAATTTCATCAACGTATATCCTTTTCTACCTATTTTGTTGGCACTTAGAAAGTTGAAAGTATATTCTTCTTTTTACTTCTTATCAGCCATATCCATATGGGTGTCCGAAGCTATTGCCATATATTTTTATCCCTCGCCGGTAACAATCGCCTGGGTTTCCATAGCAAATACAATCTTACTCGTTATCGCCTTTTATATCTATATAAAATATAAATTGCACATCACTGTGTTTACTAAAAATATCCTGCAATTCCTTGGTAAAGCGATTATCCACTCTGCCGTTGTACTTACTATAATTCAATACACTGTTTATCCTTTTGTAAAATCATATCCGCCATTAATAATTCTGATGATTACATTTATGGCATTCTATGTGCTACTCATATTAAGCAGTAAATTATTCAAATTAGACTATTGGGCGGTTATTGCCCCATTGTTTCATTCATTAACGAATAAAAAATCATGAATACTCAGATTAAATTATATCGTAACAACTGGACAACAGGGAACTCAGTTCATACTATAGGATGGGCTTCCTGGCAGAATAAATGCTATTCGGGAGAAGAGTTTCATCAACAGATTATTTCTCTCGTCAACAAGGATACATTCGATATGGAAGAAGCCGGCAGACTGGTTAATGAACTAAACGGTAGTTTTGCCCTGATCATTGAATGTAATGAAAAAATATATCTGATAGCAGACCGGACCCGATCATATCCGATACTTTATACAACAATAAACGGAGTTACTTACATTACAGATGATCTTTTGTCCCTATTCCGCGACTATAAGATCCAACCGGAAGTGGATCTCCGCCAGGCAGAAATATTCCTTTTATCCAGTCTGGCTTGGGGTGAACATACAGTATTCAAAGATATTTACGGAATACAAGCCTCAGAAATCGTACAACTATCCGGGCAAGAACCGGAAATTAAACGTAAACGTTATTTCATTTACAAATTGAATACGACGGACAAACAGCACCTTATTCCAACTGAAGAGGCTAAGAAACAGAATATCATTTTTACACATATTTTCCAAAGAATGCTGGACAGTGCCCCCAATGTGCACAATTGGGTCATACCTCTCAGTGGAGGACATGATTCTCGCATGGTAATCAACCAGATGCATAAACTTGGAGTTAAGAATATTATCTGTTTCACATATGGAGAAGCCGGCAACCGCCAGTCTTCATTAAGTAAACAAGTTGCGGAGGCACTGGGATACCCTTGGTATTATGTGGAATACAACGCAGAAAAATGGGGAAAACTCCGGAAAAGCGCAGACTTCAATAATTATTTCGACTTTGCCTTTAATGGGGTAAGCAATCCGCATATTCAAGACTTATTAGCAGTATCCGAATTAAAAAGTAAGGGTATTCTGCATCCTGACGATATTTTTGTACCAGGACATACGTACGATTTCATCACCGGTTCCCAATGTCTGAGAGGCATCAGTGAAATTAAATCAGCCAAAGGCATTGTCGATTATTTAAAATATAGCTTCAACCAATGGAGTTACAAACAGCGCAGCCCTGTTCTATATGAAGAACTTCTGGATATGATGAGCCACACACCGCTTCCTCCCAACAATTTTACAGAGTATTATATGTGGCAGGAATGGCACTGCAAATTCCTGCTAAACAGCGTTCGTGTATACGAATACTTTGGCTTCGACTGGAGGACACCGTTATGGGACCAGGAATTGGTAACGTATTGGCAGTCGCTACATCTGGATTATAAACTATATCGTAATTTTCTATATAAATGCGAACAAGACGGACTGTATGAAGAGCCTTTGCTATCCATTCCGTTTGATTACCGGATGAACCCGGAGATCAGCCTTATGAAAAGAGTTATGCAACTGATACCATATTCACTGATCCGGGTTATAAAACATCATATCCGTCCAAAAGCACTGCATTTGGATGACGGATTATATCATGTATACGCTCATCAGACACCAACACTCACGGACATTGTTCCTTACAACCGTTTTCCGAAGGAGTTACGCTATTATCTGGCTCCTTACGTCAATCGTCCGCTTTGCTGGTTTCCGGACAACGACAACAACAGTCTGTATGCATTAAGAAATATATTCATTTCTTAATACCGGAAACTTCCTCCCCCCAGGAACTCGCGTAAAAGCGAAGTGCCGGGCAGGCCGACGTCCGGAATATAATTAAAGTAACGGAGGAAACGCAACAGGCGATAGGCTTCTGCGTTTTCTTCATCACTCTCACGTACTTCGGCCAGGATCGGTTCGGCAAATTTGCGTAAAGCTGCCAACTCATACAGCATGGCGCTGTTGAACATAGCGTCCGCATTTTCCTGGTAAGGGAAAATCCATTTGTCCTCTCCCCGGCGCACACTCGGCCAGCGGGCAATCGTATCTTTGGCCGAATAACCGCGGAAACGGTAATCACGGATGATACGACGCAACAGACGGTTATCGGTAGTCGGTATCCAGTTATGGTTATCCAAAGAGATGGATGTCAGGACGGAAACATACACCCGGTATTTATATATGTCTTCGATCATGGATGTCAGTTCCGGATTCAACGCATGGATACCTTCAATCACCAGGACCGAATTTTCACGCATCTTCAGTTTCTTACCTTTATAGACACGTTTACCCGTACCGAAATCAAAAGTAGGCACTTCTATTTCTTTCCCCGACAACAAATCCTTCATCTCGCTGTTAAAATAAGGCAGATCGAGGGCATAAAGCGACTCGAAATCATAATCGCCCGTCTCGTCTTTCGGCGTATCTTCCCGATTGAGGAAATAATCATCGAGCGAAATAGCCACAGGATGGATCAGATTCGTTATCAACTGGACTTCCAAACGCTTGCAGAAAGTTGTCTTTCCGGAAGACGAAGGTCCCGAGATCAGAACAATACGGACACCTTCTTCATATCTCTTCGCAATCTCTTCCGCAATCTTAGCAACCTGTTTTTCCTGCATTGCTTCCGAAACCATTATAATTTCGGAAGTATGCCCCTTCTCGATAGCCCGGTTCAGATCGCCCACATTATTCAAATCCAGTGTGCGCTGCAAAGTCAGATGCTCTTTATAAGCCTCGAACATCTTATCCTGCGTGATAGCCGGCTCCAGTTCCAGCGGATTACTTCTCTTCGGTATCTGGAGCAACACCCCGTCGAAATACGGAACGATATCGAACAACTGGATATAACCGGTGGAAGGCGTCAGGCAGCCATAAAAGAAATTGATATAGCCATCCAGCTCATAATACGAAGTGTAAGGCATCCCGGCAGTCTCGATCAGACGCGCCTTGTCATTCATTCCCCGTTCACGGAAAAGGACAGCCGCATCCACCGTCCGGACTGTTTTATGCAGGAAAGGCATATCGGCATCGATAATTTCACGCATACGCTTCTTGATCTTGTCGATTGTTTCAAGATCGATCTTTTTGCCATTATGGATTACACAGTAGTAACCTTTCGATATCGGATGTTCCAGATTTAATGTTGCGGAAGGCAACACATCATTGACCGCCTTTGAGAAAATATGACAAAGGGAACGGACATACGTACGCAACCCGGAAAGCTGAGTATAATCCACAAACTCAACATCTTTCGGATGCCAGCAATGGAAATTCAGGCCTTCCACCTTGTTATTCACTTTTGCATTCATCGGGCGGTAACGCAGAGGCGCCCCCATCATCGTATAAATATCCAATAAAGAGGAGCCGATTGGTACCTCTTTATAAGTATTGTTATTTTTGCAATAAATTGTGATTGTTTCAGACATATTATATCAGTTATTATTTGTAGTTTTGCTGCCTAAAGTTAGGAATATTAATCGGATATACTTCCAGGTATAACTATTTTTTGATGGATAATACAATTTTTACCGTACTTAAACTGCTCGGTTCGCTGGCTCTTTTGATGTATGGAATGAAAGTTATGAGTGAAGGTCTCCAGAAGTTAACAGGAGACCGTCTACGTAATATCCTGGGCGCCATGACTACAAACCGGTTTACCGGATTGCTCACGGGAGCATTCGTTACAGCCGCTGTCCAGTCATCCACCGCTACCACCGTTATGACCGTTAGTTTCGTAAACGCCGGTCTTCTTACCTTGACACAAGCTATATCCGTTATTATGGGAGCCAACATAGGGACGACAGTCACTGCGTGGATTATGTCTGTCTTCGGTTTCCAGTTTAATATGTCCAATGTCATTTATCCCCTGTTTGCATTATCCCTCCCCTTAATATTCTCTAAAAAAAGCGGACGCAAGTCATTCGGTGAATTCGTTTTCGGGTTCGCTTTTATGTTTTTAGGACTAACGACTTTGCGGGAGAATGCGATGCACATGGACCTGGAACACAACCAGGTACTCCTGTCTTTTATCGCATCCTGCAAGGAATGGGGAATGTTTTCCGTACTGTTGTTCCTGCTGATCGGAGGCATTATAACAATGGCGGTACAGTCATCGGCGGCCGTTATGGCTATTACATTAATATTATGTTCAAGCGGCGTATTAGACCTGTATCTGGGTATTGCGCTGGTGATGGGAGAGAACATCGGAACGACGGTAACCTCCAATATCGCGGCTCTCACCGGTAATGCACAAGCACGAAGGGCGGCATTTGCCCATTTCATATTCAACTTTTTCGGGATTATCTGGGTGCTCTGCATCTTCCACCCGTTTATCGACGCCGTAACGAATCTTGTCAATTACCTTGCTCCCAATACGCCCAAAGACATTGCAATCACCTATATGTTGTCGGCATTCCATACCGCATTTAACATTTGCAACGTACTGATATTAATATGGTTCATTAAACCGATTGAACGATTGGTTTGTTTAGTGATCAAATCAAAGCCGGAAGACGAAGAGTACCGCCTGCGTTACATCACAGGAGGTTTGCTTTCTACCGCTGAACTGTCTATTCTGCAAGCGAATAAGGAGATATCCCTTTTTGCCGAACGGACAACACGCATGTTCAGCATGGTAAAAGATGTGTTTTACGAGAAGGACGAGGACACCTTCATGAAAACGTATAACCGGATTGAAAAATACGAGAACATCAGCGACCATATGGAAATAGAGATAGCCAACTATCTTACCCTCGTTGCAGAAGGCCGCCTGAGTTCGGAAAGTAAAGAAGAAATCCGTATCATGCTACGTGCCGTATCGGAAATAGAAAGTATTGCCGACTCCTGTAACAATCTGGCTCGTACCATCAAACACAGGAATGAAGGGAAGTCTGTCTTTACCGACAAACAGAACCACAACATAGACAAGATTTTCGAACTGGTGACGAAATCTTTGTATCAGATGAACTCGATACTGAAAAAGCCGGAATTGTCGCACGACGACATCAACCCGTCTTACAATATCGAAAACGAAATAAACAATTATCGCAACCTGTTGAAACAACATAATGTAGAAGATATCAATAATAAGGAATACCAGTATCAGGACGGGGTATATTATATGGATATCGTCAGCGAAGCTGAAAAGCTGGGAGATTATGTCCTGAATGTTGTACAGGCCGTTATAGAGAAGAAAATATAAGTATGCATACATTCATTTTAATCGGATATTTATCCACTTAAATTTACATAAATGGACTATTCTTTTTTTGATTTTCTTACGCTTGTAGGAGCATTAGGTATGTTC
>QWCH01003444.1_pt1 | contig 16643 bp, 16 predicted proteins | sample 1972671 | NCBI WGS metagenome assembly QWCH01 (sample SAMN09866713, study PRJNA288562) | Human gut metagenome isolate term3_stool, whole genome shotgun sequencing... | isolation source: gut | host: Homo sapiens | place: USA: California | reverse complement strand
ACGGCTACGTCATCGACATGGGCGACGAGCGCTACATCTTTGACGGCGAAAGCGGCGTTTTAGTAGGAGGTGATGAGAAGTGAATTGGCACAAAGCAAAAACCGTTCTTCTTATCGCCCTCCTGCTGACCGATTTATTTCTCGCAGGCGTACTCCTTTTAGATCAACGGCGTATTTCGCCGAAAGAAGATTCCGCCGCCTTTCATAGGGAGACGGAAAAACTTTTGAAAAAAAGCGGCATTACGTTAGCCGCATCCATTCCGAAAGACGGGGAGAAACTTCCCATACTGGATGTGGAATACGAACACGACACCGCCGATCATTGGAACGAGCGCATGTTTAGGGGAAAGGGAAAAATTACCGCCGATCGGGATCAACTCCTTACGATCGAAGGAATTCACGCGAAATTAAAGATCACCGACAATCGACGAATTATTTACACCGCCGACCACACATCCAACCGCTCACTGGAGAAAAAAGAAGCGGAGCAAGTGGCGAAGCGCTTCCTCGAAGAGCGGAAATTTTCCACTCGGGATATGCAACTGGTTACGGCGGATCAGGAGGGAAATCGCTGGCGACTGACTTACACCTGTATGTATAACGATCGCCACATGGAATCCACCTATACTGAGATCGACATTTTAGGCGATGCCGTGGTAAAAATGGATCGCCTTTGGGTCAATGTCATCGCCGAAACCGACAGCGAAAAAGCACTGCCTCTCGCCAGCCAATCCCTTTTGCGCCTCCTCTCCCATGAAAGCTTAAAGGGGCGCACCATCGAAGCAATCGATCCTTGCTATTACTTCAATCTGGAAGATCAGGGATCGGTGGAAAACCTCTCCCACGCCACGAGGGGCTACTCCACCGTAGCCTGGCGCATGGTGTTAGACGGCGGGGAAGAACTGGTACTCTTGCGATAAGGAGGAAAGACGATGACGCGAAAACAATTTTTCTATTACGAACTTGCGGTGCCTGCGGTATGGTTTTTATCCCTTTTGGCGGTCAAGGGAATTCAGAGCGGCGATATCTCGTCGGCATTTCAGGACAGCGCCAATTTAACCCTTCTCTTCTACGCTCTTTTCAATAGTATTCTATACTTCAAATTTGATAAACTGAAAGAGGATAAAAAATAAAATCAACGAAAAAACGTCAGGCAAAACCTGACGTTTCTTTTAATTGGAATTGTGTTTTTTGAGCAAATCGTCTTTGATTTTCCAAAGTTCCGGGCTAAGGTCGACGATGTATTCCTGTGGCGTATTGAGCCGTTTAATTTCGTCCCAAAGGCTGGCCAACTCCCGTTGTACTTTTTCTCGAATGTCTTCCAGAGAGGGGCTTTCGTAAACCAGTTTGCCGTCGATGTAAATATCTTCCAGAAGGGAGCGCACTTCGTAATTTTTCAGCGTCTTGCGCTTCCAAGTAAAGAGGGGATGGAAGATTTCATAGTGTTCTTCCGGAACTTCTTCCCCTTTAACGGCGATGACATCGGCGAGAGCTTTGCCCTTTTCCTTGTCGTAGAAACGGTAAACGTCTTTTACGCCGGGGGTGGTAATCTTCGACACATTTTCTGAAATTTTAATTGTAGGGATGACCTCGCCCTCTTCTTCACGGGCTACCAGTTTATACACGCCGCCGAAAACCGGGTGGCTCTTCGAGGTAATGAGTCGTTCGCCGACGCCGAAGGAATCCACTTGGGCTCCTTGTTTTAAAAGGTCTTCGATGACGTATTCGTCTAAGGAATTAGACGCCATAATGGTGACATCGGGGAAGCCGGCGTCGTCTAACATTTTGCGGCAGGCTTTGGAAAGATAGGCGATGTCGCCGGAATCGATGCGCACGCCGCGGCCTTCGTAGCCTTGCTCCCGCAGTTCCCTAAAGACTTGAATGGCGTTGGGGAGCCCTTGATGAAGCACATCGTAAGTGTCGATGAGCAGGAAACAGCTGTCGGGATAAACTTTTGCGTAGGCTCTAAAGGCGTCGATTTCTTCGTCGAACATTTGCACCCAGCTGTGGGCCATGGTGCCCAGGGCGGGCACGCCGTAAAGCTGTTCGGCGAGAGTATTGGCACTGCCGTTGCAGCCGCCGATGTAGGCGGCACGGGCGCCTAAATTGGCGCCGCTGTAACCTTGAGCGCGACGGGAACCGAATTCCGTGACGGGGCGTTCGCCGGCGGCTTTGCAAATACGATTGGCCTTGGTGGTAATCATGGTTTGGTGATTAATGGTTAAAAGCACCATGGTTTCGATCATTTGCGCCTGAATGGCGGGCCCGCGAACGGTAACGAGCGGCTCGGAGGGGAACACCACCGTGCCTTCGGGAATGGCGCGCACGTCGCATTCAAATTTAAAATTCGCCAGATAGTCTAAAAATTCTTCGCTGAAAATGCCCTTGCTTCTTAAAAAGTCGATGTCCTCTTCGTCGAAGTGGAGATTTTCCAAATACTCGATAAGTTGTTCCAGTCCGCTTAAAATAACGTAACTGGCATCGTCCGGTGCGGAGCGAAAGAACATATCGAAGTGGACGATTTCATCTTTCATTCCGTTTTCAAAATAACCGTTTCCCATGGTGAACTCGTAAAAGTCCGCCAGGAGCGTGTAGTTGTTATTATCTGTAAATTTCATAATACTCTCTTTCTCAAATTATACGATCAATTGGTTTCATTATAGCACAGTATGCCCAAAAACCGACGGTAGCAAACATTTTCATGTCTGATCCTTATGGGATCTCTATCAAAAGGGGTGTGGAGACGGCGTCTTATGGTACAATACAGTCAATTGAAATAAATTTAGAAGGTGAAATATGTTACAAGTATCAAATGTCAGCGTGTTGTTTCCGGACAAGAAATTGTTCGACGATGTGGATCTCCTCTTTCAAGGGGGCAATTGCTACGGCATTATCGGCGCCAACGGTGCGGGAAAATCCACTTTTTTAAAAATTCTCTCCGGCGAATTGGAACCTACCACGGGCCACGTATCGAAAGATAAAAATGAACGTATCTCCAAATTAAAGCAAGACCACTTTGCCTACGATGATTTTTCCGTATTGGAAACGGTAATTCAGGGGAATGAAGAACTTTACGCCATTCGGGAAGAAAAAGACGCCATCTACATGAAGCCCGACTTTTCCGACGAGGACGGCATTCGCGCCGGGGAATTGGAGGCGAAATTCCAGGAAATGAACGGCTATGAAGCGGAATCGGAAGCCTCCCGTTTGCTTCAAGGCTTGGGGATTCCCCTGGAAAAGCATGAGCAGACCATGTATGAACTTTCTGAAGCTGAGAAAGTAAAAGTTCTTCTCGCGCAGGCTCTTTTCGGCGAGCCGGGCATTTTGCTTTTAGACGAGCCCACCAACGGTCTCGATGTGCGCGCCGTCATGTGGCTTGAGGATTTCCTCGCCGACTTCCCCGGCATCGTCCTCGTGGTCAGCCACGACCGCCACTTCTTAAATAACGTATGTACCCACATGGTGGACATCGACTTCGGCAAGATCAATATGGTCACCGGGAACTACGACTTCTGGTACGAATCGGGGCAATTGGCGGCCAAGCTTTTAAAAGAGCAAAACAAGAAGAAAGAAGAAAAAATCAAAGAGCTTACGGATTTTATTCAACGGTTCAGCGCCAATAAATCGAAATCCAAACAAGCTACTAGTCGTAAAAAGCTTTTGGATAAAATCGACCTCACCGAAATCCGCCCTTCCTCGAGACGTTATCCCTTCGTGGGCTTTACCCTTTCGAGGGAAGTAGGCAACGAAATTTTAACAGTGGAAAATCTCTCCTCTTCATTAGACGGCAAGTTGCTCTTTAAAGATATCTCTTTTAGAATCGACAAAGACGACAAAATTGCCTTTATTGGAAACGACGTGGCCATTACCCGTTTCTTTGAAATTATTACGGGCCATTGCGACGATTACGAAGGGGAATATAAATGGGGACAAACCATTACCATGCGCTATTTCCCCAGAGACAATAGCGAATTTTTCGACGATCGCGACGAAAACCTCGTGGACTGGCTCAGAAATTACAGCGAGGACCAATCGGAAATCGTCATGCGTTCCCTTTTAGGCCGCATGCTCTTTTCCGGCGACGAAGTGCTTAAAAAAGTCAACGTCCTTTCCGGTGGGGAGCGCGTGCGCATGATGTTTTCCAAAATGATGATCGATCCCAGCAATGTGCTTATCTTCGATCAGCCTACCAATCACTTGGATTTGGAAAGCATCGAGGCGGTGAACAACGGGCTCATCGATTTTAAGAGCAATGTACTCTTCACAGCTCACGACCACCAATTTATCTCCTCCATTGCCAATCGCATTATTGAAATTCGCGACGACGGCACGGTCCTCGACGTCAAAACCGATTACGAAGACTTTATCGAACGCTATATTGTGGAACCTAATGAAGGGTTAAACTGAATTTAACATAAACAAAACATTTTGATGTTAGAGTGAAAAGAGGTGCACGATGCACAGTGTCATCGACATCGGTTCCAATACCGTGCGCCTGTCGGTTTTTCGCATAGAAGACGGCAAGGCGCTAAATCTATTCAATGAAAAGCAAACCGTCGGCTTGGCGGGGTATCGAAAAAACGGGCGACTTACTGAAGAAGGTATTCGCGCCCTAATCGAAACTCTGGGGCATTTTATTTATATTCTCGATCAGTTGGATGCCATTCGCTACACCCACGCCATCGCGACCGCTTCCATCCGAAATATTAAAAACTCGGAGGAGGTTCTTCGCCGTGTGAAAGAAGCCCTCGATCTCGATATCGAGATTTTAAGCGGTGAAGAAGAAGCCCATCTGGCCTTCGTCGGCTCAGCGGGCACAATCGAAGGCCACCTGAACGGCGTCTTAACCGATATCGGCGGCGGCTCCACGGAACTCGTGCTCTTTGAAAAGGGGCGCGTCGTGGACTCAGCCTCTTTGGATATCGGCTCACTGTCCGTCTTTCGGGACTATGTAGACGGCCTGTTTATCGACAATGATGAGCGCAAAGAAGTGGACGAGCGCTTGAAATTTTTATTAAACGCTCAAGACATTCCGAGGGTCCACTATCCTATTCTCTGCGCCGTGGGCGGAAGCGCCCGGGCGACGTTGAAAATGTATAATACTCTTTTCGACGAGCATCCGGACAACGATGAGATGAACATCGACGATTTGAAGACCTTAATGAAACATTTGCTGGACATTGATGATAAAGAAAAAATGGAGATTATTCTAAAGGTAAAAGCAGACCGTATCCATACCTTATTGCCCGGCTTAACGATTCTTTATCGAATCGCAAAATATTTTCACGTGGATAAAATTGCCGTCGCTCAGACGGGTATTCGGGAGGGATACGTTATCAGCCGCATTATAGGAGGCTAATAATGCACGATATTTCTTTCACTCAAAACCGCGAATTGTCATGGTTGCTCTTTAATGAGCGCGTCTTGGAAGAAGCTCAGGATGGGCGAGTTCCCCTTCTGGAGCGTTTAAAATTCCTGTCGATTTTCGACTCCAATCTCGACGAATTCTTTATGGTACGGGTAGGGTCCCTCACGGATCTTTCTATGCTCAACAAGCGCGTCATCGACAATAAATCCGAAATGGATCAGGACGAGCAATTGGCCGCCATTATGGATCAAGTCAAGGTTTTATACCAGAAAAAAGATTACGTTTTTAAAGATCTTAGAGATCAGTGTCGGGCCAAGGGTTTTTATGCCGTAGAAAATGAGGAATTGACGGAACACGAGGAAAGAATCTTAAGAGCCTATTTTGAAAACACCGTAAGCCCCTATTTAAGCTATCAAATCGTCGATTTAACCCATCCCTTTCCCCGGATTCCCAATCTGGGGATCGTCATTCTCTACCGCTTGAGGAAAAAAGGATCGGACGACGAAAATTGCATCGGCATTATTCAGGTGCCGCCTAATTTAAAACGGGCCATCCGCCTGGATAAAAATAAACATATTCTTTTGGAGAAGGTGATCGAAAAGTACGGCGCCGTCCTCTTTGAATCCTATTCTGTGGAAGATGCGTATACTATGAGCCTGACACGGAATGCGGACATCGACTGGGACGACGAAGATTACGAATTTGCGGAAGATTACCGCTCCCATATGAAAAAGATGCTGAAAAAAAGAAAGCGTCTCATGCCCGTGCGTTTGGAGTTCGACCGCCTGCCGCCGAAAGAGGTATTGGACTACCTTTTAAAGAATTTATCCCTGGATCGAAGCCGGGTATTTGTCACTACGAGTCCGGTGCGTCTCGGCTATCTCTTCGATATGGTGGAGGAGCTCGCACCTCATATGGGGCCTGAAAATCTGGACGAACCCTTTGAGCCGCAAAATGGGCGGGATGTGGACGAGAACCTGCCCATGATGGAGCAGATCGAAAAGCGGGACATCTTCCTCTCCTATCCTTACGAATCCATGGAGCCCATTATTCGCCTATTGGACGAGGCGGCCAACGACCCCTCCGTCGTTTCTATTAAAGTCACCCTTTACCGCATCGCAAAAAACTCCTTGGTGGCGGAAAAACTCATGGAGGCGGCGGAAAACGGGAAAGACGTTATCGTCCTAATGGAACTTCGTGCCCGTTTCGACGAAGAGAACAGTATTCTATGGTCTTCTAATTTAGAGAGTGCCGGTTGTCGGGTCATCTACGGCTTCAATAAATTTAAGTGTCATTCCAAGGTGCTTCTCATTACCCGCGTCGTCGATTCGAAACCCGTCTATATTGCGCAGATCGCTACGGGCAATTATAACGAAAAGACGGCGAAGCTCTATACAGATTTCGCCCTCTTGACCGCTCATCAGGGAATCGGGCGGGATGTGAATCGTCTCTTCGATAATTTTCTCATCGGCGAGTTAAAGGGAAGTTATGAATATTTGTGGGTGAGTCCGAAAAGCTTGCCCGAAGGGGTAGAGGCGGCCATCGACGAGGAAATCGACAAAGTAAAAAATGGTGGAGAGGGCTACATCCGCCTAAAGATGAACTCCATCTCCGATCGAAAAATAATCGATATACTCTCCGAAGCTTCCAACGCCGGCGTAAAAGTAGATATGCTCGTGCGAGGGATTACCTGTATCGTGCCGAAAATTCCCGAGCGTACCGAAAACATCTCCGTCTATTCTGTCGTGGGGCGCTTCTTGGAACATCATCGCGTCTATCAGTTCGGAAAAGGAGACGATGCAAAGGTGTATATTTCCTCGGCGGATTTTATGACGAGAAATGTGAGAAAGCGTGTAGAAGTAGCCTGTCCCGTTCTCGATCCCTCGGTGAAGAAGCGAGTATTGGAATTTATGGATATTATGTTTAAAGACGATGTAAAGCGTCGGGAACTCCTCCCTTCCAAACGATACGTTCCCGTGGAAAACAAGGAAAACTTTATTGCGCAGGATCATCTGATGAAAGAAGCCGAAGAGTATGAGCGTAATAGAAAAGAACGCAGGGAAGAAAAAGTTGTAGCGATAAAAAGTGAAAGAGTAAAACCGGATAATTTCTTTACGAAATTTATAAAGAAAATATTCGGATAAAAATAGGACTATCGACAGGGAAACCTGTCGATTTTTAATTTATCCGGTGATCGATTTATTCTATTAAAGGACCCCTCTTTTAAAATTTTGATATAATGGGCCATAGAAGGGGGCGAAAGATGAAAACTCGGGAAAAACTTTATTCCACCATTATCGATACGCCCCTGGGGTTTATGAGAATTGAGGCAGACGACAAATCCATTCTTTCCGTTAGCTTTTCAAATGAAAAGTCCGGGGAAGGGGAAAATAATTTAAGTAAACGAGGTGCCCGCGCCCTGGAAAATTATTTCAAGGGCAGTAGGGAGATAGAGGATCTGCCGATAGCTCCGGCGCCGACGCCCTTTTCAGCAAAAGTTTACGAGGAGATTCGAAAAATTCCCTACGGAGAGGTGCGAAGTTATTCGGATATCGCCCGTGCCATCGGAAAGCCCGGCGCATCCCGTGCCGTAGGGCAGGCACTCCACCGCAACCGCCATCTTCTCCTCGTGCCTTGCCACCGCGTCGTAGCAAAGAGCGGCATCGGCGGATTTAACGGTGGCCGGGAGATAAAAGAATGTTTACTACGTTTAGAACGAGAGGGTCATAGTGAATGAAATACTACTTTTTATAGCAGTCAGTTTTATTTTGGCACTTTTCGCCATACGTTTTTCCCATCGCTACGGTATTCCGTCGTTGCTACTATTCTTTATTTTGGGGATCGGCGCCGGATACCTTATCGATTTTCATAACTTCGATTTTATGGAGCGCTATTCTTCCTTCGCCCTGTTCATCATTATGTTTTACGGGGGATACGGTACGAAACTCGCCATGGGGCTTCCCGTCCTAAAGCCCGCCGTCTTGCTTTCCTCCCTCGGCGTCGTCATTACCGCCCTGGTGACCGGGTTCTTCGCCTATTACGTTCTGGGCTTTTCCATGGTGGAATCCATGCTCTTCGGATCGGTCATCGGCTCCACGGACTACGCATCGGTTTCATCCGTGCTTCAGAGTAAAAATCTGAACCTTAAAAATCATTCCGCGCCCCTTTTAGAATTGGAAAGCGGCTCCAACGACCCGACGGCCTACACCATGACCATGATCTTTTTAAGCATTCTCCTGGGATGGTCCATGTCCATCCCCTTTCTCGTGGTACAGCAAATCGGGCTGGCGCTCCTCTTCGGCTACGTCATGACCCGCATATTTTTCATCATCATAGAGCGGGTGAACTTTCAAAAAGAAGGACTCTTTACGATCTTCGTCTTTACCATGGCCCTCGGCACCTACGCTTTAACCGGCGTCTTAAACGGCAACGGCTACCTCGCCGTCTATCTCTTCGGCATTTTAATCGGCAATAGAGAATACATGGGCAAGCGGGAAGTGGTCTTTTTCTTCGACGGACTCACGGAAATTATGCAGATCAGTTTGTTCTTCTTAATCGGCTTCCTCTCCGATATAACGAAACTTATTCAATGGCTGCCCCTCGGCGTCGTGGTGACGGTGTTTATGCTCTTCGTCGCCCGGCCCATTACCATTTTCGGCGTCATGCCCTTTTTCAAATCCACCTTTAAGCAAAACATCGTCCTTTGCTGGTCGGGGCTGCGCGGGGCGGCGGCCATCGCCTTTGCCATTATGGTGGTCAACAGTGGCGCGCCCTTGGAAGGGGATATATTCCACGCGGTATTTGCCGTGTGTATCGTATCAAGCTTAATTCAAGGATCCCTTCTTCCGTGGGTCGTGAAAAAAACCGACATGCTCAATCCCGACGACACAGTGTTAAAGACTTTCAACTATTACCAGGATAGAAGCGCCATCGGATTTTTAGAGACGAAAGTGTTGGACAAAGAACTCATCGGCCTTCCCGTAAAAGATTTAAACCTAACCTTCGATTTCATCGTGGCGAAACTCGTCCGCGACGGAAAGACCATCGTGCCCCACGGCGAAACGATCCTCGAGGAAGGGGATATGGTGGTCATCGGCGGCAAGAGCCATTTCGACGAAGTGGGTCGCAATCTTCAGGAATTTACCATTCGGGAACATCACCCTTGGGCGAATAAGCGCATTATGGATTTGGACTTGAAACCGTCGGAACTGATTCTCATGGTGGAGCGAGACAATCATATTCTCGTGCCGTCGGGAGAAACGATGGTTTATGTCGGCGACAAAATCGTCTATACGGAAGATCGGGAGGATTTGTTTAATCATCGCTCGGCGAAAAAGAAAGCCCTATTCAATCGGTGACAAGAGGTTTTAAATAACTTGTTAATGGGAGTTGACAAAAATCAGTATCTTTCCTATAATAAGAAAGGTATTGAGATGCTATCGTAGCTCAGCCGGTAGAGCACTACATTGGTAATGTAGAGGTCGCAGGTTCAAGTCCCGTCGATAGCTCCAAACTGAAAGGACCGCCTTAGGGCGGTCTTTTTTTGTGTGATAATATCCAGTGAAGGAAATGAGAAAAGATATGGGTTAAAGACAAGTGGTTGATGAAGATAGCTTCGGTATGAAAGAATCATTTTAACTTTGTATCTGGGTATATAGAGAATAACAACACTTGGAGGTATAAAAAATGATCAGCATAAATCTTGTGAAGAACTGTTAAGAGAGGAAAATCCTCTCAAAGATAATAGGAGGATTTATGATATATATAAATAATTTAAGGAAGACTCTGCCCGATAGACAACTACTTGAAATCGAAAACTTAGCGATTAATGAAAACGATCGAGTGGCTCTGATAGGGGAAAATGGAGCAGGAAAGACAACACTATTTCGAATTGTTTTAGGACTCGACAAGGAGTATACGGGGGAAGTTAATGTAGAGAGAGAGTTGGAATATTTATTGAATGATGTCGATGAGGATAAATACATCCCCAGAGAAATTTACTTTAAGGTGAAATTAAATCTTAAAGATAGGTACAGCCCCGGAGAGTATAGAAGGCTAAGACTTATGGACCTACTGGCTGATGGATCAAGTTATCTTTTAATGGATGAGCCGACATCTCATTTAGATATCGAGCAAAAAGAAAAATTAATAGAAAAACTAAAGTCAAGAAAATTCGGATACCTAATAATTTCGCATGATCGCGACTTTATCAATAGTACTTGTAATAAAGTTTTAGAACTATCAGATGGTAGAATCGAACAGTATAATGGGAATTACAAGTTTTATCTCGATGAAAGAATAAAAAGACGAAAATTTAAAGAAAAAGAATACACGAACTATATAAAGGAAAAAAGAAGACTTGAGAATCTGGCTATCAGTATTAAAGAACAGTCTTCAAAAGTTAAAACAACACCAAAGAGAATGGGAAATTCAGAAGCCAGGCTTCATAAGATGGGTGGACAAGGGAACAAGAAGAAACTGGATAAACAAGTTAAGTCGGTAGAGTCCAGAATAAACCAACTAGAATCAAAGGAAAAACCTAGTGAAGAAGTGGAAATAAAGTTATCTGTTCCGGATAATAAGAGAATTCACTCTAAAGTTTTAATAAGAGCTGAAGATCTAAATAAAGCTTTTCAGAAAAATCTCTTATTTGAGAAATCTGATTTTACAATAGAGAATAATTCCAAAGTGGCGCTTATCGGTGACAATGGAAGTGGAAAGACCACTCTTTTAAAAATGATTCTGAATAAAGATAATATATGGGTGCATCCAAATCTTAAAATAGGCTATTTTAGCCAAATGGATGATATTTTAGATGAAGACAATAGCGTATTGGAAAACCTGTTAACGACATCTATCTATGATGAAACCATGACAAGGATTGTAGTCGCAAGATTAGGTTTCAGGAATAATGATGTCCACAAAACAATTAAAGTCCTAAGTGATGGTGAAAAAGCGAAAGTGAAATTGGCTAAAATTCTGACTTCTGATTTTAACTACCTTGTTCTTGACGAACCGACAAATTTTCTTGATATAAGGGCTATTGAGAGTTTAGAAAATCTATTAAAATCTTATGATAGACCTTTAATATTTGTAACTCACGATGAAGAATTTATAAACAATGTAGCAAATGCTCTTTTGATAATTAAGGACGAAAAAATCACACCTTTTAAAGGGAGTTTGCAGCAGTATAAGAACAGGAAGAATCAAAAAGATAGGACTTGTGATGAGAATGAGTTCTTACGTAGATTTAAAATATCTTCCATTAATTCAAGACTGGCAATGGATATATCTAAAGAAGAAAGAGAAAAGTTAGAAACAGAGTATAAAAAACTTCTTACAAAAAAAGATGAATAACAATTATTAATAGAAGCACCTACTTTTTAGCAGGTGCTCACTATTTTTCCATTTATTTCTTTTTCGCTTGGTGATATTGATTTCCGCAGCCTATACCTACGAGCATAGAGCCTATGATCCATGGGTACTCCGTTCGTCCTGTGCGGATCGAGAGGGCGATAGATATTAAAAGCACGACAAATGAGAGGATAGTCAGTACAAGCCATAGATTCTTTTTCATTTTGTACCTCCGGTTTATCTTTGTTACATTCACAAATCAGAAAGGGGCAGCATCGAATCGGTCAACTTCTTTGGTCGATCATTGGAAAACTTTACAGTTCCGCCCATTCTTTTTCAAGTTTTTCAAAGCGTTCTTTGTTTCCCTCAAATAATCTACCCGTAAAAGGAATTTCGTAGGAAAGGTTTTTAGTAATGTGGCGGAAGTTGACGTATCCTTTTTTATTCTTTTCATCAAAGGTAAGTTCTTCTATTTCACTTTCGGGCATAAGATAGAAATTGCTTTTATCCGACATGGAAATTTCTTTTTCGTAAATTCCCTTGGAATCGAAGACGAGGATGAAGGTGCGATTCGAATCGTAAGAGTAGTAGAGGGAGTTTATGAGAAGCTTTATGGTGGAGTTGGCTACGCCATTATGTTTTAGCGCCAAGACATAGTTTTTGCCGGGGCCGAACTGTTCTTCTACCATTTGTTGAATCTCTCGTTTATTGTTTGTAAATAAACCCATTATTTCCTCCTATTTTAAAATAAAGACATCGGTAAAATCTTTTTCCAGCACGTTCGCAATTTTATAAGCTGTTTCCAGTGTGGGGCTGATGGTGTTATTTTCATACGCCATAATGGATCGTCTCTTGAGCCCTACTAATTTGGCGAGCTGGTGCTGGGAAAGATTTTTTTCTTTACGAAATTCTCGATTCTATTTTCAATCGTAATGTCCATTTGCCACCTCTGTACCTTTTATAGTACCAAATATGTTACATTTATAGTACAACAATATAAGAACGATATAAAGAAAAAGCCAAGCCCTAAAGGCTCGGCTAATTTTACATACTGTAATTGTAAAACAATGTTTCGTCCTCTTGCTCCATGGCATAGAGTTCTTCTTTTACCACATAGGTGTCGGCGAGGAGATCGCCGATGTTTTGTTTGCGCTCCGTAAAGGCCGTTACTACGTAGAGGATAAAGAAGGTGGTTTGAATTAAACGGGCGGCTCCTTCGCGAACAAGGACGGTGGTAAAGGACAGGCGCTCTTCCTCGGGGTGAATGACGCGGAGACCGCAGATGATTTTACCCAAGGTTTGGCCGTTGGTGCAATAGGTGGCGAGGATGAAGTAAAGGTAAAAGGCGATGCCTTTCATCGCCACGGGGAAAAGACCGCTCGGCCAGCCGGCAATGGCGATAATGGGCGAGGCGATTAGGGAAGAAAATGCCTTCGCCACGATGAGGTCGAGGATAAAGGCGACGAAGCGAATCCAAAAGCCCGCCGCCACCACGGAAGAAATGGGATATTTGTTTCTGCGGGGAAGAGGACGCTCTTTGATTTTATGGAGCTCGTCGATATTTTCAAACGCAGGTTCTTCCGGCGGCTGTACCGTTTCTTCTTCGACTTCGGGGGTTTCTTCTTTTTTCGAGAAGAAACTCTTTTTTTCTTTTTTAAAAGGATCGTAGTGATGTCGTTTCATCTAAATCCCTCCATAGAGGTACATGGGTCGGGACGTTCCCGAAAGAGATTCGAGGAAAAGCTTGGCGGCCACTTGTTCTTCGGTTACCGGCGCTGCGGTAAATTTTGAAGAGAAGAGATTGGAGAGGAAGGTGGAGCCGAAGTCAGAGGAGTATTCAAAGACTTGGGGATCGTCCAGTTTTAAATCTTTCTTTAAGGCGGTGAGAGCGTCGTCGCCATAACCGATAGCATCGACGAGGCCATTCGCCTTTGCTTGATTACCCGTATAGACGGAGCCGTCCGCCAAGGGGCGCACTTGATCTACTGTCATATGGCGGCCTTTTGATACTACTTGCAAAAATTCGCCGTACATATCGTCGATAACCCCTTGTAAAATGGCGCGCTCTTCGTCGGTCATGGGGCGGGTGGAGCTGCCGATATCTTTGTGAGCGGCACTTTTAATGGCTTGATCTTTTACGCCTAATTTTTCCATAAGGCCGGAAAAATTGTTGCCGCCCATAATGACGCCGATAGAGCCTGTAAGGGTGGAAGGTGCGGCGTAAATTTTATCCGCCGGGGAAGAAATATAATAGCCGCCGCTTGCCGCCACATTGCCCATGGAGACGTAGAGTTTTTTCTTGTGATCTTTCAGGGCGTTGAGTTTTTGGTAAAGCTCCGCACTTTCGTAAACGCCGCCGCCGGGTGAATTTACTTTTAAGAGCACGCCTTTTACCGTGTCGTCTTGTAAAATATCGTCGAGGGCTTCCAGAGTGGCCTTGTGATCATATCCTGCACCGAGCATACTGGATTGAGGCGTATCTAAAATCGTGCCGTCTACGGTGACGACGGCAATGCGTTTGTCTGCGCTGCCGTCTTCCAGGACGTTTTCGTCGAAATCGCCGACGGAATTTCGCACAGTTTCTTCCATTTGCTTCATGCGCTTTTCCTTGTTGATCTTATTGCTAAGGCCGGTGGATAAAGCGGAGATGCCGATAATTAAAAGGGCGACGCCAAAGGCGATCCACCGCTTTGTATTCATATTTTCCAGCATATTTCCTCCTAAATTTCTACAATTATTTTTTCCGTTATAGTATGATGAAAGAATAAGTGAGTTCACTTACTAGAAAATAATATCACAGGAGTAAACCATGCACAAATCACCCTGGAAACTTGCCTTTTTCATGTTGCTCGGATTGAATATTCTCTTCGCCCTCTTCCTCTTTACGGCGACGCGGCCGAAAGAGGATATGGCAGAACTTCCGGAAAAGAAAATCGCCTCTCGCCCCTCTATGGAACTTCGCTTAAACGGGGAAGGATTCCAAACCTTAGTGAATCGCGAATTGGAAAAATCGGGAGAAGGGGCGCGCTTTTCCATCGATAAAACATTTAATTTTACCGTGCCCGTGGAGGCCTACGGTTTTAAGAGCCAATTGATCGTGCGCGCTTTGCCCTCGGTTACAAGCGACGGACGGATGCGCATGGCCATTCAAAGGGTGGATCTCGGACGCTTGCCCCTTCCCGAAGAGGCGAGCCTTGCCCTATTTAGCCGCGTAATAAATCGGGAGGGCATGGCGGTAGATGTTTCCCGCCGCGAAATCCGCTTCGATCCCGCCGCCTTATTTGAAGGTGCAGTCGAAGGAGATTTTCGCGTAAAAGAATTAAATGTAAAAGAGGATCGCTACGTATTTGAAGGACAATTAGGAGTGTCGTAATGGATGATGTTTGGATATATATACCGGTAATACTTTTTATGATCGCCTGCTCGTCGTTTTTTTCCTCGTCGGAAACGGCGCTTCTGTCGGTGAATCAAATTCGCCTGCGCCAACGGGCGAGCGACGGCGACAAAAAGAGCATGGTGGTGCTCAAGCTTTTAGAAAAGCCCCAGGATCTGATTTCGAGCATTTTAATCGGAAACAACATTGTGAACATCGGCTCCTCCGCCGTGGCCACCGTCTTTTTCACAAAACTTCTCGGCGCAAGTGGACCCTTGGTCGCCACCATGGTGATGACGGTGTTGGTTTTAATTTTCGGGGAAGTACTCCCGAAGACCATCGCTCAGGAACAGCCTGAAATGGTGAGCCGCGGCGTATCGAAACACATTGCCCGCATCGCTTTTTTATTGAAGCCCGTCGTGTTTTTGCTGTCGGCTTTGACTAACTTAATCACAAAAATGCTGTTCCCCGAAGGGAGCCAATCTCCGACCATCACAGAAGAAGAATTTAAAACCCTCGTGGAAGTAGGGGAAGAGGAGGGCGTGCTGCAACGGGAAGAGCGCACCTATATCGACAATGTCTTGGATTTTTCGTCGGCGACGGCATCGGAAATGATGAAACCGAGGACATCGGTGGTGGCGCTGGATGTGGAATCCACCGACGAGGAAATTTTAGAGCTTCTCGGCGAAAATCGCTACAGCCGCGTGCCCGTTTACGAAGATTCCATCGATAATATTATCGGCATCCTATACATGAAAGATGTGGTGCGCCTCTTGGCTCAAGGGGAAAAGATTCACCTGAAAGACATTTTGCGCGACCCCTATTTTATCGGCGAAAGCGCCGTGGCCGATCGCATTTTCCGCGAAATGAAGGCTCGTAATCTTTCCATCGCCGTCGTCGTAGACGAATACGCCGGCACAAGCGGCATTATTACCATGGAAGATATTTTGGAAGAACTGGTGGGCAATATCGACGACGAATACGATTTAGATTCCCGCGACGTCATTCTTTTGGAAAAAGGGGTTTACCTCGTCGATCCTGAAATGCGTATCGACGAAGTGAACGACCATTTCCATTTAAACCTCGCCAGCGAAAAAGCGGACTCCATCGGCGGCTTTGTCATCGAGCGATTGGATCGCATTCCCAAACAAGGGGATGTTATTCGCTACGGCGACCTGATCTTTACTGTTAACGAAATGCAAGGTTTAAAAATTACGAAGTTAAAAATAAAAATCGGAAGTGAAGGATAGGGAGCTGAAAGGCTCCCTACCTTACATGAGAAAGGAAATTTATGTTAGAAGCTTATTTAAAAAAGCGAACGCCGAACCCTGCCGATCAGGACGTGCGTATGGCCATGGGGAAAGAGGCGTCGATAGTAGGCATTGTCACCAACCTCGCCTTTGCGGGCTTTAAAATCGGCGTAGGCTTTCTCACCGGCGGCATTTCCATGATCGCCGACGGTATGAACAATTTAATGGACCTGCTGAGCTCCATTATTTCCCTTATCGGCTTCCACTTCGCCTCCATGCCGGCGGACTCCAACCACCCT
>QWCH01003439.1_pt1 | contig 16651 bp, 12 predicted proteins | sample 1972671 | NCBI WGS metagenome assembly QWCH01 (sample SAMN09866713, study PRJNA288562) | Human gut metagenome isolate term3_stool, whole genome shotgun sequencing... | isolation source: gut | host: Homo sapiens | place: USA: California | reverse complement strand
GTTGTCTTTCCGTGGTCTACGTGACCGATGGTACCGATGTTAATATGCGGTTTGGTTCTCTCAAACTTTTGCTTTGCCATTTTCGTCTCCTTTTTAAATTATAATTGAGTAATAGTACTATTTTGCATCAATTTTTTCGACCAGACTGTCAGGGAGTTTCTCGAAGTGATCCATCTGCATCACATACACACCTCTACCTTGAGTCTTTGATCTAAGGTCGGTTGCATATCCGAACATTTCAGATAGCGGAACCATACCTCTTATAATAGTTCCTCCATTTATCATTTCAGAACCCTCAATTCTGCCTCTTCTTGAGCTCATATCTCCCATTACATCACCCATGTATTCTTCAGGTACTGTAACTTCAACCTTAAATATTGGTTCAAGAAGAACAGGTTTTGCCTTTTTAACAGCTTCTCTGAATGCCATTGAAGCAGCAATCTTAAATGCCATTTCAGATGAGTCAACTTCGTGATATGAACCATCATACAGTTCTACGCCGACATCAACAACGTTATATCCTGCAATAGGACCAGTCTCCATAGCTTCCTTAATTCCTTCTTCAATCTTAGGAATGTATTCCTTAGGAATAGCACCTCCAACGATCGAGTTCTTAAATTCAAAGCCTGTGCCTGGCTCAAGTGGATAGATTTTAATCTTAACGTGTCCGTACTGACCACGACCACCTGACTGTTTTGCATATTTGTTATCAACATCTGCATCCTGTGAGATTGTTTCTTTGTAGGAAACCTGAGGCTTACCCACATTTGCTTCTACCTTGAACTCTCTCAGAAGTCTATCAACGATAATTTCAAGGTGAAGTTCTCCCATACCTGCGATAATTGTTTGACCTGTGTCTTCATTCGTGTAAGTTTTGAAAGTTGGGTCTTCTTCTGCTAGTTTTGCAAGAGCAATCCCCATCTTTTCCTGACCACCCTTAGTCTTAGGCTCAATTGCAATTTCAATTACTGGTTCAGGGAATTCCATTGATTCGAGAATAATTTCTTGCTTCTCATCACAAAGAGTATCTCCAGTAGTTGCATCCTTAAGGCCTACCGCTGCTGCGATATCGCCTGAATATACCTTCTGGATTTCTTCTCTTTTGGCTGCATGAATCTGAAGAATTCTTCCGATTCTGCCCTTCTTGCCTTTTGTAGAGTTATATACGTACGAACCTGCATCAAGTGTACCTGAGTAAACTCTGAAAAACGCAAGTTTTCCAACAAATGGGTCTGCTACAATCTTAAACGCAAGTGCTGAAAATGGAGCGTTGTCATCTGCAGGTCTTGTTGCTTCTTCCCCTGTTTCAGGATCAATTCCGTTAATTGGAGGAATATCTAGCGGAGATGGCATATAGTCCACAATTGCATCAAGGACCATCTGCACACCCTTGTTTCTATAGGCAGATCCACAAAGCATAGGGACCATCTCTCCTGCTATTGTCTGTTTTCTGATGCTTTCCTTGATTTCAGGAATAGTGAGTTCTTCACCTTCGAGGAACTTCATCATCAAATCTTCATCACCTTCAGCAACAGATTCGTTGAGTTTTTCTCTCCACTCCTCAGCCAATTCCTTCATATCTTCAGGAATATCAACAAATTCAATTTCCTTGCCTAGTTCATCCTTATAAATTTCTGCCTTCATCTCTACCAGGTCGATAATTCCTACAAAATTATCTTCTGCGCCGATTGGAAGCTGTACAGGCACTGCATTAGCGCCCAGTCTGTCCTTAACCATTCCTACGACCCTGAAGAAATCCGCACCGATGATATCCATCTTATTGACAAAAATCATTCTTGGTACTCCATATTTCTCCGCCTGTCTCCAAACAGTTTCGGATTGAGGCTCAACACCACTCTTAGCACAAAGCACTGTTACAGCGCCGTCCAAAACACGTAGCGATCTCTCTACTTCAACAGTAAAGTCAACGTGTCCTGGTGTATCTATGATGTTTATCCTATGCTCCTTCCATTGTGCAGTGGTAGCAGCAGAGGCAATTGTAATACCACGCTCTTTTTCCTGATCCATAAAGTCCATGGTCGCACCGCCATCGTGAGTTTCACCTAGCTTATGCGTACGTCCTGTATAGAACAAAATACGTTCGGTCGTGGTAGTTTTGCCCGCATCGATGTGGGCCATTATACCAATATTTCTGGTTTTTTCAAGTGAAAACTGTCTACCAGCCATATATCTTCCTTCCTTCTGCTATCTAAATAGTTTATATTAAGACTACCATCTGAAATGTGCAAAAGCCTTGTTTGCTTCAGCCATCTTATGAGTATCTTCCTTCTTCTTCACAGATGCTCCTGTTTCGTTTGAAGCATCGATAAGCTCTTTTGCGAGTCTTTCAGACATAGTCTTCTCACCTCTGAGCCTTGTGTACTTTGTAAGCCATCTAAGTCCTAGTGTCTGTCTTCTGTCAGGTCTAACTTCAATAGGAACCTGATAGTTTGCTCCACCAACTCTTCTAGCTTTAACTTCAACTGTAGGCATGATGTTGCTCATAGCCTTTTCGAAAACTTCCAGTGGTTCTTCTCCAGTAATCTCCTTGATTCTGTCAAAAGCAGAATAAACGATTTCCTGAGCAGTTCCCTTCTTGCCATCAAGCATTACACTGTTGATAAGTTTAGCAACAACCACACTGCCGTAAACCGGATCCGGAAGTACTTCTCTCTTTGGAATTTTACCTTTTCTTGGCACTTCTCTTCCCTCCTTCTCAAAATGGGGGTACTCGACAATTTTTCTATAAACTGCCGTGGCGCTCAATATATCAATAAAATGAGATTAAAATTTATATCTATATCAAGGGCTCAACGTATCCCGTTAAATTACTTTTTCTTTGGTCTCTTTGCTCCATACTTGGAACGAGCCTGAGCTCTCTCTGCTACGCCGGCAGTGTCAAGTGTTCCTCTAACAATGTGATATCTCACACCTGGAAGGTCCTTAACTCTTCCGCCTCTAATCAGTACCACACTGTGCTCCTGCAAATTATGTCCAATTCCTGGAATGTATGCAGTTACTTCGATACCGTTAGTTAGTCTAACCCTTGCAACTTTTCTAAGTGCTGAATTAGGCTTCTTAGGGGTTACAGTCTTAACTGATGTGCACACGCCTCTCTTCTGAGGTGAGTTAGTATCAGTGAATTGTCTTTTAAGTGAGTTCATTCCTTTTCCCAAAGCAGGTGAATCGGATTTCTTAACCGCACTTGATCTACCCTGACGTACTAATTGATTGATAGTAGGCATTTTAATCTCCTTTCGTTTAAAGTTATTATTTTCGGTTAAAATGACCCTAAAGAAATCTCTAGGGTCATTCTAGCTAAAAACCACGTTCTATTATACCATTTGCAGACTGCAAGTGCAAGCCTTCAAATAATATTGTTTAGTCAAGATCCTCTTAAGAGTCCAGATTATTTTCTGAGCCATCATCTTCAGAAAGCTCATCAGCAACTTCATCGTCTATTTCGAGTTCTTCCTCGATGTCACTCTCAACGAATTCAATCTCATCATCGACAATTTCGTCACTTGTGTTTTGTTCTTCACTAGATGCACGTGAAGCATTTTCTTCATCTGTTTCGTTTAGTTTTCTGAGTCTCTCTTCTTCAGCTAAAGCCCTAAGTCTTTCAAGTTCCGCTTCAACAAACTCTTTGTTTTCACCATAGTCAACCTGGATTTGCCTATATTTCTTCATACCTGTACCAGCAGGTATCAGTTTTCCGATGATGACATTTTCTTTTAGTCCAAGCAATTTATCATTTTTGCCCTTAATTGCAGCATCTGTTAGTACTCTCGTAGTTTCCTGGAAAGAAGCGGCTGAGAGGAATGAACTTGTTGCAAGAGAAGCCTTTGTTATTCCCAGAAGTGTTCTCTTTGCCTTAGCAGGTTCAAGTCCAGCTGCCTCTGCTTCTTCATTAGCCTCATCGAGTTCTACCTTGCTATATTGACCGCCTGGAAGCAGTTTGGTGTCTCCAGGATTTTCAATCTTATATTTGCTGAGCATCTGGCTGACAATTACTTCAATATGCTTATCATTTATGTCTACACCCTGGTTCTTATATACTCTCTGAACCTCTTTTAGCAGATAGTGATAAACTCCCTCAGCGCCCTTGAGTCTGAAAATATCATGTGGATTCAAAGGACCATGAGTGATGTTTTCACCCGCAGTGATTTTGTCTCCAACCTTAACAGCAATTCTTGCACCATAAGGTATAACATATGTTTTCTGTCCGCCATCATCATTTGTTACTATGATTTCAGTTTTGTTGTCATCTCGGAGTTCGATAGACTTAACACTTCCATCTTCCTCGCAAATTTCAGCAATACCCTTTGGCTTCCTAGCTTCAAATAATTCTTCTACTCTTGGAAGACCGTGGGTTATGTCAGATCCCGCAACTCCTCCTGTATGGAATGTTCTCATTGTGAGCTGTGTACCAGGTTCACCTATAGACTGAGCCGCTGTGATACCAACAGACTCACCTATATTTACTGGTTCTCCAGAAGCAAGGTTTCTTCCGTAACACTTAGCACACATTCCTGTTTTGCTGCGACAAGTCATGATTGACCTTATCTTTACAGACTGAATCCCTGATTTAACTACATCGAGAGCCTGCTCATCTGAAATCTCTTCGCCGCCTTTAACGATTACCGCGCCGCTATTAGGATCGACTATGTCTTCAAGAGCAGTTCTTCCACTTATTCTCTGGTTGAGCGGTTCTATCATTTCTTTTCCGTCTACAAAAGCTTTGACTTCCACGCCCTCAGTGGTCCCGCAATCCTCTTCTCTAACTATTACGTTATGAGATACGTCAACAAGCCTTCTTGTTAGATATCCTGAGTCAGCAGTTCTGAGAGCTGTGTCGGCAAGTCCTTTTCTAGCTCCATTTGATGAAATGAAGTATTCCAAAATGGAAAGTCCTTCACGGAAGTTTGCCTTAATAGGAATCTCGACAGTTTTACCAGTTGCGCTTGCCATAAGCCCACGCATACCGCCGATCTGTCTAATCTGGTTCTTACTACCTCTGGCTCCAGAATTTGCCATTATATATAGGTTATTGCTTGGATCAAGTGAATCCATCAAAGCATCTGAAACCTTGTCAGTAACATTATTCCAAATTTCATTAATTCTCTCAGTCCTCTCGGCGCTTGAGATAAGACCTCTTCTGAATGCTTTGTCGAACTTATCTACTTCTTTCTGTCCAGAATCAATAATATCCCATTTCTCATCCGGAATCTTCATGTCGTCGACGCCGATTGTCACAGCAGATACTGTCGAATAATGGTAACCCATATCCTTGATGTAATCGAGCATAAGAACTGTTCCAGTGTTGCCATGTTTCTTATAGCACTTGTCAATGATTCTTCCCAACGCTTTTTTGTCACATAAGAAGTCTACTTCCAGTGCATACTTGTCTTTATCTCTATCGATAAATCCAAGATCCTGCGGAATTTCTTCGTTGTAAATGAATCTTCCAACAGTTGATTCTACAAGTTTACCTCTGTCCTTATCATCTTTGAACATTCTTACCTTGACTTTCGCGTGAACGTCAACAACTCCAGTTCGGTAAGCCATTATCATTTCTTCGATATTGCTAAATACCTTGTCATCGCCCTTTTCTGGGATTCTCTTAAATCCATCTTTCTTGAGCTTATCTGACTTAGCCTTGTCTGTGAATTCGTCCATTTCATACGAAACTTTCTCTTCTCCATCGACGATCTCTGTCTTCATCAAGGTTCCGGGATAAGTCAAATAATACGCGCCCAAAATCATGTCCTGAGTTGGAGTTGTAATAGGTGATCCATCTTTTGGTGCCAAAATATTATTCACAGAAAGCATCAAGAATCGAGCTTCAGCCTGTGCCTGCAGAGAAAGGGGAACGTGTACCGCCATCTGGTCTCCGTCAAAGTCAGCGTTAAATGCCGTACAAACCAGTGGATGCAATTTGATTGCTTTACCCTCGACGAGTACTGGTTCAAAAGCCTGAATTCCCAGTCTGTGCAGGGTAGGTGCACGGTTCAACATTACAGGATGCTCTTTGATTACATCCTCAAGAACGTCCCATACTTCTGGCTCAACCTTATCTACTTTCTTTTTTGCATTTTTAACATTATGCGCAATTTCTCTTTCGACTAGTTCCTTCATAATGAAAGGTTTGAAAAGTTCAAGTGCCATCTTCTTAGGGAGTCCGCACTGGTAGAACTTAAGGTCAGGACCTACCACTATAACTGAACGGCCTGAGTAGTCAACACGCTTTCCAAGAAGGTTCTGCCTGAATCTTCCCTGTTTACCCTTCAGCATGTCTGAAAGGGATTTAAGCGGACGCGAACCAGGTCCTGTAACAGGTCTTCCTCTTCTTCCATTATCAATCAAAGAGTCAACTGCCTCCTGCAGCATTCTTTTTTCGTTTCTAACAATTATGTCAGGAGCTGCAAGTTCAAGCAATCTCTTAAGTCGATTATTTCTATTTATTACACGTCTATAAAGGTCATTTAGGTCAGATGTTGCAAAACGACCTCCATCCAGCTGAACCATAGGTCTAAGGTCAGGTGGAATAACAGGAAGAACTTCTAGTATCATCCACTCTGGTCTATTGCCTGACTGTCTGAAGGCTTCAACGACTTCAAGTCGCCTGATGAGTTTAACCTTCTTTTGTCCTGTTGCTGTTTTTAGTTCTTCTCTTAGAGTTTCGGAAATCTCATCAAGATCTATTGCCTTGAGGATTTCACGGATTGCTTCTGCACCTATGCCAGCTCTAAATCCTGTGTATGTCTTGAGCGCTTCTCTGTATTGAGTCTCTGTTATAAGTTCCTTGTACTTGTATGGGCTGTCACCCTGTTCAAGTACTATAAAGTTTGCAAAATAAAGAACTTTTTCCAGATTTCTCGGAGTTAGCTCAAGTATCAGCCCCATACGCGTAGGAATTCCCTTAAAATACCAAATATGTGAAACCGGTGCTGCCAGCTCAATGTGTCCCATTCGCTCTCTTCGCACCTTGGATCTTGTAACTTCAACGCCACATCTATCGCACACAATTCCTTTGTGCCTGATCCTCTTGTATTTACCGCAATGGCACTCCCAGTCCTTCATAGGGCCGAAGATTCTTTCGCAGAAAAGACCATCTTTCTCAGGTTTAAGGGTCCTGTAATTAATGGTCTCAGGCTTTGTTACCTCACCTCTTGACCATTCGAGGATTTTTTCCGTGGAAGCCAACTTAATCTGTAAAGAATCGAAGTTAGATAGGTTAAAGCCTGTTGAATTATTATTATTTTCCATCAAAGATTAACTCCCCTCTCCTAGAGCAAGTCCTCGTCACTGCTCTCTGTGTAAACTACAAAATCTTCGTCATCGTCTGAATTGTCTTCCTCGTCAGCAAATTTATCTTCGTCTGCCTCGTCTTGATAATCACTGCTACCGACATCGTGCAGATTTGCCTCTTCTTCAGCCTCAGACCTTGCTACATATCCGTTACTTGTAAGTAGCTGCTCCCTGTCATCTTCCTCAGATACATCGCCCTCGATCTCAGCCTTATATGTCATGTACTTATCCAGTCCAAGTCCTGCATCGTACTCTCCAACTTCCTTAAGGGAAATTTCTTCGTCGTTTTCTGACAAAACCCTGACGTCAAGTCCTAAAGACTGCATTTCTTTAATCAAAACCTTGAATGACTCAGGAATTCCTGGCTCAGGGATATTAATGCCCTTTACGATTGCTTCGTAAGTCTGAACTCTTCCCACGATATCGTCAGATTTGACTGTAAGAATTTCTTGCAGTGTATATGCTGCTCCATAAGCCTCTAGAGCCCAAACCTCCATCTCTCCGAAACGCTGACCTCCAAATTGGGCCTTTCCTCCGAGTGGCTGCTGAGTTACAAGTGAATATGGGCCTGTACTTCTTGCATGTATTTTGTCGTCAACAAGATGGTGGAGTTTGAGCATGTACATATATCCAACAGTAACTGGATTTGCAAAATACTCTCCAGTCCTTCCGTCTCTAAGTCTCAGTTTTCCACTTCGCGAATAGCCGACTTCTTCAAGAAGGTCCATTATATCGTGCTCGTTGGCACCGTCAAATACTGGAGTTGATATGTACCAGCCTTTCTTCATGGCTGCAAGTCCAAGGTGAACCTCCAGAACCTGACCTACATTCATACGGGAAGGTACGCCGAGGGGGTTTAGCATTACCTGTAGAGGCTGTCCATTTTCAAGGAATGGCATGTCTTCTTCTGGTAAAACGGTTGAGATAACACCCTTATTCCCGTGTCGTCCAGCCATTTTATCGCCAACATTGATTTTTCTCTTTGTTGCGATATAGGTTCTTACTAATTTATTAACACCTGGTGGCAGTTCGTCGCCGTTTTCCCTTGTATATATTTTTACATCTACTACAATTCCTGTTTCTCCATGAGGAACCTTGAGTGAAGTATCTCTGACCTCACGTGCTTTTTCTCCGAAAATTGCTCTTAATAATTTCTCCTCAGGGTTCAAATCACTTTCTCCCTTTGGAGTAACTTTTCCGACCAAAATATCGGTGGAGTCAACTTCTGCACCGATGCGGATTATACCTTCTTCGTCGAGATCCTTAAGTGCATCTTCACCAACATTAGGAATATCTCTTGTAATATCTTCAGGTCCAAGTTTGGTATCTCTTGCTTCCGCCTCATACTCAACTATATGTAGAGATGTCAAAACATCATCCATTATCAGTCTCTCATTGAGTATTATAGCGTCCTCATAGTTATATCCTTCCCAAGTCATAAATCCTACGAGTAAGTTCTTTCCTAATGCGATTTCTCCCATGTCAGTTGATGGTCCATCTGCAATAACTTCGCCAGCCTCAATGTGTTCGCCGTGGGACACAATAGGCCTTTGATTGATGCATGTTCCCTGGTTTGAACGCTTAAATTTAAGCAAGTCAAATTTGAGGAGTTCGCCATCCTCGTCTTTTCTGAGAATTATTGTTCTTGCATCAACATGCTCAACCGTTCCAGCAGCTGGTGAAACTATAACTACACCCGAATCCTTTGCAGCCTTATACTCCATACCTGTCCCGACAATAGGTGCTTCAGTTACGAGAAGCGGTACTGCCTGTCTCTGCATGTTAGATCCCATAAGGGCACGGTTAGCGTCGTCATTTTCCAAGAAAGGAATCATAGCCGTAGCTACAGACACAACCTGCTTAGGTGATACGTCCATGAGATCGACAACATTTCTTGGGAAGAGCGCAATTTCGCCTCCGTTACCCCTGCATGCAATCTTCTCATTGAGGAAGTGCCCTTCTTCATCGAGCGGCTCATTCGCCTGCGCAATAACAAGAACCTCTTCCTTGTCGGCAGTCAAATATCTCACTTCATCTGTTACTCTGTGGTTTTCCTTGTCTACAACCCTATAAGGAGTTTCTATGAATCCATATTCATCAATTCTTCCGTAGGTGGTCAAGGATCCAATAAGTCCGATATTCGGGCCTTCTGGGGTCTCTATAGGACACATCCTACCATAGTGTGAATGGTGAACGTCTCTAACCTCGAAGCCTGCTCTCTCCCTTGATAAGCCTCCAGGTCCAAGTGCAGACAGCCTTCTCTTATGAGTAAGTTCCGCAAGCGGATTGTTCTGATCCATGAACTGCGAAAGCTGTGAACTACCGAAAAATTCTTTGATTGCAGCTGTAACTGGCTTGATATTAATCAGCGCCTGCGGTGTAGCAGCTTCGACATCCTGAATTGTCATTCTTTCTCTTACGACTCTCTCCATCCTCGCAAGACCAATTCTAAACTGATTTTGAAGAAGCTCGCCAACAGTCCTCAATCGTCTATTGCCAAGATGGTCAATATCATCCACAGTTCCAATTCCATGTGCCAAATTTAGTATATAACTCACTGAAGCGATTATATCTTCAATTGTGATATTTTTAGGTGAAAGTTCTTTCTTGTTTTCTTCAAGAGCCTTCTTGAGTTCATCTTCGTCAAGCCCCTCGTCCAAAATAGCCTTAAGCGTTGGATAGTGAGCTTTTTCTGGTATATCAAGTCCCTCGATTTCAAACGGCACGAACTCTTTTGTCGCAACAAAATAGTTTCCTATGACCTTTGTCGTCTTGTTCGGGTCAATGGCTGAAACAACATTAACAGCATAAACTCCTGAGTCTTCAATTTCTCTAGCCTGATCAGCGCTGAGTTTGGTGCCCTTTTCTATAATTTCACCCGTAGTTGGGATTTCAACATCTTCAGCTAAAACGCTGCCGAAAAGTCGATCAGCAAGCCCAAGTTTTTTGTTGTATTTATATCTTCCAACCTTAGCAAGATCATATCTCTTAGGGTCAAAAAACAGTGAGTTTACAAGAGACTTAGCGCTATCTACCGTAGGCGGTTCACCTGGTCTAAGCTTCTTATATATCTCCTTAATTCCTGTTTCGTAATCGGTTGTTGTATCCTTTTCAAGGGTCTTCATCAGCCTCTCATCTGGGCCAAAGAGTTCAATGATATCTTCGTTTGACGAAATACCCATGGCCCTCAAAAGAGTGGTCATAGGCTGCTTTCTGGTCCTATCAACCCTAACGGAAATTACACCTGCAGAATCAGTTTCATACTCAAGCCATGCACCCCTGTTAGGTATTACTTGTGAAGAATAAAGCTGATTGTTGGATTTGTCCGCTTCCACGCTAAAATACGCACCTGGTGACCTCACCAGCTGAGTTACTATTACACGCTCTGCTCCATTGTATATAAACGTACCCTTGTCAGTCATGATGGGAAAATCACCCATAAAGACTTCCTGGTCTTTAATTTCTCCTGTTTTCTTGTTAATAAGTCTAACCTGGACTCTTAAAGGAGCAGCATATGTTACATCCCGCTCTTTACACTCTTCTTCACCGTATTTTGTGGTATCGTCAAGTGAATGGTCAACAAATTCTAAGGTAAAATTATCTGCGTAGTCTCTTATCGGGGAAATGTCTTCAAAAACTTCCTTCAAACCCTCCTTGATAAACCAATCATAGGATTTGGTCTGAATTTCAATAAGGTTTGGCATCTCGCCGACTTCATTTATCTTCGCGTAGGTCATCCTTTGTTTGCGACCGACTTGAACAGGTTTTGGCATAATCATCACTCCTTATTAAATCTACAAATATACTCCATGGCAGTCTATTATATTATCATAACGCGGACAAGATTGCAAGCATTTTTCAGAAAAACACTTAGAGTATTTATCAATCTGACTTCCTAAAAATGTGGCAAAAGACACCGACAAAGAATTCTACTCTGCCGGTGTCCCTTATTTGCACTTATTTTGCATATGAAATATCAATTAATATTTCGCAAAATATACAAACTTTCTATACGCATAAAGCGGATTGTTAAAAGCTTGTAAATAACTATTTAACTTCAACAGTTGCGCCAACTTCTTCAAGCTGAGCCTTGATAGCGTCTGCCTCTGCCTTTTCAACGCCTTCTTTAACTGGTGCAGGAGCTCCGTCAACAAGAGCCTTAGCCTCTTTAAGTCCAAGACCTGTAATCTCTCTAACAGCCTTGATAACCTTAATCTTTTCTCCACCTACTTCAGCAAGTACTACGTTGAACTCAGTCTGATCAGCTCCGCCAGCAGCAGCATCTCCAGCAGCAGCGACAGCTACAGGAGCAGCTGCAGATACGCCGAACTCTTCTTCACAAGCTTTAACAAGCTCATTCAATTCCAATACGGACATTTCTTTTATAGCATCTATAATTTGTTCCTTAGTCATTTTTATTCTCCTTTTAATATTATATTTTTAATTTATTGCATTGCTATGTTATTATTCAGCTTTTGCATCTGCAATAGCCTGGATGGTTCTAACCATCTTACCAACAGGGGATTGAATGCTTCCCATGAATTTCGCAATAAGAGTATCTCTTGATGGAATACTTGCAATTGTCTTGATACCGTCTTTGTCATAAAAAGTGCCTTCTACTACACCTGCCTTGAACTCCATCATCTCAAATTCTTTGATTATTGATGATAGTTCTCTTGCTGGAGCTGTAGCATCATCCTTACTGATTGCAATTGCAGTTGGCCCTGCAAGTACATCAGCAAGTCCATCAAATTCTGTGCCGTCAATTGCTCTCTTAATGAGAGTATTTTTGTAAACAGTATAGTCTACATTTGCTTCTCTAAGTCTTTTCCTCATAGCGTCAGCCTGCTCAACAGTTATTCCCATATAGTCAATAACTACTGCCGACTGTGCACCATCAAGTTTTTCTTTTATTTCATCTATGATAGCCTGTTTAGCTGCCTTAGCTTCTACTGACATCTGTTCTCCTTTCCGGGGCTTGCCCATTTTTTAGGTACTTATACGAAAACCCCGCAAAAACTACGGGGTCAATATCTATATATTGTACCTCGGCGGGAAATTAAGTCTCCGACACCCGCTGTCTTCGGTTATAAATTTCTAATTCAATTGTCTGCTTTCGTTTTGAAAGCTATTTTGCAAATCCCCGCTATTAAAGAATTGCTGGATTTACTTTCACACCAGGTCCCATTGTGGATGTAACAACCACACTCTTCATATACTGACCCTTTGCAGCTGCAGGTTTTGCCTTTAAAACCGCTTCGATAAGAGCCTTGAAGTTATCCTCTAGCTTATCTTTACCAAAAGAAGCCTTTCCGATTGGGGTGTGAATAATATTTTGTTTGTCAAGTCTGTACTCAACTTTACCGGCCTTAATCTCTTTAAGTGCCTTTTCGATATCCATTGTAACAGTGCCTGACTTAGGGTTTGGCATCAGTCCCTTAGGTCCTAGCGTCTTACCAAGTCTACCTACAACGCCCATCATATCAGGTGTTGCAACGATAACGTCAAAGTCGAACCAATTCTGTTTCTGGATCTTGTCTGCCATATCTTCAGCGCCAACATAGTCCGCTCCAGCATTAGCAGCTTCCTCAGCCTTTGCACCCTTTGCGAATACAAGAACCTTTTTGGACTTACCTGTGCCATGCGGCAAAACGATTGCACCTCTAACCTGTTGGTCAGCGTGTCTTCCGTCTACGCCCAGTCTGATATGGACCTCTATAGTCTCATCAAATTTTGCTGTAGCTGTCTCTGTAATCAGCTCCATCGCTTCGCTAACATCATGCAATTTTGATTTATCAAATTTCTCTGATGCAGCCTTAAATCTTTTGCCTACCTTTGGCATTTTCTACCTCCTCGTGGTACTACCGATTTACAACAAAGCAGTTTAGTTTGCACTGTATTGTTCTCCGATTATGCAAAACACCCGTGCAACGTCTTTATTTTGTTGACCAATCTCCCATCTTACATTAGTCTTCTACTACAATTCCCATGCTACGAGCTGTGCCCTTAACCATCTCTACAGCCGCATCAATGTTTGCAGCGTTTAGGTCTGGCATCTTAGTCTGAGCAATTTCCTCAGCCTGTGCTCTTGTGATTGTTGCAACTTTCTTCTTGTTAGGTTCACCCGAACCTGAGTTAAGACCTGCCGCCTTCTTCAGTAAAACCGCAGCTGGTGGTGTCTTGGTGATGAACGAAAATGATCTGTCTGAATAAACAGTGATCACTACTGGAATAACCATTCCTGGTTGATCTGCTGTCTTGGCATTGAACTGCTTGCAGAAATCCATGATGTTCACACCCTTTTGACCTAGGGCTGGTCCTACTGGAGGTGCTGGTGTAGCTGCTCCTGCAGGGATTTGAAGCTTAATGTAACCATCAATCTTCTTTGCCATGCTTTTCTCCTTTCCTTAAGAGTTTTACATCTTGATCTAAACGACCTTATCAACCTGACCGAATTCAACTTCGACAGGCGTTTCTCTACCGAACATGGACACGCGCACTTTGAGAATCTGTTTCTCCTGCTTGATTTCTTCGACGATTGCCATGAAACCTTCGAAAGGTCCACTGATTACTCTAACCGTATCGCCAACTTCCACATCCAAGTCGATGTAAACTTTTTCAACTCCCATTCTGGTGATTTCTTCATCAGTTAGTGGGATAGGATCCGAACCGTGACCAACAAAGCCCGTTACACCCTGTGTGTTTCTAACAAGATACCAACTTTCGTTGTTTACAACCATCTTAATCAGAACATAGCCAGGGAACATTTTCTTAGTTCTAGTCTTAACCTGTCCATTCTTGATTTCAGTATGGTCTTCCGTCGGAACCTCAACCTTTAGAATTAGGTTCTGCATGCCTCGGTTTTCGACCATTTTTTCTATATTCGCTTTTACACGCTTTTCGTGACCGGAATAGGTATGCACAACATACCATCTTGCCTGTCCGTCTCCGCGTATTCCTTCACCCTCAAGAGGCGAAACAACATTTGTCGTAACTTCTGACATAGTTTAACCTTCTCCTAAATTCAATCTTAAGAACCAATAACCGCTTTAAGCGCCATAAGGACTGCTGAATCAATAGCCCAAAAAGCTAAAGCAAAAAAAGCACATACAGATATAACAACACCTGTGAATGTAGCAAGTTCCTTCTTCGTCGGCCAAACAACCTTCGAAAGTTCAGTTTTTACGCCCTTAAAATACTCCCTAGCAGAAGTATTCTTTTTGTTTGCAGCATTCGCTCTTGCCGCTGCGGTTCTCTTAACTTTTTCTCTATTAGTAGCTGCCATTTGTTGACACTCCTTTAATAACTAAGTCTCTGCCCCAAAAACGAGCTTCTACTTAGTCTCCTTGTGAAGAGTAGATTTCTTGCAGAATTTGCAGTATTTCTGCATTTCAATCCTCTCAGGATTGTTTTTCTTATTCTTCATAGTATTATAGTTTCTCTGCTTGCATTCTGTGCATGCAAGGGTTGCTTTAACTCTCATCGCTACCTCCAATCCTACGGTCTCAGCATATAGCTTAAATGCAATTCTTTAAATTCAAAATCCAGAGCCTTTGACTCTGTTTTCGAAAATTGACCACAAATATGCTTATATATTCTACTCTATTGTAGACTCCATGTCAACATCTATTTTGTGTCCTTTTGCACCTTAACGATTCTGGCCCTTGTCTTTTTAATCAATTCCAGGTCTGGCTCCATTATATAGACATGGCTATGTGGTGATGAATAAACGGTATCTGAATTCCCTTCCCCTATTAAATTTTGGGAGCTTATCTTCCAACCGCCCATATCCTTGAGTTCGTTTTTTATAATGGTCTTTATTTCTTTCTCAGACATATTCGTTCGTATATACCCTTTTAGACCGCTCAAAATTTTACCATATTTATTCAATATAGTCGTACTGCTTGTCGCTTTTTCAATAATAGCCTTCATAACCGCCTGCTGGTTCATGTTCCTGTGAATATCCCCGTTCTCATACGAATCTCTTTCTCGCGCAAACCTAAGTGCTTGGTTTCCCATCAGGTGATTATTACCCTTAGTATATGTATAGGTTTCTCCGCTTTCATCAGGGAGCGTAAGATCCATGTCGGAATATACATCAATCCCACCTATTGCATCAACCATCTCCCTTACGGTAGCATAATTTACCTTCACATAATAGTTGACATCAACATCTAGAAGTTCTTCAACAGCATCAACCGTACAATCTATTCCGTAAAGCCCTGTATGCGTCATTTTATCTTCAGCATCCCCGAACTTTTTAAGTTTAACCCGATAGTCCCTTGGTATCGACGTCAACAAAACAGTTTTCTTTCTAGGGTTAACGGTCACTAGCATATTTACATCCGACCTACCCTCTTCGTCAATTCTTTTGTCATGATCAATGCCGCTTATAAGTATATTGTACGACTCTCTTTTTACATTCCTTCGCTTAGCGATACTCTTTTCTTTTGTTTTGATTTTAATAACTCCGACAACCTTTGTTTTTTTATCAAAATCAGGAGAAATTCGCAACATCGTCCCATTATCGCTCTCACTAAGCATAATGAGCTCATAATTTTCATTCAAAAGCTCTGTTCCCAAGGTAGGAAGATCCTCGCAATAATCAACTGAGGCTGAATGTTTGCGAACTTGACGAAAAGCATCTTTTTTGCCATCCTGATCATCATCCACCGCATAAACTGTGGATCCTTCTATATCTTTAAGAGATTGATATCGCAGGTCACCCTTTCTTGCTATCACATAATAATCGTCAGTCTGTGAGGAAAATGCTGTAATTCCACTCAAAAAATTTGCCGTCCCTGAGAGATAGGAAATTCCTGTAACATATCCTGCCATGAGCAACGTCGATAAAAAAAGCGATATAATCTTCCTGTTTTTCTTTATCCTGATAATAAAAAGTGCAGGGAAAAACATCAGCCACAAAAACGCAACCCCTAAAAATGCGTAAATCGTGTAGTTGAGCGGAAGAATATCAAGGTAAAACAGAGTTGACAAAAATAATGCACTTATTAAAGTGAATAGGGCTCCCCAGAACCTTGTGAATTTTTTAAAAAAACTCACCTTCTTTTTGCTATTTTGATTGTTCCCCTGATCCATCAAATTATTCCCCTTCGCAAAATAAAGGAGCTCCGAAGAGCTCCCAATAAATCTTTCTTACGAAACCTGCAGTAATCTCAAGCTAAGCTATATGCTATAAATCAAAGCACAGTCCCGATAAATTCTATAGATGAGAACCGATTATTCAATAATCTCAGTTACAACTCCAGAACCTACTGTTCTTCCGCCTTCCCTGATAGCAAATCTTAGTCCTTCTTCGATTGCTATTGGTGTGATAAGG
>QWCH01003437.1_pt1 | contig 16655 bp, 8 predicted proteins | sample 1972671 | NCBI WGS metagenome assembly QWCH01 (sample SAMN09866713, study PRJNA288562) | Human gut metagenome isolate term3_stool, whole genome shotgun sequencing... | isolation source: gut | host: Homo sapiens | place: USA: California | reverse complement strand
TGAGGGTGAGGTCTGAAGGGAGCATACCTCCGTATGTGACCGAAGCCGAATCCCGAAAGCAACACAGCGATTCGCCTTTATGCAACAGTCTCTCTTCGGAGGGAAGGTGTAATCAGCAAGGTCCCGTAGCCACTCTGTAGCGATACTAGAACCGTCTATTTTCTAGTTATCGTCATGTGTAGCTTCTATAAAACGGGTTACAATGCGCCGACCCTGCAAACTGCGCCCCTCACGCTCCGTCACTTCAGCTTGAAGTAGCAGATGATCGGCTTGTGGTCCGAGATATTCGCGGAGCGATCCACATGGGCAGCTCGCGCTACGATCTGGTCGCTGTAGAGCATATGGTCAATACGCACCCCTATGAGCGACTTGAAGTAGTAGCTGTAGTTGGTACCTCGTCCCGTCGTCGCAATCGCATCGTGCAGACCGGTCGAAAGACGGTGATGCGTGTAGGAGATAGGCGTATCGTTGAAGTCTCCGCAGACCAGCAGGTAGGGCGACTCCTGATAGTTGATGTCTTGATAGATCTGCTCGACCTGCTGAGCACGACGCTTGAAGGCGGGCGAAAAGCGTCCCCCGACAGCCTGCGTGAAGCCCTTTGGGTTGACTTCCTGCGCTAGCTGAAAGTAGTGCGCCTGCTCCTCTTTTGTAAAGCCAAAAGACTCAAGGTGCAGATTGTACAGGATTAACTTCTTCTCCCCGACGAGGATCGTAAAGACCGCTCCCCCATTAAAATCGGAGTGCAGATCTATAGGACGTGTCGATAGGATGGGATACTTAGAGAGTACTATGAGACGACTGCCGTGATCCTTGACCGCATAGGCCGAGCTGTAATAGGGATAGTCGCTCAGGATGTGGCGCAGACTACGCTCCGACATATACTTTGACTTGTTAGAGCTGAGCCACGCTTCCTGCAGACAGATGATATCGGCATCGCTCTTAGCCAGGTACTCTGTGGTGGCGTGCTGATCGTGTGCCCCTAGCTTGGTAAACTGGAAGGCATTTGCATTGAGGCTCACCACCTTAATCCAGTTCTCACGATCTATCGGCTGCGTCTGGCGTGCTCGTAGCGGAGCATACAGAAGGAGCGTCGGCAGGGATAAGAGGAGCATGACCGTATTGATCGCAGCACGACTCCAGGCACGGATGATAAACCAATAGATCGCCTGCAATACGACCAGTGCGAAGAGCAGAGGAAAGAGCAGCCCCAGATAAGCCGAGAGGATAATGGTCGTCGGCGAAATGTAGCGACTCAGCAAGGCTCCCGCAAAGAGCAACAAGAGGAGCAGATTACCAACGGATACGAAGGTATGCCAGAAGCCACGGATCATCCCCCAGAGGGTGCAAGGCTTCTTTGGACTTTGCGGGCTCGTCTTATGAGGAGCGAGGGGAGCTACGGGAGAAGGTGTGGTGCTATCCATAGAGTGCATGACTAGTTGTGACCCGACTGGTCGAGCCACTGATTATTGTGCTCGATGAGCTGCTCGCGCTCCTCATCGGATAGGCTCTGATAGCCCGACTGCTGCACCTTATCTAGGAGCTGCTGGTAGCGTGCCGTCTGAGCATCTTGTAGCGTCGCTTGCTGTCGTGCCGAGCGCTGTCGCCGACGGCGGTACAGTCCTAAGCCACAGCCCCACAAGACCCCAGCCAGGTGAGCGATCAGTCCGCCTACATTGTACCCTCCATAGGCGAGTAGTAGGAGCAAGAAGACGAATAGCCCCACCTGCCATACACGGAGCGAGCCGATCAAAGGTAAAGGCATCTCCGCACGAGGAGCAGCCCCCACCATGTAGCCTACGAGGGCAATGACCGAGGCGGAGGCTCCCACGAGGGGTAACCCTAGTAAAATCACCCCGCCAGCACGTAGCAGCGAGGTGCAGAGCACGAAGGCTATTCCACCTACGACCGCTCCCCCGAGATAGCTCCAGACGAACTGTCGCCATCCGCTATGACGGAGTAGCATCTCGCCAAAGAGCCAGAGCAGGAGCAGGTTGAGCAAGAGGTGCAAGCCACTATTGTGCAGGAGCGTATAGGTGACGATCGTCCAGGGTCTACGCCACAGAGCTTCCAGCGAGCAGGAGAGATAGAGCTGGTCCATCACCCCACGCGTCCACCGAGTGGGCAGTGGCGAGGGTAGCTGGCGAACGATGAAGTCCACCAACCAAAAGGCTACCAGCAGGAGCGTGATGCCCCAGAGCAGTCGCTGATTAGTAGTAATAGGTTTCTCCCGAAGCATTGTACAGCTTGCCTTGCTTACGCCATAGCAGTATGAGGAGCAGACCGCCTAGCATTCCGCCCAAATGGGCGAAGTGCGCCACGTCGCTCTCTATATTAGCCACACCGAGGAAGAGCTCGATCACGCCGTAGCCGATCACAAAGTACTTAGCCCTAATCGGTATGGGGATGAAGAAGAGGTAGATCGCCGCATTCGGGTAGAGCCAGCCGAAGGCGAGCAGGAGCCCAAAGACAGCCCCCGAAGCGCCTATCGTCAGGAGTTTATTGACGAAGAGCTCCGTAGCCATGCGAGAGCCATCGGGGAAGGCGATCACCTCATATCCCGCCACCTCTCGGACAGTCGTCAAGCCCCAAACGAGCTCCTGCGAGAGCGCAGCCGTCAGTCCGCAGACCAGGTAGAAGAGCAGGTACCGCTTAGCACCCCAAGTCCGCTCGATCGCCACGCCAAACATGAAGAGCGCAAACATGTTGAAGAAGAGGTGCGTGAAGCTCCCGTGAAGGAACATATAGGTCACCGGCTGCCAGAGATGAAAGTCATGAGCCGTCACATAGTGTAGCCCGAGGAGTCCCGTCAGATCAATCCCCACACGGGGTAGCACCTGCTGAGCGATGTAGCAAAGCACGTTGATGATGAGCAGATTGAGCGTCACAGGCGGGATCTGTATCCGGCGGGTTGTATCAAATGAGTGCATAGCGTTATGTTCTAATCGTTGCGTTGTGTAGGGAGTTAGTACCAGCCACTGCCACCGTAGGTGGGCAGGCTGTGCTGCTCCCACTTAAGGTCACGAAGGAGGGAGGCATTGACCCCGATCACAAGATTGTACGACTTGTAGGCACCGAGCGGTATGACACTAGCCGTGAGAGACCAGCAGTGCAGGTCGCGGGTTATGTTGATAGTCATACCCGTCAGTTTCTTCAAGTCGAAGTTGTAGTTGGCATCAAAGGAGAAGTTCCAGTTCGGCGTAGGCTGTAGCTGTCCGCGGAAAGAGAGGTTTTGGATAAACCTATACTCAAACTCTCGTCGGTGCGTGTTGAACTTCTCCCTATCCTGCGCCACATTGACACTATAGTTAATGGAGAAGCTCCACGGCACGTCAAACTTCAGGTATCCATCATCGTCCCAGCTATCGCGCTCGTTGTAGCTGCTGCGAGGGCCTCCACCAGGCAAGCCGTCGGGTCCTACCCTCTCCGGTCTAGCGTCCCCGGCCATCGCTGTCGGGTCGTCGCTAGGAGGTTTAGCCGTCTCATCGTCCGTTGTCGCTGCGCCCTTCTTCTTGTTAAAGAGCCCACCGATCCACTTACCGATCTTATCGAAGGTCTGCGGAGTAAAGGTGTAGTTAAAGCTCGTCCCCGTACCGAGGAAAGCACCAATACCGTGTCCGTTGAGTATCCTCAGCTTGTCCACACGATAGGGTCTCACGTTGCCTTGCGGGTCGGTGTAGTAGTTCCATTCGTAGGGATCGAAGGCGGCGGAGAGGCGTAGCACGAAGGTCTTCGTAAGCCTCAGTGCTATGTTCGTATTGATGTTACTCCAGCGGAAGGAGTCGGCAGCCATATTGTACGAGAAGCTGACTCCAAGCTGATCGATGAGCGAGATCTTCTTAAACTGCTCCTCCACGGCGGTCGAGTCACTCGGCAGGCGCCACTTCATCTCCACATTATTGTCAAAGGAGAAGTTGATCGACCCCATCTTGCCGCGTCCTGGATATCCAAACATACCTCGCTCGTAAGGCGAGTAAACATAGTTGTGTGCCTGCCCCAGCGTATCGACATAGTCTATCTCACGGTAATAACCCCAGAAGGGTTCGCCAAAGTCTGGCGCATACGAGAGCGAGATCGAGGGCGAGAAGCGGTGACGGATCATCTGCACACGATCCCCAAAGAGCTTACGCCACGGCTTGTAGAAGCCGTAGAGCGTCGTACTCACAGAGAGCGACGCGCTGAAGTTATTCAGGTGGTAGAAGCCATAAGTCGTGTCCGCATCGACGATCCGCTGCTGCGCCTCGTTCCACTGCTTCTCCACACGAGAGGTGTACCAGTAGGCCGTATAGCTGATCGAGGGAGAGATCTTGATATAGTTAAAGAGGTCAAAGGAGGCTGAGATAGGTATCGAGTGCTGCATACCATTGCGCCAATCTTTGACTAGATTGCTCTTGAGGATCAGATTCTCCTTGGTCGTGATACTGTTACGTAGCGAGCCGTTGTAACTGAAAGAGATCTTCTCATACCAGCGCTCCTTGCCCACACGGTTCTTTCGCTTGAAGGGGTAGATCGTCGAGAGCGAGAGCGAGAGGTTCGGCAGGGTCACACTGATGGTCGAGTCGCGAGAGCGCTGATCTATGTTAAATGCTCCCGTCAGCGAGAGCGGTATACCCGCAAAGCTCCGTCGGTAGCTGATGCTAGAGCCCTTAGTATTTTCGGCTCGTCGCTGGTGGTTGTAGACCGCCTGCGTAGCGTTGTGATTGTAGCTACTCGTCGAGAAGTTGACCGATGCAGAGAAGTTACGTAGTGGATCCGCCTTAGGGTCTTGCGAGTGGGTCCATCGGAGAGAGATATCTTGCGAGCGGCTATAGGTCGAGGGGATATCTTTGTCTCCCTGTACCGTCGATATGTAGCCCGCTTGCACACTACCACTATACTTATAGCGCTTGCGATAGTTGGACGCCGCATTGAGCGCCCAGGAGCCGTTCGTATAGACATCGCCCGTGAGTGTCAAGTCCCAGTAGTCATTGAGGTTAAGATAGAGGCCACCATGCGTCAGGTAAAGCCCTCGCGTCTGGTCTATACCGTAGCTCGGCATGATGACGCCTGAGGTCTGCTTCTCATTGAAGGGGAAGAAGGCAAACGGCAAGCCGATCAAATAGAGCGGCACATCTGCCATAACTAGATAGACAGGCCCCGTGACGATCTTGTCCTCAGGCTTAGCCTTAGCACGCGTCAGGTTAATGTAAAAGTGCGGATGATCATGCAGGTCGCAAGTCGTATAGCGACCATCCTTGAGGTACATCGTATTGTCCTTGAGGCGCTTCGTCTGCGTAGCCGTCAGATAGCCCTCGCCCTGCTGGGTCGTCACGTCCGTGATGAAGCCTTGGCCCGTCTTGAAGTTGTACTTCATCGTCGTACTCTCGAACTTCTGATCCCCATCGGCAAACTTTGGCTTAGCCGTCGGCTGCCCTAGACTATCTAGCACATACTGCGCATAGACCTCCGAACTGTCAGAGACGATCTTGAGATAGTTCGCCTCGATGCTCATCCTTTGGTACTTGACCTCGCTAGGACCGAAGAAGTACATCACATTGCGCCCCGTCATGACGAGCGAATCCTCAGCCGAGAAGGTCACAGGCGCCTCCAGCTTGAAGAGCTCCACCGAATCAGGCTCAGCAATAGGCGCCTCGGCATCTTTTGCCAATGTATCGGTCTCAGCAGGCGCCAGCGTCGTATCCGCTTTTGCAGCGAGGCTGTCGCTGACCGCTGCCAACGAGTCCTGAGGCGTCGCCAGCGTATCCAGCAAGCGGGTCGTATCTGCCGAGAGATCCGCCACGACCGTGTCTGGCGACGCCGTCTGTGACGGCGTAGCGGCAGGAGGCTCCGTGCGTCGTACCTGTGTCGCACACGACACGACCGCCACCCCTATGACAAGCAGTAGGAGCAGCCGCACGAGCGAGCGGGAAGCTATGACAGAGCTAGACATGTGCTATAATAACGCGACCAAGCTTATGATGATACATCAACCGCAGGCAAAGGTACTAAATAGTGGCGTGCCACGACACGTCCCCGAACGACGAGACGTGTAGCCTTTTGTAGGGACGCACGGTCGTGCGTCCGTCCCCGTTAAAGCGAGACATGTAGCGAAATGTAGGGACGCACGGAAGTATCTAGTGGGAGGGCGTCCGTCCCCGTTAAAGCGAGACGGGTAGCGAAATGTAGGGACGCACGGAAGTATCTAGTGGGAGGGCGTCCGTCCCCGTCGAAGCGAGACGAGTAACGGCTGTAGGGACGCACGGTCGTGCGTCCGTTCCCCGTTAAAACCAACGTTCGCTGTAACCTTTGACACAACGGACGCACGACCGTGCGTCCCTACAAAGGGCTACACGTCCCGAGCGTCCCTACAACCGTTACTCGTTCCGATCACTCCGATACCTCCGATCCCTCTGATCCCTCCGATCCCCTCTAAAAAGACTAGAGGCACCAGTACTACCACGAGTACCAGTGCCTCTAGCTACTAATCTCCAACTTCTAATCTATAAGTTTCTAACTTCTAATCTCTAACCTCTAATCTCTAAAAAGCTATCTCACGACGAGCATCGCACGGTGTGCGACACCGTCCGTGCCGACCGCCTCGACGACGTAGCTGCCTGACGAGAGGAGGATACGCTCGCTGTACTCCGTCAGTCCAGGTAGCGACTGCGTGTAGACCGTGATACCGTCACCCTGTACGAGACGTAGGGACGACATCTCCTGTGTCGTGCGGACGGTCAGCATACCCTCGCTGTACTGCGCCTGTAGCTCATCTGTAGGCTCAACCATCGGAGCGACCGACGTAAAGTCGCCGTCCACACGTAGCTCCAGACGACCCTCACGATCATCGGGGAAGAGCTTGATCTGGCAACTCTTACCACCCGTCAGGTCATGCTCCAGACCGCTCTTGTGGTCTATCAGACGAGCCGTCACGACGTGCCCCATCACACTACCGGCGAGCGAGAGCGTCACATCGATTGGTTCGGAGACCCGTGTGGCTAGCTCGTAGTGACCAGTAGCCACATCGTCGGCATAGAGATCCTTGTGGAGACCATCCGCAGGATCAATGATAGCGATCGAGGGGTAGCGACTCTCCATGCTTAGGAGCATTTTATCGACCGAGCCAGACTCGTAGCCATAAGCGACGAGCGCACGATCCTTGCCGAGACGACTCTGTAGCGTCAGCGATAGGTAGCGTGCAGTCTCCGCCGTAGCGTCAACGCTCGTACTACGTAGGCTGCTAGTGCTCTGTGGATGTTGCTTAGCGTATGAGTCGAGAGCAGTCGTCGGGAAGACCAGCTGCGCCTTAGGTCCGACACCAGATTTGAGTTTGACCACAAAGGCTCCGAGCTGATCGATCTTCTTATCCTTTGCTGTAGTAGTTTGGTGGAGGGTAATGACCGAACCATCTAGCGTCAGCTTAGGATCATAGCTCTTTACCTTAGGATACAAGAGTCTTACATAAGGCTCTATGACATCCTTATTAGCTTCTAGGAAAGGAACAACCTCTAGCGGTGCCATAAATGGATTGCCCACCATCACCTCCTGACCGGCAGCGATAGCGTTGACATCCATCGTGTAACCCTCGGTACCGCCAGCGAGCTTAGAGATACGCTGCGTCGTCGGGTCCTCAAAGATAAAGCGGTAAGCCATCTTGCTGCGCTGAGCATACGAGTAGTAACCACGGAAGCGCTTAGCCTTGCCATCGAAGTACTGGAAGCGCGTCTGCCCCGTGCTAGCATCATAAGTCTGATGGTAGAAGGAGCTCGCTATGTCAGGACGGTCGAAGTAAGGCAGCTCCAAGATACCACGGCGCTGCGTGATGACAGGCTCCGTGCTACCCTTGCGGTTGAAGCCCTGAGCATCTCTAGCTACGACCAGAGCGATGCAGTTATTATTGCCCGCCATCGAGATAGACTGTAGTGGCGAGGGATCATTGAAAGCTTTGGGGTCAAACGTTGACTCCATACTCTTACCCGCACGCTCCGCCTTGAAGCCGAGCTGATAGGTGTAGGGCGAGGCGCTGAAGCTGTAGTCGCCCGCATAGATATCGTGGAGCGGAGCAGACAGCAGGTTGAGCTCGTCACGATCATACCTCCACTCATCGGTGTTGCAATCTTCAGTGGTATAGATACGCCTGTCACTATCATAGCCTCTACCCTTAGCTACGCCAAAGTTGTAGCGTACCATAGCCCGTCGGTAGTTGAGCTGCTGAATGTTGAAGACATACGCTCCCGAGTGGAAGGTGATATCGATACAGGTCGGCTCGCCGTAAAGGTCACGCGGGGTCACCTCCTTAGCCAAGTCCGGCTGTGCTCGGAACGTACCCTGTGCAGTCGTTATATCGAACTGAGACAGACTCATGATATGTACATTGGTACAGCGCGTAGGCACCGCCTTGGCTGGGTAAAACTTCCCCTCGTGGAGGAATGCCCAGTTGTCGGGGTTGTGCCAGTCATAGTACTTAGCGTCTGAGGACTCAGGCTTGTTGTGCGTCTCATCCTCACCCGGACCACCGGGCAACGTACCTGTCCCATAACCGTCAAGATCAGGCTTCCACCAGAGCTCGTCTGGAGAGACCGGGATAATACCCGTACTCTCAAGCTGACCACACCTAGTTCCGTCAACGAACAGGGTGTAGGTGTTATACTGCGCCTCACCATTGACTACACGAGGAGCGACTACCTCACATGTGACAGTACGTCCTGTGGGTGCGGGTGTCAACTCTTTACCACTAGCGTCAATGATCTTCCACTTATAGTTCGCATCGGAGACACCCAGATTAGTCGCAGTTAGGGTTACCTTTTCTCCAGGGCAGGCACCCCTACGTGGCAAGATCGTCACCTCGATACCTTCAGAAGTGTCTAGGAGATAGACTTTGAAGAAGTTTTTCTGCGTATTTGCACCCTCATCTGGACAATTGGTAGTCTCAATCTCTAGCTTGTACTCTTTCTTGAGTTCACTACCTGACGCTGCCTTGAGATCCCATTTGACCATCATGTCAGTCAGAGTTGAGATATCTGCTTTCTTGATGACTGTGGCACCGTCCTTAAGAGTCACGAAACCTCTTCCGTTCGGAATGTTGATCAGCTTAAACTCCATATATCCCGTCTCCTTGGAGCAGCGATACCCTACATAAGTAGGACGGATATATGAGGGGGAGGGGGTCTCGCGCTTAATAGTCACAGGAACAGTGACCGCAGGCTCGAAGTCCATCAGCTCCCAGCGAGACTCTTCCTCTCCTGAGGCTTTAAGTGTAAAGGCACCATCCTTACCCCAGTCCACTTGATCATCAGCTGGGTTGTAACTCTCAAGGGGAAGGAAATAGTAAAGACGACCTTGCTTTAGACTATCAGACTCAACAAACTCATCAACACCTACGGGGTCTACGTCGTTTGCATCATGATCGGACTTGTAGTGACGTATCCATCGGCTGTCTGGTGTTAGATATTTATAGTCAAAGCTGATCGTACGTGGCAGATCTGTCTTCTTGATAGGGATATAAAACTTGGTATGGTCTATCGGATTGCCCTTGCGGTCATATGGGAAAAAGTAAAGATCCTTATCCGCCTCTGTACGTCCCTTCACTCGGAAGACCATGTTACGAGGGCGACCATTCTTGTCGACACCATAGTCTAGACGACCATCGGCAAAGGGGTAGACGCGCACCTCATCACAAGAGGAGTAGTCCACAACTGGCTTGAGCCGTTCTGTAAGGGTCGGCTTAAAGTAGGTCGGCTCGCTGACATCAATGTCTATATAGAAGAAGTCTCCTGGCTGACAGGGATGCTCAAACTTAAAGCGATAGACACCCCGTGGCATCGGATGCTCCTGCAGATACTTTTCTGCTTCCCGTAGCTCATCATCTATAGTTATGACACTAGACTCAAACCGGTCATCACCAGGTCTAGGGTTATTCCTGCTTTTGTATGGATAGACTATTCGCTTTCCATTATCACCCAGCTTGTAGAGGAACTTAAAAGGATAAAGCTCATCAGTCGAACCATACTTCATCGTAAAGTCAGTAGAGACCTCCACCGTCTCTCCAAGTCTTATCATACCACCACCATAAGGATTGGATTGATTGCTAGGGTCTGGCTTACGGTAGTAGCAATGCTCTGCTACAGACTGAAAGCGTTCATACCCCTCAGGAGCCTTCACCAGTGTGATCTCCATCCCAGCCAAAGCATTAAGAGACTGATTCCAGCTTTGCTTCAAAGGATATAGGTAGATGTATGATGCTGGCCCCGTATGGGCTGGCCTACCCTCTCCTATCGAACCAAGCTCTGGTAAAGGCTGAGGGACCCTTACGTACATGGGATAAAAGTCATAGAGACGATTCTTGACTGGCTGTTTGTTGGTAGGTTCTATAATCAAGTGAGGCTTAGGCGTGACAGGCCGACCATAGAGGTCAATCACATCCAGCTCGACATAATATCGCTTCTTAGCGTCAAACTCTGGGAAAGTATATCGCTTGTCTACCGCAGTAGAGACTGCTGGACCAAAGTTCTTTGAGGTATGTACAGGCTTTGCTCCTGATGCTGGCTTATTAGCTCCTGCTGGTAGCTCATAGTACTTAATATATAAGGAGCAGAAGTTCCACCCCTCGAACCATACTATCTGTCCTATCGAACAGTCTAACGTACTCTCTGTCTCAAGAATCTGAAAGCGTCCGCCTCCAGACTCTCCTCCACCCACATAGTTTAAGTTCACCGTAATGGGGATGGTGATGTAGTCGTTGCATCCCGTATTGGGTCGCTTGATACGTATCAGCAAGGCTCCTGGGAATGCCTTTTTCGCTTCAAGCTTTTGGATAGACATCGCTTGAGGTAAGCGGTAGGAGATACCTGGCTCAGCACTCCCATCACTTATGCTTATACTAGTGGGTGACCCTGTCTGATCACTCCAGAGGAGGTTGTCGACGTTGAGAGCTCCCTTCTTGAGCTGCTCATACTCTAGCTGAGTAATGACCGCCACCTCGTAGTTTTTCTTAAAAGTAGAGGGGAAGGAGTCCACATACTGAGGGTATGGTTTGTTTGAGTCTCCCTGATAACCCTTGTTGATTGCTTCAAAGAGGGTGCGTAGCACAAGCTTGTCTGAGGATAGGCTACCAAGCTGGGTGATACCCTCTCCACATCCTTCCGCACTCATCACGTAGATGCCAAAGCGCATCGTGAGATCCTGTGGCACGGTCGGGAGGTCGGGCTTAGGCCCATAGACGGTGAACGACTTCGCCACGGTACTCATACAGTCATTGGTGAAGCGATACCGATAGGTACCCTGTGGCAGCGCACCCTTGTACTCAAAGTGGTAGAAGGTCGTGTCACCCTTGACCTCCCGCTTAGTAGGTTGCATCTCCCTAGCCGTAAAGGTCGCGGGGGTGTCGCCCTCAAATGTCAAGACGGGCGGGCGCTCCTCACTGCCCTTCACGGTGATATGAAAGCCTCCGTACGGTCTGCACTGCAGCTTGTACGGGTCAAACTCTTCCTTCTTCAAGACGAGCGGCACATACTTGTTCTCGACGACTATCTTCTCTCCGACGAGCTGCGTCTCAATGGGAGCCTTGTTCAAGTTATCCCACATCGTGATCTTAACATAGATCTCGTAGTCCTCTCGTCCTGGGAGACTTGGGACCAATAGCACTGCATCTGGAGTAGAAGCTGCCACATAGTTATCGGGTTCGGCCTTGGTATAGGAGTGACCCTCCTTGTCCTTGATGTTGTACTTCACCTCCTTCATCTGGTTGAGTTTAGGCGCAGTAGCTACTAGAGCTTTGACCAGTCTGACACTGATCGTACCATCTTTCTCACAGTATGAGGGGGTCGTCTCTACCTCGAACTCGTAGCGACCCTGCTTGTCCCGTAGGGTGTAAGTATGATTCTGCGCGGAGAGCGCGGAGAGCGACAGGAGGAGGAGAAGGAGGGAGAGGGTGATGTATCTATATCGTTTCATAGCGTATGGGACATAAGACAGATAAAGGGGAGAGGAAGTGTCATCGAGACAGGCGACTAGAAGTCTTGCTGTGTGACCTTGATCTGGTACCAGGTATTGCGGATGACGGAGTAGATGCTCACGTCCTTATTGTTTGCTGCGAGCTGACCGGTCTTTTCCGTGGTGCGGTCGTCAAATTTGTCAACGAGCGGGTGCCTGCCAACCTGATAACCCGTGCGGTGCTGGGGGTCCCAATCATTGACCTGGAAAGTGAGCCTGAGCTGCATCGCTGCCAACTGGTCGGGCGTTTTCTCGGCTTCGACATTCGTCTGGCGGATGAACTCTGGCACATAGATCGTCGTGTAGTAGTCGGACGTCCTGAGCTCGCCGATGGCTTGACCGGTGCTTGCAGTGCTAGCCATATTGCGCTGCACCTTGTTCTTGTCCCGCTCTAGATAGTAGCAGTCCTGTCCGTCCTGAGGATTGGTGTAGTAGTTATTGCTGATGGGACTGTAGAGCGTCGTGGTCCACCGGTTCTCGTCGTAGTAACGAGAGGCGAAGAGGGAGAAGTAGCGTGGCACATTGTATAGTGCCATCTCAAAGTCATCTATATAATCTAGGACGAGCACCTGATCCGAGGTTGGGTCGCCCAGCACTTTGTTGGCAATCATGTCGGGCATCGTGATGTCGATACGCGCCAGCACACGGGTCAGACGTACGGGGCGACGCTTCCCGTTCTCTGCGAGGAAGCGGTAGGGATCCTCCTTGGTGCCCTGACCGAGCATCTGCTTGATATCATCGAGAGAGATGTTAGAGCAGATAGCAGTCATCGGGATGAGGTCCTCCTCACCGCTGCCGCCCTCCGCTAGCTTAGGCATGAACTCCGGCTGCCAGGGTATCTTCGTCAGTTCGGGACGGAAGTAGAGGTGCCCCCGCTCGGAGACACCCTGCAGGGCTGTCGTTAGGTTGTAAGTCTTCGACGCCTCATTGGCAACGAAGTAGAAGTCAAAGCTCTTTACATCTCCAGGGATAAGGACAGGATGGCTCCAAGGCGTGCCATCGGTTGCTGGCTGTGTATAGCCTCCTAAGACTTGGTTGACTAGACACTTGCCCGTAGCGTGGTCGAAGATGAGGACACGCACAGACTTGACCTTATTCTCCGCAGCGGTGAGCTTCGCCTGTAGCTCAGGCTCAGGCAGAGGATCCGTACCCTGACGGAAGGTGGACTGCGGAGCCACGCTCATCGAGAGGTAGAAGTCTCCCTGCTCAGGGGGGCAGGCGGAGGGGTCATCGTATACGCAGCTGGTCAGCCCCGTCAGCAGGAGCATCGCGGAGAGCAGCCACGCAAGGATTGTGCGGGGGCCTCCTTGTATGCTATGTAGATTGCATTTCGTCATGGCTTTGTAGCTCGAGAGGTTAGACACATTATATATTATGGTCTTGCTCACGGATGAGCCAGCCATTGATCCACACGTTCACCGCTAGGAAAGTCTCCTGTGTCACAGGGCGGCCATCGAAGGCGAAGATGATAGCGTAGCGATCCTCACGATCGAGGAACTCTTGATCGGAAAGCTTATTGTTTGCGTAGAACTTCGTTTGTAGCAGTAGCGACAGCAGATCTATGTTGAGAAGCTCCTTGCCGGTAGCGCGCTCCGTGATGATGAGTCGCTGCTTTTGGTCGGTCAGCAGGCGAAGCGTGTTAAGCTCGACAGCGATACCGCCCGTTCCCTTGACCTGCTCAGCATAGTACGGGGTGTAGGTGAGGACGTCGTCGGTGAGCACCTCGCCAGCGCCGTTGTAGCGACCGTTGGGAGCGGTGATCTTAAAGTCGTAGTTGTCGATCTTGATGTTGGACTTGCCACCCTCAGAGAGGTCCTGCATGACGAGGCGGATCTTGTTGGTCCACTTAGCCATCGGGACGACGATGAGCCGGCTCCCATCGCCCAGCACCTGGACATCCTTGGAGACGCCATAGAGAAGTGGTGGCAGCTCGGCGGCGATCCGCTTGTCCTCAGCTCTCGAGATCTGTACGAGTAGATCCTTCATGGTCGAGGTGCCCGCCTGTAGCTTGCTCTGCTCATAGAGGGTTCCCATACGGTGGCCGCAGAGTGCCATGATGGTGTAGTTGCCCGGGGCAAGCTGTAGCTCGAAGGCCTGCTTCTCCGCATAAGGTGCAGCCGCATCGGTCATCTCTGAGACAAAGTGTCCCGCCTCATCGAAAACGTAGAGATGCACATCCTCGGCCTCGCGATGCCAGCGATCTACGTACTGCATATTGTAATCGTAGCGTAGCTGCACACGGAGAGGACAGGTGGACAGATCCTCGTAGATGCACTTGTCACAAGAGACGAAGCTCCAGCTCAGCAGGAGCATGACTCCTATATATAATAGTCTCGATCGAGATAACGTGTGTGGTACCATAGTCAACGTGGGGCTTTAGCCCTCTTTTATGTGAATAGTTCCTATGAGGGGAACATTCAACCCCTCATAGGATAATGCTGTCGGTGCGATCGTTACGTGTAACCCTTTGTAGGGACGCACGGTGAGTGTCTAGTCGGAGGGCGTCCGTCCCCGTTAAAACACGGGACTATATGTCTTGTTGTTCGACAACGGACGCTCGACCGAGCGTCCCTACAAGTCGTTACACGTCTCGCTAATCGACAAGCAAAGTGTACTCAGGGATTATAGAGAGATATCCTGTGTACGAACGATCCAAGGATTGATCGTAACGTCGAAGGCTACGAATACCTTCGTTGGGTCATCATCACCTGGGTTATCCTTATCGTTTACGACAGTAGGCTCACCTGGGGCAGAGATCTTCTTCAGATTGATCTTGTAGATGTTGTTACGTACTACACCGTAACGACCATAACCCATATCCTTGCTTGACTGGTCATTGTTGAAGTGACGGATTAGGTTCGTCTGATAGTAGCAGACACCGTTTAGGTAACCCTTGATGTCGTGAGAGACGAAAGACTCCGTGATAGTACCCTCTGCCTTAACAGGGCAGTTAGCCTCTGCGAGAAGAGCCTTCAGAGCAGCCTTGAAGCCTAGGGGTGTACCGTTGATATCAGCCTTATCCTTCTTAGTAGCGTCGTTTGCCTCGGTGATGTACTCCTTCATCTTAGCAACGGTAAAGGTAAAGCCCTGATAGCTGTACCAAGTCTCACCCTTGGTGAACCCTTTAGGAGTCCAAACACCGCTGAGGATGAATGAGGTGGTCTGCTGGATCTTCTGAGAGGCAGCATCCATCGTGTTCTCTAGGCAGTACTGACCATTAGCGTCCTCGTAGCCAGTCTCACCAGTTAGAGCAGGTGTACCATATATGTAGGTGAAGTCAGCTTCATTGAATGCGCCAGAGAAGTTAGGATCCTGAGCGTAGCGATCGAAGCGTATGCTTTGATCCTCAGCTGTCTCGACAGCGAACTTGTCCTTCTCAGTTACAACCTGACCGAACTGACGATAGATAAAGGTCTTCTTGTTGGTCGTGTTGAGCTGCCACTTCATGCCTGTGAACGTTACACCCTCAGGAAGTGTAGGCGTACCACCTACGAATACCTTAGCGAGGATACGGTCTACATTAACCTTGACAGGAGCCTTCTCAGCATCTACGTCGGTAGCCTTCATCTTATCGGGAGTTACCTTGACAAGGCCACGATCGTTAGACATCATAATAGCCTTTCCATCGCCTGACAGCGTCTTAACATCAGACGTGATAGCAGCCTGAGCGTCGAGTAGGGTCTTGCCCTGAGCAGTAGCATCCTTTACAGCTTGTGTTGGGTTGATGATAGCTAGCATTAGGTAGTCCTGGCTTGTGACACCCTCAGCCTTGGTTGTGAAGCGAGCTGTCGTAGCAGCAGTACCATTAGGAGCGATACCTGCACCCGTAGGAGCAGCATCACCTGTACCTGTGATGGCATAGTCAAAGGCATACTTAGCATCACCAGATGCTGGGTCGTAGAGTACGACGCGGACACCGTTGATAGCTTGCTCAGCCTTGGTACCTACATAGAAGTCGCCCTTGTTTGCACCAGCGACATCGGTAGCATCAGCTCTGAAGCCATTCTGTGGTAGGCTAAACGTGAATGAGATATAGGCGTCAGCCTTCTCGTTCTTTGGTTGGTTCTTGTCGTTCTTGCAGCTTGCGAAGAGCAGCACTGCGACGAGAGCCAACGTTGCATAAATAAACTTCTTCATAGTTGAATTCGTTTGGTTAGTTGATTATACAGTAAATATCTTACGGGGGCAAAGTTACGACGCGAATTGCTATAACGTGTTGACATTTTCGGTATTTTGTTTGACATTCTCGGCGTCTCGCGCGATTTTAACAGTTGGGGAGGAGGAGGGCAGAGATTAGAGGCTAGAGATTAGAGATTAGAGGTTAGGGATCGGAGGTTAGGGATCGGAGGTTAGGGATCGGACGAGTAACGACTTGTAGGGACGCACGGGAGTGTCTAGCGGGAGTGCGTCCGTTGTGTCCAAGGCTACGATGCTGTAACTTTCGTTCGACAACGGACGCTCGACCGAGCGTCCCTACAAAGGGCTACACGTCACGCTTTAACGGCGACGGACGCAGGGCTACACGTCTCTAACCTCTAATTTCTAACCTCTAATCTCTAACCTCTAAATCCCCCCCCTAGGAAATGGCAAAATTTGTCCTCTCCTGAAATAGTACACAGTTGGGGAGCCAACCCCAACAGCAATGAAACCAGAAAAAAGTAACCGAGGACGAAAGGGATATCCCCTAGATT
>QWCH01003627.1_pt1 | contig 16676 bp, 15 predicted proteins | sample 1972671 | NCBI WGS metagenome assembly QWCH01 (sample SAMN09866713, study PRJNA288562) | Human gut metagenome isolate term3_stool, whole genome shotgun sequencing... | isolation source: gut | host: Homo sapiens | place: USA: California | reverse complement strand
CATTGACAAGACAGGTTCGCAATACCTTTTTGGATGACCAGTACCGGCTGCAGGTTGGACGCCAGCAGTTTTATCAGGCGAACAGCAATGCGGCACTGGAAATACAAGATATGTTGGGTGAGCTGCACGGCGAAGAATTTCAGAGCAGCATTACAGACCTCTGTGGTGCGTTGAGTTCTTTAGCAACCCACGCGGACGATATCGTATATAAAGACCAGCTTGTAATGATGGCATCCCAGTTTATTGAGCGGGCAAAGGTATTGCAGGATGAGTTAAATACCTATCAGACAAGTCTGAACACGGAAGTAAAAAAACAGGTGGATACGATTAATGATTTGGTTGGAAAAATCAAAGAGTTAAACAGAGATATTCAGAAATACGAGGCGACCGGAGAGCCGGCAAATGACTACCGTGACAAGAGAAATGAGTATTTAGATGAGCTCAGTCAGTACATAACTTTTGAGACGAATGAGCAGCCGGATGGAACCATCACGATTTATTCGGAGGGCGGTTATCTTTTGGATGCGGTGAACCAGTATTTTCTTATAACAAAATACGAAAGTGACACCTCCAAACTTTTAAAACCGGTCTGGGAGACCGGCGAGAATTATTACCGCTATGACAGCCTAGAGTATTCCAGTGAAAATAATACGGATGTAGGCGGGCTTCGCGGACTTTTGGTGGCACGAGGCAGTTATGCGGCAACCTATGTAAATGTTCCGCAAAAACCAAAGGAAGAAGATTACAAAAATGGCGGCGTGCTGGATGTGAATGCTTATAACCGCGCTATGGATCAGTTTAATGATGATTTGGAAGTTTATAACAAAACCATCGGTGCTTCCGTTGTGATGACGATTCAGAGTGAATTAGATACTTTGATTCATGGGATTGTAACAACCGTCAATGATGTGCTCTGCCCGAACAAAGAGATTACAATCGAAGTTGAGGACAAAGATGAAAATGGCGTTGTGACCGGAACACATACCGAAAAAATTAAAGTACTGGATGAAGAGAAGGCACTGATTGGTGATGATAAAAACCGTACGATGGGAACAGAATTATTTTCCCGCCGTGGTGTGGAACGCTACACCAAAGAAAATGTAACAGTTGTAAATGATGATGGTACGACAAGTGTAGTGCCTGTTTACCGCTATCAGGAAGAGGATCCGTCCGATGTGTATACGATGTATACGACGAGCCAGCTTGTGCTGAATCCGACTGTTGGAAGAGATTCCTCCACACTGCCGACGATGTACAGTGATAAGAGCGATGGTAAGAAAGGTTATGCAAATAATGAACTGCTTGGCATTGCGCAGGCGTTTGACGAGTCCATTGGAACACTAAATCCAAATTCATTGACAACATATGATATTAAACATTTTTATGTTGGTATGGTAACTGAACTTGGTACACAGGGCAATGTTTGGAATGGTATTATTGACAACCAGAATATCACAGTAAATACCATTGACAATGAGAGACAGAATGTAATGGGAGTTTCTACCGAGGAAGAACTCTCTAATATGATTAAATATCAGCAGTGTTATAATGCATCATCAAGATACATTACGACAGTGGCAGAGATGTTAGAATATTTGATTGAACGGTTAGGAGGATGATGATATGGCATCAACATTTGGTTCTTTGGAAATAGCAAAATCCGGCATGATGGCATACAATGCAGCATTGCAGACAACGGCGCATAACGTGGCAAATATTGAAACAAAAGGCTATTCCAAACAGACAGTAAATATGGTTTCGTTAGTTGGTAATAAAACTTCTGTAACAGTTCAGGGGTTCGGTGTAAATGTTGCAAGTATCACAAGAAACCGAAACGAATATTACGATACGAAATATCAGCGCACGCAGTCAACTTACAATTACTATCAGACACAGTCCCATTATCTGAAAGCATTACAGGCTCAGATATGCGGAAATGTAACCAGTGATGAGAAGTCAAGACTGACCGATGCATTTGATGATTTTTTCAGTGCGTTAAGCAATCTTAGAGGAAATGCCAATAACAGCACCATTCGCCGTCAGGCGGTAACACTGGGGGAAACATTTACCGATTATGTGCAGAATGTGGCAACCGGTTTGCAAAAAATCCAGGATGAAGCAAATACACAGGTGAAAACCTGCGTTGATCAGATTAATGCGTATGCAGAAAAAATCGTGGCGTTGAATAAACAGATTGACACAGTAGAGGCGTATGGCGGAATTGCGAATGACCTTCGCGACCAGCGCTCCCTTTTGATTGATGAGCTGTCCCAGTATTGTGATGTGGAGACAAAAGAAATCCCACCGGATAACGGCGTAGGTGAAAATCAGTTCTATGTTTATATCAATGGGGGAACACTTGTGGACACCTATAAAGTGAACGCACTGGTAACTAAGCAGAAAGACACCTATGTAAACATTAACGATATCACTGGTTTATATGATGTCAGCTGGGCAGATGGAAGTACCTTTAATATGCATAGTACGGCAATTGGCGGACAACTTCAGTCATGTATTGAGACTCGTGACGGAAATAATGCAACAAATCTTCATGGCACTGTTGACTCAATTGCGAACAATGCCGATGGAAAACTTGTTCTTACTGTTACCGGAACAAACTGCAATGATGTGCAGGTATTAAATATCCCGGCACATGATGGTGAGATTACTATTAATAACCGCACTTATGCGTATGATAATTTTGAAGTAAAAGTGGATGCAGCAGGTAATTTTACTTATGACTTTACGTTGAAAGGTACAACAAAGGCTGCTGATGCGAAAGCGCTTCAGATTGCTGTGGCGAATGGTTATACTGCGCAGGTTGGCGATTCGATTGACAACCGCGGTGTTCCGTATTATATGGCACAGTTAAATGAATTTGTCCGTACATTTGCACAGGAATTTAACCGTGTTCAGAATGGCGGGTATGATTTGAATGATAATCCGGGTGTTGACTTCTTTAATGCAACGGTCAAAGCAACCGGCGACAACTATATTTTCCGGGAGTCGGTAGACGGAAAAGACGCTTCCTTTACTTCGGAGGCAAAGCAAAATGCAGACGGCACTTACACCGGTTCTTACTATTACATGACTGCATTGAACTTCTCAATTACAAAGGAAGTTGCGGATGACCCGGGATTACTTGCGTGCAAGGCAAAAGCAAATCCGGATGACAATGTAGGAAATGATAACGGTGATAATTTGCAGAAACTGACAGAAATTAAGGACAACTCGGAAATGTTTGTCCACGGTGCACCGGATTCCTTTATTCAGTCGCTGACTGCACTGCTTGGTGTTGATGCGAAAAAAGCGGATACGATGGAAAAGAGCCAGAGTAATCTTTTGTATGCCATTGATACCAACCGTAAATCGGTATCCGGCGTAGATGAAGATGAAGAAGGTTCGGATATGATTGTGTTCCAGAATATGCTGTTTAACCAGTACAAGATGTTAAATGTGTTAAATGAAGTACTGGATAAATTGATTAATGAAACCGGTGTGTGATGCCGATAAATAAAGTATAAAAAGATGAATTTGAAATTCGGAAACGGAGGGCTGACATGAGAGTAACAAATACGATGATGCGTAATAATTCCATGTTGAATATGCAGAAAAACAAGGTGGCATATAATAAATATCTGACACAGTATAATACGCATAAAAAAATACAGAGACCATCGGATGATCCGACGATTGCGGCACGCGCCCTCAAATATCGTACAACTTTGGCAGAAATTGATCAGTATTTGACAAACATCAAGGATGCAACATCCTGGATGGATGCGACAGAAACTTGTCTGAGTGCAGTTAATAAAAAACTTACGGATATGATTGATTACTGTACACAGGCGGCTACTGGTACTTATAATGAGAAAAACCGTGCGGATATTGTGACACAGTTAAAGCAGTTTTCAAAATATATCTATGAGCAGAATGCCGATGCGGATTATGCCGGACGTTATCTGTTTACAGGATTTCGTACCGATGTGCCGATGCTTTTTGATAAAGAGGAGACGGGGACTACTTATACGATTACAGAGAATATTGATATTAATACCATTAATAAATATCAGTATGTATATGGAGAGGCGTCTTACAATGCGGGAAGCAGTGCAGCGGATTATGCCAATCAGGCATCCGAGTTTGCAACGACGCACCGTGCACTTTTATCTTATGATAAATTAGATGATAACCAAACAGTAAAACTTACCTATACGGACTCGACCGGAACACAACAGACAGTTACAGCAATTACGAAGAGTGTAGCAGCAGATACAAAGTATAATGAGCATCTGCACCCGGGAACTGACGAGGTGTATTTTGTTCCGGAAACCGGTGAACTTGTATTTGGAGACGATGTTTATGACAGTATTCGTGCCGGAAAAGATTTGAGTGCTGATTACAAGAAAACAGAATTTGCTGCAAAAGATGTGCGTCCGGAACATTATTTTAACTGTACGGCAGTGGATAATACAACCGGAGAGGTATCGAATTACCGCACAGCAGGTACTCAGAATATGATGTACCAGATTAATTTCAGTCAGACTTTGGTTGTTAATACAGAAGGCTGTGATTCCATTAATCTGGCAGTTGGCAGAACGATTTCCGATATTACAAATATTTGTAATGACTTGGATGTGATGGAAGCCAACCTGAAGTCTGTGGAGAAGCGGATTAATGACTGTGATGAAAATGATAAAACAACATTGGCCAATCTCAATGAGTTAAAGAGCCAGATTGAGACAGAGATTCAGCTTCAGAAGACGGTGCTTGGAAAAGCGCTGGGCTCTGCGATTACGACCTGCCAGTCAGCAATAGATGAATTGAATGTGGCACTTGCTGACCATGGTTCCCGTTATAACCGTATGAGTATGACAAAATCGAAACTGGAACAGCAGCAGATTGATACAAAAGAAGCAAAATCCGATAATGAAGATGCAGATTTGGGAGAGGCTTATGTAAATTTCTCAGAGGCAGACCTTTTGTATCAGGCGACCTTGAATGCGACATCGAAGATACTCGGTCAGTCACTGCTTAACTTTATTTAATAAGGAGGAATTGGGATGTTAGTAAAAACAAAATTTTTTGGGGAAGTCGATTTACCGGAGGAAAAAATCATTACTTTTGAACGCGGTTTGATTGGGCTTGCTGATTATAAAAAATTCACGATTTTATATGACTGTGAAAAAGAGGACAGCAATATTTCTTGGTTACAGAGTGTTGAGGAGCCAACTTTGGCACTGCCGGTTGTAAAACCATGGATTATTAAGGAAGATTATAATCCGGTTGTTGAAGACGAGCTGCTTTCTCATATTGGAGAACTGACGGAAGAGAATCTTGTGATTTTAGTCACAATGACAGTTCCGGAACAGATTGAACAGATGTCAGTGAATTTAAAAGCACCGATTATTGTGAATGCTGACACAAGAAAGGGTGCCCAGATTATCTGTGAGAATAACGATTATGAGGTGAAATACAAAATATATGACATCCTCAATGAGAAAAAGGAGGAATGTTAATATGTTAGCCCTAGCAAGAAAAGTAAATGAATCTATTATTTTAAATGATAATATTGAAGTCACTGTTTTGGAAGTAAAAGGGGATCAGGTGAAAATTGGTATTAACGCACCAAAAGATGTTCCGATTTACCGCAAAGAACTTTTTGTACAGATACAGGAGGCAAATGCAGCGGCAGCCAATACGGTAAATCCGGCAGCACTTGGTGAGCTGCTAAAAGACAAATAAATAGGACAAAAGAAGAAGCGTTTTACGAATTTTAGTAAAGGGGTTAATTTTTTTAAAAAGATAGCCGATATTTACTTTAAGTTAGGGAAAACGTTTCTTTTTTATTACACACGGAGGTGTTATTATGGATATGGAAAGTATTAGTAGTGTTAATTCAAATTATAGCTCGACAGAGAGTGTTAAGGTTAAGAGTGCACCGGTTGAAAGTGCACATACAGCAGCGCAGTCTGTTTCCGAGGCTTCTTCTGCAGCTGTGAGGACGGTATCTGAATCCGGAGAAGCGACGAATCAGAACCGTGGAAACAAAGAGCATAACCCAAGCGAAGCAACGATTGACGATGCGGTAAAAAGCGCAAACCGCCGTATGGAGCATACGCGTTGTGAGTATTCGTATCACAAAGAGACAAATCGTGTTTCGATTAAAGTGATTAATGAGGATACCGATGAAGTCATCCGTGAAATTCCACCGGAAAAATCTCTGGATATGCTCCAGAAGATGTGGGAGATGGCTGGTATCTTAGTAGATGAGAAAAGATAGGAGGTATCACTATGGGAATCAGAATGAGTGGATTATCATCCGGTATGGATACAGAGGCAATTGTAAAAGAATTGATGTCCGCCCAGAGTATGAAGAAAAATAAAGTAGTGAAGGCAAAAACAAAACTGGAGTGGACACAGACTAAATGGTCAGAGTTGAATACCAAGTTGACAGGTCTTTATAATAATTTTGTGTCTAAAATGCAGTTATCTACTGCTTATAAGACAAAGAAAACAACAGTTTCGGATGCGACAAAGGCAAGTGTTGCAGCGAAGACAGCTGCTGCAAACGGAAGTTATTCGATGGAAATTAAAAACATCGCAACTTCCCAGTATTTGACCGGTGCTAAAATTGATGCATCTGCATCGGACAAATTGACAGATATTGATTCTTCGCTTTTGAATAAAGAAATCAGTATTACAGTTGGTGCCAAGACAACAAAGTTTGCTGTTACTGCAGATACTACATTGAAAGACTTTACGAGTGCTTTGCAGAGTGCGGGCCTAAATGCAAGTTTTGACGATGCACAGAAACGTCTGTTTATCAGCAGTAAAGAAAGTGGTCTTGAAAATGCTTTTTCTATCACGACATCTGGTATTACGGATGCGGAGGTGAATGGCAGAAAAGCACTTCGCGATGCGGCCGGTTACAGCAGTATGACAAGCAGCAATAAGAAACTGTTTGATTCTGCAATGGAGAAACTGCAGACGTCGGGTGTAGGAACCGATGATTATAACAGTGCATTAAATACGATTGCAAAGCTTTCCTATGAGACGAAGAAAACGTCAGCGGAAAACGCTGCGACGACTTACGTAAAAGCAAAAATTTACAGTGAGAAGTATAGTGAGTATGAAGAAAAGGCAAAAGAGAAGTTAAAAGACACCTATTTTGAAGAAGATGGCAGTCTGAAACCAGGTAAGACACAAGAGGCTTATGATGCAGCAGTGGCAAAACAGGCAGATGCTGATACAACTTCGTATGTAGGAACGCAGTTAAAGGAAAGCGATGTGAAGCTGCAAATTGATGAAGCAGCTTTTTCCGGCAAGACGGAAGCGGATATGGCTGATTTCAGTGAAGAGGCAGTAAAGAAATATTATGGTGAAACGGTAACCGCCTTTACCGGTATGGATGGCGTAGATGAGGAGAGCGAAAAAAACCGCCTTACTTCCTATGTACAGGATTATGCTTCTATTTCTGACCGTGATGAGGTTTTGGCAGGTTCCGCCTTATCCGGACTTGGTATGGCTGATATCGCAGTCGATGCAGATGGAAATGTTACGGTTAATGGTGGAGCAAATGACAGCAGTAATTCCACGATTCCAAAGGGTATGGCGTTGATTGAAGCTTCTGACAGCAAGATTATTTTGAACGGGGCAGAGCTTACATCCTCTTCCGCCGTTGTTTCAGCGAATGGATTGGATATCACACTGACCGGATTGACAAAAACAGATGAGCCAATTACTTTCTCTGTAACAAATGATACGGAGAGTGTTTATAATTCCATTAAGAGTTTCCTGAAAGAATATAATTCTGTAATGAAGGAAATGAACACACTTTACAATGCGGATTCTGCCAAAGGTTATGAGCCATTGACCAGTGAGGAAAAAGAGGCAATGTCAGATGACGATGTGAAACTTTGGGAGGATAAGATTAAAAACTCCCTGCTTCGCAGTGATTCAACATTAAGCAGCATTATGAGCTCAATGCGTTCGGCTATGATGTCAACAGTTGAGTATGATGGCAAAACATATGCACTTTCCAGTTTTGGTATTATGACATCAACGAATTATACAGAAGGTGGTCTGCTCCATATTTATGGAGATGTGGATGATTCTGTATATTCGGCAAAAGATGATAAACTCAAAAAAGCACTTGATGAAGATCCGGATGCTGTAATTGCAACATTGACCGGTGTCTTTGGCAAACTTCGTGAGACTATGAGCCAGAAGATGTCGGCAACGAAATACAGCAGTTCCTTAACTTTCTATAATGATATCAAGATGAAGAGTGATGTGAAATCGTATGAAGATGAGATTGAGGACTGGGAAGACAGACTGGCTGAGATGGAAGACAGTTACTACAGTAAATTTACTGCGATGGAGACTGCGCTTGCAAAACTGCAGTCACAGCAGAGTTCTATGTCAAGTCTTTTTGGTAATTGATAAAAATAAGGGAGAAGTTTGAGTATGAATCAAAATACGATTAATGCATATCAGCGGAATGCTATTTTGACGGCATCGCCGGCAGAACTTACGTTGATGCTTTACGATGGGGCGATTAAATTCTGCAACATCGCAATTATGGCGATTGAAAAGAAGGATATGGAAAAGGCGCATGTGAATCTGAAAAAAGCACAGGCGATTATTTCCGAACTCCGCGTGACACTCGATCATAAGTACTCGGTGTGGGAAGATTTTGACCGGGTGTATGATTACATTTACAGACGTCTTGTAGAAGGAAACATGAGCAAAGAGATTGATGTAATTGAAGATGCTCTAAAGTATATTCGTGAGATGCGTGACACTTGGAAGGAAGTAATGAAGAAAGCTGCCGGTGCGAAGTAACCGGCAGGACAGATGTGAGGGGATGCCAATGAATTCAAACAATAGTGTCTATGTGAGAATGATGGTGGATGTGCTGAAAAGAAAAGAAAAAATTTTGCAACAGATTCTGGAACAGACGAAAGAACAGGAAGTGATTCTAAAACAGGAGGACGTCGATTACGACCGTTTTCAAGAACTTTTAGATGAAAAAGGAAGACAAATCGATGAACTGAATCAGATTGATGAAGGTTTTGATGCTTTGTTTAAGAAGGTTGAAAAAGAAATCACAGTTCACAAAAAAAACTATTTGACAGAGATTGTTACGATGCAGAAATTGATTTCTGCGGTATCGGATTTGGGTCTGCGGATTCAGGCACTGGAAGCGCAGAATAGTGAACGTTTCAAAATCTATCTTGCGTCAAAGCGCAAGCAGATACATGATTATCATGTGAACAGTCAGACGGCATCACGCTATTATCAGAATATGGCAAATTCACATCGACCGGAGCAGTCGTATTATTTCAATGAAAAGCAATAAGTCATTAGACAGACTAGGACAGGTCTTATTCACCTGTCCTAGATTCTTTTATGAAGGGAGAAAATAGATGGATATAAAGGGAACCATTCTGCGGGCAAAAGACGGTCATCCGGTTCCGGTTTTAGAAAGAGATGGACTTAAAAGACATCTTGGAAGTATGTATGATGGAGCGGTTGCGGCGTCATGCTGGTGCAAAAAAGTGGTGTCAAAACGGACGGAAAATATCATTTTGTTTGGCATGGGGGACTGCCGGATTGTGTTGGAACTTATCGAAAAGGTGCCGGGGCAGATATTAGTTTATGAGCCGGAAAACTTAGTGTTTTCACAGATGCGAACAAGTAATCTGTATAAAAAAGCGGTGAAATGCCGCCGTGTGAAAATTTTTCAGGCATCGGAGCGTGCTAAATTTTCTTGTACTGCAAAAGATTTACTGGATGATGACTGGGTGGAAGAAACGATGCTTGCGGTGCATCCGGGTTATGTGGACTGGTATGAGGAAGAATTTTTGAAAGTGCAGGAAATCTGCCAGAAAATATGTGATGATATTACGTTTATGAGAGCACCGTTAAAGCGTTTTACGGTGGCGATGATACGAAACCAAATTGTTAATTTCCCGAACATGACAAAAGGAGTTCCATTAAGGCGTCTTTACCGAAAGGGAAATGCAGATATTCCGGTTATATTAGTGTCTGCGGGACCATCGTTAGAGAAGAATGTGGAAGATTTAAAAGAGGCGAAGGGACATGCACTGATTTGGTGTGCGGATGCTGCACTTCCAACGCTGCTTTCCCATCAAGTGATACCGGACTTGGTTGCCAGTGTGGATGCCGGGAAAGATTTGGCTTGTTTTGCGGATGAGAGAAGTAATATGATTCCCGTATTAGGGTCTTCCAATACAAGGACTGAATTTTTAAACCGGAATACCGCAAAGAAAATCTGGGGATTTGACCATGAGCAGATTTTGATGATGCAGAAACGTGCAGGAATTGAAATATCACAGGTTCCATATTATCTTGGTGTTTCGACGGCGATGTTTTCTTCAGCTGTTGAATTTGGAGCAGAAAATATTATTTTTGTTGGTCAGGATTTGGCATATGCATCCGATGGTTCATCTCATACAAATGGGAAAAAAGAATATTATGGAGACACGGATCGGATTGAAACAGACGGTTATTATGGAGATAAGGTATATTCGCGCATGGACTGGATGGAATTTAAAGGCTGGTTTGAGAAGATGATTGCCCTTTACCCATCGATTACTGTGACGAATGCAACCGAAGGCGGTGTGCGGATTGAGGGAACAATTCAGAAACCGCTAAAAGAGGTCTGTCAAGAACTCGGGCAGAAGGCGGTTTGCTTTGAAGATTTTCTGGAGGCCGAGGACAATCAGATTACGGAAAAAGAGGCTGTTCTTATGAAAGAGCAAATGGCACAGTGTGTCCGCGATTTGGAAGAAGTCCGCTTGTGGGGATACGATGTGACATTCTTTGAAAAAGAGTATCATCAGTTCCCGGTGATGAGCATGATTCTTTCGTATATGAAAATACTGGAAGGGAACCGCAGGGAGCGTTTTGAGACGGCGTTATCTTTTGTGTCGGATGAATTGGAAAAAGGAGGATGGGGCAGATGACGATTTGGAAACAGATTGCGGTTTGCTTTTATCAGAATGAAATTGCAGACGGCATGGACTTGTTTATGGCAAATGTAGCAAAACTTGGTACAAATAGGAGCGCAGCTCCATTGATCAATCCAATTTTTGATGCAATTGAGCGGGCAGATTATACATATGCAGCGGATCTTTTGTACCATGAAATACAGGGTGAATAAAAAAATAAAAAGAAAAATCAAAAAAATTTAATTTAGGGGTTAAGTATTTTGATGCCTATCCGATATATATAGTGTCAGGAAGATAATACACTTCCAAACAGACGATAGTAACGAGCGGAGCGGGTGAGAAATCATGGCAGGGCCCGCTGTGATGGAAGCCACTCCTCTCGATATTATAACAAAAAATTAAAAACAACCCGCAAAAGGAATTGCGGTGTATTACAAGGAGGTAATCATTATGATCGTACAACACAACATTACATCAATGAACGCTAACAGACAGTTAGGAATCGTAGGCGGAAACTTGGCTAAATCTACTGAGAAACTTTCCAGTGGATACAGAATCAACCGTGCAGCTGATGATGCAGCAGGTCTTGCTATTTCTGAGAAAATGAGAGCTCAGGTTCGTGGCTTGAATCGTGCATCTGATAACGCACAGGATGGTATTTCTCTTATCCAGACAGCTGAAGGTGCTATGGATCAGCAGCATGCAATCCTGCAGAGAACGCGTGAATTGGTAGTTCAAGCTTCTAACTCAGGTGTATTGGATCAAGACAGTGGGGACTTCCAGAAAATTCGGGATGAAATTGATAACCTTAAGCAGGAATATGAGCGTATCAATAGTCAGACTGAATTTAACAAAAAGAAGTTATTAGATGGTTCCTACAAAGATCAATTCTTGCAAGTTGGTGCTAACAACGGCCAGGGTATTACAGTTGCAATCACTAAGACAGCTTGGACCGATATTACTGTTACAAATGGGGCTGGTAAGACAATTAGTGTAGAATTGAATAAGGTAGATGCTATGATTAACAATGTATCCACTCAGCGTTCCAAACTTGGTGCTATCCAGAACCGTCTGGAGTACACCGTTAAGGTTGATGACAACACTGCTGAAAATCTGCAGTCTGCTGAATCCCGTATCCGTGATACTGATATGGCAGATGAAATGACAAGATTCTCCAAGGAGAGCATCTTGCAGCAGGCAGCTACTTCTATGCTGGCTCAGGCAAATCAGGCAAATCAGGGAGTACTTTCTCTGTTACAGTAATCTCGATTGGTTTGATAGCTGCGTAAAGCAGTATTATAATGAATTGTACGAAAAGGGAGAGACCGTTTGGTCTCTCCCTTTTGTTTAACAGTTAGGCCTTTAATTTATTTATACCATCAGTATCTATTCTTTTATAATGTAAGATGGTTTAGTGTGGGAAAAAGTGAATTTTTTCAATATATAATTGCTATCACGGAAAAATTCATCAATTGCTTTTGTTTCTCCTTCGATTGTTGCATAATCATCAAAAACAATGACGCCACCTTTTACTACTTTGTCAAATAGCTTTTCTAGTGCGTATTTGGCTGGTTCATAGACATCAGTATCAATATGCAGAAGAGAAATTTTAGTATGTGGATTTCGATTCAGATAATCATCGAGAGTATCTAAAATATTTCCCTGTACTAATTCGTAATTGCTGTAACCTTTTTTGCTTAGTGCCTTTTCAATATCTTCTTTTTCCAAAAATTCGTTTGCAAAAGTGGTATTCCAATTATTTACAAAATCAATATCGCTTTTGAGCTTTTTAGTTTCAGGAAATGTTCCGAACATATCAAAACCAATAATTTTTCTTGATTTTTCATTTTCTAAAAGTTCTCTGAAAGTGCAGAATTGAATAAAAGAAGAACCCTTAAATACACCTAATTCAATTACATCACCAGGTAAATTAATGATTTTTTTATACAATTCATAATGTGCAAGAATATTTCCTATTCTATACGGTTCGGATGTAAGATAAAATCCGTTTTCATAGTCAAATTGTTTGTCTGTATCGTAATATCCAATATTCATAGTAAGCTTCCTTTTTTACAGTTTATTTATTTAGTGTCTTACTAAATATTCTAGTAGAATATATTTTTTTTGTCAAGAAATTATAGTTATTATATGCTCCAACAAACACTTGATACAAACGGAAGTTTTTATATAGAAATCTGCCTAATATTGTGATAAAATAAGACCATAGATTGTGAACTGCTACAAAGAAAAAGGTGTGTGAAAATTAGGATGAATCAGAGGAAAAAAATACTGTTTATTACCGGTACCAGAGCCGACTATGGAAAAATCAAACCGATTATGCAGAAGATGGAAAAAAAGCAGGAGGAATATGAGGTATTTGTCTACGTTTCCGGAATGCATCTTTTGCAGAAATACGGAAGTACTTACCGGGAAGTGCAGAAAGATGGCTATAAAAATACATACGTTGCCTTTGAACAGGTAATGACGGATAACATGAGCTATAACTTAGGTGTTGTGCTTATGAATCTGGCACGTTATGCGGATCAGATAAAACCGGATATGATTGTTGTGCACGGAGACCGGATTGACGCCCTGGCGGGTGCGGTTACCGGGGCACTGAATAATATTTTGGTGGCACACATCGAGGGCGGAGAGATTTCCGGCACGATTGATGATTCGATCCGGCATGCGATTTCTAAGTTTGCCCATCTGCATTTTGTGTGCAATGAGGAAGCAAAAAAAAGACTGCTTCAGATGGGTGAGCAGAAAGAGCGTATTTTTGTGATTGGTTCTCCGGATATTGATATTATGTTAAGTGATACCCTTCCGTCTTTGCAGCAGGCATATGAAAAGTATGAAGTGGAGTTTGATTCTTATTCCATTTTTATGTATCATCCGGTGACGACTGAAGTCAGAGAATTACCGGAGCACATCAAAGAAGTAGTTGATGCCTTACTTGCATCGGAGAAAAACTATATTGTGGTATATCCGAACAATGACAATGGAACGGAAATCATTTTAAATGAAATCGGGCGGCTGTACGGGAATAAGAGATTTCGTGTTTTTCCGTCCATTCGTTTTGAATATTTTCTGACTTTTTTGAAAAATGCGGATGCGATTATTGGAAATTCCAGTGCGGGAATACGGGAAAGCGGTATTTATGGAATTCCTGCTATTGATATCGGCAGCAGACAAAAGGGCAGATACGATGAAAAGATGTTAAAAAATATCCAGCATGCCAGAGAGGACAAAGCGGATATTTTAGATAAATTACAAAATATTTCATCCCACCGGATTCCATCAAGTGGATTTGGCGTGGGAAATAGTACCGAGTTGTTTTTTGAAGTGTTAAAACAAGAGGATATCTGGAATTTGGATATCCAGAAGATTTTTGTGGACATACGGGGGTTGAAAAGATGAAAAAAACATTTTGCATTGGAGATATTTGTGTCGGAGATGACAAGCGTGCACTTGTGATTCCGGAGATTGGAATTAATCATGAGGGCAGTCTTTTGGTAGCAAAAGAAATGGTGTCGGCGGCATACCGTGCCGGCGCACGGCTGATTAAACACCAGACGCATGTGGTAGAAGATGAGATGTGTCAGGTGGCAAAGCAGGTCATTCCCGGAAACTCTTCGGATTCGATTTATGACATTATGGCGCGTTGTGCGCTGAGTGAAGAAGACGAAAAAGAGTTAAAGGAATACACCGAGAGTCTTGGCATGGAATTTCTTAGTACGCCATTTTCCAGAGCGGCGGCGGAGCGGTTAGAGAGAATGGGTGTAAAAGCCTATAAAATTGGTTCCGGCGAATTAAACAATTATCCACTTGTAGAGCATATTGCTGAGTATGGAAAGCCGATGATTGTTTCAACGGGAATGAACGATATTAAAAGTGTGGCAAAAGCAGTGAACATTATGGAGAAGTATGGTGTTCCGTATGCGTTGATGCACACGACAAATTTGTATCCGACCAAACCGGAGTGGGTTCGTCTCGGTGCGATGCAGGAGATGATGAGAGAGTTCCCGGATGTGCCGATTGGATTATCTGACCACACACTAAATAACAATGCGTGTATTGCGGCACTTGCACTTGGCGCAGATTTGGTAGAGCGCCACTTTACGGATGAAATGGCAAGAAGTGGACCGGACATAATATGCTCGATGGATGAGGCGGCTTGTGAGGAACTGATTCAGGCTGCAATCGAAGTTCCTATGATGCGCGGCGGAACAAAAGGGGCACTGCCGGAGGAGCAGGTCACGATTGATTTTGCTTTTGCTACGGTGGTTACGATTGCACCGGTCAAAAAAGGTGAGGTTTTCACAAAAGAAAATATCTGGGTAAAGCGTCCGGGAACTGGAGAGATTTTAGCGAAAGATTATACAAAAATACTTGGAAAAAAAGCGGTGGAGGATATTGCCGCGGATACGCAGTTGAAAAATGATATGGTAGAGTAAAGGAGAGAAAATTATGATTTTAGCAGTGATTCCGGCAAGAGGTGGAAGCAAAGGAATTCCGGGGAAAAATATAAAAGATTTGTATGGACAGCCATTGATTTCCTATACGATTCAGGCAGCACTTGACTGTAAAAAAATCGACCGGGTGGTAGTGTCAACAGACAGTGAGGAGATTGCCGGTGTGGCAAAAAAGTATGGGGCGGATGTTCCGTTTTTACGTCCGGCAGCACTGGCAATGGATACCTCGAAAACGATTGATGCGGTTATAGATGTATTGGAGCGGTTACAGGAAACGTATGAATATGTGGTCTTATTGCAGCCGACAAGCCAGATGTGGCATCTGTTTCTCTAGTAAAAGAGCATCCGGTTTTGATGCGGGAGATTGGTACGGATGGCGTATTAGTGCCGTTACTGTCAGGAGGAAGTACCATCCGCAGACAGGATATGAAAGAAATTTACCGGGTGAATGGTGCGGTATATGTAAATCGTGTAGCAGACTTGACAAAGAATACCAGTTTTAATGACAATCCGGTTGGCTACGTGATGCCTGTGGAGCGCAGTATCGATATTGATGAGGAGAGTGATTTTTTGCTGGCAGAACATTTTATGCCGATACCGACGATATTTGAATTGTAAGGAGATATAGGAGGAGACTTTATGAGCGAACTGCAGATTGGAAAAAAGAAGATAGTGGAAAATATTATGATGATAACAAAAAATGGCCAATTTATAATGAGGATGATGAAGATTATGATAATATTACTTTACAATTTTTCGATTTATCATTAAGAAAATATATAACTAGTGTAAATGGTGTAGGAGTAGCTGTTTCAAGAGAACCAGTAGTGGATGTGACACCATTAAAAGAAGGAGATAAAGCCCCTTACTTCGAGGGCATAAATCAAGACGGGAAAAAAATCACGCTGGATGATTTTAAAGGCAAAAAATTAATCCTCTATTTTTACCCGAAAGACAACACGTCAGGATGCACGGCTGAAGCATGTAGTTTGAATGACAGTTATTCTTCCCTCACGGAAAAAGGATTTGAAGTTGTTGGTGTCAGCCCCGATTCGGCAAATTCACATTTGAAATTTATCGCCAAATATAACCTGGCATTTAATCTGATTGCCGACACAGAAAAAAAGATACTGGAAGCATACGGTGTCTGGGCTGAAAAAAAATTATACGGAAGAACCTACATGGGAGTCGTTCGAACTACTTTCATCATTAACGCAAACGG
>QWCH01003430.1_pt1 | contig 16683 bp, 9 predicted proteins | sample 1972671 | NCBI WGS metagenome assembly QWCH01 (sample SAMN09866713, study PRJNA288562) | Human gut metagenome isolate term3_stool, whole genome shotgun sequencing... | isolation source: gut | host: Homo sapiens | place: USA: California | reverse complement strand
TACAGAAAAATGACAATAAAAATGACATATGAAGTGATTATACTGGGGCATCTTCATATGCCATTGTATTTTATAGGGACATTTACTGAATATTCCTAAATAGCTTTTTTTTGAAAATGTTCCCTCAGTTTCCGGATGGCACTGTATTTGAGGGTTTTTACCGTGTTGACTGAAACATCCAGCAAACGTGAGATTTCCTTATTTTCCAAACCGGATAAGGCCAGACGGATGATTCGGGCACTTTGTTCCGGTAGCTGGCCGATAGCGGTCAGCAACATCTGGTTGGTTTCTTCTTCGATGAATAAATTGAAAATCTGGGGTTCCTCGGATTCCGGGTTTTCGAGGCGGGCATAACGGTTGTTTTCCCTTTCGATGCCCCGGAGATAATTCAGGGCTTCATTTTTAACCGAGACAAAGAGAAAATTCTCTATCGATTCGATTGTGTTGTATTTTTCCTGGTTTTCCCAGTAGCGGATGATGATTTCCTGAACAATATCCTGGGCGGCAGCTTCCGATTTGACGAACTTTAGGGCAGAAGTATATAAAGCCGCATAATGCTTGCGGATAAAATTTTCCAATTCTGCATATTCTTTCATGGGCTGTGACCTTCATTTGGCAAGACAAATATAGTGATTAAAATCATCCCGATTTGTGGAATCAGGAAATAATCGGTAACTTTGTTTTGGAAAACAATTAAAAATCCGCAAGCATGGGCGACAAGATATATCCGATAGGCATTCAGAATTTCGAGAAAATCCGCAACGAGGGTTATTACTATGTCGATAAAACGGCTTTAATTTACCGATTGGTGAAAACGGGCAGTTATTATTTCCTCAGCCGTCCGCGCCGTTTCGGGAAAAGCCTGCTGATTTCCACGCTGGAAGCCTATTTCCTCGGGAAAAAGGAGTTGTTCGAGGGGCTAGCAATGGCGCAGCTGGAAAAGAATTGGATACGCCGCCCTGTGTTACATCTTGATCTGAATATCGGGAAATATGATGCTCCGGACAGTTTGGACAAAATCCTTGAGGAAGCCCTGTCCAAATGGGAGATTACGTACGGCACCGGTGTCGGGGAGACGACCCTCGCCCTACGCTTCAAGGGTATCGTGGAACGTGCCAGCCAGCAATCCGGTCAGCGGGTAGCCATCCTTGTCGATGAATACGACAAACCGCTTTTGCAAGCCATCGGCAACAAAGAGTTGCAATCCGCGTATCGCAACACGCTGAAACCTTTCTACGGTGTGCTCAAAACGATGGACGGCTACATACAATTCGCCATGCTGACGGGAGTAACGAAATTCGGCAAAGTGAGCGTGTTCAGCGACTTGAACAACTTGATAGATATTTCCATGGACGCACGCTATGTTGCCTTATGCGGAATTACCGGAAAAGAAATTCAGGACAATTTCGAGGAAGATTTACACGAGTTAGCCGAGGCGCAGAAAATGACTTACGAGGAAGCCAAAGCCGAATTGAAAGCCTGTTATGACGGTTATCATTTTGTGGAAGATTCCGAAGGCATATACAATCCTTTCAGCCTGCTCAATACTTTCTTCAAAATGAAGTTCGGCAGTTACTGGTTTGAAACGGGGACACCGACTTACTTGGTGGAATTGCTCAGGCGCTACCACTACGACTTGGAACGCATGGCAAACGAGGAAACCAACTCCGATGTGTTGAATAGCATTTACGGCGACGAGCAGCCGATACCCGTTATTTTCCAAAGCGGGTATCTTACGATAAAAGGGTATGACAAACGATTCGATCTATATCGTCTTGGTTTCCCGAATAAAGAGGTAGAAGAAGGTTTTATCAAATTTTTAATGCCTTTCTATACCCGTTTCAACAAAATAGAAGTTCCTTTCGAAATACAACAATTCACCCGTGAAATCGAAATGGGGCAACCGGATGCCTTTTTCAGGCGTTTGCGAAGTTTCTTTGCCGACACGCCCTACGAGGTGGCAACCGACTTGGAACGTCACTACCAGAATGTATTATTCATTGTCTTCAAACTGGTAGGATTCTACACGGAGACGGAGTACCGTACTGCTGAGGGGCGGGTGGATCTCGTGGTGAAGACTTCAGACTATATCTATGTAATGGAATTTAAACTGAATGGAACGGCAGAGGAAGCCCTACAACAAATCAACGACAAACGTTATGCCCTTCCTTTCGAGGCAGACAGGCGCAAGGTGTTCAAAATAGGCGTCAACTTTAGCGCGAAGACACGAAATATCGAGAAGTGGTTGATAGAAGTTTCGGAAAATGTTCTATAGGCGGCATCCCCTCCAGGGAGGCCCAATCGGACGGGGCACCTCTGTACCTGTTCTTCGGCAACATAAATCCGGACTGTTTCTCCCCGAGCGAGTATGCGGTAATCTGATACCATCTCAGCCCTTCGAGGCAGACTGCTCGAGGTGTTGTTAAAATTTATTTTTTTTAAGTTTCATTCATCCTTTGCCTGCTTCTGCGGTGTCTTAATATAAAAGGACATGAAATGGATTTACAAAAGGCATATCGTTTAGCTACAATTATCATTCGGGTGAAACTGGGGAATGTGACGGAAGAGGAACGTTCGGAATTGCTGGACTGGCTCGACGAGAGCGAAGAGAATCGCCGGACATACAAAAGGATTATTCGCGGAGAGGCGATTCGCGAACGGATAGCAGGAGAAGAACGGATCGGAAAAGAGACCGATTATGAGAAAATACGAATTTCGGTCGTCCGGAGTTTGGTGGGACGCAGACGGAGCCGGCGTGTGCGCTTATGGAGGAGTGTGGCTGCTGCGGCTTGTATCTGTGCTGTGGCGGTGACTGTTTTGTGGGAATTGTCCGGTGTGCGGGCGGTACCGGAGGCTATGCCGCTGGCCGGACAACAAACAGAGACTGCTAAGGTAAAACTGATCCTGCACTCCGGTGAACAGATTGCTTTGGAGCAGAAGAAAGAACAGAGAATCGAAGCAGGGGATGCAGTGATTAAAAATGAACACGGACAACTGATATATGAAAGTAAAAATAGTCCGGCGACCGAAGAGCTGTTCAATAAAGTGGTAACCGCTATCGGGGGAGAGTATGCCTTGATTTTGAGCGACGGGACCCGGGTATGGCTGAATGCGGACAGCGAGTTGGAATATCCCGTGGAATTTGTTAAAAAAGAACGTATCGTGAAATTGAGCGGGGAGGCTTATTTTGAGGTGGCTCCGAATCCTGAACAGCCTTTTATCGTGGAAGCCGGAGGGATACAGACCCGGGTATTGGGAACTTCATTCAATATACAGGCTTATCGTAATGAGAAATCGGTATATACGACCTTGCTGACTGGAAGTATCCGGGTGGCGGTTGCAGACGGCGGTGATGCGGTGGTGCTGACTCCGGGACGGGAAGCGATTTGGGAAAAGGGAAGCGGGGCTATTCAGGTGGAAGCTGTCAATGCCGAGGATGCGATTGCCTGGAGATATGGGAATTTTATTTTTGAGGAAGAAGATATCGAAGTGGTTATGCGGATGTTGTCCCGCTGGTATGAAGTGGAATTTGTATTCGACGGAGGAAGGAAAGAAAAGCATACTTTCAGTGGACGGATGAGTAAAGACGAATCCCTGGATACCGTGCTCGAGACTATTGAATTAGCGGGAGGACCGGAATTCCGCCGGGAAGGAAATATCATACATCTGATTGAAAAATAAACCGGAGTTGTTTTGGCCAGCAACTCCGGAATAAAGACCTTGTCCAGAAACAAGGTATTGTCTAACTATTTTATGTACAAATTTATGAAAAAAAACGAAACTAAAAAATCGTTTGGAAAGTTTTTGTCCTGGCGGCAACTATGGTGTTGCTGTCTGATGCTGATCGGAGGACTACTACTAACAGACCGGCCGGCTTTTTCACAAGCCACAACCCAAGCCAATGTGTCTTTAAAATTAAAACAGGTGACGGTATTGGATGCGCTGCGGGAATTAAACCGGCAATACGACCGACAGCTGATGTTTAAGCGGGAGGAAGTGGAGCAGGTGAAAGAACCGGTCTCTGTCGATGTAAAAAAGGTAACTCTTTTGCAAGCCGTAGAGGCCTGTATCCGGGGAACCGGTTTGGTGGCAACCGACCGCAACGGGATTATTGTCATCGGTCCTGCGCGGCAAACCACACCTCCTGTTTCCCGGGTGATTCAGGGTATAGTGAGGGACGAGCAGGGAAATCCGTTGCCGGGGGCTACGATTAAAATCAAGGGTACCCGGATGGGTACTGCGACCGATTTCGAAGGCCGCTTTCAATTGGCTTTAGCCGGAGATGCACAGGTGCTGGAAGTATCTTTTATCGGTTATCGGACAGTTGAAGTAAACGTACAGGGGAAAGAGGAAATTGAAGTCAGGCTGCAGCCCGATCAGGCTGAAATGGAAGAAGTGGTGGTTACCGGTTATCAGACGATCCGGAAAGAACGAATGACCGGTACGACGGCGACGATTACCGCCAATCAGATTGCAGGCCGGGGATTACAGTCGATCGACGAGATTCTGAATAGTACGATCTCGGGGTTGAATATGATCAGTAGTGGCCGGCCCGGACAGGACGCACAGATCCAGATTCGTGGGGTAAATTCGTTGACGGGGAGTACCGAGCCGATGTGGATTGTCGACGGTATGCCGTTACAAGGAGAGATACCCAACATCCAAAGCGGTTCTACCGATTTGCAGGCGACTATTTTTACGACCGGAATCGGTAATATTGCACCGGACGATATCAAATCGATCACCGTATTGAAAGATGCTGCCGCTACAGCGATTTACGGTGCCAGGGCTGCGAACGGGGTGATCGTCGTCGAAACGAAAAGCGGACTTTCCGGGAAAACCCGGTTTAATGCTTCGGTGAATGTGGGGATTACCGAACGACCCCGGAATAACATCGACATGATGAATACTGCGGAGAAAATCCAGTTCGAACGCGAGATCTTTTACGATCAGCAAGGATATATCTATACCCCCGGGCGGGTGACTAAATTATTGCAGCAAGCAGCCTATGGAGAAATTTCTTCTGATGAGGCCGAACGGCGGATCGGCGAATTAGCTAAAATCAATACCGATTGGTTTAAAGAAATTTATCGCACGGCGATCAGTCAGCAATACAATTTCAGCATGTCGGGAGGTAACGAGAAAACACAACATTACGTTTCCTTGAACTACCTGAAAGAGGTCGGTACCGAACCCAATAATAAGTACGATCGGTTGGGGATGAACATTAAATTAACCCATAATCCTTCCGAAAAAATCCGGATTACCGGCGGGTTGGGAGCCACTATGAAAAACGACAGAGTGACGGCCAGTAGCGTAAATTCCCTGGAATATGCAATGTATGCCAACCCTTATGAACGATTGAAAAATGAGGATGGTACAAAGGCTTACGATATCAGCTACAATGCAAAGGAAAGTAGTATCCGGGACGGGCTGGATTGGGATACCTTCAATATTCTCGACGATCTGAACCGAAATACCAATACCAACCGTTATCTGGATGCCGAGCTTTCATTGAAGGTGGAATGGGAAATCGTCAAAGGCCTGATGTTTACGACCCATGGGGTTTATAATGCCAATTCCAACCATAACCGGATTATCGAAGGAGCGGATACCTATACCAATTTTATCAATAACTGGTATTCCTACAAGGGAGAAATTCCGCATGACATGGTGAAGGGCTCTTTGCGGGAGGCTACAGGGTATACCAATGCCTATACATTCCGGAATACACTTCAATATACGGGGGAATATGCCGGAAAACATTATATCTCTTTGTTTGCCGGGCAGGAAATACAGGAGCGGACCGCTTATAATTCCTTCAATTATTCTCCGGTATTCGACGAAGAACACCGGATCGTCGGATTCCCTGAAATGGACGGTATCGACGGATCGGAAATCAATTATAACGCCTTGGGAGGGACAGGAAAGTCGGTCAGCAAAATGTCTTCCTTTTTTGCCAATGCCTCATATTCCTACCTGGATAAATACATTTTGACCGGAGCATTGCGCTATGACGGTTCGGATATCATCGGAAACGACAACCAGTTTACTCCGTTGTGGAATGTCGGTTTACGCTTGAATTTGCATCGGGAGGAATTTATGAAGCGGTGGATGTGGGTAGACCAGTTCGCTGTCCGGGGTGGTTTCGGATATACCGGGAGTATCGACAAGAATGCACTGCCTTTTGTGGTGATGACCCTCGGACAAAGTGTGGTTTATGACGGGCAAACAGTACCGACCTCTTTCAGTTATCCCAACCCGAATGTAAAATGGCAGACCAAACAGGATATGAATGTCGGTCTGGACCTTTCGCTGTTCGACTATCGGTTGGAATTGGGAGTGAATTACTACCACAACATCACCCGGGATGTGCTCGACCGGAAAGCTTTACCCTATTCTTCCGGACGGAGTGAGGTGACGGAGAATGTAGCCGATATTTATAATAGCGGATGGGAAATCGATCTGGGAGTAACGCTGTTGAAAAATAAATCTTTTCAATGGTATGCCAAAGCGAACATTGCGATCAACGATAATAAAGTGAAAAATACGTATTATAAGGAGACGAAGGATCTGCCGAAAGCAACCTTGAGTAATGCACATCAATTTGTAGAGAATCAGCCGGTGAACGGTTGGTATGGGTATAAGTTCGCAGGAATCAATCCCATCAACGGAGCGGTAATGACTTATACCGGCAATGGGGAGGCGACCTTGGATATGTCGGTTAGCGGAGCTACATGGCCTACCCCTTCGGTGTTTTATTTAGGAAATCTTACTCCTCCGGTCGTGGGCGGATTTTCAACTTCTGCCAATTGGAAACAATTGATTTTTTCTGCTAATTTTGAGTTTAAGACCGGACATAAAATCAAATCGTTCAATACCTTCCGAAGCCTGGATGCCCGTAATCGTCACACCTCCGAAGCGAATCGCTGGCGTGAACCGGGAGATATCACCAATGTACCTGCTATGTCGGAAGCCTTTACCACCTATTCTTCCTATATGTACGATATCTTATTGGAGAAAGGAAACTACCTCCGCTGTAGCTATATGACGCTGGGATATAACCTGAAACCCGAATGGCTGCATAAAATAGGTTTCAGCACTGCCCGGCTCAGTTTTACAGCGAAAAATCTGTTTACGATTTCCAGTTATAGCGGGATCGATCCGGCACTGATGGGGTCGTTCGGTTATCCGAATTCCCGGAAATATACGATTACTTTAAATGTTGGATTCTAAAATTGAAAGAGATGAAGAAATTATTCTTATATGTCACCCTGATTCTGAGTTTTACTTCGTGCGAGAAATATCTGGAAGTGAAACCTTCGAATATTCTGGCCTTGAAAACTTATGACGATGTGAAATCTTTATTGGGGTCGCATTTGAAATTATACACCGTGACTTTTTTCAGCTCCCATGAATTGGCAGGAACGAACGTTCCCTGGAGAACGGACGATTTGTATTTGTTTTTCGGTTTTTATAGTGACGATTTGAATACCGATACCTGGCTGAACGGAAATTGGATGGCTAATAATAAAAGAGCGTTGTATACAAACAGTTTGAACTGGCAAAATACCACAATGCCCGGGACGATCTGGGGAAACTATTTCAGTAATATCGGTTTTTATAATACGATTATCGACGAACTGGCGAATGTCAGTGCTTCACAGGAAGAAAAAGATATCGTCGAACAGGAAGCCCGTTTTCTGAGAGCCTGGTATTTGTTTAAAGTGTTGCAATATTTTTCTCCCTATCACAGCAATGAACTGGGGATACCGTTTAATACCGATTCGCAAGCAGTCGGAAGTTATAATAAACAGCGGAAAACGCAGGCTCAGGTATATCGGTTTCTGATCGATGAGTTGACTACGGTCATTGATTGTAAGACAGAACCCCGGGCGACTTATAATATTTTTTACGATAAGAATCTGGCCCATGCTTTGCTGGCTGAGATCTACCTTTTTAAAGGCGGTTCGGGAGCTGGCGAGAAAGAGGATTATGTTCAGGCAATTACGCATGCACAGGCGGTTATGAAAAATTATCCGTTGCAGGGGATAGATGAATTCAAACCTTTTGAAACCTATAAGACAAGTGAGGGGGGAGTATATAAAAATAAAGATCAGGCCTTATTGTCCTTTTTGTGGTATACCGGAGATGCGGGCATGTACGGGACGATGGAGGCTTATGGTTTACTCGAATTTGTCCGGGATGAACTGTTCGAATTGTTCGATGAAAACGATGTTCGCCGTTCCCTTTACTTTAATCCCGAAAACAAGGCTATCCGTAAATTCAAGGATCTGCCGAATTCCTATGGGGTGTTGCACTTTTTCCCGGTTTCCGAAATGTATCTGATCGAGGCTGAAAGTTATGCCCGTAACGGACAGGAAGGAGAAGCCCGGCAAGCCTTGGAAGAGTTCCAACGCCATCGGATCAGAAATTATCAGGGATACAAAGGAGCGGATTTGTTACAAGAGATTATGAATGAACGGCGGAGAGAGTTTTGCCTCGAATACGATATGCGGTGGTGTGATCTGATCCGGATTCAGAAGGGATGGTCCAGAAATTCTTACCAGAATCCGGAAGAAGCCGTCTATACACTGGAAGATAACGATTTCCGCTTCTGTTTCCCTATTCCTTTGCTGGAAGAAATGCAGGAAAATAATCAAATAGAACAAAATCCCGGGTGGAGTATGTTATAATTTTAAAATGATGAATGAGATGAAAATAATAGGTTATATTTTGCTGATTGTTTTGCTTTTTTCGTGCGAAAAGAGTGAATATGAAACCTGGTTGTACGAACCCGGAATCGAAGCCGTCGATTCGGTGGCTATTTATCCCAATAGTCCCGTTTTGATCGCGAATGGTAAAGCTCAGTTGAGTTTTCTTGTAAAAGCTTATTCGTTTGTGAAAGATAAACGGACGATCGAACAGGTGATCGATGGGGAACATATTGTCAAAGACTCTGTGTTTACGAAGATTTCTGCAATGAAAATGGATCGTTTCGAAGCATCTGAAATACAGATTAAGACCAGGGATGGCAAGTTGATCGAGGGACAGAAATTCTCGGCCACCGAAGGGGCTGGAACGGATGTTGAATTTGTATGTACTATTCATGGGATAGAAAGTGAACCTTGTAAAGTGCATTTGATCGCCGATCCGGTAATGGATTTTCCGACTATTACTGTTCCGGTTGTTTTCCATCTGTTGGTTACAGATAAAAATATCAATAGGTATGATGGCATAACGACCGGGTTGTTACAGGGATTTATCGATCGGGCCAACAAGGTGTTTGCGGGAACTTATGCCGACGATCCGGTAGCCGTCGACAGTAAAATTCGCTTTGAATTGGCTACGGTGGATGTACGAGGGAATAAACTCGCTACCCCGGGAATAAACAGAGTGGAAATGGGAACTCCTGCTTATGGCGAAGTTGCCGGTTATATTAACAAGAATTTACTATGGGACCCGAACCGGATATTGAATATCTGGGTAAACGATGAAATTTATGGGACCAATGCTTATGCTCCGGCTTATATTTTGGATAACGGAACCGCTGTACCCGGTTTGAAAATGAATTCGGTTGCTACAGCTGATGAAGTAAGTTTTACTTCGTATAAGGAAGTAGGCATTACTCTTACTGTGGGTTCGATATTCTCGATCAATAAAGGGGGCTATGAATATTATCTGGGTACACATTTCGGATTAATGCCTACGGTGTTCAGTACTTATTCGGGAATTCCCTTTGTTAACGGAGATGTAGATTTTTGTTCGGATACTTATACTTATGAATTAGGGCCTATTGCTTTGGAAAAGAATACTTATTCGGATGATAAACAGGCTCCGGTGATTTATTATAATTCCTGTAATATCATGGATGGAAGTTCGGCATCGACTTCCCTGACCTATGAGCAGGTTTTGCGTATGAGGAAAGTGATTGCTAATTGTCCGGGACGGATGTTCGATTAATATAATAACCATGTGCTGATGTGCTCCCGGGAGTTACTCCATAATGAGCACATCAGCACATAAATTTTATCCCATAATCCAACGAGCCTTTCTACCCAATAACCGGTACATCAGGGCTGTGAATCCCCACGCACACAGGAAAATAAGAATTGCCATTACCGGCACCTGTAGCGGAATCGGCAGATTGAAATTACCGATCAGTAAAAAGGCCGGGCCGACCAGAAAGTAATGTACCATGTAAATGCCGAAACCGCATTTCGTGATATTGGCGAGCGAACGGATGAGGGCGGGCGTAGAGACGACTACTTTTTGCAAAGCCAGAAAAACCGCCAGAGTCATACATAACACGTTAGGGCTGCAAAAAGTGAAGAATAATTCCATATCCGATTCGGTAGCTGCCGGATTATGGGCTGCTGCACTAAAACCGGTAAAAGTGACGGAATAGCCGGCTGCAAATAAGAGAGCGGATAGAAGCAGTGTTTTTCCGACGGACCAGGAATTTCCTTGTTTGACATAATGCCCGAGCAGGAGATAACCGTTGAAACCTGCAAAATAATATAGTGTCCCGAATTCGTTCCAGGTGGCGGTGCCATAGAGATAATGCGAAATATATTCGCCCATATACGGGAGAAATAAGCTGATCACCCAAATCCACAAGTAAGTTTGTTTCATTTTACGATCGGCCTTATCGATCCAGGCTGAGAAAAAGGGCATATACAAATAAAGTCCGATCAAAAGGTAAATGTACCACATATGATTCTCTTTAAAGGAGAAATTGAAAGGAATCATGGCGATGTCTTTCAGCGAATCGCTGAAAGACTGGGATTCACTTCTTTGCACATAACAGAGAAAATCGCCGATAATGGATTTCGGAAGTCCGACTACTCCTGTAAACCACGGGAATAAGTTGTAAAGCACCGACCATATCAAAAAAGGAAATAATACCCGGAAAATTCTTTTCTTGTAGAAAACGCCTAACGGTTGTTGACTAACCGGAAGTAAGAGTAATCCGGTCATCATGGCAAACAGGGGAACCGACGGACGAAATAATGAGCCGTATACAGAAGCCCGGAATTTATATTCGGGTAGGGTTCCCAGGGTCGGGGAGATGTAAAAGGGATCGATACAATGTACGCCGATCACCATAAGCATTGCTGTAAGCCGGACGACATCCAGCCATACGATGCGTGAAGGAGAGGGGAAATCGTGATTCATGTTATTCATTATTTGTTATTCGTCTGATTATTTAATGTCGCAAAAGAATGAAATATTTGTCTCAACTTCCGTGAAATATTGGCCAATAACTAATAAAAATTGGTCATACCGGAAAAAAATTCTGTATCACTTCAAAGTTAAAAATGTTAAATCTTGTCGAATAAAAAAGGAAATGAGCGATTATGCGTTTACTTTTGTATAAACATAAATCGGTGATGAAGAGGATTTTATTCATGATTATATTAGGGCTGGGAGGACTGATGCCGGTAAACCGGATATTAGCCCAGAGAGCTGTCGACTTGTTTCAGGCTTATAGTTGGGAACAGGCTAGTTTGCAGGCAGCCCGGGAAAATAAGCTGGTTCTGGTCGAAGTGGGACCGATCGACCTGAAAGTGGAGAGAGGAATACAGACGAAACCCGATCTGGTGAATTATTTGCAGCGGAATGTGATTGCAATCCGGCTGAATGCGAACGATACGAAAAACAGTGGATTTCAAACGCGCTTATTGATGTACGAGCCTCCCCTGTTTGCTTTTTTTATGCCTTATGGAGATTTGCTGGAAATGATAAAACCGGGGGAGGTACTTCAAGATCCTTCTGCTTTAAGAGAAACACTCGAAAAGGCGAAGGAACGGGCTGCAGTGAAAAAAAGAAATAGCCGCTCTGTTCGTTTCGAGGATTTGCCGTTCGAAGAAGCTTTGGCAAAAGCGGAGGAAGCGGAGCAGCCGGTATGTATTTATTTTACCGCCGACCGGTGTCAGGCTTGTTTGTTATTGGAGAAAAACGTATTGAACCTGGACGAGGTGGCCGATTATTACAATGACCATTTTGTCAATCTGCGGGTGAATACCTCGCGGACACAAGAGTTGGCCCGGCGATATGGGATAAAACAGTGTCCTGCTTTTCTGTTTTTGAATGCCAAAGGGAAAGTGATTTACCAGGATGAAGGGGCGGAAACAAAGGAGCAATTGCTGGACAATGCTGCTCTTGCTTTGAAAAAAGCCGGAGGAATTTCGTTTCAGGAATTATCGGATGAGGAGGCTCGGGCTAAAGCGCAACAGGAGAATAAACCGGTGTTTATCGATTATTATATTCCGGGTGGTGCACATAAAGAGATGTTGCGTACCGTATTTGCCGACCCGGAAGTGGCTGCCCTTTTCGAGCAGCAGTTTGTCAATGTAGCCCGCGAATCGGGTCAGGCGGTGTTGGTTTTTACGGATGCGGGGGGAAACGAATTGCACCGGGTGAGAAATATCATGAGTCCCGAAGATTTGCTGCAGGAGGCCCGGATGGTGTTGGAAGGAAAAGGATTGGCCGGAATGGAGAAGGAATTCCGTCAGGGAAGTCGCCGGCCCGAATTTCTGAAGAGTTATATGGCGATGTTGGGGCGGGCTGATAGATACAGGGAAGCCGGAGAGATTGCGGCGGTTTATTTCTCGGCTTTACCTTCGGATTGTCTCCGGGAAGCTGAATATTGGGATATTTTCGACCGCTATTATATGCTTGCCGATACAGACCTTTTTCAATATGTATTGACTCACCGCAAAGAATTGTACGACCTTTACGGAGAAGATAAGGTTCGGAAAAAGATAGCGGCGGTCTGGATTGCCGGGGCTGAAAATTTTGTTCAGGACGGCGTTTTTGATGAGGTCGGTTTCAAAGCTTATACCAAACGACTGAAAAAAGAAAAAGTCGAAGAGTGGCGGCAAATTGTCCGGAATGCCCGGATGCATGCTGCCGAACGCACCGGGGACTGGCGTACATTCGTCGATTTGGCAGAGGAAAAATGGTACGAAGAAAAAATTCCCGATGCCGAATTGTACAGCTGGGGAGTGAAAATCAATGAAAATTGTCCTGACGAAGCTATTCGCTACAAAGCGGCACACTGGTTTGTACAAGCAGCTCAGGAAATGGAACGAAAAGAACGGGTCACCGGAAAAGTAAGCATGAGTTCATATAAAGGCTTTTTCGAAAAACTGGCGGACGACCTGGTGGGAAAAAAGTAATTGCGTTTGTGTTCTAATCGTTGAAGCTGAATTTGACACGATTGACAATGGAACGTCCCAAAGTCAGCTCGTCGGTATATTCCAGATCATTGCCGATAGAGATGCCTTTGGCAATGGTGCTGATGACGAGATCTTCTTTATTCTTCATTTTTTTGAAGATATAATAGCCGGTAGTATCTCCTTCGATGGTGGCACTGAGGGCAAAGATGATTTCCCGGATCGGTTCCTGCTCTACCCTTTCAACTAAAGAAGTAATGTGCAGATCGGCAGGACCGATACCGTCCATTGGAGAGATGATTCCTCCGAGCACATGGTATAAACCGTTGTATTGTGAGGTGGCCTCGATCGATAAGATGTCTTTGATGTTTTCTACGACGCAGAGCGTCGTGTTATCTCGTTTCGGGTCTGAACAGATCTCGCAGATTTCACCGTCGGAAATATTATGACATCGACGGCATTCCTTGATGTTTTTCTTCAGGTCACCGATACTTTTCAAAAAGTCGTCGACTTCCTGCACATCTTTCTTCAGAAGATGTAATACGAATTTCAGAGCTGTTTTACGCCCTACTCCCGGCAGGGAAGCAAACTGATCGACCGCTTTATCTAATAACCTTGAAGAATTCACCCTTTTTTCCTTTCTCCTTTTTTCTTTCTCCCCCTCACTCCTCCCTCAAACGAATATCTTTCACTATCATCTGAATATCGTTTTTCCCCATAAATTCATTTTCCTGGAGCGTATAACAGATATCGAAAAATCCGCCGGAGTTCACTTTATCATAGAGATGCCCCATGCCGAAACCGATGCCGCTCCGGTCGTTACAGGCCCTGGTATCGTCGACAATGACCAGTTTCAGGTGTTCGTTGTTACGTCCCACCCGTTTGGTGCCGATGAAGTTTGTTACTTTCTCGGTCATGAAGACCGGGATGGTATTGTTGGGACCGAACGGGGCGAATTTTTGCAGCATATGATACAGATCGGGAGTGATATCGGTCAGCTTGATTTTAGCGTCGATATTGATCTGAGGGGTCAACATTTCATCGTCGATCGTTTCCCGGACAATACGTTCGAATTTTTGTTTGAACGGTTCTATATTTTCGATTTTCAAGGTCAATCCGGCAGCATATTTATGCCCGCCATAATTCTCCAGAAATTCACTGCATTGCGAGATAGCGTAATACAGATCGAAACCTTCGACCGACCGGGCTGAGCCTGTCGCCAAGCCGTTCGATTCGGTAAGAATGATCGTCGGACGATAGAAAGATTCGGTCAGGCGTGAAGCTACGATCCCGATCACTCCTTTATGCCAGTTGGCATTGAACAATACGGTCGTTTTTTTCGACGGTTCGAGTTCCGATTGGTTGATGTGACAAATGGCTTCCTCAGTGATATCGTGATCCAGTTTTTTACGTTGGTCGTTGAAAGTATTGATATCCGAAGCGATACCGGCAGCAGAGCATTTCTCGTCGGCTGTCAGTAACTCCACCGATTTCCGGCCTGATTCGACCCGTCCGGCTGCATTGATCCGGGGACCGATTCTGAAAACGATGTCGTTGATCGTAATTTCTTTATCGATCCCGGAAATTTTTATAATCGTTTTTAATCCCAGACTGGGATTGGAGTTCAACTGCTGTAACCCGAAATAGGCCAGAATCCGGTTTTCTCCCGTGATCGGGACGATATCGCTGGCTATGCTGACGCATAACAGGTCCAAAAGCTTGTAAAGCTCCGACATCGGAAGATTGTGCTTCAGACTATGTGCTTGTACCAGCTTGAAACTGACCCCGCAGCCGCTCAGCCATTTGTAAGGGTAGGGACAATCCGGACGTTGGGGATCGAGCACCGCAATGGCTTCCGGCAACGTATCTCCCGGAGTATGGTGGTCACAAATGATGATATCCACCTGTCTGGAATTGGCATATTTGACTTTTTCGACTGCTTTGATTCCACAATCGGTGATCAGCATCAATGAAAAACCGTTTTCTGCGGCATAGTCGATTCCTTTGATCGATACCCCATATCCTTCCGTATAGCGGTCGGGGATGTAGTATTCCAGATTATCGCTGTTACAGTGGTGTTTCAAATACTTGTATAGCAGGGATACTGCCGTCGTCCCATCGACATCGTAATCTCCGTATATCAGTATTTTTTCATCTTGGGCGATCGCCCGGTCTAAACGTTCTACTGCCTTGTCCATATCTTTCATTAAGAAAGGATCGTGCAGCATATTCAGGGATGGATAAAAAAAAGATTGTGCCTGTTCCGAACTAGTAATACCCCGTTGCAGCAGTAAGTTCGCTATAACGGGGTGACAATTTAGTTTTTTTGAAAGTTCCTCTATCTTAGTAGCCTCCGGCGGAGTATTGATGACCCATCTTTTTTTCATTATACTTTTTTCCAATTCTGCTACAAAGTAGCGGAAATTCCTTGTTATTTCAAAGTGTAATCTAGATTAATTTCATATAACAAAATCTGAAAATTGAAAATATAAAATTAAGAAGCTCTGTTACAAAAATTTGCACGATTCGTTTTTTTTATTCAGAATTGCATTCTCCGGATTATGAATGCCATGTATATTTGCTTTGTCTCCCCCTGTCCTATTCAGTGCGATAACTCTCACATCGGAGTATCCGGGAGGCAGTCTCAAGAGATGGGACATTTCCAGATGCATCGGCTAAGTTTCCTCCCATTTGTTTGCAGATGTCGGGAAATTTCACTTATATTGCATAGAAGTTGTGCATACGATACTTGTGAATCAGAGAATTATGTGTTATTAATTTGTTGGATATCAAGAATATGTGCAATTTTTTAAACATAGATATTTTAACTTTTTTATTCCGTTAACGAGTAGTGAATGTATTATTTTTTTTTACTTAAGAAATTACAATTTTACAAATTTGTCCAAATAAAGGTTCGTTTAATTTAGTCGAAAGTTTATAAAGTTTATAAAGTCCTTGGTCTCTGCGGGTGCTTGGTCTATTGACAAGGAATAATTGACAATCGACAAGGATGAATCACAGTCTTAAGTTTATTCTATCGAATTATAAATCAATGGATATACATTTAATTTTCCTTTCTGCTTTTCTTTATTAATCTGTTTTTTCATGGAAGCGAAGCTTCCGGTAATTCTCCATGATCAATTGTCATCTGTCGATTATTCTTGTTGCAGATTCCCGCAAAAAGAATCGAACGAGTATTGTTGTTCTCACAAAGAAGAAAAATTTTAGGGAATTGCAGGCTTTGGAATGGGCGGAAAATGCGCATTTTGGAAGCGAAAAAAGAGAAACGGAGAAAAACGAGCGAAGCGTTTTTTAGGGTGATTTTTCCGCGCGTTAAAATATGTAAATTTTCGTTTTCATACTATAAAGACCAAAGAAAATCGGGACGATTGCGCCATTTTACAAATGTAGGTTTATTTTTTCTTTCTATTCCGATTCCGGGTTTTGTGCCGTCAGACCGGTTCGCCTGGAACGGTCCGGTAAGGCTTTCCTTCACTGACCG
>QWCH01003616.1_pt1 | contig 16698 bp, 10 predicted proteins | sample 1972671 | NCBI WGS metagenome assembly QWCH01 (sample SAMN09866713, study PRJNA288562) | Human gut metagenome isolate term3_stool, whole genome shotgun sequencing... | isolation source: gut | host: Homo sapiens | place: USA: California | reverse complement strand
TAAAGACGACCACAAGTCGTGTACCCCAGCAGGAGCAAAACTAACAGATGAGTACACTCCCAGGACTAACAAAAATAACCCGAGTACCATCTCAGTAACGCCTCCCCAACTGTGTACTTTTTTCAGGAAGAGGACATTTCTCCCGAAGAAATGGGCAAATTCTTCGGACTTATGATTTGATTCCTCCGAAGTTTCATTTGATTCCTCCGAAGAATTTTTTCTTTCCTCGGTGGAGATTCCTGATTTCCTCGGGAGCTATTTGGGAAATTCCTCGGGAAGATTTCAATTCTTCGGAAGGGAGGTGTAGGCAATGAGGTTCCGCAAACACTCTATATCGATACTCGAACCGTACATTCCTAGTTCTCGTCATGCGCAGCTTCTAGACGGTCAGTTATAGTGCGTCAGACCTGTCGTAGCGACCTTTGGTGGAAAAGTTGTACCTTCGTGACGGCACCAAGGCTAATTAGCATCATATGGATCTAGACAATCGCGACGACATAGAGCAAGAAGAAGAGATAGACACAACCTCCGCTGAGACAACCTCCGCCACAGAAGCGGAGGACGAGAGCTACGTGGCTCCCGAAGAGGAGGAGGTCGAGGGGCGACTGCATACCCTTGGCGGCATGTACCGTCACTGGTTCCTTGACTACGCTTCGTACGTAATCCTAGAGCGTGCGGTGCCTCACATTGAGGACGGGCTCAAGCCAGTGCAGCGACGGGTGCTCTACACGATGCACCTGATGGAAAACGGCACCCTCCACAAGGTTGCCAAGATCGTGGGCGCTACGATGGCTTACCACCCACACGGTGATGCCTCGATCAATGATGCCTTGGTACAGCTCGGACAGAAGGGCTATCTCATCGACACCCAGGGTAACTGGGGTAACATACTCACGGGCGACGAGGCGGCAGCGGGGCGATACATCGAGGCTAAGCTCTCCAACTTTGCCCTCGAGATACTTTTTGGCGACAAGATCACGCCCTGGATGAAGAGCTACGACGGCAAGTCACGTGAGCCTGTCTACCTTCCCGCCCGCTTCCCCCTACTCCTAGCGCAAGGTGCCGAGGGTATCGCCGTGGGACTCTCCTGCAAGATCCTTCCGCACAATCCCAAAGAGCTGATCGAGGCTGCCTGCGCTCACCTTCGTGGGGAGCCTTTTACGCTCTATCCTGACTTCCCCACGGGTGGCATCATCGATGTAGATCGCTACAACGACGGTAAGCGTGCTGGACAGGTCAAGAGCCGAGCACGCATCGAGCGCATCGAGGATCGTGTGCTGAGTGTCCGCGACCTACCTTTTGGCAAAACCACCTCGACGCTCATTGACTCGATCCTAAAGGCAAATGACAAGGGGTTGATCAAGATCAAGCGCATAGACGATATGACCGCTGAGACGGCCGATATACGCATCTACCTGCCCGTAGGTGTCTCGGCCGATAAGACGATCGACGGGCTCTACGCCTTCACCGATTGCGAAGTCTCTATCTCGCCCAATGCGTGTGTCATCGAGGACGACAAGCCACGCTTCCTCGGCGTGAGCGACCTGCTACGACACTCGGTGGAGCATACACGTGGACTACTGGAGGAGGATCTGCGCTTACAGCTACACGATCGTCAGGAGGAGTATATGGGCGCTTCGCTGGAGCAGCTCTTCATCGAGCATCGCATCTACAAGTTGCCAGCCTTTGAGGAGGCGCCTGACCAGCAGACCGCTCTAGATGTGATCCGCAAGGCTCTGGAGCCTATCGTGGGCGACTCTTTGCTAAGACCCATCACGGACGATGACTTAGCACGTCTCCTCGAGATCAAGATGGCACGGATCCTGAAGTTTAACCTCGAGAAAAACGAGCAACTCATCCTACGCCTCACTGAGGAGATGGCGCAGATACAGCACCACCTAGACCACCTCACAGACTATGCGATACACTACTACCGCTCACTCCTAGAGGAGTATGGCGCGGGTTGGGAGCGACGCACTCAGATCGGGCACTTTGGCTCGATCGAGGCGACGAAGGTGGTCGAGGAGAATCTCAAGCTCTACATAGATCGCAAGATGGGCTTCGCCGGGACGGGCATCAAGGGCGGAGAGTATGTGTGCGACTGTAGCGAGATCGACGACATGATCGTCTTCTTCCGTGATGGCACCTACATGATTACGAAGATCGAGGAGAAGAAGTTCCTCGGCAAGGAGCGTGTCCTACACATCAATAAGTATGTGCGAGGCGACAAGCGCACGATCTACAACGCGATCTATCTGGATGGCAAGACGAAGACCTCGTTTATCAAGCGCTTTCACGTGTCTTCCAGCGTCCGTGATCGTGAGTATGACTTGACGATGGGGACACCAGGGAGCAAGGTGCTCTACTTCTCGGCCAACCCGAATGGCGAGGCGGAGAGCGTGACGATCAAACTACTCCGTGGAGGCACCTCACGACGCATCCTCTTCTTCAACAAAGACTTTGCCGACATTGCTATCAAGGGACGCACGGCCAAGGGTAACATCGTGACCCGCGCTCCGATCGAGCGCATCTCACTTAAGGAGCAAGGCGGGTCGACGCTCGGAGGACGTAAGGTATGGTTTGACTCAGATGTGAACCGCATCAACTACAATAATCAGGGGGACTACCTAGGCGAGTTTGAGTCGAGCGACCGCATCCTCGTCATTCTGCCCACGGAGCAAGCCTATACGACCGACTTTGGCGAGAGCAACCACTTCTCTGAGTCTCCCAAGATCATTGAGAAATATGATCCCGACAAGGTTTGGAGCGTCATCTACACCACGCCTGAGGGAGTTACCTACATCAAGCGTGTCTACCTACCCGATAGGAAGAAGCCACAACCAATCATAGAGTCTGAGGAGCAGCTCCTGGCGCTCACGGATGATCCTGAGGCACAGTTTACACTCACCACGAAGCCGCAAGGACGCAAGAAAGCTGCCACTATTGACATCGCAGTGACTGAGTATGAGCCTCTCAAGAAGATCTCCGCACGAGGCAAGCGGATCACGGCGCTACCTATCGACAGCTTTGAGCAAGTTGCGTCCGTAACAGACGAGACAGAGGACGAGGAAGAGGAACTAACCGAAGAATAAACTAAGCATCACGAGCTATGACACAGAGATTACGACAGATCCTTCTAGCGCTTTGCTTGGGACTATCACTGCTAGGCACCAGCGCCTCGCTCTCTGCGCAGGAGGCGGACACGACTGCCACTGCGCCGCACCGACTGCTCTACCTAGCGCACGACTTTCGCTTCGGATGGAATAGACTATACAACGAGTACCTCTCACCGCTCTACTATCGTGGTCAATCGCTAGGCTACCGACTCTCCTCGGAGTCACCACTCACGCAGTCGCACCCCGAGTGGCTCGTCATGCAGAGCACACAGATCTCCTATGCTCAGCTCCTCAATCCTGCCCGCAACAGTGCCACCAGGCATCTCGCTTTCGACACGAAGTGGAGCTTCGTACATCAGTGGCGCCTGCCCTTTGGGCTAGTCCTCGGTGTAGGTCCTGGCGTCCTGGTCGAGGGGGCAACCTCCTACAACGGGCGCAACCAAAACAACCCAGTCGACCAGCAACTCAATGGCGATCTGACGGCACAAGCCTTGGCAGCCTACCGACTACGCATCGGATGGTTTGTCGCTGACCTGCGCTTGCAGATGACCTCGGCACTGGCGGGGCTAGGCTTCGCACCTTATTACAATGAGTCTTACCTGCAGGCCTACTACTACGACAAGATCATCAACCACATTGCGCCACACACCTTCGGACGGCGTCACTACTACCAGATAGGGCTATCTCTAGACATTCCCATATGGCGCATCATGACGCTACGCATGAGCTACGACTATACCGACTCGGCAAGACGGATCCACTCCATCTACCGAGGATTCTCGGGGCACTACCTGGGAGTCGGTCTAGCTACCTACTTCCGCCCATTCAGAGGTTATCAAGAGGTTCAAAGTACCAACCACACGACTGCCATCAGCTTATGAATCTAACGAGACTACAAAGCGGGCTTGTCGGCCTGCTCCTCCTGCCACTACTGCTCATAGCCTGCACACAGGAGCCTAAGGAGCAGCGATACACTAAGGACTATCAGACCAACTTCTCAGCGCTCTGGACCATACTAGACGAGGGCTACTGCTTCTTTGACGATAAGCTACCAGCCTCAGGCGATACCACCTGGAGCGACCTCAAGGCGATCTACACGCCACGGGTTGCGCAGTGCCAGTCGGAGGATGAGTTCTTCGACCTGATGGTAGAGCTGATGTGTCACCTCAAGGATGGGCATGTAAACCTCTTTGCGCCCTTTGACGTAGGAGGCTGGGACATTCGCGAAGGGGCTAGACACTGTCTAGACAGCCGCATACGCAACCTTTACCTGCAGCCTCACATGCGTCGTGCAGGTTCTATCTACTATGCGCCGATTACTTACAATGGCCACGCCTCCGACTCGATCGGCTATATGGTCATCCCCTCCTTCTCCTCCAGTATCTCCTTGGTTCATCTGCATGCGGTCTTCACACGGCTGGCGCACTGCCGTGGCTTGATCATTGATATGCGTAGCAATGGCGGTGGACTGCTCTCCAATGCGGATCGTCTGGCTAGTGTCTTGATCCCCTCCGACACGATCGTCGGCTATATGAGTACAAAGACTGGGCCTGGCCACCAAGACTTCGGCCCGCTCAAGGAGATCCAGCTCGCCCGTGCCCCTATCAGCTGGCAGCGCCCCACGGTGATCCTTGTGGATCGAGGCACTTACAGCGCGGCCAATTCGCTGGTCGCTTATGTCAAGGGGACGACCCATCACGTCCTCTTCATGGGAGACCGTACGGGTGGCGGCGGTGGTCTGCCACGTAGTAGCGAACTGCCCAACGGCTGGTGGCTACGCTACTCTTCCTCGCGTATGTACGACGCTCAGCGACAGAGCATCGAGGGAGGCATCGAGCCACACATCATCCAGGAGCAGACAGCCGAGGCGACAGCTCAGCAGCAAGATGCTCTCATAGAGCGTGCCATCGCCCTACTCAAAAGCAGCAAGTAACTCATCAGACCTATAAATGCAAAAAGAGCCTCCCATCACAGGAGGCTCTCTTTGTGACCGCGGCAGGATTCAAACCTGCAACCTTTTGATCCGTAGTCAAATGCTCTATTCAGTTGAGCTACGCGGCCGATGAAAACTAAACCCTTAAAACGACAAACAAGGGGGTTGAAACAATTGGAAGCTCACAAGAGTGAGGCGTTCCTCCCCGTTTGCAGATGCAAAGGTACAACATTTTTCGGAACCTGCAAGTCTTTTCCGCAAAAAACTTTCGACACAGAGAGCCGCCGCCTCCGCAGAACTGGATACAACCGCCAGAGCTGCAACAGAATAACCAGTGCTACAACTTTCACTTTCCAAATATCTCAGTCCCCTCCACAAGTCCCCTCTACCGATGCTCCTTAGAGATCCCCACTCCCCTACAGCTTTCGAGGACTTCAGCTAATCGTATATGGGTATTCACCTCCGAGGAAATCAGTACTGTTAGGTATTTCCGGCAGGGAGAATAGCCCGTAACTTTGCATAGATAAAGGGGAACAATGAGTTGCGACGCTCCCCGATCACCTACTATTCAAATAAACATCTATCTATGCAACAGAAACGACTACGTTTTAGTACATTACTCTTGTGCCTCCTGCTCCCGCTTATCGGGCAGCTACAGGCGCAGACCATAGACTTGGGAGACTTTGCCAATCCCTCGTCACACTTCAATCAGAGCATCGGGCAGACGGCGCCCTTTGACTTTGATTACCTCAGTAGCGTCACCCAGCAGATCTACACCGCTGCGGAGCTACAAGGACTAGAAGGCAAGGAGATAACTAAGCTCGCCTTCCAGATCTATCTGTCTGATGGGGAGTCCTACAATACGGAGTACACCAACGACCTACAGATCTACCTCACCAACGTATCCGATGACCACTTTGTGCCAGTATCGGGCAAGTACCACTGGCTACCTATCAATCCAGCGCAGGATCTCTATATGAAGAAGACGATCACGCTCGATCTGTTGGACTTGACCATCAGTGGTAATCACGAGACCTCAAAGGCTGGTGTGGACTATCACACGCTAGAGCTAGAGCTCGACAAGCCTTTTGTCTACACAGGGCAGTCTATCCTCCTCTCCGTACGCTCTAAAGCTAGTAAGTCCGCTGTCGATGGACCAGGCAGATCCTCTATCGAGTTCTGTAGCTATCCTAAGAATGTCAAAGAGATGCCCGTCCGCACGATCAATAAAGCGACAGACAAGTCTATCAGCGAGGGCTTCGTAGGTGTACTCGGTGAGACCGCTGATCGTGGACAGAAGGATCGTGCCGTGATGCGTATCACCTTCCGTGATGCCAGCACGCCTCAGCCTAGCTACGATCCGATACATCCTGTCGTACAGCTCACCGAGGCTGGTTCACTAGCTAAGCTGATGCAGGGGATGGATCTCCTCAAGTGCCAGTCTATCACGGTATCTGGTCCGATGAATGCCGAGGACTGCAAGACAATCCGTGACAAGATGGGCAATCTGACAGAGATCAACATCGCAGATGCAACCTTTGCTGAGGATCAGCTCCCCGAGAGAGCCTTTTACAATATGCCTCTCGTTAGCAAGGTGACACTACCTCATAGCCTCAAGGTGATCGGAGAGAGTGCACTAGCTCAGATGTATAAGCTGGAGGAGGTCGTCCTCGGCACTCAAGTGACTAAGATATGCGATAGCGCCTTTGCGCAGAATAGCAGTCTCACCAAGCTCAGCCCGATGCCTGCACTCACCTCTATTGGCAAACTTGCTTTTAAGGAGTGTACCGCACTCACCACATTCCCCTGGCCTGAGACACTGACGACGCTAGACACGGAGAGCTTCTCTGGCTCTGGACTCACCGAGGTGCGTCTACCCAGTGTTGCTGTCGTACCTGGCACCTGCTTCTCCAGCTGTAAGGCACTTGCTAAAGTGTATCTCGGAGCCAAGACCACAGAGGTTATGTATGGCGCATTTGCTCAGTGTACGGCGCTGACAGATATTACAGTTGAGGCGGTGCAGCCGCCTAAGGCTCACTTCAAGTCCTTCAATGGACTCAAGCCTGCAAACATTAGCACCATCAATCTCTTCGTACCTAATGATGCGCAGGATGCCTACAAGGCGGCTAATGTGTGGAAGGGCTTCCACATCGCCCCCATCCCAGGCACGGAGCCACAAGTCAAGAAGTACCTCCTCACCTATCGTGTCATTGGCGAGCATGGCACCCTCAAGGCCACAACGGCTACAGGCGTAGCAATACCCTCGCAGACAGAGGTCGAGGAGCATACGGCCGTCACCTTTACCGCAGACCCTGAGCTTGACTACATCGTCAAGAGCTTTAAGGTCAATGGAACAGAGACTCCTATGACCGCTGGAGAGCAAAACAGCCAGACGTATACGCTCAACATCGAAGCTGCCAAAGAGGTAACCGTTGAGTTCGTCCATCGTCCCTATACGGTCACTTACTCTGTACGAGACAATGTAGGAGGCACGATCACAGCTACCTACAAGGGGCAGCCTCTCGACTCAGGAGCTACGACAGCTGCTGGAGAGTCTGAGACAATCATCTTCACCGCACATCCTGCGGAGCACTACCACGTCAAGAAGTGGTTCGTCAATGGTCAGGAGGGCCCCAAGCCTGCTGAAAACAATCAGTGGCAAGTCATCTCGGGCAAGGACTATGTCGTCGAGGTTCTCTTCGAGCGTGACAAGGTCTACTATACGATTGATGTGTCACAGGAGGGCAACGGCGGTCCTATCTACCTAGAGATAGGCGGTGTACGTAGTGCTCTCAAGAGCAAAGCTCCTGAGAATACGAACATACGTGTCTACGTCGAGCCTGATAAGGGCTACCGTCTAGACCACTGGATGGTCAATAAGGAGCGCATCAACCCTGTCGATGGCTCGCTAGAGTACACGACCAAGGCAACTAAGGATCTACGCATCGTAGCCTACTACGCCAAGGAGGAAGAGGGCAACGCCATCGAGGCTCCTACAGCAGCCAATGCCAACGTAACTATTGCCCTAGAGGGTCAGACGATTACCCTGACCAGCAATACGGGTAGTGCTCTCGGCACCATCGCTCTCTACGACTACGCAGGTCGTCTCATCGAGCAGCGCACCGTAGCCGACAAGCTCTGCACGCTCACCGCACCACAGGCTGGCATGTACCTGCTCTCTATCGGCACGACCACAGCAAAGGTCTTGATCAAGTAAGGTATGTAGCACTCTCATCAAAGCTTCCTAACCTTACTATATAGGAGACAACCCGTCAGGACGCACGGACGTGTCACCCGCTCATGGGGTAGGCGCGATCCGTGCGTCCTTTTTCATTATTGCTGTTCGAATACTTGACTTCGACCAGTCTCCAGTTTCCTCCGAGGAAACTCTAGTTTCTTACCTATGAAACTCTAGTTTCTTATCCATGAAACTTTAGTTTCTCCCGTATGAAACTCTAGTTTCTCCCGTATGAAACTTTTGTGCCACAAGGCATGAAACTTTTGTTTCACCCAAGTGGTACTGATAGTTAGCTAATTTCTGTAGGACGACCTACTCGAGCCTCCAAGAGACTCTTACCAGACAGCAATGTTTTTTATGGAAGGAGGGATTAGAGAGGTTAGAAGTTAGAGATTAGAAGACAGAGGCGGGGGATGCTCTATCTGCGCGCTTTTTCGTACCTTTGTCACTAGTAGTGGATGAGTCACTAGATCGACGCACCCCCCTAGCTGTACGGAGACAAAGAGTTGCACAGTACGATACAGCTCATACGGAGATGCTTACGATCTGCTACGAAGGTAGCTGTGGCTCTGTATCGAACCAGATGATAACGACCGAACAGCGCGTCCGACATCACACTGGACTGACCCATCACGCATCCTATTCACACATGACACACCTTACTTAGGTAGGCCCCTCATCCTAGCTAGCCTGTCTCGACACAGCTCCTGCTAGTGAGTCGGTTCCCTTGCCTCTATCATCTCATCTGTAGCTTCACACAGAGGCTCAGCGCTGTAACGTGATAGCCCTTTGCAATAAGCGGTAAGGTGCATTTATCCAGCATAACATAGTACACACCATGCAGAAGTACACCATCGTAGATCTCAACGGTATGACGGAAGAGCAACTCAAAGAGATTGCCTCCCAGCTTGAAATTACCAAGACGGCCTCCGAAAAGAAGGAGATCATCTACCAGATTCTAGACGCACAGGCCGAAGCTGTCGCTACGCAAACTGTCGAGCAGCAACAGCAGGGCAAGAAGCGCAAGCAGAGCGACTCACGCAGTAACCGCGCCAACAAGGAGGAGACGAAAGAGTCTAACGACGAGAAGGAGCGCCCCGAGCGAAAGAGCCGCACCAACTCACGACAGAACAAACGCTCCGCCAAGGGTGACGCAGCTGACCAGCCGACAGAGATAGACCGCCAGGAGGCTATTGCTATCGTTGAGAAGGCTGCTGCAGCTCAGTCCGAAGATGGCGATACCAAGGAAGGCGACACCAAGCCTCAAGAGTCCAGCCGCTCGAAGCGCAACAACCAGCGCAACAATAATAAGGAGCGCAATAATAACGAGCGCAACAACCGAAACAACAAGCGCCAAGAGCCTGCTGATCAGTCCGACAATGAGGGCAAGCAGGAGCATGCTGAGGAGCAGCAGGAGACGCCCATGGTCTTCACACATCCCGACGCCGACTCACTGCTAGGCGAGGTACTAGGCGAGTCACACAAGGAGCCGCGAGAGAAGGAGACAGACTCTGACGACTCAGCTCACAAGGGCAAGCAGCAACCTAACAAGAGCAAAGAAGAGGAGGAGCCCTCATACGACTTCTCCAATATACTGACCGCTAGCGGACTACTAGAGGTCGCTCAAGATGGATACGGCTTCCTCCGCAGCTCGGACTACAACTACTTCCCCTCGCCAGACGACATCTATGTCCCAGGGGACATGATCAAGAAGTGGCACCTCAAGACGGGTGACGTCATCGAGGGCAGCATCCGCCCGCCCAAGGGTAGCGAGAAGTACTTCCTACTTCAGAACATCCTCCTCGTCAACGGACGCAATCCTAAGGACAATCTGGATCGTGTCTCCTTTGACATGCTGACACCTCTCTTCCCAGAGGACAAGTTCAAGCTAGAGTCTCAGGGCATCGCAGCCGTCTACGACAAGACCGCCATGCGTATCGTGGATCTAGTCACCCCCATCGGCAAGGGACAGCGCGGCCTCATCGTGGCGCAGCCTAAGACAGGTAAGACAATGCTACTCAAGGACATTGCCAACGCTATTTCCGCAAACCATCCTGAGGTCTACATGATCATCCTCCTGATCGACGAGCGTCCTGAGGAGGTGACTGATATGGCTCGCAATGTCAATGCGGAGGTTGTCGCCTCTACATTTGACGAGCCTGCTGACCACCATGTGAAGCTCGCTGAGCTGGTACTCGCTAAGGCTAAGAGCATGGTCGAGAGCGGTCACGATGTGCTCATCATGCTAGACTCGATCACCCGTCTCGCTCGTGCTTACAATACGGTACAGCCCACCTCGGGCAAGATCCTCTCGGGAGGTATCGAGGCTAATGCGCTGCAAAAGCCAAAGCGCTTCTTCGGTGCTGCGCGCAACATCGAGCACGGCGGTAGCCTCACCATCTTAGCAACGGCTCTGACCGAGACCGGCTCCAAGATGGATGACGTCATCTTTGAGGAGTTCAAGGGTGCCGGCAATATGGAGCTACAGCTTGACCGTCGCTTGTCCAATAAGCGTATCTTCCCCGCTATCGACATCCTCGCGAGTAGCACTCGTCGTGACGATCTCCTACTAGACTCGACGACACTACAGCGCATGTGGATCCTACGCAACCACCTATCTGACATGAATACGGTGGAGGCGATGGAGTTCCTCAAGCAGCGCATCGAGCTGACGGAGACAAACCTTGAGTTCCTCGCCTCGATGAACGACTAGTTCTCGACGAATCGCTAGCTTTCAAACACTTAACGGAAACAACTGATACTTCCGCTCCGCACCACACGCTCCAGTTCGTGGAGATTGCTTAACTTTGTGGTGAGGAGCGGAAGTCTTCTTTCCCCTCTCCCGAGGGTGCTACGCCATGTAGCCTCTCTTGACTCGTAACCATCCACTCTTAGCCTGTACATATCAATGTATCGCATCGGAGATATCCTAGAGCAAGCTCTACTACTGCACGACTGCGTCGTACTCCCCACGATAGGAGCCTTCATCGTGGAGCAAACGCCTCCACTCTATGACCAGGATCTCAATATCATCACGCCCGCAGGTCAGCGCATCTCCTTCAACGCCTCTCTAGTCGAGCGTGACGGCATCCTAGACAGTTGCTACGCACGTACCCTAGGGCTATCCGTACGCAGAGCGCGTCTCGTAGTAGACTCCGACGTGACCGTCATCAGGCACCAGCTATACCAGTCGGGCTCTCTGACTATCGGCTCCAACCTCGGCACCATCACGCTACAGAAGAGTGGCGAGCTACTCTTCACCCCAGTACAGGAGCGTCAAGGGCTCAGGTCGATACACTCTTACGGGCTATATCCGCAGAGCTGCTTGCTCCCAGCCATTGCGCCCTCCGCTCATACCCCTGCCGAGCCAACTAGCGAGGCGAAGAGTGATCGGAAGTACTGGACGATCCGTATCAATCGGACCGCGGCCAATTGGGCTGCAGCGGGTGCTATATGTTTCCTGTGCCTATTTCCCATCAGCTCGGACAGTCATCCAGACCGTTACAGTGCGGGCTTCGTACCTTACGGCTGGCTCGATGAGGCGAGCGTAGTGACTTCTGACCAAAAGCAAGCCTTGTCGGGTAGCGAGACAACAACCACGCAATCCAACAAGGCAACAGAACAAGCAGAGATCGTCTCTGCTACACCAGAACAAGCTTCGGAAGCCTCCGCCTCTCACGCTCTACTGATCACACATGACGAGGCGCTACAGCAAGGTAGCCACGCAGTCGTCGTAGGCGTCTTCAAGGGACCTAAGCGTGCAGAGCGGTTTATCGAAGAGGTTAGCGCCGACCCAGCTCAGACTGAGGGCGTCTCGCTACAGATTGTAGAGGAGTCCTCTCGCTGTCTCGTCATTGCTGGCATTCGCTCCTCCGAAGAGCGCGCAGGCGAGCTACGTCGCACGATCTCTGCGCTATCCGATAGCTTCGCAGGGGCGTGGATCTACGCTCTTTAGTAGCGCAATCAGCGGTCTTATAGCAACGGCGTGAGCAGACGCATCACCCCATGGGCGATACGTCTCCACAACCTATTGTGCTGCAGCGTGACTCTGTGGCATAGCGAGCGCGCCTCCTCAAAGCTATCGACAAATTGCTGTGCGACCTCCGAAGAGTAGACAATGGTGGTCAGATCGAAGTTGTACTCAAAGCTTCTAAAGTCTAGATACGGCGTTCCCGTCAGCACGCTCTCCCCATCGACCACCGCATAGGTCGCCTCACGCAAACCATCGTAATAGTATATCTCCACGCCAGCCCGCAGCAAGTCGGTAAAGAATGCGTGCGAAGCCTTAGGCGCCAGCCGGCTACGACCATGACGCGGGAGGATGACCCGCACCTGTACCCCAGAGAGTGCCGTAGAGATGAGTGACTGCTGTATGCTAGAGGTGGGGATCAGGACAGGCGACTCGATGTAGAGCGACCGACGCGCCTGTAGGAAAGCATGCGTGAAGATCATCTCTAGCGAGGGAAAGTCGTCCGTAGGATGCGTCGGGAAGATCTGTAGCTGGATAGGTGTAGACGTCGGCTGCATAGCGGGGAGCGGCTGTGGCGAGAGCAGTTGCTGTGTCGCTACATACCAGTCCAGCGCAAAGCTGTACTCCAGCTGTCGTACCGCTGGCCCGCTTATGCGCAGATGAGTCGTCGCCAGAGGGAAGAGTCCCTCACGCAGATGCGAGAGCTCCGAGAGAAGAATATTTCCTCCTGTAAAGCCCACGGCACCGTCCACCACCACGAGGTTACGATGGTTGCGATAGTTCACACGGCTCGTCAGCAGTCTAAAGCGTACGGGGAGAAAGGCAGCCACCTGTCCGCCCAACTGCGCCATACGCTTACGATAGCGACGGCTCAGGTTGCGTGACCCTACGTCATCGTAGAGCCAGTAGAGCGACACCCCCTCTTGAATGCGCTCTGCGAGTAGATCTAGTAAGACATCTAGCCACGGTCCCTCTTCAATACGATACAGCTCAATGTAGATATAGCGCTCAGCTCGTGAGATCGCTTCACGACAAGCTGAGAGCCACGCTCGGCTATCGTCATAGTGCGTCAGCTCATAAGCAGTCGTCAGGGGCGTATCGCTCATTCGCTCTATCAGCGAGGAGAGCGACTGCAGCGTATGATCTGCATCCTCCGCCACATCTGTACTAGGGAGGGACTGCGTCTCTGTAGCCGCGTCCGAGAGAGCCTTTCGCACCGCCACATCGATCAGCTGCTTGCGCCTCAGTGAGTAGCCAAAGATAAGATACAGCAGGAGCCCTACGACTGGAAGAAAGATGACCACCAGGATCCACGGGATCGAAGAGACCGCACTACGCTCCTCTCCGAGCACGATCACGATGCCCCCAATGACCGAGAGCAGGTAGAGAACGAAGAGGAGCTGAGCCATTAGGAGAGGATCGTTAAGTCATACGGATGGCTCTCGCTGTAAGCCTCCGCACGAGTCATGATACCATCGAAGCACTCTCCACGAGTCGTCCGTCCATCCTGCACAGCGACCGCCTCGACCACACCCGAGGCACACTTCACGCCGTCACTGCGCACGATGATTTGGTCGAAGATAAGCTTAGCCCCCTCACGTCTCGCACGCAGTGCCGTGTGAAAGGTGTCCCCACTACGCAGCGAGCGGTGATAGGTAATCGAGACCTTGTAAACGAAGAGATCAAGGCCCAAATCGTGCATCTCCGCAAAGCTATCGCCCAGCGCCAGCCAAAACTCATGACGCGTGTGCTCCATGTAGCACTGATAGTTGCTATTGTTGACCACCCCCTGGAGGTCGCACTCGTAGTCTCGCACCTTGAGCGTGAGACCATATTGATATTTGATTGGTTGTTTCATATGATATGTAAGTGTCTTGGGTAAAATGCTTTTAGTCAAACTCGGCTAGCCCTTGAAATGATGCACCTCCGTTCGCTCTCTAAAGAGGTAGAGCTTGTCATTCGCCCGCACCTTGCGTGGCACAGGGATAGAGATGCGTTGCCCCTTGGTCGCATGAGAGACTGGCTCCAGCTCGTAGCGCATCTCCGAGAGCGTCATATCCACCACGCCCGTCGTCGGCCCGATGATCAGGATGCGATCACCCATTGCCAGCTCGCCACTCTCGACCTCCACCTCAGCGACCCCAATCTTGCTAAAGTACTTGACAATGTGCGCCACGTACTCCTTCTCCCGCACAGCACTAGAGCCGGCAAAAGGTGTCCATTCGCCCAGCCGCTGACCGAGATAGTAACCATCCCAAAAGCCTCTGTTGAAGACCTCCCGTAGTCGCTCATTCCACTGCGCTATCCGAGCCTCGTCGTAAGTACCCGCACAGACAGCGTCAATAGCCTCACGGTAGCACTGCACCACCGTCGAGACATACTCCGGACCACGAGCGCGACCCTCTATCTTAAAGACCGAGACACCCGCCAGCATCATCTTATTGATAAAATGGATCGTCTTCAGATCCTTCGGCGACATAATGTTCGGGTGCGTCACCTCCAGCTCCACCCCCTGACGATCATCGTAGACGCGATAGCCACGGCGACAGATCTGTGCACAGCTGCCCCGATTAGCACTCGTAGCTTGGTGGTGCAGGCTCAGATAGCACTTGCCCGAGACCGCCATGCAGAGCGCACCGTGGGCAAACATCTCGATCTCCACCAACCGACCCGACGGCCCGACGATCCGCTCCTCAGCTATCTTGCGTCTGATCTCCGCCACCTGATCTAGGTTAAGCTCACGAGCCAAAACAACCACATCGGCAAACTGTGCGTAGAAGCGCAAAGCCTCCCAGTTGCTAATGTTGAGCTGCGTAGAGAGATGCACCTCCAGACCCAGGCGATGTGCCTCCATCAGCGTCGCCACATCCGCAGCGATCACCGCCGTAACCTGCGCTTGGTGCGCATGGTAGAGGATCTCACGGAGCAGTGTCAAGTCCTCGTCGTAGATGATCGTATTGACCGTCAGGTAGCTCTTTACGCCACTCCGCCGGCAAATCTCCACGATACGATAAAGGTCGTCAGTCGTAAAGTTGTAGGCCGACTTAGCACGCATATTCAGCGCCTCAATGCCAAAGTATATACTATTCGCTCCAGCACGTATCGCAGCGCTCAAGCACTCATACGACCCCACAGGCGCCATCACCTCGTAGCGACTAGGATCACGCAGCTCCTCAGGGAGCGTCACCAGCTCACGCTGTATGATCGAGTCGACCGACTCTATTCTCTCTACACGTTCATTCATAGGTACAAAGATACAAACTTACCCTCAAGCCACCCACCTTCACACATTTCGCTCAACTTACAAGATACTGTGAGGAAAGGAACAAATCAATAGACAGCCCAGCGACTCGACATAATACGCTCGACTGTGGATACGATGACATCTAGCCTCCTATCATCACCTTGCCTAGCAAGGCTCTCTCAGAGTCTCTTTGTAGCACAACAATATAGGCTCCAGGCGCCCACCCTGACACATTCAGGCTCATACCGCTCTGAGGATGTGTGCTCTCGTATACGAGACTGCCCGAGGAGTGATATACGGAGAGCTACACATGACAAGAGTTTCTTTGTCTCTTAATGCTGAAGCTCAAGTTACTTTTCTGAAAACAACCGTACGCTTCGAAGGAAACTTCTCGGACTAAGGTCAAATAGGTGTGCCTCCTCATAGTAGAAGTACATACCCCAGGCATTTTTGTCACTCTTTGTCGTAGCAGTCCAATAGCTTCCATCACTGCCTCCGTAGATAACGTTTCCGTCATCGGACATCTTATAGCCAGAGGCGGGGAAGTAGCGAATGACATCAGCATCGGTATCACTCTCCCAAAAGGCGGGATCAGCAACTTTCTCTATAGAAATGTTTGCACCATTTGCTACTGGACGAGCTGTAATCTTCAACACTTGACAATCATCCACCTTAGTGTACTCATACCGCCAAGCTGAGACCATTTGAGTGTCTTTGAAGCGCATCCCATAAGTTATCTTATTAACTCCTAAGCGGTAGTCATTGTTAGAGATAATCGTATCCCCCTGCACTACTACTTTCTCATTTACGTCCATAAAAGACTTGTTGCTTTTATCGAACTTAGCACACAGTTTATCATTGGACTGAAGAGCGGGGATGATAGCACTCCACTCAGCTGTAGATGGCAGATGATACTTATTGCCAGCGATAGTTATATTACTAAACTTGGCTACAGCATCTTCGAATGTAAAGTAGCCACTCACATCAGTCGCATGTGTCGTAACTAATCCAGTGCCACTTGAATCTACATTATACTCTAGAACATATTCCAGTGGTAGCTTTGCGGGGACGAGGACAGTTACGGAGCATTGCTTTTGTAGCTTGCCGATGGTCGCCGTGATGGTTGCTGTGCCGGCAGCTAAGGCTTGCACCAAGCCCTCTGCAGTGACGGTGGCGACGGTGGCATTGCTACTCTCG
>QWCH01008081.1_pt1 | contig 16730 bp, 14 predicted proteins | sample 1972671 | NCBI WGS metagenome assembly QWCH01 (sample SAMN09866713, study PRJNA288562) | Human gut metagenome isolate term3_stool, whole genome shotgun sequencing... | isolation source: gut | host: Homo sapiens | place: USA: California | reverse complement strand
AACTGTGTATACGGAAATAAAAACGATAAATTGTATAAGGCGATTCAGGCAGAAATGCCGGATATGATTTTAATCGGAGGGGATATGCTGGTCGCAAAAGAAGGCAGTTCCGTACAGGAAGCTCTTGAGTTTGTGAAGAAATTACCGCATATTTGTCAGGTGTATTACACAAATGGCAACCATGAACAGAGAATGAAAGAAAATACAGATATATACGGGGATACATACGAACGATACAAAGCAAAGCTGGAAAATTGTGGAGTATGCTTTTTGGAGAATAAAGCCGAAAATATAGAAAAAAACGGTATGAAGTTTAGTATCTATGGCCTGGAACTGGATTCGTCTGTGAATAGAAAATTTAAAAAAGCAGATGTTACGGAGAAAACGGTTGAAGAAAAAATCGGAAAAAAGGGAAAAGATTATTCGATATTGATGGCGCATAACCCGGCATATATGGATGCTTATAAAAAATGGGGAGCCGATTTGATCCTATCCGGACACTTGCATGGAGGATTAGTGCGGTGTCCGGGGATTGGGGCAGTTGTGACGCCGCAGGGGTTTCTCTTTCCGAAATATTCAGGGGAAATGCGCAGAGAAGGAGAACAGACGATAGTTGTAAGTAGAGGACTGGGAAGTCATACGATCAATATTCGTTTGTTTAATATGCCGGAGGTTATCGCAATCGAGGTCTGTGTCCGGTAATAAGGCGGCAAGCTGACGAAGTAAAAAATATATGATCCGGCAGGGAAAACAATGACGGGAAAACGAGGCGGAAAAACGATAAAGACGATAAAAGAAAAACATTGTCAAAAGTAAAAAGCTCCTTTATAATGTAGAGTTGGCGTTAGAAATTTCTGCGATTTTCTTTTGTTGCGGAAATGGTGAACTGGCGAAATGTTAAGCAGCTGTTTAAATGATGGAGATAATTTATGGGAATTCCGGTAAAACTTGAAGTTTTTGAAGGTCCGTTGGATCTTCTGCTTCATTTGATCGATAAAAATAAAATAGATATTTATGATATTCCAATCGTAGAAATTACGAATCAATATATGGAATATATAAGGAATATGCAAAAAGAAGATCTGAATATTATGAGTGAATTCCTTGTTATGGCAGCTACGCTTTTGGATATAAAATGTCGAATGCTGCTTCCGAAAGAGGAAACGGAAGAGGGGGAGGAAGAAGATCCGCGGCGTGAGCTTGTAGAACAGCTTTTACAGTATAAAATGTATAAGTATATGGCGTATGAGCTGAAGGACAGGCAGACGGATGCAGACATGATACTTTATAAAGATCCGACAATACCGGAAGAAGTGAAAGAATATGCAGAACCGGTTGATCTGGATGAACTTCTTGGAGATCTTACATTGAAAAAATTAAATGAGATATTTAAAGAAGTGATGAAAAGGCAGGTTGATAAGATCGATCCGGTTCGGAGCAAGTTCGGAAAAATAGAAAAAGAAGAAGTCACCGTATCAGACAAGTTTATATATATACACGAATACATGCATACACATCATAAGTTCTCCTTCCGACAGCTACTCGAGAAGCAAAAGAGCAAGATGCATATTGTAGTGACATTTCTGGCGGTTTTAGAAATGATGAAGCTGGGAGAAATTCGTGTGGAACAGGAAGAAACATGCGGCGAGATCATGATTGAAAGGGTGGAAGAGGCGTATGGAAATTGAAAAACTTCAAAGTGCGATTGAAGCAATCTTGTTTACGATGGGAGATTCTGTTGAAATAAGTAAACTTGCATTTGCAATCGGACATGATGAAGAAACGACCAAAAAACTTGTTCGGAATATGATGGAGCGTTATGAAAAAGAGGATAGAGGAATCCGTATTATTGAGTTGGAAGATTCTTTTCAGTTATGTACAAAAAAGGAAATGTACGAATATTTAATTCGTGTAGCGAAACAGCCAAAGCGCTATGCTCTTACGGATGTACTCTTAGAAACACTTTCAATCGTTGCCTATAAGCAGCCTGTAACAAAATTAGAAATAGAAAAAATCAGAGGTGTTAAATCGGATCATGCAGTAAATAAACTCGTTGAATATGGATTAATTGAAGAGACGGGAAGATTGGATGCCCCCGGAAGACCTCTTTTGTTTGGAACAACAGAAGAGTTTCTTCGTCGGTTCAGCGTGCAGTCGTTAGATGATCTTCCGATGCTGAATCCGGAGCAGATCGAGCATTTTAAAGAAGAAGCCGAAGATGAAGCACAGTTGAAATTAGATATTTAAAAACAGGTTGAAAAAACAGGGATGGCATAAGCGGTGCACATCCTGTTTTTTTTGCAACAGTGACCGTCTACAATCTCGAAATGTGTTTTTTGTACTGTGGATGATGATAATATTTGTAGGAATAAGCTTGTATGGGAGGGCATATAGATAGAAAGACTATCGGCATAGAAGGTGTTTCGGAATGGAAAGAAAGAAATTTAAAAAGAGATTTAAGATGAATACAAGAAGTATACTGTCATTCATAATGTTGTTTGCGTTATGTCTGTCGGCAGTCTGGAATATTTCATGGGCTGATTGCAGGGCACAAGAGAAAATTATGGATGAAAGTCACAAGAGTATTAAGGTCAAGCCTTCTGATCTATACGCCCGTTCGGCCGTTTTAATGGACGCCGAGACAGGGCGTATTTTGTTTGGAAAAAATAAAGACGAACAGATGCCGATGGCGAGTACGACGAAAATTATGACATGTATTCTGGCGCTTGAAAACGGAAATTTATCTGATAAAGCAGAAGTTAGCAGCGTCGCGTCTGCACAACCGAAAGTAAAGCTTGGAATGACACAAGGGCAGACTTTTTATTTAAAAGATCTTCTCTATTCGCTTATGCTTGAATCGCATAATGATTCAGCCGTCGCAATAGCAGAATGTATTGCGGGAAATGTTGATAAATTTGCGGATATGATGAATAAAAAAGCTTCTCAGTTAGGCTGCAATTCTACATATTTTATTACTCCGAACGGGCTTGACGGACAGGATGAAAACGGAATTCATCATACGACGGCAGAAGAGTTGGCGAGGATAATGAGATATTGCATTATGGAATCTCCGCAAAAGGAAAAATTTTTAGAAATCACACGGGCAGATGCGTATACATTTACCGATTGCAAAGGAGAAAAAAGTTATTCCTGTGTAAATCATAATACATTTTTAAAAATGATGGATGGAGCTCTCAGCGGAAAAACAGGGTTTACGCAAGATGCAGGATATTGTTATGTCGGAGCGCTGCGAAAAGACGGAAAAACATTGATTGTGGCGCTTCTTGCATGTGGATGGCCGAATAATAAAGGGTATAAATGGTCGGATACAAAGAAATTAATGACATACGGAATGGAAAATTATTGTTATAAAGAGATTTCTCCGGATAAGATAGACAGAACAGAAAAAATCTATATAAAAAACGGATATACAGGAGGGTTTCCTAAAAAAGGAAAAGATCTTTTAGAAGTAGAGATCTCAGGGGAATCTAAAAAAATTTTAGTAGGAGCAGATGATAAAGATGAGATAGAAATAAAAATTAAGAAGGAAATTTGTGCTCCGATAAAAAAGGGAACTGTAATAGGAGAGATTGTTTATCGTGTAAATGGAGAGCGGATCATATCATATGAGGTTGTTGCGGGAAAAACAGTAAAAGAAAGAACACTTTGGATATGTGCAGAATATCTACGAAGAAAATTTCTTCTGTAAAGTATGAAAATACGAAACATTAAAAAAAATCAATATAAATGATTAAATTTGTCACTAGAATGAGTAAATATAATGTGATAGTATGTGAATGATAAAAAAAAGCAATATCATTGATATAATATAAGGAGAACTGTAATGATGACAACGAGAGAAAATTGGAAAAAATATGAAAAAACTTATTTTATGCCTCCGACACCTTGTTACGACTGGGTAAAAAAAGATTGTGTTGATAAGGCGCCGATCTGGTGCAGCGTAGATCTTAGAGACGGAAATCAGGCGTTGATCGAACCGATGAGTCTTGATGAGAAATTGGAGTTTTTTCAGCTTCTCGTTGACGTTGGTTTTAAGGTGATCGAAGTTGGTTTTCCGGCGGCGTCTGAGACAGAATATCAGTTTATCAGAGCATTGATCGAGCAAAATATGATTCCGGATGACGTTACGATCCAGGTTCTTACTCAAGCGAGAGAACATATTATCAAAAGAACATTTGAAGCTGTGCAGGGCGCGCCTCATGCGATCATACATGTATACAATTCTACTTCTGTTGCACAGAGAGAACAAGTATTTAAAAAGAGTAAAGAAGAGATTAAGCAAATTGCGGTCGATGGTGCGAAATTGTTGAAAAAACTGGCAAAAGAGACGACCGGTAATTTTACATTTGAATATAGTCCGGAAAGTTTTCAGGGAACAGAAGTTGACTACGCACTTGAAGTGTGTAATGCTGTTTTGGATATATGGGAGCCGACTTCAGATAATAAGGCAATCATCAACCTGCCGACCACAGTAGAAAATGCAATGCCTCATGTTTTCGCAAGTCAGGTAGAGTACTTTAATAAATATCTCCTTCACAGAGAAAATGTATTACTGTCCTTGCATCCTCATAACGACAGAGGATCAGGTATCAGTGATGCGGAGCTCGGTATTTTGGCAGGAGCAGATAGGATTGAAGGAACATTGTTCGGCAATGGAGAAAGAACCGGAAATGTTGATATTATTACATTGGCAATGAATATGTTTTCTCAAGGTGTAGATCCTGAATTAGATTTTTCAAATATGAGTGATATATGTGAAGTGTATGAACGAGTGACGCGTATGCATGTCTCTCCAAGACAGCCTTATGCAGGAGAACTTGTATTTACGGCTTTTTCCGGATCTCATCAAGACGCGATCGCAAAAGGTATGGCATGGAGAGAAGATCGGCAGTGTGATAAGTGGAACGTGCCGTATTTACCGATCGATCCGCAGGATGTCGGAAGACGGTATGATTCTGACGTTATAAGAATCAATAGTCAGTCAGGCAAGGGCGGCGTGAACTATATCTTGAAACAGAGCTTTGGAATCAGCCTGCCGGAGAAGATGAAAGAAGAAGTCGGTTATCTTGTCAAAGACGTTTCCGACAAAGCGCATAAAGAACTTACGCCGGACTGGGTATATCATATTTTTGAAGATAACTATATTACGGCAAAGACGATTTTTACAGTTGATGAATGTCATTTCAAACAGGAAAACGGAATGGTGGCTGATGCGGTGATCCATCATAACGGTAATGACCGAAGAATTGTGGGTGTAGGAAACGGTCGGTTAGATGCGGTGAGCAATGCGATAAAACATTATTTTGATGTGGATTATCAGTTGGCATTTTATGAAGAGCATTCCTTGACAAAAGGCTCTTCTTCGAGAGCTGTCGCTTATGTCGGCATAATATACAATAAAAAGAAATACTGGGGAGTCGGAATAGATGCGGATATTATAAAAGCGTCGATAGAAGCGCTTGTAGTTGCTGTAAATAAATTGAGTGAAATTGTGGATGGCGGAAAAGATGAAAGACTGCTGGAGATTACAAATTATATTTATGCAAATTATAAAAATGTGACATTAGAAGATCTTTCGGAAAAATTCTTTCTGTCAAAACCATATTTGTCAAAATATATTAAAGAAAAGTCAGGCATGACATTCGGCGATATTCTCAAACAGATCCGAATGAAAAAAGCGCGTGCAATGCTTAGAAGCGGGAATGCCACTGTAGAAAGCATTGCAGAGATGGTCGGGTATCAGAATGTAGAACATTTCAATCGAGTGTTCAAAAAAATGTATCATACAACACCGGTACAATATCGGAATAAAAAGTAAAATGATAAAAACAGCATGATAGCAGGGGATAGGAGGAACTATCGCTTTGGTGACTAATAAATCTCAAAGCGATAGTTCCTTTTGTGTAATTATAAATATTTTTGAAAATAAAGGATTGTTTATGATGCACAAAAAAATAAGAAATAAAGATTATTATATATTTATATTGACAGGGGGGGTATACTTATGCTGACATTATGTAAACATTGTGCGTTTTTGAAAAAAGAAAAAATAAGTGTTTTATATATAATACTTTAAGCAATGTTTACGAAGTTAAATTTATGAAATAAACGGGTGGGAAGAAGGAGGAAAAAAGAATGAAAATGAAAAGAGTTCTGGCGTGTGCTTTATCAGCGGCCATGATTGTGACATTCGTGTCATTTGGCAATATGGGAGTTGGAATGGTACATGCTGCTGTAGATATCGAGAACGAGTCTGTAACTGTAGAAGAAAAAGTTTTAAAGGAGATTGAGTCAGAAGTTCTGAAGGCAAATGCAAAAGCAAATTCGGAGCAGAAACCGGCAGCTTGGGATAATGATGGTGAAGCTGGGTGGGCATTTGATGATGAGAATCATTGGTGGCATTCTAGATATCAGGGAAATCCTGTAGAAGGGGAAGTAAACAGTGGATTAGTAAGCGCAAGCAATCCTATTTGGATTCAGACAGGATTTGGAGAAGCAAAAAAAATTAAGAAAATAACTTATCTGTCAAGAGACAATGGTATGGGTTCTATTAATGCATATAAGGTTCAATATGCCAATGTTCAGCAGGGCGAACCGAGAGATGATGATTTTCATGATATTGCAGGTGCGGCCGGAAATTTGCAGAATGCTCGTACTGCACAGGAGATTGTATTTAACGAAGCAGTAACCGCAACGCATATCCGTCTTGTTGCAACATCGATTTATGCGAATGGCGGACAACAGTATGTGGCGGCAAAGCGCATTCGTGTGTTTGAAGAAACTGAGGGAACAGAAGGAGTAACTTATAATTTCTATAAACAATCAGATTTTTGGGATTATGAAGTTGCATATGGCAATTTGGCTGATCAGACAGAGAATGCAGATAGATGGCATTATCAGATTAAGAAGCCTTCAGAAGGAGGGTGGATTGATATTCCGGCAAATGCATTAAAAACAAAAGATAACGGTGAAAAAAGCTGGATGAATGATGATAAGGGCTTGGATGGCACATATTATTACGCAAAGCTGAATAAGGATGAAATTACATCTACATTTCAAGGTGAGGCGTATACAGCAGTAGCATATGCGTGGAAAGCTCCAAAGAATGGTTATTTTAAGATGACATTGGAAAGTCCGATAACACAGGCAAGCAGTCCGGCACCGAGTTTCTTTGTCTGCCACTCAAGTGATAATCAGGATGGCAAAGATTTATTCCGTAATATCGTTGGTGCAAATAGTACAATTACAAGTAAAATTGCAAGAGTCCACACAGGAGAATGGCTTCGTTTAGGAGCAACTACAAAGAATGCATGGGCAAGTGGTTTGAAACCGGTAGTGATGGAAGTTACTGCAAAAGATTATGCAGTTCAGTATTTAGAAGAAGTAAGTGGTATTGAAGAAGGGAACAGTTATACAGAAGCTTCCAAACAGGCAGTTAAAGAGGCACGATCAGCATTACAAGAAGCGATTCTGCCGGAAGTTCCGGATATGGTAGTTGTTGAGCAGAAGATTACAGCGTTAGAACAGGCGATTGCAGGATTGCAAGAGTATGTTCCGGTAACAGAAGTTACATTAAATGTAACTGAGGCCAATTTGAAAGTCGGTGAGACAGTACAATTAACGGCTATAGTTGCACCGGATAATGCTAGCCAAGAAGTTCTCTGGGTATCTGATGCAGAGGGTATCGCTTCTGTTGATAGTGCAACTGGATTAGTTACAGCTAATAGTGCGGGAACGGCGATTATTACAGCAACTTCCACAATGAATCCGGAAAAGAAAGCACAATGTACAGTTGTTGTTACTCGTGATGATACAGCATTAGATGTAGCAATCAAAGCAGCAGAAGAGAAAATACGGGAAGAGAATTTTGAAAATAAATATACAGAAGCTTCAAAAACAGCTCTTAGAGAAAATTTGGAGAATGCGAAACTTGCGAAAGAGAACGCGAACCTTTCTGTGGAAGATGTGAAATTAGTTGTTGATGCATTAAATGCTTCAATCGAAGAATTACAATTAAAAGCAGTAGTTACAATCAATAATAACGATCAGATAGAAACAAAATACTGTGAAATCGGAGAACAGGTGAGAGTTGTTGCACAGACTGTGAAAGACAAGAAGTTCTCACACTGGACATTCAATGGAACTCCTATCTGTTATTCGAGTCCGTATACTTTCACAGTATATGGAGATACAACGATAGAAGCGGTTTATGTAGATGCTGGAGAAGAAGTAACTCCGCAGGCAGCTATGTTGTGCAGCGTGTCATACAATAAATCTACGCAGACTATTAAATATACGGCAAAACGTTCAGTACCTGAAGGATGTAAGATTGTAAAACATGGAATGATTTTAACAAGCAAACCAGCATGGGAAGCCTTGTATAAAGATAATCAAGAAGCGTTTAAGCTGGAAGCAGACAGAATTATTACTAAAGTAGCAACGACCACAGGTTTAGCAGGAAATTATTCTGTTAGTGTAAAATGCACAAAGCCGAATATTTGGTATGCAAAAGGTTATGTTGTATACACGGATAAGAACGGTGAGGAACAGACTGTATATAGTGATGTTGTGAGCTATGAAGTAAAATAATAAAATTAAGAGGAGAAGAGAAAGATGAAAAGAGCATTTTTAGAGCCGGGGATGGAAGTTATTAAATTTCAGGATGAGGATATCATTACAACTTCTGTTATAGAAGATAACGAAGATGGTGGGACTATCGAGGGTGAGGATCCGTAAAGTAACATTTCTGGCAGAAGTAATGTGGGGTATCGTACGAGATGCGATACCCTTGCTTTTTATCATTATATATTGATTGAATTTTATGTTTTTTGAACAGAAAAAAAGATATATCTGTTGTATTGGGATCTGAATAAAATTAAGATAGAAAAGTAAGCATATGAGGCAATGAATTTATGCGTAATACATCTTTGGAAGAAGAACTTCGATCGGGGAAAGCTTGTGTCTCCACAACGGTTGGAGACAGCATGGAACCGATGCTGCGTAATCGAAAGGATACAATTATTATAGAACCGGTTCATGGAAGACTGAAGCGATATGACCTTCCACTTTATCGAAGACCGGACGGGAAATATGTACTGCATCGTATTCTGCATGTGAAGAAGAATGGGTATGTTATCTGTGGGGACAATCGTTGGTGGAAAGAGAATGTGCCGGATGAATGGATAGTCGGTGTAGTGACAGAGTTTTATCGTAGAGAAGAGCATATATATATAACAGATCGGAAGTATCGTCTGTATGTTCATTTATGGTGCGACTTCTTTTGGATTCGTGTGTTGATCCTTCGAGTGAAACATATTTTACAGCGAATAAAGAAGAAATGAATACAGGAAAAAAGTAAGAAAAAGTAGGTTTGCGAGAATAGAGAGTCTTGTCGAACCTTTCTTTTTTTTGTATACTTTAGTAGATTATAAATTATGAGAGAGTGTGAAAAGTAGCAGGGAAGGGAAATGATATGAAGAAGAAAACACTGCTTATTAAAACAGCAGATTTATGTATCCGAATTCATTATAAATATCCGTATATTGAACAACAATGTGAAACATGGAGGGTGAATGAAGGATACGAACCGGATATTGAAGTGTCTGTTACAGATGAAGAAATTGAAACGGAATACGCGGGGTATCGTGCAGAAAGCGTGAGCAGAGCTTTGTGTGAGAGTACATGTATTTACCGTGCGATCGCAAGAAAGCTGATTGCCTTTCAGGCATTTGTTATGCACGGCGCCGTATTGGAGTTAGACGGAAAAGCGTACCGTGGATGGGAAAAGAAAAGTTTGGAAGTCAAAGTTCTGCGCCGATTCAGGCAGTTTGCTTTATTGAACGGGGAGAAGAAAATAAGATTCAAAAGATTGCTGATAAGGAAGTTATAGACAGAGTGTTTCATCAACTGTTTTTCCCTGAAGATCCTGAGACGTTGATCGAGTTCATGGGATTGGCAGACGATTTTGTTCAAAAGCTTCCGTTTTTTGTATTAAAGTGCAATATTTCAGCAGAAGCTGTACGGGTGGCTTATGAGACTTTGAGTAAAGTATAAGTTTGAAGAAACACAATTAAGGCGATAAAAAAGAAATAAAATCAGGAGAATACGAAGATGAAAATAAAAGAAGGATTTATCAAACGTCAGGTAGGAGAACGCGTCGTAGTCGTTCCAATTGGAGAAGCGGCAAAAAACTTTCATGGTATGATCAACCTTAATGAGACAGGCGGAGAATTGTGGGATCTTCTGAAAGAAAATACAGATGAGGATAAGTTGTTAGAGTCCATGCTGGAGATTTATGAGATTGAACCTGAGCAGGCGCAAAAAAGCATGAAAACTTTTCTGAGAAAATTAAGAGAGGCGGGGGTTTTGGAGGAATAAAGAGAAAGCCTTGCAGTAAGTTTTAATTGAAATCTTATAGATGTTAGTATATACTAAAATAGGCAGAAATTTTGGTTTATTTAAACAAATTTATTTATATGGAGGGCTAAAATATGAGCTACAATGCAACAGGAAACTCAGCGGGCAGAAGAATTGCTACATTGCTTGATGAGGGAAGCTTTGTTGAGATCGGCGGCGCAGTTACTGCCAGAAGCACAGATTTCAACTTGCAGGAAAAAGAAACTCCGGCTGATGGTGTTATTACCGGTTATGGAGTGATTGACGGCAATCTTGTGTATGTGTACAGTCAGGATGCCGCAGTGCTCAACGGAGCGATTGGAGAGATGCATGCAAAGAAGATCGCAAATATCTATGATATGGCGATGAAGATGGGAGCTCCTGTCATCGGTCTTATCGATTGTGCCGGATTGAGACTTCAGGAAGCTACGGATGCTTTAGAAGCTTTTGGAAGTGTTTACTACAAGCAGGCAATGGCATCGGGAGTTGTTCCGCAGATTGCGGCGATTTTCGGTATGTGCGGCGGCGGACTTGCAGTTGTTCCGGGACTTGCTGACTTTACATTCATGGAAGAAAAAAGCGGAAAGCTTTTTGTAAATTCTCCGAATGCGCTTGCAGGAAACGAGATTTCAAGATGTGATACTTCCGCTGCAAAATACCAGAGTGAGACGGCAGGTCTTGTCGACGGTATCGGAACAGAAGCGGATATTTTAAATGAAATTCGTTCTTTGATCTGCATGATCCCGGCAAATAATGAAGATGATCTGTCCTATGAAGAATGTATGGACGATCTGAATCGTATTTGTCCGGATGTTGAAAATGCGGCAGCCGATACTGCAATCGTTCTTTCACAGATTGCAGATGATCAGATTTTTACAGAGATGAAGAAAGATTACGCAAAAGAAATGGTGACAGGGTTTATTCGTCTGAACGGTATGACGGTCGGGGCTGTTGCGAATCGTACAAAAGTTTACGCAGAAGACGGAACAGAGGCAGCATCATTTGATTGTGCACTTACAGTGGATGGCTGTAAGAAAGCGGTTGACTTTGTGAATTTCTGTGATGCATTCTCGATTCCGGTGCTCACATTGACAAATGTAGAAGGATTTTCAGCTACGCTCGACTCTGAAAAAGATATGGCAAGAGCTGTGGCAAGAATGACTTATGCGTTTGCTGAGGCAACAGTGCCGAAAGTGAATGTAATTATAGGAAATGCTTATGGAAGCGCATACATCGCGATGAACAGCAAATCAATCGGTGCGGACATGGTATATGCATGGGAAAATGCAAAGATCGGTATGATGGATGCAAACCTTGCGGCTCGTATCATGTATGATGACGCGGACATGGAAACACAAAAAGAGAAAGCGGCAGAATATGAAAAAATCCAATCCAGTGCTAAATCAGCGGCTCGCAGAGGATATGTTGATGCGATCATCACGCCTGCCGATACGAGAAAATATGTGATCGGCGCATTTGAGATGCTGTTTACAAAGAGAGAGGATCGTCCGAATAAGAAACACGGTACGGTTTAGTGAGGTGAGGCGAAGTGAAGAAAAAAATCAGTTTATTAGGGCTTATCCTCATTCTTGTTTTTAGTTTTTCGGGATGCGGAAAGTCTGATGATACAGTAGAATATGATCAGGAACAGCTTGAGCAGTATGCCGATTTTATAGTTCAGAATTTCAGTATGATGGGAGAGGCGGATTTTCAGAACTTTTCCGATATGTCTGATCTTGAACTTGAAATGACTCTTCTTCAGGCAGGCGTACCTGTAACAGGAGAAAATTTCCTGACGATGATGGGGGCGTGGGATGCCGGAGAACAAGAATGCGGAGAGTTTGTCGGCTTAAAAGACGGTTATACAATGGAAACAACAAATGAAGGCGCACTTCTGACTGTTGAAGGAGATTTTGCGGAAAGAGACGGAGCGCTTGAATTTGCGTTTGATAAGAAAGGAAATATCGAGAGTCTGACGATCGGAGCACATTACAGTACGGCGGAGATTTTGAAAAAAGCAGGACTTAATACGATTCTCGGAATGGGAACGGTTTTTGTTGTATTGATCTTTATTTCATTTATTATTTCACTGTTTAAATTTATTCCGGCGCTTGAACAGAAGTTTAAAAAGAGTGCAAAAACAGAGATTGTAAATGAAAAACCAACGGCAGCTTTGAAAACGGAGATGCCGGAAGTGTCGGAAGATGTTACGGAGGATACAGAGCTTGCAGCGGTAATTGCGGCGGCAATCGCGGCATCTGAAGGAACATCGGCAGACGGATTTATCGTTCGTTCTATAAAGAGAAGAAAATCAAATAAATGGAATTAAAGAAAAGGAGATAAGAAAATGAAAAATTATACAATTACAGTAAATGGGAATGTATATGATGTAACAGTGGAAGAAAAAGGCGCAGGCGCTGTTCCGGCTTTGAAACCGGCTCCGAAAGCAGCTCCGGCTCCGAAAGCGGCACCTGCTCCAGTGGCAAAAGCAGCGGGCGCAGGAAACATTCAGGTGAAAGCAGGCGCGGCAGGAAAAGTATTCCAGATCCCGACAAGCGTAGGTCAGAGTGTTCAACAGGGTGATACAGTGATCGTGATCGAGGCAATGAAGATGGAAATTCCGGTTGTTGCACCGGAAGCGGGAACGATCGCAAGTATTGATGTGGCTGTAGGAGATGCGATAGAATCAGGAGCAGTATTAGCTACGTTAAATTAGTTACTGACGGAGGTTTTTAACAAATGGAATATATTTCAAATACACTGGGAAACCTCATTGAACAGACAGCGTTTATGAATCTTACGGTCGGAAACCTGATCATGATCGCAGTTGCGTGTGTGTTTCTCTATTTAGCAATCAGACACGGCTTTGAGCCGCTTCTGCTTGTACCGATTGCTTTCGGTATGCTGCTTGTAAATATCTATCCTGATATTATGCTTCATGCCGAGGACTCAGCGAATGGTACGGGTGGATTACTTTATTACTTCTATGTCCTTGACGAGTGGTCGATCCTTCCGTCTTTGATCTTCCTCGGTGTAGGAGCAATGACGGATTTCGGACCTTTGATCGCGAACCCGAAAAGTTTCCTTCTCGGAGCTGCCGCTCAGTTTGGTATCTTTGCTGCATATTTAGGCGCTATGGCAATGGGATTTTCAGATAAAGCTGCCGCAGCGATCTCCATTATCGGAGGAGCTGACGGACCGACATCTATTTTCCTTGCCGGAAAACTGCAACAGACAGCGATTCTCGGACCGATCGCGGTAGCGGCATATTCTTATATGTCACTTGTACCGATCATCCAGCCGCCGATCATGAAACTTCTTACGACGGAGAAAGAACGTAAGATCAAGATGGAGCAGCTTCGTCCGGTATCAAAATTAGAGAGAATTCTTTTCCCGATCATTGTAACGATCGTTGTTTGTACGATTCTTCCGACGACAGCTCCTCTTGTAGGTATGCTTATGCTCGGAAACTTGTTTAAAGAGTCCGGTGTTGTAAGACAGCTTACAGAGACCGCTTCTAATGCGTTGATGTATATCGTTGTAATTTTGCTCGGAACATCTGTGGGAGCGACAACAAGCGCTGAGGCGTTCTTGAATTGGGATACTTTAAAAATCGTTGCTCTCGGACTGATTGCATTTGCGTTCGGTACAGCGGCGGGAGTGTTGTTCGGTAAAATCATGTGCTGGGCAACGAAAGGAAAAGTCAATCCGCTGATTGGGTCTGCGGGCGTATCTGCAGTTCCTATGGCGGCGCGTGTTTCACAGAAAGTGGGAGCCGAGGCTGATCCGACTAACTTCTTATTGATGCATGCGATGGGTCCGAATGTCGCGGGTGTTATCGGTACTGCGGTTGCAGCCGGAACATTTATGGCAATCTTTGGCGTTAAGTAATTGATGGAGGAAAAATAAATGGCAGAAATTGAAAAAAAACCGGTTAAAATAGTAGAAACGATTCTGCGTGACGCGCATCAGTCATTGATCGCTACAAGAATGACTACAGAACAGATGCTTCCGATCATTGAAAAGATGGATCAGGTCGGTTATCATGCAGTTGAATGCTGGGGAGGAGCTACGTTTGATGCGTCTTTGCGCTTCCTGAAAGAAGATCCATGGGAGAGGCTTCGTAAATTCCGTGACGGATTTAAAAATACAAAACTTCAGATGCTGTTCCGCGGACAAAATATTCTGGGGTATCGCCCGTACGCAGATGATGTAGTAGAATACTTTGTACAAAAATCAGCGGCAAATGGAATTGATATTATCCGAATTTTTGATTGTCTGAATGATATCAGAAACTTGAAGACAGCAGTGACGGCCGCAAATAAAGAAAAAGCACATGCACAGGTAGCGATGTCTTATACACTTGGCGATGCGTATACTCTTGATTACTGGGTGGATCTTGCAAAGAGAATCGAAGATATGGGAGCGAATTCTATTTGTGTTAAAGATATGGCAGGACTTCTTGTTCCGTATGAAGCGACAGAACTTGTCACAGCGCTGAAAGAGGCAGTAAATATCCCGATTGAAATGCATACACATTATACATCGGGAGTTGCTTCGATGACTTATATGAAATCTGTAGAGGCAGGAGCTGATATCATTGACACCGCAATGTCTCCGTTTGCTCTCGGAACGTCGCAGCCGGCAACGGAAGTGATGGTGGAAACGTTCAAAGGTACGCCGTATGATACTGGATTAGATCAGAAACTGTTATCTGAGATTGCGGATTATTTCCGTCCGATCAGAGATGAAGCGCTTGAAAGCGGACTGCTTAATCCGAAAAACCTCGGAGTTAATATTAAGACTTTATTATATCAGGTTCCGGGAGGAATGCTTTCTAATCTGACATCTCAGTTAAAAGAACAGGGAGCGGAAGAAAAATTCTATGAAGTGCTTGAGGAAGTACCACGCGTGCGTAAAGATCTTGGCGAGCCGCCGCTTGTTACTCCGTCTTCTCAGATTGTCGGAACACAGGCTGTATTTAATGTTCTGATGGGTGAGAGATATAAGATGGCGACAAAAGAGACAAAAGATATTCTTGCAGGAAAATATGGCGCGACTGTAAAACCGGTTGACGCTCAGCTTCAGAAAAAGATTTTAGGTGAGAATGCAGAGATCATCACATGTCGTCCGGCAGATTTGATCCCGAATGAGCTCGATACACTTCGCAAAGAGTGCGAGCAGTGGATACAGCAGGATGAAGATGTTCTTACGTATGCATTATTCCCGCAGGTTGCCGTTGATTTCTTTAAATACAGACAGGCACAGCAGACAAAAGTTGACGCTGCAGTAGCAGATACTAAGAACGGAGCATATCCGGTATAGATAAAAGGAATAGTGACAGGATCGAACGATTGAATTTATTCAGGAGATCGATCCTGTTTTATTTGTACTCTTTTTCGTTTAGTGGTATCATAAAAAGGAATTTTGAGAAGCGGGAGGTCTTGAATGAAATATTCGGGAAGCATTTCAGATAGAATTAAGGCTCTTAGAGCCGAGATGAGACGGGAAAAGATAGATCTTTATATTATTCCGTCAACAGATTATCATAACAGTGAATATATAGGTGAATATTTTAAGGAACGTCAATATATGACCGGATTTACAGGCTCTGCTGGAACTGTGGTGTTTACAGAGGAGAAAGCGGGGCTTTGGACAGACGGGCGCTATTTTATACAGGCAGAACAAGAACTGCAGGGCAGTGAGATCATCCTTTTTAAAGCAGGGGAGCCGGGCTGCCCGGAAATCGAAGAATTTATACGGACAGAATTGCCGGAAGGCGGAAAGATCGGATTTGATGGCCGTACGATTCGGGTAGAACAAGGAAAAGAATTTGAAAAGATTGCCGAAGAAAAATGCGGAGCGCTGTCTTATCTTTCGGATCTTGTCGATGTTGTCTGGAAAGACAGACCGCCTTTGCCGACGGAAAAAGCGTTCTTTTTGGATGAATTTTACTCGGGAGAAACAGCAGCTTCTAAGTTGGAAAGAGTAAGGTGTAAGATGGATGAATCAGGAGCTGATGTACATCTGTTATCAAGTCTTGATGATATTGCGTGGCTATTAAACATCAGAGGAAACGATATCTTGTGTTGTCCTCTTGTTTTGGCATATTTAATAATCTATAAGGATCATGTTGAATTGTTTGCAGATGAAGAAAAGTTCTCCGATGATATGAAGCGGGAATTTGCGAAAAATCATGTTGCTCTAAGACCATATACAGAAATCGAAAATGCGGTCGGAAAACTAAGCGGCAGGAAGAAAATGCTGATAGATCCCGAGCGTCTTAGCTATGCTTTATATAAATTGATACCGGA
>QWCH01004213.1_pt1 | contig 16743 bp, 16 predicted proteins | sample 1972671 | NCBI WGS metagenome assembly QWCH01 (sample SAMN09866713, study PRJNA288562) | Human gut metagenome isolate term3_stool, whole genome shotgun sequencing... | isolation source: gut | host: Homo sapiens | place: USA: California | reverse complement strand
AAGCATACCGAGATTCGTGAGAATGTAGACAAGCTGGCTGGCAAAGTCGTTCTTGATTGCCACAATATTATTGATCTGCCGGACGTGTATCACATTTAATGGATACGAGTAAGGATATTGGATTTTATATAGGAAAGCCGAAAATATACCATACCGAATTATACAAAGAGGGCATGTCGTATTGCGGTGGAGGCTTTATATGATCCCAAGACATTAAGACTTGATTACAAAAGTCTGCAGTTCCAAGTACAAAGATTTTTGATGGAATACGAGATTGATCCAGTTGTAATATACATATGAACTGAGAATAAACCAGTTGTAGAAAAAAGAGGGAAAGTGATGATTGCTTGCTTTCAGTTGATTAATATTGGATTCTTGATTGTCTTCTCCATAATTGTCAATAATCCGGCAATTCTTTTGTTGGGAGGAATCGGCTTATTGATATTGATGGTTTGCAGCAAAAATATAGAAGATAGTACTTATAAACAACTTATTATTAGTATAATGATTTCTTTTGCCTTTATGTTGCTTGCCTACTGGGGAATGATTGAAACCTATGGGATACCCTATTATGGGGGCGATGATCAGAACTTTGAGCAATTTGGCCATCAAATATTTCAAAGTGGAATCATGAGATTCTCAGCTATTCCATACATTAAGGGAATGTGGTATGCAAAAGGCTACTTACTTGTTATTGCGTGGATTGAGAGATTGGCAAATTTGGTTGGCGAATATTCAACGTTTCTTCCTAGAATACTTAATATGTATTTATGGCTTTCAATTTCAGTTCTGACATATAAACGTTATAAAAATAAGATTGAAAACTCACACCTAGCAAAAAAAGGGCTTCTTGTACTTTCTGTATTCCCTAATGCGCTATATATTTCTGCACATGTATACCGTGACACATTGGTATGTTTTCTGATAGTTGTACTGGTATTTCAATTTGAAGATCTATTAACTGTTATCCAACGCAAAAAAATATCGTTAGCGCTCGTTCCTAAAATAGCGATTCTTATTTCAGGATTTTATATGTTGTATTATATACGTTCGCAAATGTGCTATTGCGTCGCTGCGATTTGGGTAATTGGAATATTAGAAAGACGAATTGATCTTAAGCGCATTCAGCAAACAAAAAAATATATAGCACTTGCGAGCCTGTTTATAATACTGCTGCTCTTGATGCAGGCAACTGGTGCGCTAGACTTGATGAAAGTTATAGTAAATGGGTATAGTGATTTGCGCTATAGTCAAACATCCGGATTGTCTCGTTTTATATTCAAAACGCCGTTGTTGCCTTTTGGCATTATCTTACGCGCTATTTGGGGACTGGTTTCTCCATTTCCCGGTGAGATACTGCAAGCTGACTTTTTACATCAACCGATTAGTAGCATAGTAACTGCTCTGGTTTGTTTTGGAACGATTTATCAGATATTTTTATTGCCGTATTTGATAAAAGGACTTTTGAAATTGGATTATGAAAGTTTGCGTTTTATGGTGATTTATGTTGCAATTATTGCAACAACTTTCACGTTTAGACATTTTTTGATGATTTACCCTTTTTCGGTGGAAATTATTCTACGAGAATATTCAACAACTTCACTGGAAAGAAGGAGAAAAAGTCTTTTAAATGTTCTCTTTACATTGCTTATTATGAGCAGTCTCTATTTGATTTATTTTATTTTGATTAAAGGATAATAAAATGCGTATATTGATTATAAAATTATCTCCAATTGAGGCGATTACATCTTCTATGTTTAGAACGCTGGCAATAGCAAGAGGCCTTTCGGAAGCAGGACACAAAATAGATTATCTTGTTGTGCCAATGAATAAGTTAAACAGCGTCTCGTCAGAAAAGGAATTTATCAAGGAACTTAACGTAATTAGAACTTCCAAAAGTGAGGCATACGAAAAAAATGTGATCAATGCTGAAAATTCTTTTAAAGCATTGCGAAAGCAGATACTTCGGAAGATTTGGCATTCTCTTTCAGTATATGACTATACTTATCTGATTGCAAAAAAAATTAAGATAGATATTCTTCCGGTTAGAGAGTACGATATCGTGATTTCCTCGTCGGATCCTAAATCTTCTCATATTGTTGTGGAAAATCTAAGGAAACAGGGACTGAGATACAAGCGATGGATTCAATATTGGGGAGATCCGTTGTCAATTGATATTACACAAAAAAGTATCTATCCCCAATGGGTCTTGCGACTGATTGAGAAAAAATTGATAAAGAATTCAGACAAGATTGTATATGCATCTCCTTTTACATTATCCAAGCAAAAAGAGCTGTTTAAGGATTACAAAGATAAAATGGTATGTATTCCGACTGCGTACATGGAAGAGGAAATATATCCAGCAACCGATAATCAAAAATTTATTATTGGATATTATGGTAACTACACAGCCCGAGTGCGAAATATTATGCCGTTTTATAATGCATGTCGAGCATTGGGAGATAAAGTGTCGGTTGCGATTTATGGCGATAGCGATGTAAAATTACAAGCTACTCCTAATATTGCAATTCATGATAGAGGAATTGTTGATGAACACAAGCGGATTGCTGATTTGCTGATCTGCATTCTTAATTCCAGCGGAACACAGATTCCAGGCAAATTATATCATTTGGCTGGAACGAATAAGAAAGTTTTGGTTGTTGTAGATGGTGAACAGCAACAGGAAATGCGTGAATTTTTGCTATCCTTTGACCGTTTTTATGTATGCGGCAATTCTCAAGAAGAAATTGAAAATGCAATTGTTTCCATTATGAAAGATAATAAAGAGTTTTTACCCTTGCCGGAGCTAAGGTATGACTATATTGCAAATCGTTTTATTGAATAAAATTGGATTGAAAGAAAATCCTGTATAATTATAAGGATTGCAAATTGCCCCAATAATTGCACCGCTTTTTATAAAGAGTCGGGAGAATAGGTTATATGAATTATAGAATTCGAAAGACTAAAGATAAAATTGTGCGGCTGGCTCAAACAGGTTTTTTTCATGTGTTTGGAGCAGGAACAATCAATAAGATTATGTCTTTGTGCAGTAGCATTTTTGTTGTACGAGTGCTGTCAAAGGAAGACTATGGAATGTATGGATATGTTGTAAATATTATCAATATATTTATGCTTTCTAATGGTTTGGGCACTATTACAGGTATGCTGCAATTCGGATGTATGGCCGGAGACGACACACAAAAAAGAAATGCAGTGTTTCGTTACGGAATGAGAATCGGAATTATCGCTAATGCTGTTATATCTATTATTATAGTTCTGTATGCGTTGCTTATGCCTGAAAATATTCAAGGATCGCGACAGTATCTGTTATTCGCAGCAGCAATTCCGCTCATTCGATATCTCGGGGATACAATTCCTACGTATTTGAAAACTGAAAATGAGAATATAAAATACGGGAGACTGTACACTTTGAATTCGGTAGCCATGTTATGTTTTATGTTAGCTGGCGCATACTTTTTCAATGTGTATGGTGTTTTGGCTGGACGCTACGTAGCAAATATTGTGACAGTTGTTGTTGGAAGCGCGATTGCGTTGAATTATCGTAAAATTTTGCAAGACAAAAAAAATGTGCTTCCTTCATGTGAAAAAAGACAATTTGTTAAATTTAGTTTGATAACGTGCGTTGATAATGTTTTTTCTCAACTTTTATATAACATTGACGTATTTGTTATTGGTATCGTTATTGGAACTACTGTAAGTATCGCTTCTTATAAGGCGGCGACAACTATTCCTTTTGCGCTTTCATTTATATCGACAGCAATTATTACTTATGTATATCCGATGTTTGTAAGAAATCGAAATAATTCAAGCTGGTTAAAAAAGAACTATAAAACACTTGTATCAGCTTTAGGTATTCTTAATGGCTGTATTGCCATATTCTTTTTTGTTTTTGCGCCTTTGATTATCCGTATTATCTATGGAGCAGAATATTTGGATTCTGTGCTATGCTTCAGGATTTTAATTGTTGGTTATTGGGTGGCAGCAACTTTCAGAACACCCGGTGGAAATGTCCTAAGTATGCTGATGCAAGTTAAAGCAAATATGCTTATTTCTATTGCTTCTGGCATATTGAATATTGTCTTTGATGTATTGTTGATTCAAGGAATGGGATCAGTTGGAGCTGCGATTGCAACGACCAGTATTTATGTTATAACATCAATTGCCAATAATGTGGTACTCTATAGAGTTATCAAACGAGGGTTACGAGAATGAAAGTTGCAATTGTTAATACACACCTTAGACTTGGTGGAATTAGACAATCATTATTGAATCTGTTGGATACGCTTAAAAGCCAAGATATTGAAATTGATCTCTATATTTTATCTGGTGAGTTGACCGCTATACAAAAGCAGATAGATGGACTTCCGGTTCGATCTATTATGATATTGCCTGAAATGGATATCTATTATCGAACTTTTAGGGAACAATCCTCGATTGGCGCAAAATGGAAAAAAATCTTATTTGCATTTTGTAGTCGAGTTGTTGGACGAGAGACACTAGTCAAAAAGATAGTTGCCTACGAGAAATTGCCGGAGAGAGAATATGATGTGGTAATTTCTTATGCCAATGGAATCTGGAGTAATGGGAGTCGTCATTTTTCGGGTGGTTGTGAGTTTGTTGCACAGCGTTTGAAAGGAAGAAAAAAATTTGCGTGGATTCATAGCAATCCGAGAAATTTGGGCTTTACAAAAGAAATTGGAGAACGTATCTATTCGAACTTCGATAAAATTGTGAATGTCAGTTATGGATGCAAGTCGATATTTGATGAGATTTGCCCGAATTTAAAGGATAAATCAATCGTGATTTATAATTTGTGTAATTCCCAAAAAGTACATCAGCTAATGAACGAAGCCGTTCCATACAAAGGAGGCTTCAATATCGTTACTGTGGCCCGATTGGATAATAAATCAAAACGGCTTGATCATCTTGCAAAGTGCTGCAAAATTTTGAAGGATTCAGGCTATGTTTTTCAGTGGCATGTAGTTGGCGATGGAAACGATATGTCGCTTTTGAAAACGCTTAGAAATTCGTATCAACTCCAGGATGAACTGGTGATTGAAGGCCGAAAACAGAATCCGTATCCCTACATGAAAAATGCTGATCTATATGTTTGCACATCCGCATATGAGGCGTTTTCTATGGTTTTAAAGGAATCCTTTCTTTGCGGAACACCGGCAATTACCACACCGATTCCACCTGCAAAGGAAGTTATTAGAGATGGAAAAAATGGCTTTATCTGTAAAGGATTTGAGCCAGAGGATATTGTTGAACAGGTGAAAATGGTAATGGATAATAAGGAAATTCTTCCAGCTTTGAGGGAGAAAATCGGAGAAGATAGCAAAATATATGAGGATAATGTGCAGCCCTTTTTGATGTTATGTGGAGTTGAAAGTAAACTATGAATTATGCAAAAGCGATTTACAGCAGGTGGGGCGAAAACCCAGTCGTTCAATGGAGCATTAGAAAAATATCTAATATACAAAGAGAACTGATTTTTGCAGGAACGTCTTTAGAGCCAGTTCACTTTATGGGGAAAGGTATTGCGTTGGGTCAAGCCACGCATCCAGATTTGCTTTGGGATAATAAAACTGGACGATTGTTGATGACTGTATCAAATTATCCATATGGCATTGAGCGGCTGGAAGATTCCTTTATATTATCCTCACAAGATGGAATTCACTTTTCAAATATTTTGAATGGAGCGGTTCAAGCCTATGGTGGGCATGGAGATAGCCACTTTTCAGATGGTGAACTGCTTTTTGACGGAAAAAGTTATTCTCTTTATTACCGGTTCTGCGAGCGGGATCATGAAAAAAAGGATATTATTTTTCTCAGCACGTCTTTGGACGGAAATAAATGGAGCAGTGGAAAAGAAATTATTGTTGCAAATCGAGACGGAGTATTGAGTCCGGCGCTGCTCTTTGAAAATGGAAGGTATATCATGTATTATGTTGCACTTACAGAAAGTGGAAGCAAGCTTTGTAGGTGCGATAGTGCTTCTAATGATTTTCAAGATTTTTTTGATCATCGACGAGAACTCAAAATTGAAAATCTTCCAGAAGGAAATATGCTGTGGCATTTGAACGTTGCGGCTGATGATGAAAAACTGCATGGATTGTTTACACTTTCAACTGGACACGGTGGTGCTGGGGCAAGGCTGTATTATGCAGAGAGTCAGATGGACAGTGATACATGGATTATCAAGCAGGAAATTGATCCCTTGGTGAAAGATACATATATTAAGAAAGTATACCGTTCAGCGCTGATCAAGATAGAAAACACGTGGTATCTTTATCAGGCTATTTGCACAAAAAATGATTGTTGGTATATAGCACGAAGAAAGTTTTCGGAAATTTGCTGACATGAAGAGGATTGAAAAGACGAAATGTGGTATTTTGGAAATATTCCATTTGAGGACAATAATAAGAAAAGTTATAAACAACATCAATATAATCAGAAAAACCATGATAATCAGTTTGAAAATGATACGGTTTTTTTTGAAAGTAATGAATGCATCATTATACTTGATGGTGTGATTTTTAATATTGCACAACTTTGTAAGACTTATAATACCTCAACATGGACAGAGTGCATTTTAGAACTCGTAAAAAAAACTGATTTTCCGGATATGTTGCGAGGAAGTTTTTCCGGCATGTATTTTGACAAGGAGTCAGAAAAGCTGACAGCATTTACGGACCATTCGGGAGAGCGACAGGTTTTTTATTGGCATTTTGGAAATAAGTGTTTTATATCAACTGATTTTTCTGTTTTTAAATCGATCGGTATAAAATACCAATTGAATTTGGATGCAATGGAATATATCCTTTCATATGGTTTTATGATTGATGATAGTACGTTGTATTGCGATGTCAAACGTATCATGCCGGGTGAAAAGATTCTGTTCGAGAATGAAAGTGTCGTTACGAAAGCATATCATCGTTATACCAATACCCATAAAATTCATGTGAGCGATGACGAAGCAATGGCAAAAATCGATGCACTTTTCCGGCATGCATTGAAACTTGAATTTGATAAGGATTTGGAATATGGGCTTCGACCAATAGTTGACCTAAGTGGGGGGCTTGACTGCAGAGTTGTAAATTATGTTGCAAAATCAATGGGATATCAAAATGTTCTCAATATTTCATATAGTCAAGAAGCCAGCAATGAGTATCGGGCAATGATGGAGTTGAATAAGGATCTAGGTACAGAATTATTATACTACCCATTAGATTCTGCAGAGTTTGTCTATGACGCAGAAAAAATTGTTAGAATGAATTATGGACTCTGTATCTATTCGACATCCACTGGATTATCAAAAATTCTAAATTATTTAAATCGAAATGAATTTGGCATCGAGCATGGCGGTCTTATGGGGGATATGCGGGATGGCGCATTTCCGGGATCCGACTATTATAAAGATGTTCCGGCAAAAGTTTCTAACGGAATGAGATTCTCAAAAATTGTGGATTTGTCAGATAGAGATTTTACAGAAATTGAAAGTCGATATGAAAATCAGGAAATGTTTGATGTCTACACGCGAGGCTTTCTGGGTGGGTTGAGCACTCAAATGATACGGCGTCAATTTGGAGAGTACTTTTCTCCATTTATGGATCCGGACTTTTATGATTACTTTCTATCGTTACCGCTTGATCAAAGAGTTAACCGAAGGATTCTTCAGAAGTGGGTTGAAAAGTATTACCCGGAAGCATTAAGGGTTGTAGATGATAAGGATATGTGCAGGATAAATGCAAATCCAATGTGGAAAAAGTGCTGCCATTTTTATGGGAAAATTCGGAATCGTGCAAACAACTTTGCAATGAAGCACAATATACTTTTTAGGCAAACTAATATGAATCCATTTGATTATTGGTATCAAACAAATAAGGCGGTCAAAAAGTATATCGATGATTATTACAAAGAAAATTCTTTGCTATTGGAACAATATCCGAAAATTTTTGCTTCAGCAGAGAAAGTCATGAATCAGGGAACTGCAAGAGAAAAAACAATGGTGGTTTCTTTGTTGGCATCAATAAAAGAATTTGGGTAATAAGAGGATGAAGATGATTTTATGAAAATTAGAAAGATTTTAAGCTCTTTTTATTACAAAAACTTTATTAGAATAAACGAGAAAACTTTTAAAGTTAATGAAGAACTTGACCTTCATTATATTTTTCGGGGGGGGGGTGGGGGAGAAGACGGAAAAACTGATTGTGAGTTTTTCTGGCTTTGCTGGTATCTACCAACGCGGAAAATATAACTATATCCGGTCACTCTCCAAATCGAAGCACTGTCGTCTTTTTATTCGTGATGACTTCGGTTTTCAAAAGGTTGGATCCTATTATCTCGGCGATAATTGTATGGTTTACAAACACTCCGGGGTAGAGAAGCTGATTCAACAGATAGGAAACTTTTCGGATAGAGAAACAGTATTTATCGGATCAAGCAAAGGCGGAACATCGGCGCTGTTTTATGGCATCCTAATGGGGGCAAATAAAATTGTAATTGGCAGTCCGCAATATAGGGTTGGTAGGTATCTTCAAAAGAATGAATACCATAAAGAGATATTAAACAGTATTATAGATGAGCCACATGGTTTCAATGTAGACTGGCTTAATAGCATGATAGATTATGCTATGGATAAAAACCAGTATACGGGAAAGGTTATTATCGTTTATTCATCAAAAGAAGATGGATATTTAGAAGACATCCTGCCATTGATTCGGTCAATAAAAGCACACGGAATTGAAATTGAGTGCCACGATGAACTGTTTCAAGACCATTCTCAAATTGGAATGTTTTTTTCTAAATATCTGTTAGATTTGTGAGATTTGAGACAATGAGGAACAAAATGGTAGAAAGAGATAAATACCCAATATTTGATCTAGAACGTCTAATAATGGCCTTGTTGATTCCATTTCTGCATGTTTATGATGATAACGCATGGAATGGTATAAAAATAGTAGAACAGTATTTTAGCCGTCTCGGTGTTCCATTCTTTTTTTCTCTTTCTGGTTTTTTTCTCGCAAAAAAAATTGCGAGAGTAGGGCTTGATGCAGCTCTTAAAAGTTATCTAAAGAGGATTGGATCTCTGTTTTTTCTATGGTCAATTATTTACTTTCCGCTATCACTTCGAAATTTTGGCGGCATTGCGTTTATACAAGAATATATTTTTAAAACGCCATATTTCTTATGGTACTTATCAGCATCGTTTGTGGGGGGGGGCTGCTTGCTGTTTTTTATCAAGCAAAACTATTACATAAGATTGCAATATCTGGAATTCTTTACGGATTAGGGACATTGTTTGGAAGTGCTTACGGGTGTTTTAGAAACGCTGTAGTTATTACTGCGTATTATAATATGTTTCTTACCACACGAAACGGCTTGTTCTTTGCATTTCCATTCATGATGCTTGGCGAAGTTATATATGACTATGTATATACACGGAAAGGAGCATTGAATTCCTCTTTTTTACTTGTTTTTGGTGTGATTAGTACGGTTGTTTATGGTCTTGAAACGTGGACACTTGGAATAAGGTGTGATGATAGATTCACTAGTTTTTCCATGCTCCTCTCTACGCCGATGTTAGTAGTATTTATCATTTGCTCTACACTGAAAATAGAGAATGCCTATGTCTTTAGAGTTAAAGTAGAGACTGAGTTTATGAGAAGTTGGAGTGGTTCACTATACTTGATGCAGTACGGGGTTATCTTTTGCGTTGAAAGGATATTATCTAAGGTTGGTATTACTGAGGAAACTCATGCAAATTTGTTTTTCGTAATCGTGTATTTATCAATTGTTTTGATAACTTTTTTGACGACGATTTTGTTGCCGTCAAGAATCAGAAAAAAACTATTCTGAAAAATAAGGAAAGATAGGAGAAGAATATGAAAAAAGTAATGTTGGTTTTTGGCACTCGTCCGGAAGCAATTAAAATGTGCCCTCTTGTTAATGAACTGGAAAAACGCAGAGAGTTGGAAACGGTTGTTTGTGTGACTGGTCAGCATCGTCAGATGCTGGATATGGTTCTTGAGGCATTTGATGTTACCCCGGACTATGACTTGTCTATTATGAAGGATAAGCAGACGCTATTCGATGTAACTACCAATATTCTGAATAGCATCAAGGCTGTTCTGGAAAAGGAAAAACCTGATGTGGTATTGGTACACGGCGATACATCCACGACCTTCGTGACTGCATTGGCTTGCTTCTATATGCAGATCACTGTAGGCCATGTAGAGGCTGGTCTGCGTACCTACAATATTTACAGCCCGTATCCGGAGGAGTTCAACCGTCAGGCGGTTTCCATTATCAGTAAATTCAACTTTGCTCCTACAGAGCTTTCTAAGCAAAATCTGCTGAAAGAGGGTAAAGATCCGGACAGCATCTATGTTACCGGAAACACAGCTATTGATGCGTTGAAAACCACCGTGCGGGAAAACTATACGCACCCTGAACTGGAATGGGCAAAGGACAGCCGTCTGATCATGATCACTGCCCATCGCCGTGAGAATCTCGGTGAGCCCATGTGTCACATGTTTAAGGCAATTCGTCGTGTGATGGATGAGCATCCCGATGTCAAGGCAATCTATCCCATTCACATGAATCCCGCTGTACGCGAAACCGCAAATAAGTATCTAGGTGACGATGATCGTATTCACATTATTGAACCACTGGATGTTCTGGATTTCCATAACTTCCTGAGCCGTAGCTACTTGATTCTGACGGATTCTGGCGGAATTCAGGAGGAAGCTCCTTCTCTGGGCAAGCCTGTTCTGGTGATGCGTGATACCACGGAACGTCCGGAAGGTATTGCAGCAGGTACGCTGAAGTTGGTTGGCACGGAAGAAGAGACCATTTACAAAGAGTTCAGCCGTCTGCTGTTCGATAAGGATGAGTATGAGGCCATGAGCAAAGCAAGCAACCCATATGGTGATGGACATGCGTGTGAGCGGATTGCGGATATACTGGAAGAAAAACTCTAAAATTATAGCCATGCACTAGCATGGCTGTGCTGCTCAAATATGCTACCTCTCCGTGGTGAGCAACAGGCAACGCGATTCTCTCGCGGCTAAAGCATGTATTTGTTAATTCACTCTTTGGATGAGGAAAAACTATAATGGGAAAGTATTTTGGGACCGATGGCTTCCGTGGTGAGGCAGGAATCACGCTGACCGCTGACCATGCCTATAAGGTTGGTCGTTTTCTGGGCTGGTATTACAATACTCTCCGTGAGCGTAACGGCAACGATGAGCCTGCCCGCATTGTCATTGGTAAAGACACCCGCCGCAGCTCTTATATGTTCGAATATAGTCTGGTTGCTGGCCTGACGGCTTCCGGCGCAGACGCCTACCTGCTGCACGTCACTACTACGCCCAGTGTGGCCTACATCGCCCGCGTGGACGACTTCGACTGTGGCATTATGATCTCTGCCAGCCATAATCCCTACTACGATAACGGCATCAAGCTGATCGACTGCTATGGTGAGAAGATGCCCGAAGAAATCCTGCTGCTGGTAGAGGACTATATCGACCGCAAGCTTCACGTCTTTGATAAGGATTGGCCGGAGCTGCCTTTCGCTCACCGGGAACACATTGGCTGCACGGTGGACTATGTTTCTGGTCGTAACCGCTACATGGGCTATCTGATCAGCCTCGGTATCTACTCCTTCAAGGGTGTCAAGGTTGGTCTGGACTGCGCCAATGGCAGTTCCTGGAATATCGCCAAGTCTGTGTTCGATGCACTGGGCGCAGACACCTACGTCATCAATGCACAGCCCAACGGTACGAATATCAACAACAATGCAGGTTCCACCCACATCGAGGGCTTGCAGAAGTTCGTGGTAGAGAAGGGGCTGGACATCGGTTTTGCCTATGACGGCGATGCTGACCGTTGCCTGTGTGTGGATGAAAAGGGCAATGTCATCACTGGCGACCATATTCTGTACATCTACGGCTGCTACATGAAGGAGCGTGGCAAGCTGCTGACCAATACCGTCGTTACCACGGTCATGTCCAACTTTGGCCTGTATAAGGCTTTTGATGAGAAGGGCATCGGCTACGCCAAGACCGCTGTGGGCGACAAGTACGTCTACGAGTATATGGCGAAAAACGGCTGCCGTATTGGCGGTGAGCAGAGTGGTCATATCATCTTCAGCAAGTACGCAAGCACCGGTGATGGTATCCTGACCAGTCTGAAAATGATGGAGGTCATGCTGGCAAAGAAGGTTCCTATGAGCAAACTGGCTGAGCCCCTGAAGATCTACCCGCAGGTGTTGGAGAATGTTCGTGTGACCGATAAAAAGGCTGCACAGGATGATGAAGCAGTGCAGGCAGCAGTCAAGGCCGTAGCCGAGGCACTTGGTGACACTGGCCGTATCCTTGTCCGTGAATCTGGTACGGAGCCTGTTGTGCGTGTGATGGTGGAGGCTCCCGACCATGACACCTGCCAGAGGTACGTTTCTCAGGTGGTGGATGTCATCAAGGCACAGGACTACGCTGTTTAACGCATATTCTGCTGATCGATATTTCTTGCCATCCAATATTTGTAATGCTATACTTATGCTATAAATACTGAATGGAGGTGTCCCATATGCCCCGTCCCAAAGGAAGCAAGAACAAGCCCAAGACCGTAAAAGCGACCGTTGACTTTGCTGCACAGCTCGCTGAAAAGCAGACTGCAAAGGAAGCCGCTGCCGCTGAAATCGCATCCATCACCGCTAATATCGATGCGCTGAAAGCTGACCTGAAAACTAAGAAAGCAGAGCTGAAATCTATCGACAAGGAAATCGCCAGAATTGAAGCTAAAAAGGTCAAAGCCGAAACCAAGGCTACCGAAGCTGCTAAGAAAGCCGAAGCCGAAGCTGTGCTGAAGAAGCTGCTGGCATCCGGTATGACGGCGGATGAGATTCTCGAAAAGCTGAAATAAATATTTTAGAGCCGTGTGGATCAGTCGGAGCGTAGAGTTATAGCTCTGGCAGTTCACGCGGTTTTCTTATATAAATGGTAATTGGTGTGACTCGGAACGAATAGAACTGTTCCATATCGAACGAAATGACTACATTTCCCACACCATGGCTCAAAATCACGTCCGGAGAAATTTCAGTTAATCAGCAGGAACATGTTGGCAATCTAGCTGTCATAGAGCTTCTGAGGAGAGTGCTTGGGAGAGCTGCTGCCCCGGCGGAAGCCGTAGGCCTCAGGCGCTCGAACCGTGGAACGTCGTAAAAATATACGCTGAAATCTGAAAAATGCAGGTCAGAAGCGAAACGAATCAAATCCTTGCAAATGACGCTGAAACGTGATATAATTTTGGTACGAACAAACCGGTTTTGGTACGACAACGGTATGTTCTGGTACTACGACACCTATCAGGTTCAGGTCGTGTCCTGGTACGACAACGAGAACTCCTACACCTCTCAGATGGTCCGTACCATTAAGTACTTCGCTGAGAACTGCTGATCGAAGTTCTTTCCGAGCTGAATAAAGCTTGACTGCGCCCTTTCTCTTGTGTGATGCGAGAGAAAGGGCGCTTTTTGCTGACCATTTTGGGTGCGATAAGGCGCTTTTGTGAAATGGCATGATCCATTCGCAGTGATCCGACAAAAGCAGCACGCATTCGATCTCCATCTATTGCAACCCTTCTCCCGATATGATAAAATGGTAAAAATAAATGGAGACAACGAAACAGTATGATTACGAAACGTGAAAAACTGCAGTATGGATACCTGTTTCTGATTGATCTGCTCTCTCTGGTTCTCAGTATCGGGCTGGCGTGGGGGCTGACCGCAGGTGTCCTGCACAAGATGGGGGACTTCCAGCTGGACGATCTGGTAGAGGCCTGTTTCTTGTTGCTGCTGGCCTATATTCTGACCTTTTTTACATTTGATCAGAGCGAGAATATCGTGAACCGCACTCCGATCCGTGAAGTTGAGATTGCGGTGCGGTTCAATTTTTTGCTGACTCTCATTGATGCGGCCTGCCTGGCGCTGACCAAGGCCCCCATGCTGCACTCCCGCTATTTTCTGGTGTTTGTGCCCGTCATCGATGTCTTTGTGATGACGGGCGCTCATGCTGTCCTCAAAAAGATGCTGGTGCGCTCCCGCTATACCAAGGGAATCCAGAGCCTTGTGGGGGTGGTGACCACGCAGGAAAACGCAAGCCCTATCCTGGAAGAGCTGAAAAAGGACTGGTCCAAGCGTGTGACCGGCCTTGCCATTCTGGAAGCTGCCCCGGGGCAGCTTCACACTGAGATCGATGGGGTGAAGATCGAGGCGAACTTCGATAATTTCATGGACTGGCTGCGGCAGGCAGCGCTGGATGAAGTGTATCTGGATATTGCGCAGGAGAGCGAGGAAAACATGCTGCCCTACCTCGAGGAGATGGAGAGCATGGGCCTGACGGTCCATTTTCGCCTGCCGGTGCTGGATCGGATCGAAAAAGCCTGCTGCGATGAGACCAGTGCAGTGCGCATCAGCCGGGAACTGAGCCGCTGTGCGGGCGGCAATGTTGTGACGATGGGCACGGTGGAACTCAAGCTGCGGGATCAGGTGCTGAAACGGACCATGGATATCGTAGGCGGCATCGTGGGGTGTATCATCAGCATCCCCATCATTGCGTTGGTGGCCATTCCGCTCAAGCTGGAAAGCCCCGGCCCGCTGATCTTCAAGCAGCGCCGGGTGGGCCGGAATGGACGGGTGTTCTACATCCACAAGCTGCGCAGCATGTATGTGGACGCGGAGGCACGCAAAAAGGAGCTGATGGCCCAGAACGAAATGAACGGCTTGATGTTCAAAATGGAGGATGATCCCCGGATCACCCGGGTGGGGCGCTTTATCCGGCGCACCAGCATCGATGAGCTGCCGCAGTTTTTTGACGTTGTGCGGGGCTCCATGAGCCTGGTGGGTACCCGTCCGCCCACGCTGGATGAGTACCGGCAGTACGAGAGCCATCACAAGCGCCGCCTTTCCATGAAGCCGGGAATCACCGGCCTGTGGCAGGTAAGCGGCCGCAGCGATATTGATGATTTTGAAGAAGTGGTCAAGCTGGATGTCCAGTACATCGACAACTGGTCCATCTGGATGGATATCTACCTGCTGTTCAGGACGGTGGGCGTTGTGTTTGACCGGAAAGGGGCAAAATGAATTATATTCTTTTTGGTGGGTCCGGTTTTATCGGCACCCATCTCATTCATTTGCTGCTGAGGGAATGCGTCAGACCCGGCGACGTGATCTACGACCTGGATCTTGTGATGCCCGGGGAAGAGGGCGTGGTGCCGGGCGTTGTGGAAAAGAACGATGGGGTGCAGTATATCCGGCTGGATGTGCGCAAGCCCATCGATTTTGAGTTCGTTCCGACTCCGGAGGACGTGATCTTTGATCTGGCAGCGGTCCACCGCACCCCCGGCCACCCGGAAGAAGCCTATTTTGAAACAAATATCCGGGGTGCGGAAAATGTGACCGCATTTGCGGAAAAATACGGTATCCGGAAGATCCTGTTCACCAGCTCCATTGCACCCTATGGCGCGTCTGAGGACCTTAAGACGGAGGAAACTCTGCCGACGCCCAACACGCCGTATGGGATCAGCAAGCTGGTGGCAGAAAAGATCCACCAGATCTGGCAGGCCCGTGATCCGGCCCGGGAGCTGACCATCGTGCGGCCTGGGATTGTTTATGGCAAAGGGGAGCACGGCAACATGACCCGCCTGTACAGGGGGCAGAAGAAGGGCTACTTTTTTTATGCCGGCCGGAAGGACACCATCAAGGCGTGCATCTATGTCAAGGAGCTGGTGCGCTTCTTCAAGTACCGGATGCTGGATCATTCTTTCCCCGGAGCAGAGATCTATAACTGTACCTACGAGCCGGCCTATACCATTGAAGAGATCTGCGATGCAATGCAGAAGGCGACCGGCCTGCACCGCCATGTGCCGTTGGTGCCCGCCGGTCTGCTGCTGTTTGCGGCGGGCATTTTGGGACCCATCGGGGGCAAAAAGGTGGGCATCCATCCCGCCCGTGTCCGGAAACTGATGGTATCCACCAATGTCTGCGGCAGGAAGCTGGCCGCCACCGATTACAAGTTCCACTATACGCTGGAGGAGAGCTTCCGGGACTGGTTCGAGGATTGTGACCGCAAGGAGCTGGTATGACCATGGAGCAGAACGCACAGCCCATCCGTGTGGCCCAGATGATGACGGATATGAACTACGGCGGTGTGGAGATGGTGGTGATGAACTACTACCGCCACATGGACCGTTCCAGAGTTCAGTTTGATTTTTTTGCGCTGGAAGGCTCGACCCTGCCCCAGCGGGAAGAGATCGAACGGCTGGGCGGCCGGGTGTATGTGGTGCCAAAATATACCCACCTGCCGCAGTATGAACGGGAGATCGGGCGGCTGTTTCGTCAGAACGGATACCAGATCGTTCACTCCCACATGAACACCCTGAGCGTGCTTTCCCTCTGGGGGGCAAAGCGTGCAGGGGTGCCCAACCGGATCGCGCACAATCATTCTACGGTGGGCAGGGGAGAAGGAGCAAAAAATGTGATGAAGTACCTGCTCCGTCCCTTTGCCGCAGTGTATCCCACCCGGCTCTGTGCCTGCTCCAGAACGGCAGGCAGCTGGCTTTATGGTGAAAAGCCCTTCCGGGTGTTCAACAATGCCATTGAGCTCGACCGCTTTACTTATGATGCCTCCAAACGGAAAGCCGTCCGGCAGGAGCTTGGCCTGG